>Ga0116187_1004127_pt1 | contig 12885 bp, 10 predicted proteins | sample AD_JPNNA6_MetaG_FD_89755 | JGI IMG/M metagenome (GOLD analysis project Ga0116187, IMG submission 89755) | Active sludge microbial communities of municipal wastewater-treating anaerobic digesters from Japan - AD_JPNNA6_MetaG | ecosystem: Engineered > Bioreactor > Anaerobic > Digestate | place... | reverse complement strand
CCAGTTTCCTCGGGTATGCCGTGTCTCGTCTCGCGTTTGGCGTCCCCATTTAGGGGGTCAGGCTTCCGGGCCATGCGCCTCGGGGATCAGTGGAGGTTGAGGAAGTCGCGCTGGAGTTGGAAGCCCTGTCCGGTGTGCTGGTCGTTGCAGCGCACGCCGTCCTCGGCCATCTCGCAATCGACCGAGCCCGACCGCAGGGTGCGTCCGTAACCCAAGGCGTATGCCGGACGCCTGCCCCCAATCGTGGTCACGACCTTGTCCGTCCCCTCCCGGAACCAACTGCTCGCCGTCGCGTTGAGGCCGACGTCGGCCAGGCCCTGGATGGTGTCCCCGTGGCAGCCGACTCCGGCCACGCCGTCGATGAGGTTGGCTCTGTCGCCGTAGCTGAGCATGCAACTCGACGGAACCCGCATCGAATAGTTGCGTTCCGTGATCTCGCACTGTGCGCTGCCGGGGGTCACGTCTGCGTGGGCTGGGACGACCAGTCAGGTTCTGGCGCCCACCCCGGATCCACCGGCATTCCCCGGTCCATCGGCTCAACGGTTTGAGCAGCATCGGGGCTCGCAGCCCCGCAGCGCGCGCAGTGAGTCCAGCCGCTCTCGAGACCTGCACCGCAGGTGCCGCAGAAATGGGTTGTGGTCACGGGTCCTTCTCTGGTCCGGCGGAGCGTGGCGTTCGTCGGACCCATCGTGGGGCGGGCCGGCCACAAAGGCGAGGACCCGTCCCCGCTTGTCCCCCGAAATGTGGACAGGCGAGCGGTGGTGACGGCACGGCATACGCCATCTCCGGTGACGACGCCGTCAGGTGACCTTGACCAGCCGTCGCAAGGTGAGCCCCACCAAGGCGGTGGCGATCAGGCCGAGGACCAGGAGCGAGAAGATCCAGACGTCGGCGTGGGCCTCCCAGAGAGCATCCTGCTGTGGTGCCGGCAGACGGGCGAGCATGTCGGTGCTCGCGGCAGCCGCGGCGAAACCCCAGCGTGCCGGGGCGAGGAAGGCCAACTGTTCCAGGGGGACTCGGCCCGACACCGGGATCAGACCACCACAAAGGACGAGTTGGGTCATCACCGAGACGACGAGGAGCGGCATGACCTGCTCACTCGTCCCGACGATCGAGGAGATGAGCAGCCCCAGGGCAGTGCCCACGAGCGCGGTGGCCGCGAGCGCGACCCAGAGTTCGACCGTGCCGGACGGGAGGACCACGTGGTGGTCCGGCATCTTCTTGCCGACGGAGAGCACGATCATGAGCAGCGTCGTCTGAAGGGCGCAGAGGACGCCGAAGACGATGAGCTTGGACCCCAGGTAGGCCACGGGTGAGAGGCCAACGGCTCTCTCGCGGAGGAAGATCGGACGTTCGCTGACGAGATCTCGGACACTCGAGGACATGCCCATGAAGGTGCAGCCGACCACGAGGATGACCAAGATCTGCATGATCTCGGTCGAGGGGTGAGCCGGTTTGGCCAAGCCGTCCTCTCCCGGCACGGCCAGGGCCAGCAGGCCCAGCACGATCGGCAGCACGGCGTTGAAGATCGCGAAGGACCGATCGGAGGTCATCACCCGGACCTGGCGCCGGATGAGCGTCCACAACTGACGTGGCCCCGAATGGGGACGATGCACCTGCCCCGGTGGGCTGCTCGCCTGGCTGGCCGTCGGGGTGGTGGGTCGCGTCGGGGGTGCTTGGGGCCGGCGCGCGGCGGCAAAGCGCGCTTGGAAGCGGTCCGGCTCCGCGGTGATCCACTGGAAGACATCGGCGTAGTCATCGGTGCCGAACCACGTGAGGACGCCGTCGGGTGGGCCGAAGTAGGCCACCTTTCCGCCGGGCGCCAGCACGAGCACGTTGTCGCAGGCCGCCAGGTTCGCGACGCTGTGCGTGATCACCATGACCGTGCGCCCGCCATCAGCGAGGGTCCGCAGGGTGGCCATGACCATTTTGTCCAGGCCCGGGTCCAGACCGGATGTGGGCTCGTCGAGGAAGAGCAGCGAGGGTTCGGTCAGCAGTTCCATCGCGACGGAGGTCCGCTTGCGCTGCCCTCCGGACAGGCGGGCGACTGGCGTGCTCGCGTGGGACTCCAGCTGGAGTTCCGTGATGGTCTCCTGCACCCGTCGGCGACGATCGGCGGCGGGGACGTCCGGGGGGAAGCGCAACTCGGCGGCGTAATCGAGGGCGCGCCGCACGGTGAGCTGTCGATGGATGACGTCATCCTGCGGGACCACACCGATCCGGTGCCGAAGGTGCGGGTAATGGGCAAAGAGGTCGAAGCCCTCGAACTGGACCTGTCCCAAGGTCGGCGTCTGCGCGCCGGTCAGGATCCGGAAGAGGGTCGACTTGCCCGCACCGGAGGGACCGATGACGGCCGTGAGTGACCTTGGGGCCAAGCGGAAACTGATCCCGTCGAGCAGCCGTTTGCCGCCTGGGAGGTCGAAGGTGACTCCTCCCGCGACGTAATCGCCGTCAACGGACGGCTCGAGGCTGCGGAACATGCCGCGCGAGAGGGCGAAGGGCAGGTCGCCGATGCCGAGGACATCGCCCTCGCCGAGCAGGCCCTGCTGGACCTGGGTGCCATTGATGAAGGTCCCGTTGAAGCTTCCGAGATCGGTGACCCAGAAGCCGTTCGGCCGCCGATCAAGGCGCGCGTGGAAGCGAGAGACCAGCCAGGAGTCCAGAACCATGTCGTTGGACGGGTCGCGTCCGACGGTGAGGCTCGCCGATGGTCCGCGGGAGAGGCCTGGCGGGCCCGCAGGACCGGTCGACCCGGTCGCCCCCGGCGCGCCGGGGAGGGTCGGCATCGGCGGCACCATCTGCGGGACCCTGCCCGACTGGATGCCGACCCCGGTGGTCAGGTCCTCACGATCCTGAGTGCGGACCATGGCGCGGTGCAGCACGCCTGCGCCCGCCGCGTCTCCCCCCAGGTCGATGCGCAGTGCAGGGGAATCAGCATCCACGCCCAGAGTGACGATGTCGCCATTGCGCAAGAGCTGGGCCGGAGCCACTCGACGTCCCCCGACGTAGGTGCCGTTCACCGACCCCAGGTCTTCCACCGACCACCCGGCGCTGTTCCAGCGAAACGCGCAATGACGCCGACTGGTCCGCGGGTCACTCAATCGCAACTGACAGACCATGTCTCGTCCCACGAGGAACGGCTCCTGACCGTCAGGGCCGAGCGACAGGCCGTCGTAATGGATCAGCATGTGACCACCGGCCCGTCATGCATCTCGACGAGGGCTGTCGGCGTGGGGATCGGGACGGAGGGACGACTTGGATCTCGGGTGAAGACGCGATGTCCCAACCACACCATGAGGAGGAGCACGACGACTCCGAGGAAGCCGGCCGCGACCAGTGCCGCATTGCGTTGCCGATGACGCCGGTATGCCGTGGTGCCCGGTCCCGCCTGCGGCACCGACCCGCTTCCCGGGCCTCCCTGGGGTTGCTGAGGGGGAGGTGTGGCCCGCGCTCCGGGGGCGGGCGTGAGAGTGGACCGGGCCACCGTGCTTCGCGGCACCGGGGCGGGAGTCGAGCCTGCCGGCGGTGAGGGACGGGGGGCTGGCGGCACGGGCGCTGGGCGCCCGGCGGGAGCAAGCGGCTGCGTCGACCCAAGTGGTTGTGTCGAACGCGCGGTGGGAGCGTTGGCAGCCCATCCGCACTTGGGGCAGGCGCCGGAGGCGATGTCGACCCCACATCGCGGGCACCGTGCAGTCACGTGCGGCATCATGCCCGTTTCCGGGTCCCAATCCAGCACCCACGACGCTCTTGTCCCCAGACATGGGGACAAGAGGTGGATCAGCCGCGACCGCAGATCACACCGTGGACCGTGTTCGGCTCGCGGGCCTCAGGTCCACATCGAGCGGGTCAGGGTGGCGCCCGTTCCCGCCAGGACATCCCGCACCGACCGGATGACGGTGTCGGTGTCCCTGCCCAGGACGGCCAGACACACGAAGCGCCCGTCCGGTGCCGCCTCGAGCAGTTCGGCGAAGTCGTCCGGCTCCATGACCACTCGCCGGCGTTGGCGCCACGTGAGGGCCTTGCCCGACGGATGACCGAGGACGATGAAGCGGGTCTGCTGCGTCACCAGGCGTGCCCCGCTGAGCCTGGCCACGCTCACCTCGCCGAGGTCCAGGGTCTTCGATCGTCCGAAGAGCGTCCGGTAGGTCAAGTCCCGCCCAAGCAGGCTGCGCGGCACGGGCATCGCCCACGGCGGATTGAGCATGACCCACGTGACGAGGAGGGGCACCACGGGGATGAGCAACTCCCACCCGGTCCACTCGCCCACGGCATGTAGGGCGATCGTCAAGCCGACCCAGATCGCCGAGATCGCCATCCACGGATAGGACACCCACAGGTGCTCGGTGGAGAACGTGAGCCGCTTGCTCGGGCCGGCGGCACCCGTCGCCGCGGCAGGACCCGGGTCGTAGGGCGAGCCGTGCTTGTCCAGCACCCACTGCCACACCTTCTGCTGCAGTCGGCGGATCGGGTTGCCCGCCGGATCCCCCGGCAGGCCGGACACCACGGGCACGGCGCGCCCACCCCCGCCAGCGAGCATTCCGGCCATCTCAGTGAACCCCTTGACCTGCGCCATGAGCACCGGTGAGTGCCCCTTGTGGTTGACCGCGTTGACGTCCGCCCCCGCATCGATGAGCGCCCGAACGCAATCGGCCCGCCCCTCGACCGCGGCGTGGTGCAAAGCGGTCGAACCGCTCTCGTCGCGCTCGTGCACACTCGCACCGCGAGCGGAGAGGTCGCGCACCAGATCGGAGCGTCCCTTGGCGGCGGCCTCCATGAGCGCCGTGGTGCCGCCGGTCCAGACGAACGGGGGGGCTGGCGCGGCAAAGGCCTCGGGGTGAATGCCGAGTGTGCCTATCGCGGTCAGGCTGTCCACGGCCAGCGGCTGGTCATCACCACCCACCCACACGTCGTGCCCGGCGTCGTGGCTCGTGCGGGCCATGGTCAGCGCGGTCGCGAGCGTCACGACGTCATGGTCGGAGCCGGCTTGCAGGACACTCACCGCACCATTGCCGTGCGCGTAGATGTAGACATCCCCCAAGGCCAACGCCGGTGCCAGAAGCACGGAATCGTCCATCGCTTCACCCTACGAAGGCCCGGCCACAAACGGGGGTATGCCGTCCGCCCAAGTGAGCGGACGGCATACCCGTTGTGTTTGATGGGGTGAGATCAGCGGGGTTCGGTGCCCTCGATGAAGGCCTCGAGCCGGGCGCGGCCGATGTCGTCCGGGCGCTGCTCCGGCGGGGACTTCATCAGGTAGGACGAGGCCGAGAGGAGGGGGCCACCGATGCCGCGGTCCTTGGCGATCTTGGCGGCCCGGATGGCGTCGATGATGATGCCGGCGGAGTTGGGGGAGTCCCAGACCTCGAGCTTGTATTCGAGGTTGAGCGGCACGTCACCGAAGGCGCGACCCTCGAGGCGGACGTAGGCCCACTTGCGGTCGTCGAGCCAGGCGACGTAGTCGGATGGGCCGATGTGGACGTTGCGGTCTTCGGTCTTGCCGGCGAGCGAGCCGGTGAGGTTGGAGGTGACGGCCTGGGTCTTGGAGACCTTCTTGGACTCGAGGCGCTCGCGCTCGAGCATGTTCTTGAAGTCCATGTTGCCGCCGACGTTGAGCTGGTAGGTCCGGTCGAGCTGGACGCCGCGGTCCTCGAAGAGCTTGGCGAGCACGCGGTGGGTGATCGTCGCGCCAACCTGGGACTTGATGTCGTCGCCGATGATCGGGACCCCCGCCTCCTCGAACTTGGCCGCCCATTCGGGATCGCTGGCGATGAAGACGGGGAGGGCGTTGACGAAGGCGACGCCGGCGTCGATCGCGCACTGGGCGTAGAACTTGTCGGCCTCTTCGCTGCCCACGGGGAGGTAGGAGACCAGGACGTCGACCTTGGCCTCCTTGAGGGCGGCCACGACGTCGACCGGCTCGGCCGCGGACTCGTCGATGGTCATCCGGTAGTACTTGCCGAGCCCGTCGAGGGTGTGGCCGCGCTGGACGGTGATGCCCGTGGTGGGTACCTCGCAGATCCTGATCGTGTTGTTCTCGCTGGCGTTGATGGCCTCGGCGAGGTCCTTGCCGACCTTCTTGTCGTCGACGTCGAAGGCGGCGACGAACTCGACATCGCGCACGTGATACGGGCCGAACGTGACGTGCATGAGGCCGGGCACCGTCTGGGCGGGGTCGGCCTCGCGGTAGTAGTGGACGCCCTGGACGAGCGAACTGGCGCAGTTGCCGACACCGACGACGGCGACACGAATCGAACCCATGGATCAACCTCGGACTTCTCGGGGGAGGCCCCCCGAAATCGGAAGGCGAGGTTCACAGCATACAAAGTTCGACTTTGTCTGCTTCATGGTCAGGTTTCGCAGCTCCGCGCTGGTCGGTGGACGACACGCTCGTGGACATCGGCCCTCGCCTGAGCACGGACTCGGTCAGGCCGAACGCGAGCGTGTCGTCGAAGGCCACCGTCCGGCGGCCAGCCTCGCCTCGCAGAGCGCCACCCCCTCCCGGAGCAGGGAGCGGACCTGTTCCTGATCGTGCATGACCTGCCCCCAGGGGAAACGCAAGACCGTCCAGTCCGCCAGCGTCAGGCGGCTGTATCGGAAGCAGTCCTTGGCGAAGGCGTCCTTGGCCGTATGGAACTCGTGGCTGTCGGCCTCAAGGACCAGGCGCAACTGCTCCTCGGCGAGATCCACGCGCCCCACGAAGCCCCGGTGGTCAGAGATCGAGACCTGCGGTGTGGCCTTCAGCCCGACGTCGAGGCAGAGGGCGCGCAGTGTGGACTCGAAGGGATTGGCCGCCAGCCCGTCGGCGGACCGGATCACGTTCTCCACCCGACGGCGGTGTTGTCGCGGTAGTCCTGGCACTCGCCCCAGCAGGCCGTCGATGCTGACTCGACCGGAGCGAAGAGCTGAGTCAGCCACGCACAGTGCTTCGTCGAAAGGCAGCAGGGCAGCACAGTCGAGGACGGTTCGGTTGGGCGTGGTGACCCAGTCCCACCGGTCTTTGGTCGGCATGTGACGCCAGCGGATGTCGATCCGGCGCCTCACCGTCACGGGCACCTTGCGACCGAGCCCGACGGCGATCTGCGGCCTGGTCGGCTTCTTCTGGATCGCCCAACCCCAGTGGAGTGCAGCGCTGAGCAGGATCACCGTGCCGTGGAGCTCTCCGGCCGTCTTGATGGTCGCGTCGGTTTCGGGGATCGCGTAAAGGCCTCTCGAGAGCCGGACGAGCTCGCCAGTCTGGACTGCCTCTCGAAAGCGATGAGCACCGAGGTGAGTGGTGATGAGCGACTTGGGCACCACCGATCCCCAGCGCTCCATCTGCACGGCCAACTCGGCGGGGTCCATCCCCCCACTGTGTCGATGTCGAGGGGCCTCTCCGAGTTGTCCACAGACGAGTTCGACGACACGCTCGCGATCGTCGGGCGGTCGCTGAGCACAAGGATCGGGTGTGCCAGGCGCGAGCGTGTCGTCGAACGAAGTCGGCAGTCTGGCAGCCCAGCCGCCCGGCGCCGCAGTTGCCCCCGAGGACGGGGCAACTGCCATGCCCTCCGGTGGGGGGCAACTGCCATGCCCTCCGGTGGGGGGCAACTGCCATGCCCTCCGGTGGGGGGCAACTGCAGACGTTTGTGAAGAGAGGGTGGAGATACCTCGGTTCCTCGGCCACGTTTTGGAGCCCACACAGCAAGCGTGGTCATACTTGAAGGCCCACGGGCTGCGCCAGGCCCATCCCCTGCACGGAAGTCCCCATGAGCCGACAGTCCACGCCTCCCTCCCGCCCGCGCTCCAGCGCGCCCGGCCCCTCCCGGGCTGGCGGTTCGAGCGGCCGCGGGGGCCGCCCGCCGCAGAGTCGGTCCGCCCGACGGGGACCGAAGCCGAAGCGCCGCTGGCTCAAGCGCCTGCTGTGGACCGGCCTGGCCATTGGGGTCCTCGCTCTCATCGGCGTCGGCATCTCCTACGCAACGATCCAGCTCCCCAAGCCCAACGACATCGCCACGGCCCAGGCATCGATCGTCTACTACGCCGACGGCAAGACCGAGCTCCAGCGCATCTCCCAGATCAACCGTGAGTCCATCAAGATCGACGAGCTCCCGGCCCACGTCGGTGAGGCCATGCTCGCCGCCGAGAACCGCGAGTTCTACAAGGAGAGTGGCGTCAGCCCCAAGGGCATGGCGCGCGCCGTCTGGGTTGCCATCAAGGGCGGAGGCGCGACTCAGGGTGGGTCGACGATCACGCAGCAGTACGTCAAGAACACCTTCTTGACCAGTGACCGCACCCTCACCCGCAAGTACAAGGAGATCCTGCTCTCCATCAAGATCGACCAGCAGCTGAGCAAGTCCCAGATCCTCGAGAACTACCTCAACACGATCTACTACGGCCGCGGTGCCTACGGCATCCAAACCGCGGCCAAGGCCTACTTCGACAAGGACGCCAAGGACCTCACGGTCGAGGAGAGCGCCGTGCTCGCCTCCGTCATCCGGGGCCCGTCCTACTACGACCCGCAACTCGGCGCCGACCAGCTCAAGAACCTCCAGGCCCGGTGGACCTACGTCCTCGACGGCATGGTGAGCGAGGGCTGGCTCGACGCCGCCCAGCGCAAGACCATGAACATGCCCATGCCCAAGGAGTGGTCCCCGCCGACGGCGACCGGCACCAACGGCTACCTGGTCCAGCTCATCAAGAGCGAACTCAAGAACAAGCTCAAGCTCACCGACGCGGACATCGACCGCGGCGGACTCCAGATCGTCTCGACGATCGAGCAGCCCAAGCAGGACGCGGCCGTCAAGGCGGTCCAGGAGACCATGCCCAAGGACGCCCCCGACCTCAAGGTCGGCCTCGCCTCGATCGTCCCCGGCGACGGAGCGGTGGTCGCCCTCTACGGGGGCGCCGACTACGCCAAGGAGCAGTTCAACTCGGCGACGGACGCCAAGATGCAGGGTGGCTCGACCTTCAAGCCGTTCACCCTCGTGGCAGCCCTCAAGTCGGGCAAGGTCAACCTCAACAACACCTACAACGGCGCGGGCCCGCAGTACTTCCCGGAGTTCCGTGACCCCGCCTCGGACAAGGAGTTCAACCGCCAGGGTGGGGTCCAGAACTTCGGCAACGGCAGTTTCGGCATGCTCGACGTCCCCGCCGCCACCGCGAACTCGGTCAACACGATCTACGCCCAGCTCAACATCCTGGCCACCCCGAAACTCACCGCCGACACGGCAGCCCAGATGGGCGTGAAGTCCAAGATCGAGGCCAACTACGGCAACGTTTTCGGCACCGCGAGTGTCCATGTCCTCGAGATGGCCGGCGCATATGCGACGATCGCGGCCGGCGGCAAGCAGGCCACGCCCTACTTCGTCCGCAGCGCCAAGAGCATCGACGGGTCCTTCGACTACACCGCCGAGCCCGAGGTCAAGCAGGTCATCGACGCCGACGTGATGGCCGACGCCGCCTACGCCATGCAGGCCGTCGTCGAATACGGCAGCGGCGGCACCGCGCGCTCCCTCGGCCGCCCGGTGGCCGGGAAGACCGGCACCACCTCCGACAACAAGGCCGCCTGGTTCAACGCCTTCGTGCCTCAACTCGCCACCGCCGTCGGCATCTATCGCCCCGGCCCCAACGGCGAAGAACTGCAGATGCAGAACGTCGGCGGCTACAGCGAGATCACCGGTGGCACGCTCCCAGCGAGCGTCTGGACCGCCTACATGGGTCCGGCGCTGCAGGGAGTCGAGGTCCAGCGCTTCCCGGAGCCCGCCTACGTCAACAAGGACGCCCTCCCGCCGCCCCCGCCGCCGTCGCCGACCCCGAGCGAGACGACACCGAGCCCCGAGCCGACCAAGACCCGTGACCCGTCCCCGTCGGCCACCGCCTCCCCGAGCCCCTCGGAGAGCGAGACGCCGTCGCCTACTCCGTCGGTCTCGGTCCCGGTCCCGTCGGCGTCGGTCAAGCCGTAGCCTTGCCCGCGTGAGCGACGGGCAGACAAGCAGGCGTATGCCGTCCGCTTCCCTCGCGTGGGCGGGTGGGCCTGCCGGGCGGCACGCCAGGTCGGAGTGGCTGCTCGGGCTCGGGCCGCTGACGCTCGCGGCCCTGTTTCCGGTGCTCGTGGCCGTGCTGCGGCTGCAGTCGTGCCTGGCGAACGGCTGGTCGGGTCGAGAGCCCTTCTACCGAATGTGCTACTCGGACCTGGCCAACAGCATGCAGCTGGCCGACCTCGGGAGGGGGCTCACGGCATACCTCAGCGGTGACATCCGCATCGAGCAGCCACCCCTCTCCGGGGCCCTCATGGCGTTGGTCGGGGGATTCGCCGGCGGAGGCGAAGTCCTGAGTGGGCAGCGTTGGTTCATGGCGTTCTGGGTCGTGCTCGCCTTCGGACTGATCGTCCTCATGGTCACCCGAGCACGCTCCATCGCCGACCACCCCGGTGCTGACCCGGTCATGCTCGCCCTGGCGCCCGTGACCGCGTTGACGGTGCTCCTGTCGCCGGACATCGTCGGGGTGGCTCTCGCCACCGTCGGCATCTGGGCCTGGAGCAACCGCCGCCCGGCGCTCGCCGGGGTGGCCATCGGACTGGGTGCCCTGGCCCGGACCTATCCCGTGCTGGTGCTCGTGGTCATCGCCCTGTTCCTGCTGCGCGCGGACGCAGTCACGGCCGGTGACGAGGAGTCGGTGGGTGCGGCGCGCGCTCGGGACCGCAAGGACTTCGGGCGGACATTCGCCGCCTTCGCCGGGACGGTCGTGCTGGGGCTGGTGCCCTTCGTCGGGCTGACCGACACCCTTGCCACGCTGGTGCGCAATTGGTGGCAGGCGCCCGCCGGTCTTGGTGCCCTGGTCTACGTCCCCACCTTGGGGCAGGCGGCGGTGGCCGGGCCGGTCGCGTCGGTGCTGGCGATGGCGGGCTGGATCCTGGCGCTCGTCGTGGGGGCCTACTTCATCACCGGGGCACGACGGCGCCCGACCCTGGCGGCCGGAGTCCTCGTCGTCGTCGCCATCGTGCTCGTCACCGGCAAGTCCTATCCGGTGCAGGGTGCCCTGTGGCTCGTGCCACTCGTGGCGCTCGCCGGCCTTCGCTGGCGGGACGTGCTCATCTGGAGCGCCGCTGAGGGTGCCCACTTCGTCGCCCTGTGGCTCTATGTCGGGGGCCTGGACCAGCCCACGAAGGGGCTCCCGGCGGGCTGGTACTTCTGTTTCCTCGTGGCCCGGCTGCTCGCGGTCTGCTGGCTCGCCCGTCAGGCCTGGGTCGATGCGCCCCGGATTTCGGGGGAGGACTCCTCCACGGGTACCCTTGGCAGGTTGCCAACTGCGCGCGACCACACCTGTGGACAACTCGCACGTGTCGGTGACGATGCATACCCTCCTGTCACGGAAGGACCGTGACCGCTACAGACCAAAGGAGGCGGGTTAACGCATGCGTCAGTACGAACTCATGGTCATCCTCGACCCAGAGCTCGACGACCGGACTGTCCAGCCGTCGCTGGAGAAGTTCCTCACCGTCATCACCAAGGACAAGGGCACCGTCGACAACGTCGACATCTGGGGCCGTCGTCGTCTCGCCTACGAGATCAAGAAGAAGTCCGAGGGCATCTACGCCGTCGTCAACTTCACCGCAGAGCCGGCTACGGCCAAGGAGCTGGACCGTCAGCTCGGCCTCAACGAGTCGGTCATGCGCACCAAGCTCCTCCGTCCGGGCGCCTGAGCGTCCGCGACTGATCAGCTCACGATCACCTCGATCAATCAGTCCACTCACGCACTGCAGAGAAGACCAAAGGGGATCTGACCCATGGCAGGCGAGACCACCATCACCATCGTCGGCAATCTGACCGGCGACCCGGAGCTCCGCTTCACTCCCTCGGGGGCAGCGGTGGCGAACTTCACCGTGGCGTCCACGCCGCGCACGTTCGACCGCCAGTCCAACGAGTGGAAGGACGGCGAGACGCTCTTCATGCGCTGCTCGATCTGGCGCGAGGCCGCGGAGAACGTCGCCGAGTCGCTGACTCGCGGCACCCGCGTCGTCGTCACCGGACGGCTCGTCTCGCGCTCCTTCGACTCGAAGGAAGGCGAGAAGCGCACGGTCATGGAGATGCAGGTCGACGAGGTCGGTCCCTCGCTGCGCTACGCCAACGCCAAGGTCACCAAGACCCAGCGCTCCGGAGACGGTGGCGGCGGGTTCGGTGGCGGCGGAGGCCAGCAGGCCGACCCGTGGGCCACCGGTGGCTCGGCTCCCCAGCAGGGTGGCTGGAACTCCGGCGGTCAGGGCAACCAGGGCGGTCCCGCCCAGGGTGGCCAGGGTGGTTGGAACTCCGGCGGCCAGGCACCGCAAGGTGGCCAGGGTGGTCAGGGTGGCCAGAACTGGGGCGGCGCGCCGTCCTACGACGAGCCCCCCTTCTGATCGATCGACACGATCCACAACCCGGTATGCCGGGAGGCGGCCTTCGCACGAAGGTGAGCCCACGGCATACCAACTGAACAAACCCATCCCTGGGAGACCAGGGCTCATCCGCTGAAGACCTCAGCAGAAGGAGAGCACCACGATGGCCAAGCCCGTCATCCGCAAGCCCAAGAAGAAGGCGAACCCGCTCAAGGTCGCCAAGGTCGAGAACATCGACTACAAGGACGCAGCGCTGCTGCGCAAGTTCATCTCCGACCGCGGCAAGATCCGCGCGCGTCGGGTCACCGGCGTCTCCGTCCAGGAGCAGCGTCTCATCGCCAACGCGGTCAAGAACGCCCGCGAGATGGCGCTCCTGCCCTACTCCAGCTCAGGTCGCTGAGTTCACCCGAACTCGTCGAATCCGAACTGACAGAACGCTAGGAGCACATCAATGAAGGTCATTCTCACCCACGAGGTCACCGGCCTCGGGACCGCTGGCGACGTCGTCGAGGTCAAGGCGGGTTATGCCCGCAACT
>Ga0116187_1004119_pt1 | contig 12898 bp, 10 predicted proteins | sample AD_JPNNA6_MetaG_FD_89755 | JGI IMG/M metagenome (GOLD analysis project Ga0116187, IMG submission 89755) | Active sludge microbial communities of municipal wastewater-treating anaerobic digesters from Japan - AD_JPNNA6_MetaG | ecosystem: Engineered > Bioreactor > Anaerobic > Digestate | place... | reverse complement strand
GTATCAATAACAACACTAATTACATTACCAGGGGCAGACCAAGTACCCATACTGTCTTGCCACATAGCTCGGAATTTCACTGTACCATCAGAAAGCGCAGTAGAAATCTGGAAAGTATATTCATAATAACCAGACCCAGGATGGTCTCCCGCTACAATCGTATGGGTTTCCACATCTGTCCAAGTAGAACCCCCATCAGTACTCTTTTGAAGTTTTAGTGCTTTAACAGCTGCTAGTGGTGTAGAAGAAACCCCCATTGCTTCCATTTCATTATCAAATTCCAATTCAACCTTAATACGTGGGGTACTATCATTTGTGACATTATCAGTAGAACTTTGACCTGTATCATCTAATAAATCACAAAAAGGGGTCGTATCACTTCCAGAAATAATATTACTTATTGTACTAAATGCACCAATATTACCTGCTAAATCTTCACCCTTAGCTTTTAATTTGTGTGCACCAGCCGCAAGGGTCTGACCCATTTTAGACCACGTTGTCCCCGACACAGCAGGCGAGCATAACAACGTAGCATCATCGTATAAATGAACTTTTACAGCATCAGCCATAGTTTACTCCTTTTCCTTATTTGTTTTTTGTGTTGCTATATGTGCCGCATAAGTTTCATAATCGAAAAATATCGGCTCTTCTGTGGGAACTAATTTCCAGCCCAAACTTAACTTATATTTAATTTTCTTGCGTGGGACAGGAATAATATGTTCTTCACCTTTCTCATCGGTATAAATCATATCATACCGTTTGTTGTAAAACTCAGTCACAAGGGCTGGGTCAACGTAATTTGTCATAATTACTCCTTTCTTTATCTTCTATATTTTTGAACAGCATCATTAAATTCTTTCAAAGTCTCATTGTATAGACTTAAATAATACTGACCACCTTGTAGTAAATTCGCCAATCCCTGAAATTTGCTTATCGAAGCCGTTACTGATAGTTGATGAGATGCCATATAATTCTGAATCAATGCCATATCAGCCTGCACTTGATTATTGGTTAATGTTAAATACTCATTAACTTTTAATTGTAATTCGCCAAGTGCTTGCTGGATTCTAGCCTGAAATTCTTGTGCCTTAGCTTGCATTAGTATTTGTTTTAAACCAGTATAGACACTAGCTTTTCTTTCAATCTCACCAAGATACAACTGAACACTTTGCTGGATTTCATTTAGATAAGCTTGAGTCTTATTTTGCAGAACCGCTAAGTTGTGCTGAATAGTTCCACTAAACTGGGCATTATATCTCTGGACATTACTCTGAAGTGTACCTAACTCATATTGTAGCGCTGTATTGGTTTGTGCTATAAATGCTTGAGTTTTACTCTGTTGTGTTCCTAATGCCGCATTAACTTCTTGCTGTACTTTATTCATAGCCAGCTGAACTCTCTGATTAATATAGTTTGTAAAAGCCGTTACCTGTTGAGATAAAGCACCAACTCTTGCTTGTAACTCGGATGATATAACGCTAGCCCTTGCTTGTGCTTCAGCGGCGAAGGCACTAACTCTTGCTTGCGACTCAGCGGCATAAGCATCAACTTCAGCCCGTATTTTAGCGGCATAGGCACTAGCATTTGCCTGTGATTCAGCAGAAAAAATACCAGCTTCCACCTGAGATGCAACCGAAAAAGCATCAACCTTCGCTCGTAATTCAGCGGCAAAAGCATTAATTTGTTGAGTAACATCAGCTAAATAAGTACCAGCTAATTCTAAATCATCTAGACTTAAAGCATCATTAAAACTCTTTATGTATCCAGTGGAAGTAGTACCAAAACTAAAACCAGTAGCACCAAAAGCTGTTGGAACAGTAAGACTAGGAGTTGATGGAGCAGTAACACGAAAGTTTGCAATTGGTAATGGTATAGATGGTGTGGGAGGACTAAAAGTGGTATCTTCTATACCATCTAAAATGTCAGTATTAAGAATTGCATTATAATCAGTAAGATATAAATTAATCGGATTTCCCCCCTGTACACCTTCTCCAAAAACCTCATCTTGACTTACAGTAATATCTGAAGGAGCACTAACAGAAGGGGAAAAGATTACGTTAGATGAGTAAGGTGCTGTTACAGATGGCACTGCTAAATCAGTTTTCAAGATACCATTTTCAGTATCAAATGTAGATACCTTTCCTGATATACCAGTTTCATTAGTTTTATTAAATAGCGAACTAGCGGTTTGTATCGTTTCCCAAATACTATCTATTGATTCTTTTTCTGTTCCTTCGCCAGGAAATAAAATCCCATCAACATCTTCAACAAGACTAAGTGCTGTATAATTTCCACCAAATATTCTATCTAAATTTTCATTACGAACAGAATATCTCTTTACATTATTGTTTCCCACCTTTTCGTATAATTTCAATAATGGGTCAAATTCTTCGATAATGATTTCACTAGCACTATTCTTTATCTCGTTTAATAATCCAACGCTACATTCTCTATACAGCCTAGCCGCTCCATAAATCACCAATAGCCTATTTAACGCTTCAAAGTCAGCACTAAAAATAGAATTACTTTTTGCCAAATTAACAGTAGGAACTTGGATATAATGCAACTCACCAATCACTTGCCCTGCTAATCCATTAGCTTCGGGATAGATAGTTAATACATTTTCTCTGGTACAGAATGCTGGGTCTAATGCGGTAGCATAAGATAACGAATACTTATTTGTTATGTCTGCTATTTGAGAGGGTAATATCTCTCTACAAACATACTTATAATTACCACAATATCTTAATACCGAGACTATCTTGTAGTCAATGTTACCCAATAACGTGGATAAATCAGTTGGATTAGTAATTATATCTTTACTCTTAGATAAAGACAATAATACCGAAGGATGCACCTCATTTATTATTATCCGAACTCCATCTTGCAACCATTGTTCTGCCATTCCTTTACTGAACTTAAAATTGTTATAAACAATATTCAGTTTCTCATCCTGTTCACCTCCGACGTAAGTTGCAATACTAGCAAGTATATCTATCATAGTTACCTCAACGATGTAATTGGTGATGGAGATTTTGCGATACGTGCCTCAGGGGATATTTGTCCGCCATTGAACAGTCTCATTTTATTCACGTATTTAGAATAATACACATTAGCAGTATTAAGATATTGACTACGAGTATAAATTTCCTTTTCTCCATTAACAGTGGATACTAGCTCCATATAGCATTCAAACAATACATAATCAATAATAGCCGTATGTAATATTTGGGGTACATCTGGTTCAGTATCATTGGTAATACTAACAATATCCAACATATTTGGTCTAGCAGTATATTTTACTTTCAATGCACCAGCGTAAGATTCGGTAGGAGCTATTAACTTTCCACCACTAATCTGAAATAACTGAACAGAATCATTTAATATACAATACGCATAGTTAGTATTTTTTACACTTTCCCATTCAGTAACATTTTCAAGCGGTGTAACACTATCTCCAACAGGAATAATCCCGTCATCATAAAATCTCGATATTTTTTTATACGCATTGTTTACATATATATCAACAGAAAGAACAGAAATACAGTTCTTGGGTAATTCATAAGTAGTACAATTAGCAGTAATATTGTAAGTAACAAAGACTTTTCTTTTCAGGTTAGGAGACATTTCTATCAGGGCGGCATTTATCTTTTCAACCACTGAGGCTAACGCAATATTAGGAATGCTTTGCTTAACTATTGAATATATTTCACCTATTGTCATATTATTTCCTCTCCATTTCAGGTTGGCGAAATGGGGGGAAGAGAACTTCCCCCCTTACTCCCAAGTGTCGGTAGCCTAAAGATTTATATCCAAACGGCGTGCGTCTCACGCAAGCTCCATTCAAAGCTGGCTTCCGTAAGAATCAAATCGCCTTGAATATCAGTGCCGTCTTTTTCCAAAGACTTAACTCCAGGATAGACTTTGGTATCACGATTAATACCATTGCCAACCAACGGACGATATTTCACACCGTTCAAGTTAATACCCAACATCTTAACAGGTGTTCCGTCAAGGTGCGGATTAATAACTTTAATACGCCCTTTAGGAGTTGCAAAAACATCAGTTGGCACACCAAGAATTTGAGTTCTATTTGTTAGAGCAAAATCTGGTGTAACAATATTATTCCCTGCAATGGTAATATTATTCTTATACAGCCCAGCCAACCTATTCATCCAGTTGTAAGTCAGGGTTGAAACAAAGAATAAAGTCGGGACAACACTATTATAACGTGGGTCAAGCATAATTGAAAGATGCTCAAATAAATCATCGGCATAAGTAGTAGCATAATTCAACGAAAAAACATTGGAGTTTTTCATAATGTAATTAAGCGCACCTTCAGTATGCCTATTGCCATTGGCATCTCTACCAAGTGAACTAAAAAGTCCAATTTGTTCCAAATCCCATTTATGCTCGATTAGTTTATTACCCCAAATACGGGCATACTCATTCTTAAAGAACCTCATTTCATTCGCCCTACTAGAATTATCCATAGCGCAAAAGGTCTTTAGAATTTGAGTCATCGCATATCCATTAATGTATGGAGTATCCGCCCAAGTCTCTGGCACTCCCGTACCAGCACCAAACGCAGTACCTTGAACAGTTGTTCTCAGTGCCTCTAGCATAGCGGGATGTATCCCATACGTTTCAGAAATTACATTTTGAGTGGTAACTTCACCAACTACGGTTGGGGTTAATAGTGTAGTTAATACATAAGTCCCATTTTTAGGAACTCTAACAACAATACCAGTAACCTCTACATAAGGCGCAGTACCACCAACACTTCGCACTAATACAGTCATATAGTCAGTGGCAACTGTTGCGCTATAAGGGTCAGTTGGTAAATCTTTTGCTTCGGGTTTTAGAGGAACTCGCAGTAGAATATTGGGAATAACCCAACGTGGAGTAGTTCCATCAGCACCAATACTAATCTTATTGGTAGCCTGACCATATACGTTAGTAATATTACCAACAGTCTTATAGTCACCAGCCAATTTAAGACTAATAGCATTACCCTCTTCGATATTTTCACTACCAAAAGTTTTGCTAGTAACAACAAAACTCGTATCTTCACCGTGTTTCCAACCAACAGCATAAGCATACCTACGGCAAAAACTGGGACGCTCTTCCGTGTAAACATATTCAGTAGCCGCTACTGGTTCTTTTCTGAGTTTTGAGACGAATCGAAAAAACGGGTCTGAAGCAATATTAAGTTGCGATAATTTCTTACCAAACTCATAGGGTTTATATTGGTCGCCTAAATTGATATTAGGCACATTGCCAATATATTGTGGAGCGTTTTGTACACCCTCGAACGTTAAATTTGTAGCCATAACATTCTCTCCTGTCTAATTAGAGAATCAGACGTCGAGAAGTTTACGCATACTTTGTCCTGTTGATTTTAAAATTGTATTAAATGCCGCCGTATCTCTATCTATATCGTCAGAGTTCATACTCTCCAGCGTAGCGGCACTACGGGGAGCTCTTTGTACATTAGAAGATTGTCTTCGTTGGTCTTGGATTATTGAATTATGAATGTTCTTCTGCAATAAACCTTTCTCCTTTAAATACAAAAAGTATATATCATCAGGAGTAATAGTTCTTTTAGAAGCCCATTGTTTTATCTCTGCCAGTTGTTGTGGTGTTATTTTAAACTTGTTTACCAAGTCTTGTTCCACTCTTTGCGCTTGTGTTTTTGCTTTTTCAGCTTCTAAGCGTTTCTCAATGATTTGATTGGCACGAGATTCAATTATCTTATTTAGAACCTGTCCAGATGGAGATTGCGGATTTTTAAATGCCTCATCGGCATCAAATTGAAAATCATCAGGCAAATCCAGCGTATCCTGACCCTGATTCCCTTTGTTAAAAAATTGTTGAACATATTCAGCAAATTGGGGATTAGCCTGTACGGCACTTATCAACGGCATTGCTTGCTTGATTCCTTGTAGTTCGCCATACAAACGTTTGGCTTCACGAGAAGAATCCAGATACCGCTTTTTCCAGTTGACTGGTTTAGACTTCTTCTGATTCCCCCCCATATTTGCCGCATCATCATCATCTTGGAAATCAGAATCTTCTAAATCGTCATCATCATTTTGTCCTGTTTGTGATAAATCTGAAAAATCATCGCCGAACACGTCGTCGGAATCATCTCCAAAATCATCACCAAGACCTGGTGTGTTATCACCAAAAGGTGTGTTACCACCTAAATCGGATGTGTTACCATCCAAAAACTCATCACTCATTGTTTGTCTCCTCTGTTAGGGGGTTGTTATTTTCTTCAGTCGGGGGAGGGTTAGTCTCCTGACTTCTATTTTGTGCAGTTGCGGCATTACCGCTATTCTGCATCTGTATTTTTTGTTTCTCAGCTTCTACTTGCATCTGCCCACTAAAGTTCTGAAGAATAGAATTAACTGTATTCTGAATTTCTTGATTCTTTACACGGGCATTACCTTTCATTAATCCACGTAAGAGTTTCTGTTGATAAGCAGTTTCCATATATTGCTTGTTCAATCTATCTCCTACCGTAGAAGCTTTATCTTTTATCGAATAATTAACTAATTGATTTTCTAGTGCTTTATTCCTACTCTGTAAATCTTTTACCATCTTGTTCAGTTCATCAATATTAGCTATTAGTTGACTGTATGTGGATTTGCGTTGAATAATCTTTTCCTTATTGCGTATATCAGTCTCACCCAAGAAGGCAATATCATCAATAATACCAGCCTGAAACCACTTAAAGTATTCGTCTAATAATGCCCACCTGTTAATAGGTTGAGTAGAACCAGCTACGAAGGCTATATCAAACTTCATTTCACTATAATTCATAGACTTTTCTACTGCCTCGCCATAATCATTGTAGATAGGAATATTAATTTCTACTGTTTTAGACTGATTATTTGGTTGAACAATACGCATTACCTTGTATGCTGAGTAAGTGGACTGCGCTACTGAATGGAATACTTTTCCTAAATAGGTTAATACAGGTTCTACAACATTAATAACCCACTGTTTTATCCGTCTTGTACCAAATTCGTCTAATGCTAATAATCCTCGATATGTCTGAGTATTACTATCTTGACCACCAGCCATAGTTCTAAACATACCAGACTGGTCTTCAAAATCATACTTACTCTCTTGGACTAATTGGATAAAACCATTAGAAATAGGAACTGGCATTATAGGAATAGGATGTTGCATTCCAGTATGAACAGGCAACAAAGCACCTACCGAAGACGAATACATTTCCCAAACATCTGGGTCAATAGAACCTTCATCATATATCCAACGCAATCCCGACCCTAAGTTAGCATTATGAATAGTAATTTGATGACCTTTATTAATCTCATCCTGTTTACCTACTAACATAGTAACATACGCCATTGGGAATGGGCATCCTGTATCTATATACGGTAACTGTACTATCGGATATTCAGTAATACGGTCATCAAGATAACGTTGAGTTAATATCTTATCTCCTATTGCTGTAACTTCTTTAATAACAGTAGCGTAGTATTTTATTTCATCAATAATAGTAGATACAAATTCAGGCGATTTCTTTAACTGATTATATTCTTTCTCTGTAAACTTCTCAGTTTTAATCTCTACTGAATACTCGGCTATTTTCTGTTTTAATTCATCTTGAACCTCTTGTAGCTTCTGAGCATACTCTTCTTGTATTCTCTTAGATTCAAACTGAAAACGTTCTTGAGTAATTTCACCAGCCTCTAAAGCCTGTTTTAGCTGGGCTAGTTGGTCACCAATATTTACCTTACCCTCTTCAGCAATTTTATTGAACTCTTGAGTATATTGCTGAGTAATGGCTTTAATTTCTTCTTCTGATTTAACAACGTAATATGTAATCCTATGAATGGGTTTCTTCTCTTTTAGATAGATATGAAAATACTCTATTAAAGTATCCCAATCAGAATCTCCTACACTATATCGTAATATATCAGTATCCTGAACATCATAGGAATAACCAGTATCAATATTATCATAGGAATAACCAGTATCAATATTATCAATATCGCCATTATCAATATCGCCAGGATTAACCTCTTCTACTTCTTCAGTGCCATCGGGCGCAGTAGTGGTAGCACCAATACTAGATATTAAACTATCTTCGCTATCAATCGTATTGGCTTGCTTTATTAGTTCCTTATGCTCGGGATACATTTGCATTAATTGGGCTTTAGAAAAGATTTTTCTTATGCCACAATACATTGCATCCCGTCTAAAGAAATCCCGAGAACGTATATCCCAGAAGACATCTCTAGGGTGTAAATCTTTAATTAATACCTCTCCCATCCCATCATCTAAGTCTGGGTCAACCATAACCCAGAAATATCCTGCCCCCCTTATAATAGCATCGGATACCACTCTACTAAATACTACTCGCCAACTAGAAAGATTTAAACAATACTCTGCTACGACGGTAGGAATATGAGCTACATCTGTATCACTTTCTTCCAATCCCACAACTTGCCAACGTGGTGTTCCAGCAGTAATAAAGTATTTCATCAGCTCAACCGCAGGAGTAATCTTGTTAATTACAAAGGTAGGCATCCCAGCCTTTTTAAGCCTTGCAATAACCTGTGGTGTTAATTGGATATTCAAGAAATAATCCATATTACGCTGTCCAACGGCTAACCACTTGGTTCGTAACTTGTTATTAGCCAAATCGTATAATATTTTTATCTCTTTTCCGTCCATCTCTACGCCGCCATCCAATTCTTAGCAACAGGTTTTTTCTTTACTAATACTTTGTTCTTATTATAGACATAATTACTAGGCGGATAGCTTTTCATAAAAGCATACGTCAACGCATCTACAAGGTCATCATACGCCATTTTATCTCCTAGAGTAAGTATTTCATTCTCAAGTTCATACATTCCATCTTTCAAATACACAGACCCAGAAGCAAATCTATTATTCATCACCGAATAGATACGATTAACTTTATTTGTACCGCCAGGCTTTACTCCTATTAGTCCGTATTTAAAAGTATTACGACGCTTACATTCATATAAATAATCGTTTAGAATAGTTCTATTCATTGCTACATCTTCAACAACTACTGAATTAACATCATATCTTACTGCCATATCAAAGATGTAATCCACTACTCCCCAAGTAGCACCAGATTCTATTTCACCATTAGCATTTCTGATAGCCAATGAAGGAATATACCGCTTCCTAACATATTCTAAGACATACCCGTTGTTATCTTTGTCAATAGCAATTGCCATAATAACAGAATAATTGGATGCCTTTGACTTTATGTCAGTAGCAGGGTCACAACCTATAAAGGTATTAACAAGGATATGCTCTCCATCCTTTACAATATACTTTACCCCATCCTCGATAGTAAAGTATCCATCCCAGTAACGTAAGTGATTACGATTCCAAAGCGCAAATTCAGCATTCTGAATCTCTAATTCATATTCCTGATAGTAACCTGCTATACCTCGTGGTGATTGTGCATAAGTAAGTTTGATTCTATCCAATACGCTACGTGGGATATAACTATTCCACAAAACACCGCCAGGTGCTTTGGGTTGCGTGGCTTTAAAGGTAATAACCTCCCACATAAATTTATCAAGCGTGCCTTCTTCTTTGTGCTTATAATACGAATCCAGTATCTTCTGGCAGAAGGATGCGTAGTGTACGGGAGTTCCTACAAAATAAACACGTCCTTTGTGAACGTCAACTGATGGGAAGATTCCATCCATTATTGTTAGGGCAAGGTTCTCACGAGCCGAAGCCGTCCGAGTGTTGGCTTCGTTCTCGGTATCATCAAGGAAAACTCCCGAATAACGAATAGCCCCAGCACTTACGTCTGCGGCATTCTCACCACGCAAGCTTGATAAGTTAGAACGGGATACTAAACTACACCGATTTGAAAACTCTAAATCCTCTCTTCCCCATACAAATCCTCTCTTATCCCTACCCGATAAATCACCAAAATAATATCTCATAATCAGATTGCTTTCAGCGTGCAACCTAATGTATTTGATATTATTCATAGACTTTCTTTGAGTAGATGAAACCCACCCATAAAAGAGGGGGTCGTCATCGTCAGACAACCCCCATTCCTTTGCTTTCTTACAATAACATATATCGTGCAGTATCTTGGCACGTACCAGCGTTGTTTTGCCGTGACCTCTTGGAATAATAATAGCAAGTGGTTTTGTAGATTTTTCCAATAAGCCTTTAGCTACAACATAGTGAAATGCTGGTGTCTCACTTTTTAGAAAGTCACCTGGCAGAAATAGTTTACCAAAGACAATAAGATTATTATATGCCTCTCGCAATAAAAATTCTTCTTTATCTTTTGGAAACCTATATCCGCCCATTCTTGTTATGCCTTTATTCCGCCACCCATAAGTTGGTTAGTATTCCTACCCACCTTTAGGTTGGACTTTCTCGGAGTTGGTTCACTACACGCACCAGCACCAGCACATTTCTTATTTGCTGGCGTACGAGGTTTTCTCGGACTGGAATTAAAAAGTTGTTCATTTTCAGAAACCTCCTTTTCTGCAATGGTCTTTTTAATATCCTCAATCACATCCCACATCTTACTAATAGTAACCGTTTGGATGTTGCTTTCATTCTGCACAATTTCTCTGTTACGCCTTATAAGCAAGGTTAATTCCAAAACCGATTCAGACAATTTAAGAATGGAGTCTAGAATAAAATTCACAGTCTCTTCTCTTAAACGTCTTTTCTTTTTACCAAACATCTTTTTCTCCTTTTACTTATTGTTTTTTATCAGTTGCTTGCCCTACGACTTCGGGTTGATTTGCATCAATATCACCAGGCTGATTTGCATCAACTTCAGGTTGCTCTTCATCGGCTTCGGGTTGACAACCTAGATTCTCAACCTGTTCGTCAGGTTCTTTTCGCAACTCTTCTTTAGCATCAATAAAATATCCCGCTCTCACAGCACTCTTAAGGGTAGTTAATGATTTCTCCAAAGTATCTGGAGATTGTAGTATGCTTGTTACTAGCGAAACTATGTAATAGCATACCGTCGCCCGATTCAACGTGTCCTCAACTAACCTATCTACGGCTTCTATCGGGACGTTGAGTTTTCTACGAGCCTCTTCACTATTAGCCAAAATGGCAATAGTATTCAAGGACGATAGTAGGGTATTAAGCCTACTAGTGTAATCAACTCCAATGCCCTTTAGAATGTTAGTTAGTTCTTGAACCTCACTAATACCTGTGACAATATTGGGCAATTTGTCTGGTTTTTGTGACATAAAGTTTCTCCTTTTTTTATAATCCACTTTCTATTATTTCTTCTTCTGGAACATCATCCAGAATATTCTCAATCTCTTCAGCAGGAATCTCTGCCATATTTGGTATTCCCTTCCTTTCTTCTCCACCTGATAGTCTTCCACCTGTATATCCCTCATTACCACTCAAAACATTTGCCTTATCAGTAGCGTTAATGATATTGCCTAAGTTCTCTAAGGCTCTTAACCTATCAGCACCCTTCTGTCCTGTATCCTCGTAAATCTCTTTGAAGCCCTTAATAACATACTCATAATTAACACCCAAATTTTTACAAGCCAATTTGACTTCGTCAATTATCATATTCACTATCCTCTTTTGTTTTAATAAGTTAGCACCTTGAATCTTTGCTATCTCTATGTTTTGTGTCTTAAATGCACGTAAGTATGCTTCTACCCTATCTCCAGTCTCAATAAAATACTTTACAAACATTATCTCTCTATTGTTAGCATTTTTCCTATCCCTAATTACTTGAGAAGGAGGCTTGCTGGTAAAAGATGTTTTGTTAGCCCTATGCTTAGTGTCCAACTTCGTGTTTGCTCTATCTATGTTAAATAACCCAGTGGGAGTCTGTATTGCCCTGTCTTTACCTATACGCTTTATCTTTAAGACAGGCACTACCATATTGTCATCTGTCAATACATAATTACCCTCTTCAGCGTTACGCCAATCTTTCTTGTACGCTATACCAGAATTATGGGCTTCTTCCACCGTATATAATTGATAATATTTATCTTTGTACTTTTCTAATCGCATTCTTTCCCTTAATAACAAATAACGAAAATAATATATCTACTAATGGCACTTGTTACAATAACCTTATTGTAACTTAGTCTTACCTGCAAGAATAAGTTGGACTTATCTTACCCTAATTAGTTCTTTTCTCTGTGTTATTCAGTTATTTTATCACACGCTTTTTGACATTGTGATAATTAACTCTTCACTTATATCCGATAAAGGAATTACCTGCCTGTGAATTATGGTAAGCATTGAACCTGTATGCTCAGTACTGGGCTGACAGGGACAGCAAGGATTGAAATCTTCGTGAATAAATGCGTCATCCATCGGTATCTTGCCAATCCTACGATACCTGTCATACATTGTATCCCACACCCTTGCCGAGTGTATGTCTAATACCCTCCTATCACCATCTACAACTAGTCAAGTGCCAAATTGACTACCAAACTAATCAAAAGAATAAAAAGTAATCGGGCTGGAATTAACTAGGAGCGATTTTCTTTGTTAATTGGTAAAATTATCCACATATACCAATTTTGAACGCTCTAAACGATTTTAAAACCCATTACTTTTCATTTACTATCGAGAAAATTTGGCTCTCAATTGGTAATCAATACCCTAATTAACGCAAAATAACTATAAATAATCACTAATTTTTTGCATTCATAGAGGTTTTTCCCCCATTTTCGCCATTTTCCTTCATCTAATCGCAGTTTTTTCACATTAAACCTAGATTATATATCCAGAAAACTTTCAAAAACTATGCTATTTTGTAGCGTGACTAACCATCACACCCCACCTCACTTCGTTCGGGGAATTGCAATAGCAATTTTCTTATGGAAAGTAATTCTTTTTTTTT
>Ga0116187_1004108_pt1 | contig 12922 bp, 11 predicted proteins | sample AD_JPNNA6_MetaG_FD_89755 | JGI IMG/M metagenome (GOLD analysis project Ga0116187, IMG submission 89755) | Active sludge microbial communities of municipal wastewater-treating anaerobic digesters from Japan - AD_JPNNA6_MetaG | ecosystem: Engineered > Bioreactor > Anaerobic > Digestate | place... | reverse complement strand
TCAAAAATAAGCTGGTCAGCCTGGACTCCACAACCATCGATCTTTGCCTTTCGTTGTTCCCATGGGCAAAGTTCCGACGAGCCAAGGGCGGAATCAAGCTCCACACCTTGTTGGACCTGCGCGGGAACATTCCAAGCGTGGTGATCGTGACACCTGCCAGCGTCCACGACGTCAACGTCCTCGATCAGTTGGTCTTCGAGCCAGGTGCCTTCTACGTCATGGATCGGGGATACCTGGATTACCAACGGCTCTATGGAATTCATCAGGCCTCCGCCTTCTTCGTAACCCGCACCAAGCGCAACACGCAGCTGCGACGCAGGAAATCGCTCCCGGTGGATCGGACCACGGGGGTGCGTTCCGACCATGTCGTAGTGTTGACCGGGCCGTCCGTTTCGAAGGAATACCCCGCTGTTCTACGGCGAATTCGGTATGTCGACCCGGACACTGGAAAGCGTCTTGCATTCCTGACCAACAACTTCGAACTCCCAGCCACTGCCATCGCGCTCCTATACAAGAAAAGATGGCAGGTGGAACTGTTCTTCAAATGGATTAAACAGCATCTCCGGATAAAGGCATTCTACGGAACCTCTGATAATGCGGTAAAGACACAGATTTGGATCGCAATTTCGACTTACGTCCTTGTGGCCATCTTGAAGAAGGAGCTGAAAATCACACACAGCGTCTACACAATTCTCCAGGTTTTGAGCATTTCCCTGTTTGAGCGGAAGCGTATCCAATCGCTATTTTCTGATCTTATACTTTCGGATATAGATCCCTATGAGCCTAAACAGCTGTGTTTATCATGGTCTTAAACCGGACAGTAGTGATATCACATATGTTTGCATATTGGTTGCGAGAATGATTACTTTTGAATTTAATGAAAGCAAGATTATAACCTCATTCCGAATTCGCGTGAAAGCATGAAAGCGATATTTCTAACACGGCTTCCTTTTTCGCCCGGCGTTCGTCGAGTCTTGGAAAACATGTTGTGGTTGTTTTTTGATAAAATCTTTCGAATAGGCTTCGGGATCTTCGTCGGAGTTTGGATAGCACGGCATCTCGGGCCGTCTCAATACGGTCTTTGGAATTACGCCATCGCCTTTTCTTCGTTGTTCGGGGCATTTGCCAGCCTTGGTTTGGATAGCATTGTTGTTCGTGAGCTTGCGCACGACGATTCAAATCGAGACAAACTTTTAGGCAGTGCTTTTTTCATGAAACTTGGCGCTGGAATTATTATGTTACTTCTTTCCGTCGTAACAATATCTTTCGTCAAACCCGGCGACCGTCTTATTGTTCTTCTCGTTGCACTCTCTTCCTCAAGTTTCATTTTTCAATCACTTTGTGTAGTTGATTTATATTTTCAGGCTCATATTCAGAGCAAATTTTCCGTATACGCATATAGCGGGGCCTTTATCATTAATTCACTGCTTAAATTGATATTGTTGGTTAACAAAGCCCCTCTCATCATGTTTGCATTTGCAAACGCTCTTGAAATCGTCATGAGCTGTATCTTTCTGGTCGCATTATATAAACACAATCATCTCAATATTCGCACTTGGCATTTTGACAGCAGAACGGCCGTTAAATTACTCTGCGACAGCTGGCCTTTGATTTTGGCTGGGCTGTCAATCACCATTTATATGCGGCTCGATCAAGTCATGATTGGGGAGTTCCTGGGCGACAAAGAAGTTGGAATCTATGCCGCCGCTGTACGCATAAGTGAAATCTGGCACTTCATACCTATGGCCATAGTTAGTTCAACACTTCCAACCCTTATTGAAAGCAAAAAACGAAGCACCGAGTTATATCATTCAAGAATGCAATATCTGTATGACGTTATGGTTTTTCTCGCCTTAGTAGTGGCAATTGCCACTACGCTCCTCGGCAAGAGCATCATCCTGGCTTTGTTTGGTGTCGAATATGAAAAATCTTCCGATGTCTTGGTCATTCTTATATGGTCCGGTCTCGCCACATGTCTTGGAGTAGCCAGCAGCAACTGGCTTACGGTAGAAAATCTTCAAAATTATAGTTTCTACAGAACAATAGCAGGCTGCATCGCCAATATCCTATTGAATTTGTATCTCATACCCCGATTCGGCGCCAGGGGAGCTGCTGCAGCCACGCTGGTTTCGTACTTCATTTCGACTTTTTTCCTGATTCTATGGAAAGAAACTCGATCAACCGCGTGGATGATGTTAAAATCTTTGTGGATATTTCGGGCGATCGCCCGTCTCAAGGTGAACTTTCATGAACTTCGTTAAGAGAGCGATAAACTTATTTCATCGAAGCCTTCGAAAGCAGAATGAAATATATTGGGGTCTCGTATTTAACAATGCAATATCAGATTCGACTTGGTTAAAGCGCAAATCTTTCTACCCTGGCCGCTGGGCCGCTGGCTATCCACTATTATATATTTTATACAGAATATATACCGATATCAAGCCAAAATCCATCGCAGAGTTCGGGTTGGGAGAAACCACAAAGCTGTCGGCCCAATACCAGCAATACTATCCTGAAACGTTCCTTACCATCTTCGAGCAAGACGCTCGTTGGGCAGATTTCTTTTGCAAGGAACACCACAACGTAAGGAAGCATCTGAAAATAGCCCCAATCGAACAAATCAACATTCACGGCCGTCAAAGTTCGACATACAAAGATTTTATCACCCATTTAGCTGGACGAAAATTCGATCTATTTATCGTTGACGGGCCTCATGGGAACGATTTTTATTCACGCTATCATATTGTTGAAATAGCGAAGCAAAATATTATGGACACAGATTTCATATTTGTCATCGACGATTATGATAGAGACGGTGAAAAACAAACAGTTGGAGACTTACGAGACGTTTTTCGCTCCCAAGGCATTTCATTTCATGAAAGCGTATATTCAGGCGACAAAGATTCTCTGTTAATATGCTCTCCGAAATACAGTTTTTTGACTTCTCTTTGAGTTGAGTCCTCAGTCTTTTCCGCTTAATTGAAAAGCCTGATAAAGTGAAAGAAGCCGGCAAACCAGCGTAGCAAGTTACGGAGAACGAACTATTAATGTCTTATTCCGAATTGGCCCCAATTGTTTTGTTTTGCTACAACCGACCGCAAATTCTCTTGAACACTTTGTCACACCTGCGAAACAATTCTCTCGCTTCTCGAAGCAGTCTCATCCTTTACTGCGATGGTCCCAAAAAATTTCCCGACCCAAAAGTCGATGAAGTGCGTTCAATTGCGCATCAGATAACTGGATTCAAATCGGTAACGACGATAACACGAGAATGTAACTGGGGATTAGCACCCAATATTATTGACGGCGTCACGAAAACCGTGTCGAAATTTGGGAAGGCCATCATTCTCGAAGATGATCTTGTTGTATCGCCATTTTTTCTTGAGTTCATGAATCAATCTCTTTCAGTTTATCAAAATGATCCAAGTGTTGCCTCGATCTGTGGCTGGGTGCCCCCTCTGAATCTTTCCAATAAACCAGATACTTTTTTTTTGAGTCATGCTGATTGCCTGGGCTGGGCAACTTGGGCACGCGCATGGAAATGTTTCGAACCTGACACAAAGCTTTTATATCGACGCTTAATGCAACTTCCCGTTGCTCTTCGCAAAAAATTCAATCATTTCAATAACTATAATTATGTAGGTTTGTTACGGCTGCAAATCCAGGGTCTGGTAAATTCCTGGGCAATAAGATGGAAAGCTTCTGCTTTTTTACATGAAATGTTGTCTCTTTACCCGGGTCATTCGCTTGTTTATCACTGTGATTCGTTCGTTCAAGCAACTCATTGCAATTTTTCTTTCCCACAAGAAGCTGTCTCCAATTTTCCTATTCCAGTTCACCGAATTCCCATATCAGAACGCCCTCAAATGCTTTTGTTGTATGGTGAATACGAAAAAAAAGCATTTCAAAATCAAGTTACACCCATGAAAATTTTCCGAAACTGGGGAAATCTTTTTTATTTCAAGCTTCGCAGCCTCTTGAAAAGGAGCAAAAAGCAAGCTTCCGATCATCGGAAACCCAAGCTGAATCACATGTGAATTTCCGGAAAAAGCCAAATCAACTGGCTGTTATCCGAGTATTTTAGTAGATTCGGAGTGCTCTGTGCCCATAAAAGCTTTTTTTCGTCGGCTGATTCCACCATTGATTCTCGGGATAATCAAATTCCGAAGGGACAAGGGGTGGAATGGAAATTACAGCACCTGGTCCGAAGCGTTGCAGCATTGCAAAGGGTATGACGCACCGGAGATTCTGGAGAAATGCCGCGATGCCCTCCTTCGTGTTAAGCGAGGAGAGGCGGTCTACGAGCGTGATTCGGTGGTTTTCGATGAAGTTCAGTATTCCTGGCCTGTTCTTGCAGCCCTCCTTCGTTGCGCTCTTGAACGGAATGGAAAGCTGCATGTGCTGGATTTCGGCGGGTCTCTTGGCAGCAGTTATTTCCAGAACAGGCAGTTCCTTCCCTCTCTGAAAGAATTTTCCTGGAGCATCGTCGAGCAGCAACACTTTGTCGCCTGTGGAAGAGAATATTTTCAGGATGGCATTTTGCAATTCTTTGAAAACCCTGAGGAATGTCTGAAAGAATGCCAACCCAATTTTCTGTTGTTATCGTGCGTATTGCAATATCTTGAAAAGCCCTATGATTGGATCCAACGCTTGTGTGGCCTCGGTCTTGATTACGTTTTACTCGATCTGATGCCGCTTATGGATACTCACGACAGGCTTACGATTCAACACGTAGATCCAGCGATATACCCTGCGTCCTACCCTTGGAGTTTTCAGGCCCCCACTCCGGCCCGAAAAACCATATGCGCCAGATTTGGGCCTGGTGCCTCCCTGACGCGACTGGTGCGCCCCAGGTGCGTTTCAGGGTTCCACGGGAAACCCGCTTTTGGCCAAAATCTCCCACCAGTTCCACCAGGGGCGCACCAGTCAAACCCACAGCGCACCAGCCGGGCAGGTTTGCCCCGAAAGCCTCCAGGAGCCCATTTTCGGGGGGTATTTCCGCCAAACGGCCCAGGAAGGCGTGAGTCCCTCCCCCGCCGTTCTCCTTGCCGGGCAACCGGGAAGGAATGACCCGGCAGGCCGCCGTTGCCGTCCCCGGCCGAGGTGGCCCGGCAAAGGTCCGTGGTCGTCCGGTGCCGCGCCTCCGGCGAGGGGAACCAACTCCGGGACCCACCACCGGGAATGGAATGGAAAGCCCGCCTTCCTCCCCCGGCTCCGACCGCCCATCGCAGCAGGGGTGACGATGGGCGGCTCCGCCGGGGAAGGAAGGCTACCGCCGGACCTTTCCAACTTTTTGAAGACCGGAACCGAGACCCTCGAGGAACCGCCGGCGGATCGCTTCGCGGTCCGCCGCGTCGCTCTCGATTCCCCAGATGGTGACCGTCTTCCAGCCGTCGCCCTTGTCTTTCTCGCTGATGAACCGGTCATCCTTCAGGGCTTCGAGCCAGGCGCGGCTCTTGGTCACCTGGCTCATCGTGGCGGGCGGAACCGGCTTCACCTGGTTCCCCTTCACGTCGAAGGAAACCACCGGATACCGGACGATCCCGATTTCCTCGGTTGTGAATGACGACGGGTCAACCAGCTTCACGACCCGGGCGACCTGGTGCCCGTTCCGCTGGAGGCCCCCGACCAGGTTCCCCTCGATGGAGTAGCCGGCCGGGTCCAGATCCGAGATGCAGAAGACGGTTTTCGGCTTGTCCCCGCAAACCTGCTTCAGATCGTCGGAAAAGTATTCCAGGGAAATGACCGCCGGTTCCCCTTTCATGCAGATGAAGGAAACCCCGGCCTCTACCGCCAGCTTCTTGATGAACAGGTAATGGCCCAGCTTTTCCGAGGCAAGCACGACCTCCGGCAGCTTCGCGCCGATCCCCCGGTAAGGTTCGTTCATGTCCATGAACCCGAAATCCTTGTACCGGAACAGGTTCCGCTCCTCGACCATCTCCTGAAGCGTGTTGTAGAAGGTGTCCACGTCGCCGGGTCCGAAAATGTTCGAGTGATAGGCCAGGACCGCCTTTATCCGATACCACAGGGACCGGATGTTGCCGTCGGAAGGCGGTTCTATGCCTTTCTTGATCCAGCGGAACATCTGGTAAATGACGTTCTTGATGACCCGCTTCTTGTTGATCTCGTTGACGCCGAACTGCCGAAAGTAGCTCAGCATCCGTTCCCGCGAGAATTGCTTGATGTCCCATTTTTTCTTGAACGCCTCGACCGCCACCTGGTCCTTCGGATCCAGTCCGTAGAGCTCCCGCCAGCCGAAGTCAATCAACTCATAGAGCCGGAGCGCTTTATCGTCCGGGTGTTCGGGAACCAGGTGGTCAAGGCTCGATACGCCCATCGCCTTTTTCAGGCCCCGGGCGTAGGTCACGGTGACGGGGATCCGGTCTTCGGTCCCGGTCATTCCCAACTCGCAATCGTCCGCCGCTCCGCCTTTGTCCCGCAAAGACGGGGTTTCCGGCCCGTTGTCCGGGTATCGCTCATAGACGCCCGCGATCCGCGCCAGGGCAACCAGGTAGGAACGGTGGACCCGCAAAAAGAAGCCCGGGAAGCCGGTTTCGTAGAAGTTCAGGTTTTCCGGCAGTTCGAGCCGCTTCCCGCCCTCCAGGGCCGCATAGGTTCTCCCGCCTTCGCCGTACAGGTAAACCGCGTCCCGGATCCGGAAGACCTGGTTGTCACGGGAGAACATCGGCCTTTCCGGCTGGTAGAGCCGTTCTACCCGTGTTTCGAGGTCTTGCGTCATTTCATCCGCTTTTCGAATTCGGCAAGGTAGGTATTGGTGACGGCGTTCAATACCGGATCTTCGAGACCCTCGAACCACAGATCCCGCGCCGCGGACATCTTCAAGCCGCGGATCTTCGTCAGGTTCACCAGGTAAAACTTGCTGGTCTTCAGGAAATGCGGGTGTTCCTTCAACCGGTCCTCGATCTCCGACAACCGGAGATTGCTGTAATAAGCCTTCTTTCCGGAAGTCATGAACATGGTTTCCTCCCGGCCCGCGTCCGCTTTCGTGGTGATGTAGCAGACGTCCTTCAGATCCAGGAAACAAACCGCCATGGCCGGATCCTCCGGAGTGACCGGAAATTTCTTGATCGGCGGGTCAAGGAACGTCAGCCGCTCCAGGACCTTTTGTAAAGTGTCGGGTTCGCCGTCTCTTCGTGGTTTTGTCATGGTTTCACCTCTTTTCATGGTTTCCGCCAGGCCGCCCTAAAACCCGGGAAACGGCCTACCGGCGCACGTATTCCGGGAGTCCGGATCCGAAGCCACGGACCGGAAAATACGTGTCCTCCCAGGCCGTTTTACGCTTTCCTGCCGCGTTTGGCGGGACCTTTTTTCACGGCCTTTTTCGGCGTCTTCTTCGCCGCTTTCTTCGGAGCCTTCCGGACGGCGGCCTTTTTGGCCGGCTTGTCCTTGGCAACCTCGAAGCTCACGGTCAATTTCTTCTTGTCGCAACCGCTGATACCGAGCGTGATTCCCTGGCCGGTAAGGTTCTCGATCAGGATATCCTCGAGGCCCCCGTCAACCAGGTAGGTGAAGAACTTCTTCGCCATGTCCCCGGATTTCACGCCGTTGAAAACGAGAGTCACCGATTTTGATTTCTCTTCCACGAGCATCATGGACATTTCGACGGTGACCGGGTCCCCTTCCTTCAGGTCGATCCGCTTGAGCTTCTTCTTGTCCAGGTAAACTTCCCGGTTGTCGCCGCTGTCCGGATCCTTGAAGACGATAACCGCAATGTCTCCCTCAACCCGATCGACAGTCCCGGCAACCCGCTTCTTGTCTGGCATTCCTCAATCCCCCTTTCAAGGTGACGTTTATCTTTCCAGAATAACCGAATAGCGAAAATCGCGGCCAGAGGAAAAACCCCCGCCGCGATCCGCGCGAGCATTTCAAAGAATAGCGTCAGGAAGCGTATCGGCGCATCCTCCACGGTTCGAATACTTGCACCCAGGCCCGTTGATACCAGGTCAGATCGGCAAGAGGATCTTTTGCCTTTTCCGGTTGCCAGACGGGAACCGGCTTAGGTGGTTCGGCCAGGAGCGGAATCGGCTTCTTTGCTTCTTCCAAGAGGTTTCGCACGCTCCCGAGATCGTTGGAAAGCTTCATGATGATGGTATCCGCTCTGACCCGTTCTTCGGCCTGGCGGGAAATCAATTCTTGGATTGTCGCCTGTTGTTGCTCAAGGAGCTTCTTCAAATACTCCGTTTCCGGGTTCCCGGCCGGCGGTTCATCTTTCTGGAAAGACTTCTTGAGGATCTCGAACCCGTCTTCGTCTAGATAAAGGCATCCTTTTTCCTTCGTCAGATGGTTTTTCATCGTTTCGCAACTGTTGATCTTCCGATAAACGGTTGCGACGGAAGCCCCTACCATTTTGGCTATTTGAGAGACTTTCAGCTTTTTCATGACTTTCTCACTTGATTCGCAGTTGATAATCACCCCCTATATATCGGCAAGGAGGACCTGATTCTAAAAACGGTGGACTTTCTCACCTGTTTTTCACCTGAGAAAGTGTATCTTTCCCAATGGCACCCGGTAGGGTGGTCTCTCCTGTTCTAATGCGGGTTTCGCCGGGCTCCTGATAATCAACCTTATGTAAACTGGTTCCGGTTTTTCCTCTCCAGAAGCCGTTTTTCGGTTTTCGTCTCTTCTGAGGGCACTGTACGGAGGGGAAATATCCACCCGAAGGAAACCCCGTTTTTTTGCGTTTGGCGTGCCCCAGTTTCGACGATGACCCCCTGGGTAGGGTTCCGGGTCCTTGGGGTGGTTTTTGTTGGTTTTTCCTTTTTCGAAAAAAACAACAAACAAACAACCCCGAAATTTTGCAGACCTCAACGCCTGGTTTTCTTCCCTGACTTTGAATTGCCTCTAGTCGTAAGTCTTTCTAGAGTCTTTCTAAAAGCTTTCCTCTAAAAAAAAGACCTCTTCCGCGCCCTTCTGATGCCGATTTCCGGGAATGCCTCTTCCCCCAAACTACACCATTACTTCCCCCAAACTACACCATTACTTCCCCCAAACTACACCATTACTTCCCTCAAACTACACCATTTGGTAGTGTTGTTTGGAAACTTGCGCCGTTTCTCTATGCTATGGTATTTTCTTGCTGTTCAGAATTTACACCAGGGAGGAAGCATGTCAAAGGAACTGATCAAACAAGACATCAACCTTCTGGAATATCCCCTATGGTTTCAGGATGAATGCGAAGCGGAACGGTGTGAAGGCGGTTTCATTTGGCGGTATTCGAAAAAACAGTCTGATGGAACCGGGGAAAAGGCCTTTGTCCTTCGGACCAGCTTCAAGCCACCCGTAAAAACCGATATCGTCTTTTTGCTCTATCTGCTCTTGGAATCGCAGAAGCAGTCATGGAAAGACGAGATTCACTTAACCAGATATCAGGTGATAAAAAATTGCGGTCTCACCAAAAGCGCGGAGTGGTACAGCCGTTTGGCTGATAGCCTGGATCGGTGGGAACAAGTCCGGATTGAGTTTGACGGGGCGTTTTACAACGGGACGGAATACGAAACCCTCCATTTCGGAATTGTTGATTCATGGGGCATCGACAAGGTTACCAAGAAACTACGAATCCGCTTTTCTCCGGAATACCTTTCAATGGTTCAAAACACGTCGTATTGCAGGTTTCTGAACTTTGAGCAGGTAAAGGCCCTCCGTTCCCCGCTTGCAACGCGGCTTTACCAGCTCCTGGTTAAGACCTTCAAAAACCGGGATCACTGGGAAATAGATTCCGTCTTGCTTGCGGAAAAAATTCCGATGAAACAACGCTTCCCGGCGCAAATCGCCTTGAAGATAAAGCCAGCAGTGAGGCGAATCTACAAGCATACGGACTTGAAAATCACGCTTGAGGAGCGGAAGAAGGAGAGAGGGAAAATCGTCTTCATCTTCCGGAAGGAAACCGTTGCCGCCAAGACGAAGCCCAGTTTCAAGGAAACCAAAACCTTCATCATTCCCGAGGATGATGATTTCAAGCGCCTAGTTGCTTTGTTGCCGCCGGAACGACAACGTCAAAAGAGCCTATTGGAGCTGGTTTTGACGGCCTTCAACCAAAAGGGTTTTGAGTTTGTCGCCTGGAACATCAAGTATTCCAACAAGCGCGCGATCGGGAACTATCCTGCCTATCTCTTGAAATCCCTTCGCGGAAATTTCGGATCAGTCCTTCGAGAAGAGGAAGAGATCCGCCAGACCGCCGACACAAAAAAACACGAGGAAGCCAAGGCCCGCCAGATCAAACTAACGGAAGACCAGGCCAAGGAAGCCCAGGAATCGGCTAAGGTTCAGAATTATCTGAAAAACCTTAACCCCGGAGAGCTGGAAGCCATCGAGCAGGAAGCCCATTCCAGACTTCCAGGATTCATGCGGAAACCCCTTGAGGAGCTACGGAAGGCAAATCATATTTCTTTCCGAGCCTTTATCCGTATGGTTGCCCTGGAACGGCTCAAGGCCGGGAACGTCCAGAAGCCGGAAGCCAAGCCCCACCAGCCGGCACTTTCGGAAGTCGCGGAATAGCCAGGCCAAAACCCCGGATGCCTTCGGCACCCGGAGAACAAGACCGGGAGAGCGTTCCCCCGTCCGGCCGAGCGGCCCAAAGATGGACGGGTGAACGCCGACGAGAGACCCGCCAAAACGCGGACCGCTGATCGCGGCCCGCGCGGGATCCGGAAGCCGTGGCGGTCGTCCGCCGGACGCCCACCACGGGAAACCAACCACCACGGACCGCGAGCGCGGACCGTGGCCCGGAGCCGGGAATAAGCAGGTGGCGCGGCCCCGGTCGGCGTTCCGAGCCGGTGGCCGCGCACAAGAACATTTTCCGCGTGGTTGCGGCCCGTCCGGGAACCCGGATCGGTTGCCGCTCTTAGAGTTTGAATTCCCCCGCCCACCCAGGGAATGTCCGGGACCTGCTAACCGGCCTTCCGTTCGTCCGGTCGTGTTTTTTGGCTGACGCCAAAAAACAGGGGTGGGGCTTAGCTCCGGGGTAAGCTTCGGTCGGGGCGGTTCATGCTTTTTTTCACTCCGCTGCGCTCCGTAAAAAAAAGCACCGGGCTGTCCGCTCCGCTGGAGCAAAACCCGCGCCAGTCCCGGCCCTCCCTGGCCGGTCCTGTCACGGGTTTTGCGGCGTCGCCGTCTGATAAACCCGGGTTTATCAGACGCTATATGATTGCGATGTCCTGGGAGCATGGCAGATCGTTATCAGACGTGGTTGTCATAAACCGTGGGCTAGCGTTGGTCGCCATGCCCCCCATTTTTTTTGAGCCCGAACAGTTGAATGGGCGAAAAGCCCGTATGTGCCGTAAGGTCGGGCCTGAAGGGGGTTTTTGTGGGCACTCAAGTCTTTGTTGGTATTGATGTTGGGAAAGATGTTCTGTTTGTGGCGGTCCGGCCGTTCGGTGACGTCCTGGAAATACCGAATCGGGAGGATGGTATTGCAGACCTGGTGAAGCGGCTCCGATCACTTGAGCCGACCCTGGTGGTAATGGAAGCCACGGCGGGATATGAAACCCCCGTGGCGGTTGCGCTGTATCGAGCCGGAATGGCGGTGGTAGTCTCGAACCCCCGGCTCATTCGATCTTTCGCCAGGGCTACCGGTCGCCTAGCCAAGACGGACAAAATCGATGCCGGTGTCATCGCGCACTTCGCCGAGGTCATTCGTCCGGAGCCCCGCCGCCTGGACGAACCGCACGAGGAAAGGCTGGGGCAGTTGGTCGCCCGTCGTAAGCAGCTCATCCAAATGATCGTGATGGAAAAGAATCGGGTGAAAAGGTGGGGGCCGGAGATGCAGAAGGGAATCCAGAAGCACATTGACTGGCTGACCAAGGAGCTGGAGCGGATCGACCAGGCATTGGCCGACTTCATCAAGGCATCCCCTATCTGGAAAGCCAAGGATGAGATCCTCCAGAGCGTTCCGGGGATCGGGAAGGTCGGATCGCATGCGATTATGTCCGACCTCCCGGAACTCGGCAAATTAAACCGGAAACAGATCGCGTCACTGGTGGGGGTGGCGCCCATGAACAGGGATAGCGGGAACTATAAAGGCAGTCGGTCAATTTGGGGCGGTAGAGCTCGGATCCGGACGATCCTGTTCATGATTGCTGTCGTGGCCTCCAGATGCAATTCGGTAATTCGGCCCTTTTACGAACGCCTATGCAAGGCCGGAAAGCCGAAGAAGGTTGCTCTCACCGCTTGCATCAGAAGGCTTCTGGCCATCCTGAACGCCATGATGCGGAACGGAACCCGTTGGGGAGAATTCAAACCGGCGATTGCCTGAGAGCCGGAAAGAACCAAAAGACCAAAAGGTAGCGCGACCTCGGTCGGGTCCCCGGGACGGGGAACCCGAGCCTCCGGCCGCGCGCAAGAATCAGATTGCCTGGGTGGCTTCGGCGACCGCCCGCCGGCTACGGGCAAAGGGCGGCAAAGCGGCGGGTCGACCGGGGCGCAAGGGGCGCGCCAGGTGGGCCCCTCCCCGGCCCTCCCACCTGTCACGCCCCTTGCGAATGCCCCTTCCCGCCCAAACGCTCTTTGGGCGGATCTCGACCCGCCTGCCGCCCTTTGCCCTCCGGGCCTTCGGCCTTCCGCTCAACAAGTTCGAGCGGAAACCGGCGGGCTGGTCTGTGGTAGCGCGAAACCTGGTCGGCCTAGCGGAAGGCTGAAAGAACCACCCAAAGCGGTTCTTCGTTATACACCGATCCATTTAGCCGTCATTTTCTCAAAATCGTTGACAAAAAAGACAGTTGCTAGCCCTTTCACCACCCCGCCCTCGGGCTCCGCCCGGCCGGAGCCGGCCGGGGTCGCCTTTACATAATACGTCATTATGCAAACTTACCCCTACGCCAAGCCCCACCCCGCCGCGCTCACGCGCGGCCGACCGTCCCGGGCATCGGCAACCCGCCCCGCGATCCTGGGTGCCGTGGTCCAGGTT
>Ga0116187_1004095_pt1 | contig 12954 bp, 12 predicted proteins | sample AD_JPNNA6_MetaG_FD_89755 | JGI IMG/M metagenome (GOLD analysis project Ga0116187, IMG submission 89755) | Active sludge microbial communities of municipal wastewater-treating anaerobic digesters from Japan - AD_JPNNA6_MetaG | ecosystem: Engineered > Bioreactor > Anaerobic > Digestate | place... | reverse complement strand
GCGCAATAACTCGGTAGCAGCGGGAAATATCCGATGTCGGGTATCGGACGACCGCCGAGACCTGATCGGATACGGCCTTGGAAAGCTTCTCATCCACATATATGCACCCAAGGTATTCCACATGCGTATCCAGGAAGCGCTGTGAGGCAGAGGCAATCTTCTTATAGAGCGCATGTCCTGCCGAGCTGTTTTTTACCATGCTCGAAAACAGGGATATCCTTCCCTGATAATTATTCTTCTTGAGAACCTTGATCATTGCATACGCATCGGTGATGCTCGTGGGTTCGGGGACGACCCCGACAATCACCTCCGGAGATGCCAGGAGAAACGAGACCACCCCTGTGGAAATGCCGGATGCCGTATCGACGAGCAGGAAGTCGGCGTCTTTAGATATACTGACGATCCTGTTTACCAGGGCTTGAATCTGCTCTTTCTTCAGATCGGCCATATCCTGGGTGCCGGAGCACCCGGGGATCAGGTCCACTCTATAGTCCGTCTTCAGGATAATATCCCGAACCTCTGCCCTGTTGTAAACCACGTCCTCGAGCGTTCGTTCCGCGCGCAAGCCCAAGAGCACATCGATATTGGCGAGCCCCAGGTCTGCATCGAGGATCTTGACGCGATGCTCCATCATTGCAAGGCAGATCCCGACATTGAGCACGAAATTGCTCTTGCCCACGCCGCCCTTGCCTGATGTTATCGCAATAACCCGAGACATATCGTTACCCTTAATTATATTTTTTACCTGCAATATGCGTGCAAGGCTTACATATGAAAATTAATGGGTTTTTTCAAGCTCTTTCAGGGTTCCGGGAAAATGTTTTCACAGATAGGATAAATTATTGCCCTTTCAGGCATCCTGTAGATGCATGGAGACGACCTTGCTCACCCCTGGGATATCAAAGGTTACGCCATAGAGGATATCTGCCATTTCCATGGTGTACCGGTTATGGGTTACAATGATGAACTGCGAGTCCGTAGAGAATGCCCGTATCAGACGGTTGAAGCGAACGACATTGGAATCGTCGAGAGGGGCGTCTACCTCATCGAGAATACAGAAGGGTGACGGCCTGACCTTGAAGAGGGCGAAGATAAAGCTCAAGGCACACAACGTCTTTTCGCCCTCGGAAAGCAGACTCATGGACTTGAGTTTCTTGAACGGCGGGCAGGCAAGGATCTCTACGCCGGCTTCCAAAGGGTTTCCTTCGGTGAGGACGATATCCGCCTTTCCCCCGCCGAATATGGTCGTGAAAAGCTCCTGAAAATATTTTCTTATGAGCTCGAAGGTTTCCATGAAAGCCTTCATGCTCTGTTTCTCGATGTTCGCTATGACCTCCTTGAGCCGGGTGCTCGCCTGGACGAGATCCTCGTATTGCCGGTGGAGATCGTCCCACCGCGCCTGCACCTGCTCGTAGGCATCGAGCGAGGCGAAGTTGATCTGTCCCATCTTCTCGATCCTGGCCTCAAGCTTAACTGCGTTTTCCCTCGCCTCGTCAGGGTTGAAATCTCCCGGGATGTCGGGAAGGGTTTCGTTTGCAAACCGGGAATTGAATCGCTCGTAGCTCATGGACAGAGCAATCTCCTGCTCCTTGTCCTTGAGCAGGAGCTCGTTTTTCGACTTTTCGAGAAGTTCGATCGTTTCCTTGCACTCATCCCTGTCCCGAGCAACAGAGGCTGCTGTATCCGATTTGTCCTCATACTCGGGCAGAAGGCTTTTCAGAACCTCATCGAGCTTGCCTTCCTCTTCTCTTGCACGGGCGAGACTTTCCCGTGCCTTTTCGAGTGACTGCCAAACAGTATCTCTCGTTTGACGAAGCTCTTCTCTTTGAGCGCTGTCCTTGGCGATCTCCCGGGAGATATCCTCGGCCTGGCTATTGATACCCCTCAGGCGTTCCTGCATTGAAGCAATCGAGACCCTGAGTTCGCCCGCCTTCACGGTGTGTGCTCCGATCTCTTCCTGGGCCCGGTCGAGAATCCTCTTTGCAGAGAGCCTTTCCTCATCGAGGGATTTGATATCGTTTTGCATGCTTTCTATCTGCTCATCGAGCGAGGCTTTCTGGGTTAAAAGCGCGGAAAGGTCTGCGGATATCTTTGCCGACATCTCATTCCACATCTCGATATCACGAGAGAACGACTTCTCCCTCTCGGAGAGCCTCTCCATCTCCCGTGCCTCCCCATGCCTTTTTTCTGCAAGCTCTTCGATGTCGCCCTTGAGATCCCTCTCTCTTTTCCGGGCAGTCTCGAGCTCTTCTTTGAGCCCCTGATGCTGTTGCTTCAAAAGGCTGAGCCTTTCTTCCAGACAGACGATGTCCTGCTCGACGGATGCTTTTTGTTTGGATATCTCTTCCTTTTCTGCCTTCGCCTTCAGGCCTTCCGCATATTTCTCCATCTCGACCGTGGTTCTTACTACCCCTGTGGGCTCGAGAACGGCGCCATCCTTCGTAACGAGCGAACAGGATCTCATGCCCTGATTCCAGAGAGATACGGCACACTGTATATCTTCCACCACGAGCATATCCTGGGACAGGGCATGAACGACATCCTCATACCCTTCGCGGGCTTCGACGAGTTCCCGCAATGGGGCGATGATTCCCTGCCCGGTCAGAGATCCGCCTCCGTTCTTTCCGTTTATATGAGGCTTTTTGGGAATGTACCCCGGTCCTCCGTCTTCGATCGCTGCAATCTCAAGGATGTCCTTGTGATCCTTGATGATCAGATAATCGAGAGAGCTCCCCAAGGACCTTCCCACGACCGTTTCAAATCCGGATTTCACGGTGATCGCATCTGCCACGCGTTTGCTGCCGTTGAGCTTCGTGAGATCCTGGGGAATGGGTTTCGTACTCGATCTGATGATCCTCTCAAGCATGGCGATTTTTGCAAGAATCTGGGCATGGGTCTTTTCCCGAACCATCACCTCCTGCGACAGGCCTTCGATCTCGGACTGCTGGCTATGAATCCGCTTCTCCAAAGACAGGATGGAGTTATCGATGCCGTTCTTCTCCTCACGCTTGAGGGCAAGCTCGCTTTCCCAGGCATCCAGTTTGGACTGCAGAGCAGCCTTCCTTTCGGCAAGATCAGAGAGATCCTCTCGCCTCTTATCCGAATTGGTTGAAACTTCATGGAGTCTCGCTTCCAGCGAAGAGATCCTCTGCTCCATAGCCCTGCGATGTCCGATCGCATCGAAGAGCATCGTCCTGCCATGGTTGTACTCTCCATCGATCCTCTGGTACTCCTGTCTGGTCGATTCAGTGTGGACAGTGCGGGAATTCACCTCCTCCTCGATCCGTGAAAGCTCTCCATTGAGTTTTTCCAGATCGAGACGGCCCGACTCATTCTTCTTCAGGAGATCCTCCCTGCTTCTTTGCATCTGATCTATGCGCGCATCGAGCATATTGAGGGTCGACGAAATATCCTGGACCCTTTTTTCAGCCCCTTCGATTTCGCTCTCGGCCAGAAGTCCTCTCGAGTGCGCTTCCTGAATGAGCCGCTTTGTGTCGTCTATTTTCTGCCTGATGGCCGAGAGCTTGGCACTGTACGATTCCAGGATGCGGGAGTACTCTTCATTCTGCCTGAGAAAGCCGTCGAGCCGCTGTTCGATTTCCTTTCTCTCGATCCCGTGCCGTTCTCTCCTTTCGGTAATCTTCTTGATCTCGTGCGCCCAGAGAATCTTCGTGAGCTCGTTTATCTCCGAGCGCATGGCCTGGTATCGGCGGGCCTTGTTCGCCTGGGACTTCAGCTCGTCTCTCTGCCTCGATACCTCCGTCAGGAGATCGCGGACCCGCTCAAGGTTGCCCGCTGCCGCTTCGAGCCTCCTCACGGCATCCATCCGCTTGAACCGGAATTTCCCCACCTCGGCAGCTTCTTCAATGAGATATCGGATATCCTCGGGGCGTGATTGGATGATGTCCTTGACCTTGCCCTGCTCGACGATGGCATAGCCGTGCCTGTCGAGGCCGGTATCCAAGAAGAGATCGGCGATGTCCTTGAGCCGGCATCGGACATTGTTCAAAGAGTAGATGCTCTCGCCGGTGCTGAAGAGCCTCCTCATGACGGAGATTTCATCGAAGCCGTCGAGGGTTTTGGGGAAGTATCCATTATCTCTTACGAACTCGAGCGTCACCTCTGCCATGGAACTCGGGCCCGTGCCCTCTGTCCCGGAAAAGATGACCTCGCTCATGGAGCCTGCCCTGAGCGACTTGTTCGACTGCTCTCCGAGAGCCCACCGTATGGCATCGATGATATTGCTCTTTCCGCACCCGTTGGGGCCTGCGATGCAGGTGATGCCGTCGGCTACGGACAGAGACGTCTTCTTGGCAATGGATTTGAATCCACGTATTTCAACCCGTTTCAATTTCACAAGGTAAATCTATCAGAGCTTGCCGGTGATCGCAAGCATGGTTGTATTTATGTGCACTTATCGGCAATCATACGTCCTGCCGGAAAACCCCTTGCATTCTTTTCAGGAAACCGGCAATACAGGGATGAATATCTTCCCCTATCAGCTAATTTCAGGAGGGAAACATGGAAGGGATGAACAGTCTCCTGACAGGAATCGGACAAATACTCCACATTGTTCTCAATGTCTATCTGTGGATTATCATCATCGGCGCTCTGATCTCCTGGGTGAATCCCGATCCCTTCAATCCCATCGTCCGTTTCTTGCGTAAGGTTACGGATCCGCTCTTCTTCTGGCTCAGGAGGCATATGCCCCTTGTCATGGGCGGGATCGATATCTCGCCGGTCATTGCCATCGCACTCATCGTCTTCATTGATAACACCCTTGTTCCAACCCTCATTGAGCAGGGGAATCTTATTGCGAACATCCTCATCGGAGCCGGGCAATCCATCATCCTTATTCTGAATTTCTATCTCACGATCGTTATCATCGCAGCCGTGGTCAGCTTCGTGAATCCCAGTCCCTACAACCCGATCGTGCGCATTCTCTCTGCCTTTACAGAACCCCTCTTTTCGTGGTTCCGCAGACGCCTGCCGCTGGTCGTCGGCAACATCGATCTCTCCCCGGCACTGGTTATCGTCATCATTCTCATCATAAACAGCCTTGTTTCACGCACCCTCATTCAGCTGGGGTACACTCTAAAAATAAAAGGGGGATTATAATGCACCTGACACCCGAAATGGTACGCGAGCAACGCTTCAGGGTGAAGCTGTCCGGATTCGACAAGGATGAAGTGGTCAATTTCCTCCTGAGTATCGCTGAAGAGATGGAAGAGATCATGGAAGAAAATGCCCTGCTCAAGAGCGAGATCGAAGCTTTGAGGAGCAAGCAGAAAGACCTCGAAGAAATTTTCCTCTCTGCAAAGCAGTTCTCCGATGAGAAGAAGAGAGCAGCCGAGCAGGAGGCGAATACCGTAACTGCCGAGGCTAAGAATACCGCTGCAGCCATGCTGGCCGAGGCCCAGCAGAAGATCGAAGATGCCGATCAGAAAGCCCGGGAGATCGAGGAAGAGGCTCATAAGCGCGCCGGAGAAATCCTCGAGGAGGCCAGGGAGGCCAAGGCAAATCTCGATAGGGAGATCCTGGAACTCAAGGTGAAGAAAATGAACTTTGTAGCTGAGATCAAATCGGTCATCGAATCCTATCAAGATTGGATCAATGAGTCAGCCAATGTGGATACGGGCAGAGGATGAAGGAACCATCCTCGTGTGCAGAATCATTCCTGGGGCCAGAAAGGATGCCATCGAGGGTCTGCGGGAAGACCGGCTCGTGATCCGCTTGTGCGCCCCTCCCGTGGAAGGGAAGGCAAACAAGGCCCTTCTGAAGTATCTCTCGGAGCGTCTCCAGGTGGCAAAATCCAAGATCGTCATCAAATCCGGAGAAAAAACCAGATCAAAGGTGCTGTATATCGGAGGAATAGGACCCGATGAGGTGAAAGAGCGCCTCGGACTTACTCGATTACCTTGACGCCACGATACCCCAGCATGGAGAGCTCTTCGGCCATGGCAGAGACGTCGCCTCCGGAAACGCGGAAGTGGTGGGCGTTGTCGTCCCCGTTCACGGACATGCCCGCACTGATGATGTAGCCCCCGTACTGCTCGATGATCGATACCACTTCGTCGAACGAGCCATGAACGCTCTTTAAGATCACGTCGAGGCGGGAGCCGGATTTCAGAACGCCCATGATCTCGATGAATGCCTTGAGAATGTCTTTTACGGTAATGATCCCGATGATCCTGCCCTCTTCGACCACCGGCAGACAGCCGATGTTCTTCTCGAAGATGATCGTGGCTGCCCGCTCAAGGGGTGTTTCCTTTGTGACGGTAAAGGGGTCCTGAATCATGATGTCGCCGACCTTGAGCCTTTCGAGCATGGATGCCAAGATCGCCTGCTTGAGATCCCCGGAAGTTACCAGCCCGATGAAAAGGCCTTCTTCGACGACAGGGAGGTGGCGGATCGAATGCCTTTTCATTATCGTGAGGGCATCACGGATGCCCTCTTCCTTCCCGATCGTGATGAGCTTGCGTACCATCCAGGATTCTACGTTCATGGTCTTTCTTATACCAAAAATATCTTATCATGGATATCATGATCTCGACAAAATTATCGGCCTAAAAGGCAGGATCGACCCCATTCTTCCGGCCCAGGGAAAGGCTTTTCAGCATGAAGTGCTCTGGAGAAATTTCAAGGCCTCGCTCCTCGTCCGCACGATGCCGCTGGCCCGCGCCTCTTCGACCTTGCGAAGGCATTCCCCCACGGCGGGGCCGGCAGGCCTCCCGAGGAGCTTCATGACGTCATCTCCCGTTACGAGGGGTTTTTTCTTGTACTCGGTATATACATCCCGATAGTACTCCCAGATCATGGTGGCATTCTGCCTCTGAATGAGGTCATGGGCCTGTGCCCAGGCAAGAGACAGGAGGAGAGCTTCGGGGAGATAATCCTCTGTTGCTTTGCAGAAGCGGTATAGCTCGAGGGTGGAGGTCTCCTTTCTGGAAAGAATCCTCTCGGTCAAACGCTGCTTCCCGAGGATATTTTTCACGAGGCGGGATGCAGGGGAGGAGAAGCGTAGGGACGTGCAGAAGCTCGCAACTCGTTTTCCGAAGGATTCGCTTTCGTGGATGTTCCCTTTTACCCTGGGTGCGATGCCCTCCCGTCTCGCATCCTCCAGGCCGAGGAGGATCGATGCGAGCCGAAGAAGCGAGGCTCTGCTTACCCCTGCCTCCACTTCCTGATTGAGCAGGGACTTGCTCCCCGGCATCAAGGCATCGGCACAGTACAGGAGACCGTCCATCTCCACAGAGACAGGGATGGCAAATCGGAAAACGGAATGCCAGTTATCCAGATTTCCGGTGGCAGGAAGATACTGGCTGAATATCACGGGAAGGAGCCCTGCCCAGGCAAGGAGACGGAAGAATTTGGCTCCGCCGGGCGAATCCAATGCCCGTATGACTTCCTGCTTTATCCTCTCGGGCGATACCTTCTCGATGAGCTTTCCATTGGTGCGGATCATCTTGAGGGTTTCACCCTCGAGCGCGAAATCGAGAACGACGGAAAACCTGATGGCCCGCAAGGACCGGATCGGATCGCTGATGAGGTTCTCCTCCGACAGAAGCCGGATAATCCCCTGATTGAGGTCGTGGAGGCCTGAGGCAGGGTCGATGAGACGATCATTCGAGATATCGTACCCCATGGCATTGATGGTGATGTCCCGCGACAGGAGATCCTCTTCGATAACCGATCCCTTGGGCATCGATATGTCGATGCTCCTCCCGGAAGGCTTCATGACGATGCGCAGGACACCCCTCTTTTCATCCATCCAGAATGGCCGGGACCCTATGCGGGAGGCGATGAGAGACGCGACGTCTTCGATAGAGGCATAGCTCACGAGATCAAAGTCGAGGGGCTCCCTGCCCAGGAGCATATCTCGGATGCAGCCCCCGACAAGGTAGGTGCCGGGAGGAAGGAGTCCTCTGATGCTCCTGATCAGAGGATTACTTGAGACGCTTCTCGACAGATTGCGCATGTGCCTCGAGGCCCTCTGCCCGTGCGATCTTCACGGCAAACGGCCCGATCTCCCTGACCGCCCTCTCGGAAGCGCTGATGATCGAAGATCTCTTAACGAAATCGGCAACGCCGAGCGGGGAGGAAAATCGTGCCGTGGATCCGGTGGGAAGGGTGTGATTCGGGCCTGCGACATAGTCTCCAAGGCCCTCTGGAGTGTGATATCCGAGGAATATCGCTCCTGCATTCCTGACCTTGTCGAGGCTGTCGAAGGCCTTTTCGATCATGAGCTCGAGGTGTTCGGGGGCGATCATGTTCGCAACGGAAAAGGCCTCATCGAGGTCTCTGGTTATGATGCACAAGCCGTGATGATAAAGGGATGTGTCGAGGACATCCTTCCTCGGAAGGGACGCGGCCTGCTTGGCGACCACTTCCAGGACGGCATGTGCAAGCTCTTCGTATGGGGTAGCCAGAATGGCCGATGCCATGGGGTCGTGTTCCGCCTGGGAGAGAAGGTCCATTGCCACAACGTGGGGATCTGCGCCTTCATCGGCAATGACAAGGATCTCCGAAGGACCGGCAAAGGAGTCGATGCCGACCCGCCCCTGAACAAGGCGCTTTGCATGGGCTACATAGATATTCCCCGGTCCCGTGATTTTGTCCACCCGAGGGACGGTCTCTGTTCCGAAGGCAAGCGCGGCAACAGCCTGAGCGCCTCCTATGCGATAGATCTTCCTGATGTCGGCGATGTGTGCGGCAGCGAGGAGGCTGTCGCTTGCCATGCCCCCGGGAGTGGGAGAAACGACGACGATCTCTTTCACCCCTGCGATCTTTGCAGGGATTACATTCATCAGCAGGGTCGACGGGAAGGCATTCCTGCCTCCGGGGACATAGATGCCTGCCCGGCTCAGGGGGGTAACTTTCTGTCCGAGGACCATGCCGTTTTCTTCTTCTATAGTCCAGGAGCGCTCGAGCTGATGAGAGTGGAATATCTCGATCCGGGAGGCCGCCAGCTTCAACGCGGCGAGCATATCAGGATCCACCCGGGAGGCTGCCTCCCCGATCTGCTCTTCGGATACGAAGAAGCCTTCCTTGGCTGGATCGAATCCGTCAAAGAGCCTCGTGTACTCGGCAAGGGCTTCGTCTCCCCGCTCTTTGACATTCCGGAGGATCCTGCGAACCGCCTCGTCCACTTCCTCCGGCGTGTCCGCTGCGCGGTCGAGGATTTGTTTCAGCCTCTTCTGCCAGCCGGTTAAGCTCGTTCTGAGAACCTCCATCTAGAGTCCTCCCTTTTCTCTCCTCACCTGTGCGCCAAGCCCGGCTAGCTTCTTGTCAAGGAGCTCATAGCCTCTGTCGAGATGATAGATCCTCCTGACCTCGCTGTATCCCTGGGCATTGAGAGCAGCCAGCACCAGGCTTGCAGAGGCGCGCAGATCCGTCGCCATGACACTTGCTCCCTTGAACTGATCGACACCTTGCACGATCACTGTCTTTCCGACCTCTTCGAGGCATCCTCCCAGCCGTGCCAGCTCGGGGACATGCATGAACCTGTTCTCAAAGATATTTTCCGTAATCCTCGAGGTCCCTTTCGCCACGCATGCAAGGGCCATGATCTGTGCCTGCATGTCGGTAGGGAATCCGGGATAGGGAACCGTCTCAACCTGAACCGGCAGAAGATCACCCCGGCCGTCCACCTTGAGACTGCCGTCAGGGAGGGTCTCGATGGTGACACCCATCTCGGCAAGCTTTTCGATCACGGCAATGACGTGTTCTGTCTTCTGGCCCTTAATGATGATCTCGCCTTTGGTGATGGCTCCGGCAACGAGAAAGGTGCCGGTTTCGATCCGGTCGGGGATGATCCTGTAGTTTACCCCGTTTAAGGATTTCACGCCTTCAATGGTGACGGTACTTTCGCCTGCCCCCTGAATACGGGCCCCCATGGCATTGAGCGCATTTGCCAGATCGACCACCTCGGGCTCTCTCGCTGCGCCCTGAATTACCGTAACTCCGTCTGCCAAGGCCGCGGCCATGAGGATATTCTCTGTCCCGCCGACCGTCGTCTTATCAAAAACTATGGTCGTTCCCTTCAGCCGTCCGTCAACCCTCGCCATGACAAAACCGTGGGACAGGCTGATATCGGCGCCCATCTTCGCCAGCGCCTTGAGATGCAGATCGATGGGTCTCACACCGATGGCGCACCCTCCCGGCTGCGATACCTTTGCCTCCCTGTACTTCGCAAGGAGAGGCCCGAGCACGGTGATCGAAGCCCTCATGCTCTTGACGAGATCGTACGGGGCCTCCCAGGAAGACACCTTCGTGGGGTCGACCTGCACCGTATCTGCGCCTATCCTGTTGACCTCTACGCCCAGAGTTCCGAGAACCTTGCCGATGGTGGCAATATCGAGGAGATTCGGAACATTGGTATAGGTGCAGGGTCCGTCTGCAAGGATGGACGAGCAGAGAATAGGCAGCGCCGCATTCTTTGAGCCCGAGATCGTTACCTCGCCCTTCAGGGGGACGCCTCCCTGAATGAAGAATTTATCCATGCGTTCTCTCCACAACAACCGCCCGGTCAATTCCGGCCAGATCTCTGATCCAAAGGAGCAGGTTCAGATCCTCGGCGGCTCGTACCATCTGTTCCACTGCACCCTTTTGATCATATCCTGCTTCCATGATGAGCCTTCCTCCGGGGAAGAGACAAGCCTTCACGTGGGCTATGATCTCTCTTATTATATCGAGGCCGTCATTTCCAGCAAAAAGGGCATGTCCGGGTTCGAACAGACGGACATCTCCTTTCAGCGTGCTTTTCTCTGACAGTGCTATGTAGGGAGGATTCACGACAATGGTGTGGAATCTCATCGAAAGGGCCTTGCACGTATCCCCTTTAAAGAGGTGAAGCCTGTCCGCTATTCCGTGCTTCTTTGCATTCTCTTTTGCAACGGCCAAGGCGGCCTTGTCGATGTCGTTGCCATACCCGACGAGATCCGGCCTTTCGAGGAGGATGGAGATGATAACGGCGCCCGAACCGACGCCGATTTCGAAAACCTCGCTGTCCCTGGGAGCGAGTTCGACCGCCTTTTCCACGAGGATTTCCGTCTCCGGCCTTGGTATGAGAACATCCCTGTTCACAATAAAGTCATGGGAGTAGAACTCCCTGTTCCCGAGGATATATGCTATCGGCTCGCCTTCTGAACGTCTCTCCAGGAGAACTCGGTACGAGGCAAGCTCTTCACCACCAAGCGGCCTGTCCATATCGAGGTAGAGGTCGATCCTGCCCTTGCCGAGAACATGCGCCAGAAGGACTTCTGCATCGAGCCGGGGGGTGTCGCTGCCCTTAGCGTGCAGATATCCCTTTGTCCAGGAGAGAACGGAGCGTATTGTCCAGGCCACGTATCAGCTCCCGGTGTGTCCGAGGGCCTCGGCTTGGGATTGTGTCGTGAGCTCGTCGATGAGCTCGTCAAGGTTTCCTTCGAGAATCTGCGGCAGCTTGTGGAGGGTAAGGTTAATCCGGTGATCGGTCACCCTTCCCTGGGGGAAGTTGTATGTGCGAATCCGCTCGCTGCGGTCTCCGGTACCAACCTGCGAGCGCCGCTGCGATGCGATGGCCTGATCCTGATCCTCCTGATATTTCTGAAGGATCCTTGACCGCAACACCCTCATCGCCTTTGCCTTGTTCTTGTGTTGGGATTTCTCATCCTGGCAGGAGACGACGATCCCGGTGGGAATGTGGGTAATGCGCACGGCGGACTCGGTTTTATTGACGTGCTGGCCGCCCGCGCCGGACGACCGGTACGTGTCGATCCTCAGATCCTGGGAATCGATCTGGACGTCTACCTCTTCGGCTTCGGGCAGAACCGCGACCGTGACGGCCGAGGTATGGATCCTGCCGCTGGCCTCGGTTTCCGGCACCCGCTGGACCCGGTGGACACCGCTCTCGAACTTGAAACGGGAGTACGCCCCCCGTCCCTTGATCCCGGCAATGACCTCCTTGATCCCGCCGATGCCCGTCTCGTTGATGCTCAAGACCTCGACCGTCCACCTTCTGGTTTCCGCATAGCGGGTATACATCCTGAACAGGTCGGCAGCGAACAGAGCGGCCTCTTCCCCTCCGGTGCCTGCCCTGATCTACAGGATGACATCCTTTTCATCGTTGGGGTCCTTCGGTGTCAGGAGGAATTTCAGTTTCTGCTCGAGCTCACGCTTGTCTTCCCGAAGCTCCGCAAGCTCATCCCGTACCATTTCCTTGATCTCGGGGTCGGGGTCGTCGAGCATGGACTCATGCTCCTGGATTTCGTTGATGACCTCTTTGAGCTCCCGGGTCGGGCCTATGAACTCTTCGAGATTGGCGTGTTCCCTTGCGATTTCCGAGTAGCGGGAATGGTCCTGAACGATCTTCGGATCTGCGAGGAGATCGGAAAGCTCATTGTAGCGCTGCTCGATCTCCTTGAGTTTATCCAGCATAGGGGTGTTGCTATGTCCTTATTTTTTATTTTTTCCCTGTTTGCTTTCCTGCTTACTGTCCGGCTTCAGGTAGTTCCCGTACTTCCTCCTGAACAGCTCGGCCTTGCCCGCCACGGAGGTAAGCCTCTGCTGGCCGGTATAGAAAGGATGACAGGCACTGCATATTTCTATGCGGATGTCCTTTTTTGTCGAGCGGGTTTTGAAGCTGTTTCCGCAGCCGCAGGTCACGGTTGTCTCGACGTATTCTGGGTGAATGCCTTTTTTCATTTTCTTTACTCCTATTTATTCATTGATTCCAAGAAGTCGGCATTATTATCTGTCTTTGCTAATTTGTCCAGTAAAAATTCAATGCTATCGACAGGGTTCAGCGGGCTCAGGAGCTTCCTCAAAATCCAGATCCGATCCAGCTGTTCTTTGGGAAGAAGCAGTTCCTCTTTCCGCGTGCCGGATTTCGAGATGTCGACCGCCGGGAAAATACGCCGTTCCATGATGGAACGATCGAGATGGATTTCCATATTCCCGGTACCCTTGAACTCT
>Ga0116187_1004088_pt1 | contig 12981 bp, 10 predicted proteins | sample AD_JPNNA6_MetaG_FD_89755 | JGI IMG/M metagenome (GOLD analysis project Ga0116187, IMG submission 89755) | Active sludge microbial communities of municipal wastewater-treating anaerobic digesters from Japan - AD_JPNNA6_MetaG | ecosystem: Engineered > Bioreactor > Anaerobic > Digestate | place... | reverse complement strand
GACAACGCTACCCTCACCGAGGGGATCATGGAAGAGGTCATCAAGAAGCAGATTCCTGCAGACATGCTCGACAGCAGAACCAAATACTTCATCAATGCCACAGGCCGGTTCGTGCTCGGCGGCCCCCATGCCGACTGCGGACTCACCGGACGCAAGATTATCGTTGACACCTACGGCGGCTTTGCAAGCCACGGCGGAGGGGCCTTCTCCGGCAAAGACCCTTCGAAGGTCGACCGCTCGGCCGCCTATATGGCCCGATACGTGGCAAAGAACATCGTGGCTTCCGGCCTGGCAAAATGCTGCGTCGTACAGCTTGCCTATGCCATCGGCGTGGCGGAGCCGGTATCGATAATGATCAACACTCAGGGCACAGGCGTCATCGACGATAATAAGCTGGCCAAGGTCGTGGGGGAGGTATTCCCCTTGAAGCCCAAGGGAATCATCCAGAAGCTCGACCTCCTGCGTCCAATCTTCAAGAAGACGGCTGCATACGGCCACTTTGGCAGAACAGAGCCTGAATTTACCTGGGAAAAGACCGACATGGTCGATCAACTCAAGGAAAAGGCAGGTGTGTAATGGCAGAAAGAGCAAAGAAGCTGAAGATAGCCGCAGTGCCTGACTACTCGGGCCTGGGCTATAAAGTCGCCGACCTGGGACTGAAAGATTTCGGCAGGAGAGAGATCGAGATCGCCGAGAGGGAGATGCCGGGTCTCATGGCGGTAAGGGAGAAGTACGCTAAGGAGGAACCCCTTGCCGGTGCCCGGGTAACCGGGTCGCTCCACATGACCATCCAGACGGCCGTTCTCATCGAGACCTTGAAGAGCCTCGGCGCGGAGGTGCGCTGGGCATCCTGCAATATCTTTTCTACCCAGGATCACGCTGCAGCGGCCATTGCGGCTACGGGGACGCCGGTTTTTGCCTGGAAGGCAGAGACCCTCGAGGAGTATTGGGCATGCACCCTCGCCGCTCTGACCTTCCCGGGGGGCAAAGGGCCGAACCTCATCGTCGATGACGGAGGAGATGCCACGCTCATGGTTCACCGGGGATACCAGGCAGAGGAAAACCCCGCAATCCTCGATGAGCCGACAACCAACAAAGAGCTTGCCATCATCAATGCCACCCTCAAGGCCAGGCTTGCCCAGGACCCGACCTTCTGGCGCCGGGCGGTCAAAGAGATCAGGGGCGTATCGGAAGAGACGACGACAGGCGTGCACCGGCTCTATCAGATGCTCGAGAACAATACCCTCCTTTTCCCCGCCATCAACGTCAATGACTCGGTCACCAAGAGCAAGTTCGACAACCTCTACGGATGCAGGGAGTCTCTTGCGGACGGCATCAAGCGGGCAACCGACGTGATGGTGGCGGGAAAGGTCGTCTGCGTCTGCGGCTATGGAGACGTGGGAAAAGGCTGCGCCCAGTCCATGCGGGGCTTCGGGGCCAGAGTCCTCGTCACCGAGATCGATCCCATCTGCGCCCTGCAGGCAGCCATGGAAGGCTACCAGGTCACCACGGTCGAAGACGCGTTGAGCGAGGCCAACATCATCGAAGTGCCCGATGTTGCAGACGATCATCAGGATCGAGCACATGGAAAAGATGCTCGACCAGTCGATCGTCTGCAACATCGGGCACTTCGATGACGAGATCGAGGTCGACAAGCTCCAGTCCTATCCCGGCATCGTCCATACGAACATCAAGCCGCAGGTCGACAAGTACACCTTCCCGGACGGGCACTCGATCTATCTGCTTGCAGAGGGAAGACTCGTAAACCTCGGATGCGCCACCGGCCATCCATCGTTCGTCATGTCAAACTCGTTCACAAACCAGACCCTCGCACAGCTCGACCTCTGGCAGAATCCCCGCACGGTCAGCGTAACGACTCTGCCGAAGGTTCTCGATGAAGAGGTTGCCAGACTCCACCTGGGCAAGCTCGGGGTCAAGCTCACGAAACTTACCAGTGAGCAGGCCGATTATATCGGGGTTCCGGTGGAGGGACCTTTCAAGCCGGACCACTACAGGTACTGATTAAAGATCTCAACGAACAGGGTCCGGTCCATGCGGATGAAAAGCAGGGCCGGCCTTTTTGCATTCTCAATCAAACGTGAGCATCGAGCCAGGTGTGGAGATCTGCGAGCACCTTGGCACGGTCCGGGGGGAGCTCGTTGTACACCTCGTGCTTGAGGCCGATGTAGCGTTTGAACGTCTTGTCCGCCGATCCGAGAGCATCGAAGAGCTCTTTCTGACCCGAAAAGGAGGTATCGATCGAGCCGAACTGGATGAGCACGGGTACCTCAATCCTGCCCGCGTTCGAGGCGCCGATGGCGAGGTAGGTGTTCATCTGCTCGGCAAGCCTCGGCGTGATCACGTCAAAGACGAGAGGATCGGCGATATAAGCCTTTACGACATCCGTATCCCGGGAGATGAACTCGGGAGGCAGCGGGGATTTCACATGGATCTTCGGAAGGATTCTCGACAGGACCCTGGTGGCAATGAGAATGGGCTTGCCGATCTCGGGCCCCGGTGCTGATCCCGTTCCCGAGAGGATGAGCCCGTGCAGCCCTTCGGGGTACTGCTCGACGAGGTTCATGGCGATGAGGCTCCCCATCGAGTGGCCGAGGACGAAGGAAGGGACGCCGGGGAGGGCTTTCAGGATCACTTCCCTGCGGAACTGCCGCTGATCGTCGATGAACTCCTGGAAGCTGTTCACATATGCCCGCCGTCCGTCGCTCCTTCCGTGTCCCCGGTGGTCGGTCCCGAACAGCGCATACCCGGCGGGCACAAGCTCGTTCACGACAAAGGCATACCGGTCGATGTGTTCGGCATATCCATGGATCACCTGGAGGGCGGCCTTGGGCGTGCCGTCGGGCAGCCATGCCTTCCAGTAGAGAGACAGGCCGTCAACGGTCTTTATCTTTCCGGTTTCAGTTTTCATGAATAGCCTCCTGTTCACTATATTTCATATACACGAGTGTGATATTGTCATAAAGAGTGCCCGAGCACAACCGCCATTTGCCCGAAAGGGTCCTTCAGGTACTCCAAGACCGGTCATTCTCACGAAGATCTGTTGACAGACGCCGTCATTAGCGTTATAAGAATGAATGCTCATTCATAAAAAAGGGTTAACGAGTGTCAAGACAATCCAAGTAAGGAGGGTATTATGGCAAGTCAATGGGTAGACATGAGGGATATGAAATTCCTGATCCATGAAGTTTTCAAGATTGAAGATCTTTTGGGAAAGCCGCCGTACCAGGATCATGACGTCGACATGATCAACATGGTGCTCGGCGAGGCAGAGAAGCTCTCGGAGAACGAGATCGCTCCAACGTACCCCGACGAGGTGAACAGGAAGCCTGTCGAGGCGAGATTCGAAAACGGCAAGGTCTATGTCCCCGAGGCATACCACAGATTGTGGCAGCTCTACTGCGAGGGCGGGTGGATGGGCACATCCGATCCATACGATGTCGGAGGCCAGGGCCTTCCGGCGATCGTAAGCGCAGCTGCGGCGAACATGTTCCTCTCAACCAACCAGGCATTCCTCATGTATCCTGGTCTTACCCACGGTGCTGCACGGATCATCTATGATTTCTACCAGGGCCCCATGAGAGACCTCATCCTCCAGAACATGTACAGCGGCAAATGGGCAGGCACCATGTGTCTGACCGAGCCGGGCGCCGGTTCCGACGTGGGTGCGCTGAAAACCACCGCAAAGAAGAACGCTGACGGCACTTACTCGATCACCGGTACGAAATGCTTCATCTCTGCCGGCGACCACGACCTCACCGAGAACATCATTCACCCGGTTCTTGCCAGGATCGAAGGCGATCCGAACGGAACGAGGGGCATCTCCATCTTCGTGGTTCCCAAGATAAAGATCAATCCGGACGGCTCTCTGGGCGAGTCCAATGACGTGACCACCGGCAACATCGAGAGCAAGATGGGCATCCACGGCAATGCAACCTGTACGCTCAACTTCGGCGAGAACGGCAAGTGCGTCGGCTGGCTCATGGGCGAAGAGCGCGAGGGCATGAAGATCATGTTCCACATGATGAACGAAGAGCGCCAGGGCGTGGGCATGATGGGCGTCGGCCTCTCCACCGCCGCATACCTCCATGCGCTGTCCTATGCCAAGGAAAGGCTCCAGGGCGTCAACATCATGGAGATGAAGAACCCCGATGCCAAGCAGGTGCCGATCATTCAGCACCCCGACGTCCGCAGGATGCTCCTCAAGATGAAGTCCATGACCGAGGGTATCCGGGCGCTGTGCTTCTACTGCTACTTCGCAATGGACAAGAGGTCAGCAGCGGCCGACGACGCCGAGAAGGACAAGTGGCAGGGCATGGTCGAGATGCTGACCCCGATGGTCAAATCCTACTGCACCGACGCTGCAGACGACATCATCAAGATGGCGATCCAGACCTACGGCGGCTACGGCTTCTGCAGAGAGTACCCGGTCGAGCAGTTTGCCAGGGACAACAAGATCAACACCCTCTATGAAGGAACCAACGGCATCCAGGCAATGGACCTCCTCGGCAGGAAGCTCGGCATGAAGAAGGGCCTGTACTTCATGAACCTGCTCGGCGAGACCCAGGCCGAGATCGCAAAGGCCAAGAACAGCGAGAACTTCAAGGAAGAGGCAGCCATCGTGGAGAAGGCCCTCAACAAGTGCGCAGAGACGGCCATGACCTTCAGCGCGCTCATCAGAACCAACCCCTTCATCCCGCTCATCGCTGCGTACGACTTCCTCAACTGCCTGTCCGAGTCCCTCGTGGGCTGGTTCCATATCTGGATGGCCAATGTCGCCACCGAGGCCCTCAAGACCGCGACCCTCGACAAGGAAAAGGCATTCTATACCGGCAAGATCGAAGGCGCCAAGTTCTTCATCAACCGCATCACTGCCCTCGTTCCTGCAAAGTGCGAGACCCTCGTGAAAGACGAGATCAGCGCCTGCAGGATCCCGGAAGAGGCATTCGCCGTCTAGAAGCGGCAGGGAAAAGATACTATTAAGAGGGGAGGTGTATCCGCCGCCCCTCTTTCTTCTTGAAGATCTTTTAAGCCTCCCCTCGATAGACCCCACCATAGTGATTCGATGAGAGAGATTTTCCGGCCCTGCTCAGCTCTCCCGCTTGGATACGGGCGATGAAAAGAGTGTGGTCTCCGGTAGCGACGGTGCTCTCAACCACGCAGTCAAGATATCCGAGGGCCTGGTTCAGAACAGGGTTGCCGCCCGGGGAGAGGCCGAACTCGACGTCATCGAATTTTCTCTTCCAGTCCGGGATCTTGAATTTCTTTACGGAATCGAGGGCATCTTCCGCAAGGACATTGATGGCAAAATATCCCGCATTCACAATCTGTGATCGGGATAAGCGGTTGTTCCTCACAGCAACGGCCACGAGGGCCGGATCATGGGAGCACTGAGTTACCCATGACGCAATCATGCCGTTATAACTCCCGTCTGCAGATATCGTGATAAGATAAATCCCGTAGTGAAACGTATCGAGCACATCCTGCCACGATTTTTCCATAAAATCTTTCTCCTTAATATCCTAATATAGGATTGATTGTGCCGATTTAAAGGATCACCGGCATGTACTCGTCATATCCGACTGCTCGGAACTCTCATGCCTTGAGTCCTTGCAATAATTCAGTAACCCCCTATCAGAAATCATATCGGCCCTTATAGTACCCGGGGAGGGAAGACGGCATACAACAAAGGCATGGATTCTTTCAGAGGGGCACAATGCTTAAATGCCTGGATGGAGGAGCCGGACATTTTGGCCTTTGACTCCACCCGGGCACTGTGCTAGGTGAGTGCTGTCATGGATAACGAAGAGAGCGATAGAAACAAGAAAATCTGATTCCTCTGCCTCGGCACGGGTCATCTGTCCACAGGCAGGGGAGAGATGATCGTGCCGGATCCTTAAAAGCTCCTGATCCTTAAGAACCCGGTCGATCTTGCGAAATCCACAAAAGGTGCGGATGTATGTTCAAGCATGATCGAGATGCATATTCCCGGGAAGCAGACTGCCTCCGAGAAGTTCTTGAATTTCCGCATCCGTCCGGATCGAGAAGGCCCTTTGTCGGGCAACAGCGTGGGGGTTCTGCATGTATTGGCTGAGCAAAACCTTTCACCGCATCCGCCGATTCAGGAGGAGGCTCCTGATCTTCCTCTCCGTGCTCGGACCCGGGATCATCGTCATGATTGCAGACAACGATGCGGGAGGGATATCAACCTACGCCGTCACCGGATCGAAGTACGGGTTCTCGCTCCTCTGGGTTTTTCTCATTCTCCTTCCCATGGCATACTATGTACAGGAGATGACCGTCCGGGTGGGTGCCGTGACGAAACGGGGGCAGGCCGAGGTTATCTTCGAAGGCTTCGGCCCCTTCTGGGGCTGGTTCTCCATCGTGGACCTGATCCTTATCAACTGGCTCACCTTGATTACGGAATATGTCGGCATGACGGCCGCCATGAGCCTCTTCGGCATCCCCGCGTGGATCACCTTCATCGCAGTGACGATCATTCTCTTCACCGTTGTCCGTACGGGACAGTACTGGACGTTCGAGAAGATAACCCTCTTATTCTGCCTCTTCAACCTCGTCTACATCCCGGCAGCCATCTGGGCCATGGACACACCGACCGCGCCCGCGTGGAGCAAGGTCTTTCAGGGGTTCTACCGTCCGGAAATGGGCAGCTTCAACATCGATCTCCTCTTCATCATTCTCGCCAATCTCGGGACCACCATCACACCGTGGCAGCTCTTTTTCCAGCAGAGCGCCGTCGTCGACAAGGGGCTCGATATCCACGATATCGGATTCGGGAAGGCCGAGACCTTTGCCGGATCTTTTCTCACCTGTCTCGTGGCCGTATTCATCATCATTGCAACCGGCGCAGCCTTCTTCTATCATCATCCGCCCATCGAAATCGCCGACGCCCGGCAGACCGCCGAGGCCATCGTGCCTCTCCTTCCTGCAGGACATGGGGACCTTGCCCGGAAGCTCTTCGCCATAGGCCTCTTCGATGCGGGATTCCTGGGGGCCTTGTGCATCTCGCTCGCGACTTCGTGGGCGGTCGGTGAGGTTTTCGGATGGGCCCATTCCCTCAACCAGAAGGTCAAGGATGCGCCATGGTTCTATCTCATCTATCTCCTCATGCTGATCACCTCCGGGGCCGTGGTGCTCATACCCGGCGCCCCGCTCGTTACGATCACCATGTACGTCCAGGTGGTGGCGGTCACCCTGCTTCCCGCTTCGCTCATCTTCCTCCTGCTCATCCTCAACGACAGGTCCTTCATGGGGGATTTTGTGAATACGCGGCGGCAGAACATCATGAACTGGTCTATCGTCGTTCTCGTCATTGCAATGTCTTCACTCATGGGTGTAAGCACCCTGTTTCCGGAATTGTTCAAATAAGTACCAGGGAGGTGCCGCTATGGCAGCCGACAACGGTTTCAAGGCAAAGGGAATCGATCAGATCCACGGATCGGAGCAGTTCCGTTTCCACTTCTTCTCTGAGCTGCTCAAGCGGCCTGTCTGCATCGACAACATAAAGAACCGGATCGGCAGGCTCAGCGATCTCGTCTTCCTCCTGAAGGAGCCCTATCCCGAAGTCGTTGGCATCTATATCGAGCACGGTTGGGGGAAGCCCACCGAGCTTGTCCCGTGGTCGAAGGTGATAAAGATCGAAGATGACGCCATCTTCATCGCTCCTCCCGATGGAGGAGAGGCGTTTCCTCCCTTCGTCGATCAGCCGGGCTGGATCCTCATTGAAAAGCATCTCATGGGCAAGACGGTCCTCGATATCGACGGGAGGAGGGTCGAGGTCGTCAATGATGTCCATTTTCTCGAGACGAGGAGCACCCTGCTGCTCGTGCATGTCGACTTCTCCTTCGGCGGTTTTTTCCGCAGGTGGGGCCTCGGGAAATACGAGCTCGTTAAAAGCAATCTGATCTCCTGGAGATACATCCAGCCTCTCTCTGTTGAAGATGCAGTATCGACCGACAAGGTGACCCTGTCCGTCACCAAAAAGCAGATGCTCGAGCTTCCGAGCGAAGACCTGGCGGACTTCCTGGAAGAGCTGCCCGGAGAAGAGCAGCAGGTTTTGTTTTCCGCCCTCGACAGCGAGAAGGCGGCAGAGACCCTCATGGAGGCGGAGCCCAGGGCACAGCGGCAGATCATTGCCAATCTCCGTGAGGAGAAGGCGCGTAAGATCCTCTCGGAGATGACGACTCCTCAGCTCGCGGGCCTCTTTTCGGTGCTTCCCCACGACGACGTTACCGAGCTCATGGCCTACCTGGACAGGGAGCAGGCAGAGCGTGTCCGGGAAATCCTTTCCGAGCGTGAGATCACGGTGCACAATCTCATGTCTCCGGATTACTTTCTTGCATCGAAAACAGACAAAGTGGGCAATGTTCTAGCAGCGGTCAGGGCTTCCGGCAGAGAGCCGAGGAGCATCTCCTACATTTACATAGTCAATGGCGATGGGAGGACGCTGCTCGGCGTCGTCGATCTCCGTGAGCTCGTGATATCGCCCGATGATCTACCCGTGACCGAGGTCATGAGCTCTCCGGTCGTCACTGCCGAAGAGGATGATGTCCAGGACGACATCGAGGAGATGTTCGCGAAGTACCATTACCGGATGATACCCGTGGTCGACGGCCAGGACCGCATGCTCGGCGTCATCTACTACAACGATGTCATGAAAGGCGCCGCGAGCCGCTGAAAAACATCAAATAGGAGGAGATCATGCCCCGTGTGAAGATGACGAGAACCGGAAAGCTGGTGCTGTACTTCCTGCAGTTCTACCTGGTGGTCCTGCTGATCCTCTTGCTGGTCAAGTTCCTCGGGGTTTTGTCCTGATGCTGTCCACCTTGGAGAACCCGGCCGCAGGAAGACTATCCGTCAGCGGTTTCCCCTGGCGGAAGAATATGTTTTGAAGCCGCCGGAGAGGTTCTTCGACGTGAACCCGTGCTGCGCGAGAATGCGATGGGCGATGTAGCCCCTCATTCCCACTGCACAGTACACGACATAGGTCTTGGTTTTGTCGAGCTCGGGGAGCCTCTTGCGCAACTCCCGAAGCGAGATATGGACCGCCCCGGGGATCATGCCCGATGCCTTGATCTCCGACGATTCGCGCAGGTCTAGAAGGACGTGGTCTTCATTCAGCTCGGGCAGTTCGCGCCAGAAGATCGCCTCCATGTCGCCTTTCAGGATGTTGCCGGCAGCGAATCCCGCGATATTGACGGGGTCTTTGGCAGAGGAATAGGGCGGGGCATAGGCAAGCTCGAGCTCCTCGAGATCAGAGACCCGCATCCCCCCATGGAGGGCTGTGGCAAGCACGTCGATTCTCTTGTCCACGCCGCCTCCTCCAACGATCTGGCCGCCGAGGATCCTTCCGTTATCGGGCGAGAAGAGCAGCTTGATGGCCATCTGCTCTGCCCCGGGATAGTACGAGGCATGGGACCCTGAATGGGTATAGCTCACGAGATACGGTATCTTGTTCTGCAAGAGGAGCTTTTCATTGGCACCGGTCGAGGCTGCCGTGAGGTTGAATACCTTGAGTATTGCCGTTCCCAGGGTACCCGGAAACGTCGATGAACGGCCCATGGCATTGTCCGCAGCGATACGGGCCTGCTTGTTCGCAGGGCCTGCAAGCGCCGTGGCCGTCGGAATCCCCAGAACGAAATCACGGGTGCATACCGCATCGCCCACGGCATAGATATCGGGGTCCGAGGTCTGCATGGCCGGATTCACCCAGATGTGGCCCTTCTCGCACAGAGTAAGCCCGGCCTCTTTGGCAAGCCGGTTCTCCGGTCTGATCCCGACGGAGAGGATGAGCATGTCGCACTCTATGGGAATGCCCTTCTCTGTTTCGACGGCAAGGCGGTCTCCCTTCCGGGTGATGGCTTTGAGCCCGTTTCCGAGCTCGCATACGACCCCCTGTTCTTCAAGGGCATCCTGAACAATCGCTGCCATCTCCGGATCGAGAGGAGGGAGGATCTGGTCGAGCTTTTCGAGGATGGTCGTCTTCACTCCCCGCTGGACGAGGTTCTCTGCCATCTCGATGCCGATGAAGCCTCCGCCGACGATAACTGCCGATCCCGGATTTCCGGACTCGACCCTGGCCTTGATCCGGTCTGCATCCGGTATGGTGCGGAGCCTGAAGACATTCTCCCCGTCTATCCCTTCAATGGGCGGAAGGATCGGCTCGGCGCCCGGAGACAGGATGAGCTTGTCATAAGTTTCACGATAGGTTTCGCCGGTCAGGAGATTCCTGACCTCGACCGCCTTGCCCTGGCGGTCGATCCCTGTTACCTCGCTGAAGGTGCGGATATCGATGTTATAGCGGGTGCTGAAGGCGGCAGAGGTCGTCACCAGGAGGCTGCCGCGCTCCCTGATGGTCCCTCCGATATAGTAGGGCAGGCCGCAGTTGGCAAAGGAGACGAACTCTCCCCTCTCGAAGATGATGATCCGCGCGTGCTCATCAAGCCTGCGGGCCCGGGCAGCAGCGGTCGCTCCTCCGGCAACGCCGCCTATGATGATAAGCTTCGTACTCATGCCTTCTCCTTTCTGTTTCTTATCACGGGACCGGCTCGATCCCGCTTCCGTTACCTTCCTGAATACCAAGACATGATTTTATCACAATTCGATGAAAGCGACACAGGCATTGTCATTGCCTCGCGCGGGGCAGATTTGACGATACGCCTTTACGGACAGGCATGGGGGAATGGGCACGAGAGGCGCTATCTCTCCGTGATTGGGCCATGTCCTCGAGGAAAAGAACTTCGCTATGAATATAAAGATTTGAAATCAGAGAACCGACAAACGAATCAGCACAAAGAATTTATGATGAGTGCATTTACTGCATGTGCATGGATAAGGGGAAATGCATGAAAGAAAGTATGAAAATCCTGTTCCTTCGGCCGTTGATGTTTCAAGAGACCATACCCGTCGCTGTCCTCGTTCCCACCCTGGTGGTTTTTTTCATGTACGTCTCTGATGCAGTGATGGAGAATTTCCTCCTCGTGCTGATGCTCGCATCTGCCGCCGTGATCTGGGGCCTCATTCTGGGTTCCCTGACAAAATATTTCCTTGTCCGCCCTGCCATCGAGGTCATGGAGAAGGAATCATGCTCGCTGGCCGAGGTCCAGCGAGCCGTACGCTGCGTATCAATGCTTCCTTCGGCAGAGGCAATCGTCATTTTCTTGAGGTTCGGTCTTTTCGGCAATCTCATTGCCGTAACGCCGGTCTACCTCAAGGGGTCCATAGGGATGCCCGTGTACCTGTTCGCGATAAATTCATTGATCATGATCGGTCTCTGGGCCATGCCGATTTTCTATCTTACTTCGGAAAACAGTCTGACCTCCTTCTATATGAACAGCAACCTCAGAGGGGTGCTGGACAGCGACATGCGTATGTTCAGAATGAGTCTCAGCAGAAAAACCCTGTTCACGATTCTTCTGATAGCCCTTCCCCCCCTTCTTCTCATTCTCGGCCTGCTGAATCTTTCCGTGGCGACCAATCTCGGGATAGACTCCCTCCATCTGGCGTTCATTGTTGTCCTCTGTGAGACCGCAGTGGTTACGGTCCTCTGCGGCTTTCTGCTCATGAGGAGCCTTTCTCTCTCGATAGGGAAGATGTCCTTCATGTTCAAGGACATGGCAAAGGGGCAGGGTGATCTCACCAGGCGGCTCCATGTAACAGGGCTCAATGAGGTGGGAGAGCTCGCCTTCTGGTTCAATGAGTTCATGAATGATCTCGAGCAGATTGTGGGGCATGTCCGGGAAACCTCTCTTGAGCTTCACTACACCATTGAAGATGTAAATACCGGTTCCCAGGGACTCTCCCAGGCCACCCAGGAACAGGCGGCTACTGTGGAACAGATATCGGCATCCATCGATGAGATGAACTCTTCGGTCAAGAGCAACTCCGAGCTCATCAATGAAGGGAAAGAGTCTTCGAGCGCCGTCACCGAGCTCATCGATCAGAACAAGCAGGTTTTTGCCGATCTCATGAGCGCTGTCCGAGAGATTTCCCTGGACTCCCGGAAGATCGGAGATATCGTATCGACCGTCAACGAAGTGGCCTTTCATACGAATCTCCTTGCACTGAATGCCTCGGTCGAGGCGGCCAGGGCGGGCGAGCACGGCAAGGGCTTTGCCGTGGTTGCAGGCGAGGTGAGAAATCTCGCCCAGCGGTCTGCCCAGGCTGCCGGTGAAATCAAGGCCCTCATTGAAGGGACTGTGAGCCGGATCAAGAACGGCGACGAGATGATGGAAAAGGCCTCCTCCTCCCTCGAGGAGCTCATGGCGCGCATGGAGTTCTTTTTCAGGATGATGGAGACGATCAGCACCTCCAGCATAGAGCAGAGGCAGAGCATCGGCGAGCTCTCAAGGGCCATAACTCAGATAGACAGCTCCACTCAACAGAATGCATCAATGGTTCAGGAGCTGGCGGGCACTCTCGACAACCTTCGCGCCATGGCAGCCGTGCTCGCAGAGGATGTCAAGAAGTTCAAAACTTCCCGGCAGGAGGAAGTCCTGCAGGATTGAAGCCTTTCAGATTTCGACCTTCCAAGCCCTGCTGCAGGCAGTGCGCCTTGCCGGACGCGGGTCGCAGTATCCCCACTTTTCGATATCCGTCGTGTATTGGGTAGTGGAAAGGAGCGTGCCCCGGCATACGCGTTCGGTATGGGGAGAGGCCTCCGTCTCCTTCTCCAGACGAATCTTCATCTCCTCCAATACCCATAAGGGGATGAGCGAGCGCTCGGACGGGTAGATATACCCAAAGAGAATGAGATAGTTGTAGAGTATACGCCAGTCGGGGCCGAATCGCCTGAGGATCCGCTCCCAGTCCAAACAGCGGGCGCACTTGAGGATGATATGTGCAATGTCCGCACCGTCATAGCGGTCGCGTGTCATGATGAAGGACTTGGACCAGATCATCTCTTCGGGGGGGATGAGGTTCGCTGTAAGGTTGAGAAACCTG
>Ga0116187_1004086_pt1 | contig 12982 bp, 8 predicted proteins | sample AD_JPNNA6_MetaG_FD_89755 | JGI IMG/M metagenome (GOLD analysis project Ga0116187, IMG submission 89755) | Active sludge microbial communities of municipal wastewater-treating anaerobic digesters from Japan - AD_JPNNA6_MetaG | ecosystem: Engineered > Bioreactor > Anaerobic > Digestate | place... | reverse complement strand
GGGCCACGGTGACGAGCTGCGTGCCGGAGGCGGCGAGGCTGGCGGCCATCGCGGCGCCGGAGCTGTACTTGCCGGTGCCGAGAAACAGCCGGGAGGAGAACTCGACTCCGGCGATGACGAGGGGTGTTGCGTTCATGTGTTTTGGAAAAGGTCCGGCACCGCGGCCGCCCAAGCGGTCGCATAGCGCGCATGGTTCGCCTCCACCGCGCCGCCGTGGAACAGGCCGGAGGACACCGCAAGCCCGGCTGCGCCGCACGCGCGCACCGCGGACGCCTCCACCGGCTCGATACCGCCAATCACCCAGGCGGGCAGACCGCCCAACGCCGTCAGCAACGCGCGCACGCCGTCGGCGCCGAGCACGGGCGAGAGGTTCGGCTTCGTGGTGGTGAACCGCCACGGGCCCACGCCGGCGTAGTCGAGGCAGCCGCAGGCAACTGCACGGGCCGCATCCGCGGCATCGTTCACCGTGCCGCCGAGCAGGCGCCCGGCGCCGAGGCGACGCCGGGCCTCGGCCCAGTCGCCGTCGCTCTGGCCGAGGTGGGCGCCGTCGGCATCGGCGGCGAGCGCGAGTTCGACCGAGTCGTTGACGACGCACAGCGCGCCGTGTGCCCGGCAGATGGCGACGACGGCCTTCGCGGTCCGCAACCGTTCCGCGGCGTCGGCGCGTTTCATCCGCAGCTGGATCCAGCGGGCGCCGGCGCGGCAAAGGCGCTCCGCCTGCTCCTCATGCGAGAGCGCGATCCCGTCCTGCGTGATGCACAGCACCGGCCGCGAGCGCAGAGCAGCGGAGCCGACGGGCCGCGCTTGTTGCAGCGCGGCGAAAACCCGCGGCGGATCGTCCGCCTGCCAGAGCGCTCCGAGCACCGCCACGCCGTCGAACCCGAACTCGGCGCAGCGGGCAACCCGCTCCGGGGTGATGCCACCGAGCGCGATCACCTCCGTGCGGCGTTCCGCGGCGGTCCGCCGAGCGAGCCGCTCGGCCAACGCGCGAAAGTCCGCCGAGGGTTCGTATCCGGCCTTCGAGATCGAGGGGAACACGGGGCTGCAGAGCACGGCATCGCAGCGACCGAGAGCCGCCTCCAGCGAGGCGAGGTCATGGCAGGCGCGGCTGCGGAACAGGCCCGGCACCGGTGCTGGGTCCGGCGCACCGTCCTTGGAGTGCACGCCGGCGCAGCCGAACGGCCCGGCGAGGTCGTGGTGCTGGTGCAGCACCAGCCGGCATCGCCATACTTCCGGCACGGCGGCGAGCCACGCCGCGAGCCGCTCGCGCGACCAATGCGGCTTGCGCACGTGGTAACGCTCCAGGCCGGCGGCCATCAGCGCCGCCAGCACGTCGAGCTCGCGCGGGTCGTCCGCCTCCGGGGAGATGACGACCAGCTTCATCCGCCCTGCGTGGCCCGGATGACCAGCACGCGCTCGCCCTCGGCGAGCGGCCGCTGCGCCCAGGCGGAGCGCGGCACGACGGCATCGTTGACCGCGACCGCCACGCCCTTGCGTTCGGCGAGACCGAGTTCGTCAAGCAGGGCGGCGAGCGTCGTTCCGGGGGCGACCTCGCGGGGCTGATCGTTGAGGAGGATCTGCATGGTCAGGAGCGAGAAGCGAGTAGTGCGTAGCGAGTAGAACGATCAGTCCGACCCAGCCGGACGAACAGCGGAGGGCTTCTGGCCCAAGTAGAGCTCGCCGCCGGTCTGGCGGAACTCGTCGGCCTTGGCCTTGAGGCCGGCGACGACGGCCGCCTCCTCGCCCACACCCTGCGTCGCGGCGAAAGCGCGCACGTCCTCGGTGATCTTCATCGAGCAGAACTGCGGGCCGCACATGGAGCAGAAGTGCGCGGTTTTCGCGCTCTCCTGCGGCAGCGTGGAGTCGTGAAACTCGCGGGCCTTCTCGGGATCGAGGCCGAGGTTGAACTGGTCCTCCCAGCGAAACTCGAAGCGCGCCTTCGAGAGCGCGTTGTCGCGGTATTGGGCGGCTGGATGGCCCTTGGCGAGGTCGGCGGCGTGGGCGGCGATCTTGTAGGCGATCACGCCGGCGCGCACGTCGTCCTTGTTCGGCAGTCCGAGGTGCTCCTTCGGCGTCACGTAGCAGAGCATCGCGCAGCCGTGCCAGCCGATCATCGTCGCGCCGATGGCGCTGGTGATGTGGTCGTAGCCAGGCGCGATGTCGGTGGTGAGCGGCCCGAGCGTGTAGAACGGCGCCTCGGCGCACCACTCGAGCTGCTTCTGCATGTTCTCCGCGATCATGTGCATGGGCACGTGACCGGGGCCCTCGTTCATCACCTGCACATCCTGCTTCCACGCGCGCTGCGTGAGCTCGCCCTGGGTGAGCAACTCGCCGAACTGCGCGTCGTCATTGGCGTCGGCGATGGAGCCGGGACGCAGGCCGTCGCCGATCGAGAAGGCGACGTCGTAGGCGGCCATGATCTCGCAGATCTCGTCCCAGTGCGTGTAGAGGAAGTTCTCCTGGTGGTGGGCGAGGCACCACTTGGCCATGATCGAGCCGCCGCGGGAAACGATGCCGGTCATGCGCCGCGCGGTGAGCGGCACATAGCGCAGCAGCACGCCGGCGTGGATCGTGAAGTAGTCGACGCCCTGCTCCGCCTGCTCGACCAGCGTGTCGCGGAAAATATCCCACGTGAGCTCCTCGGGCCGGCCGCCGACCTTCTCGAGCGCCTGGTAGATCGGCACGGTGCCGACGGGCACGGGGCAATTGCGCAGGATCCACTCGCGGGTCTGGTGGATGTTCTTGCCCGTGGAGAGATCCATCAGCGTGTCGCCGCCCCACTTCACCGACCAGCGCATCTTCTCGACCTCCTCGTCGATCGAGGAGGCGACGGCGCTGTTGCCGATGTTGGTGTTGATCTTCACGAGGAAGTTGCGGCCGATGGCCATCGGCTCGGCCTCGGGGTGGTTGATGTTAGCCGGGATGATCGCGCGGCCGCGGGCCACCTCGCTGCGCACGAACTCCGGCGTGATCTCGCGCGGGATGGCGGCGCCGAAGTTCTGGCCGACGTGCTGGCGGAAAAGCGAATTGCGCGGGCCCTGCTCGGTCATCTCCAGCAGCTCGCGCGCGCTCTGCAGGCGCATGTTCTCGCGGATGGCGACGAACTCCATCTCCGGCGTGATCAGGCCGCGGCGCGCGTAGTGCATCTGCGTCACGCAAGCGCCGGGCTTGGCGCGCAAGGTCTGGCGGTCGGCGCGATCGAAGGGCTTGAGTGGATTGCGCTTCCCGTCGCGCTCAGCCTGGTCGCGGTGCTTGGCGGAAAGGTAGCCGTCGTCGAGCGGCAACACGGCGCGGCCGGCGATCGGCTCGACATCGCCGCGCTCGGCGATCCACGCCGCGCGCAGGGCCGGCACGCCCTTGGTCGAGTCGCCGTGGAACGCCGGGTCGCCCCACGCCCCGGCGGTGTCGTACACGCGGACCGGATCGTTGGGCACCTCGGTGCCGTCGGGCAGGCGCGTGGGCGTGAGCGTGATCTCGCGCATCGGCACGCGCAGGTCGGGGCGCGAGCCCTGAAGATAGACGCGGCGGGAGCCCGGGAAAACGGTGTGCCCGGTGGGATCAGTGGTAGCGGCGGTCGAGGACATGGTGGCGGAGGGTTGTCGATCCGCCCGGCCCCAACGCAGGGAGCCAGAGTCCTCGGGCGTGGCCCAAGTCCTGTTTTCCCTACGGCGTGGCTAGACGCATCAGGTTCGAAGGCTTGAGCGACGGAGCGTGTCGCGATCTCAACCCAGCGCCCTGGGTTCACCTAAACGAGGTGCGCGGAGGGAAACCGTGGTCCGCCGGTTTTTCAACCGCGAATTCCGGACCGCCCGCCGTGAGGTCGGGCAGTAGCCGCCGGATGGCGAGGCCCGAAAACAGAGAAGGCGCCTCCTACGTGGGAGGCGCCTTTTGAAGAGTCAGTCCGCTCAGCGACGCGCGGCCCGGCGGCGCCAGATGGCGAGACCGAGGAGCACGCCCGCGCCAAGAAGACCGTAGGTCGAAGGCTCGGGAACGGCCTCCCCAGCACTGGTCGCGAGGCGGATTGTAAACGCCAAATCATTCTGGCTCATACCTCCATCCCAAGCCTCAGTCGTCAGCGCCGCCTTGTCGGGATTATTAAACCAGACCACTGCGCCACCGTTGTAGGCCTCCGCCCAAAGAAAGCCCCAAGAGTTCGAGCCGACGGGGTTCTGCAAGCCGGTGGTGCTGAAGAAGGCTACGTACTGGGTGTTGCTCGCCAGTTGGAGGTTATTCGTCGATACCGGCACGTTGGCGAACCCGTCGAACCCGGTACCAATATTCATGGGGCCCGATTCGAAGACCATAGTACCGATCCTCCCCGCTTCCCATGTGCCCACGCCCGCCCAGAAATCGACGGTAAGCGGCGCAAGCTGGAACGAGAACGACTGGAGAACCGTAGCTGTCGCACCCGTCGTGAAAGTCTGGCCATAGGTATCCGTAAACCCGCCCGTGCCGAAAACGTTAAGGTAACTCGAATGATCCCAAGCGGACGTCGTATCGATCGTTACGAGCTGGGCGTGAAGCGAGACGGACGCTCCGAGAAGAGCGCCGCCGAGAAGGAGAAGTTTCCCGAGTTTCATAGAAGGCGTTTGCAGCCGAGATCGTCGATCGCCCGTGAGTTCTCGTGAGGGGGGCGCAACCTGAAGTCCGATCGCCAGCGGCGGGATAGGCAGAAGACCCCACTACACCTGTCAAGGGATTCTCAGGTCAGACGCGAGGCAACCGCACGGCCCCGACGGCTCCAGCCGCAGTCCCGAAAGCCATTCCTCGCACCAAGGCGTATCACCGTGCCTCGGGCAGGCCGGTCTCGCCACAGCGATCCCGCCCCTGCCGTAGTGCCGGGTTTGACCCGCGCGCCCGGGTCGACAACATGACGGACCCCGCCCCACCCCGGCTGCCCTTCCGCCATAGAACATGGACGCCCTTCGCCGCAACGCCCCGCCGACCAGGCCCCGCATCTTCGCAGGCCTGCTCCTGCTGGGGTTGCTGGCCACCGCCCCCCGCGCAGAGGCACAGGGATCAGCCGACGCCGGCCCCGACTCGTTCCCTTCGCTGTCCGAGCTCTCGCTCGAGGACTTGGGACGCATCGAGGTGACCACCACCACCCAGACCGCGATTCCGATCAACCGGGCGCCGGCGACCGTCTATTCGTTTTCGGCGGAGGAGATCCGGCTCCGCGGCACCCGCAGCCTGCTCGATCTCGTCAACTTCCAGGTGCCCGGCGCGTTCGTCACCGAGGACGGCGACGAACTCATCGCGGCGTTCCGCGGGGTGGCGGTCGACAACAACTCGAAGGTCCTCTTCCTCATCGACGGCCACAATACGAACCTCCAGTACGCCAAGGGCGCCACCCCGGAGCTCGAGCTCGGGCTGTCGGAGGACATCGAGCGCGTGGAGGTGATCGTCGGCCCCGGCTCGGCGCTGTACGGCTCGGGCGCCACGATCGCCGTGATCAACGTGATCACCAAGGCCCCGCCCGCGACGGGCCGCTCCGGCAGCGCCTATGTCGGGCTGGGCAATGGCGGCACGTTCGTCGCCGACGCGGTCTGGCGCGCCCGGCTCGGCAAGGACTGGGCGGTGACCGCGACCGCGGGCGTGCAACGTTCCGACGGCTTCGCCAAGACCAACGCCTCCGGGCGGGACAACTCGCCGCTCAACACCGGGCGCTACCGGCTAAACGCCCGCAGCTCGCTGCGGCTCAACTACGGCGAACACACCGAACTCTACGCCCGCTTCGACCGCGTCTCCCGCGCCGTCTGGAACAACACCGCCAGCGCGACGAAGCCCTCGCCCCTCGACACCTTCGACTACGCCTTCCTCGAGTTCCGCCAGGGCGTGCCGCTCGCCGACGACCTGCTGCTCAAGCTCACGGCCAGCTACGACACCTACTCCAACAGCAAACGCGACCTCGCCACCGGCCTGAAGATCCGCGCCGTGGGCGAGACGCACACCGCCGCCGCCGCCCGCCTCTTCTACACTCCGCGGCCGGCGCTCACCCTCGTCGGCGGCCTGGAGTACCGCAACGATCGCTACGGCGACGACTGGGCGGGCGAGAACTTCAACTTTGCCCCCACCTACGATCCGGCCAACGGGACCTGGAGCGACGTCACGCCCGACTACGCCCACCGCATGCTCACGCCCTACAGCCGCGACGAGCTGGGCGCCTTCGCGCAGGCTTCGTTCGACCTCTCCCCCCGCCTCTCGCTCGTGCTCGGCGGCCGTTACGATTATCAGGAGACGCCCCACCTGTCCGGCGAACACTCGGCGACGCCGCGCGTCGCCCTGGTCTTCACCCCGCAGCCCGCGCTCACGACGAAGCTGATGTTCACCACCGGATTTCGGCAGCCGATGGCCATCCTCACCACCCCCGACCGGTTCTTCCTCGGCGACGCCGGGCTCTCCACAATCACTAAGCCCGAGGTCGTGCGCTCCCTGGAGCTGAGCACCGCGTGGCTCGTACGCCCGAATCTGAGCCTGACGGTGAACACCTTCTACAACCGCTTCGTCAACCCGCACAGCCTCACCACCGATGCCGCCACGGGAAAACTGCTGTTCACACAGGGCGGCACCGTGGACTTCCTTGGCGGCGAATTCATCGCGCAGGTGCGCCCGGTCGAGAAGCTCTCCCTCTCGCTCGCCCACCAGTTCGTGCGGCTCGGCGACAAGGTCGACGACCCCTACAACACCTTCCGCGCGCCGACCGGGCGCGAGATCATGTTCTACCCGGAGGATGTCACCAAGCTCTCGTGCGACTGGCACTGGAACCGCCACGCCGCGCTGACCCTCGCCGGCTCGCTCGTGTACGACTCGCTCGGTTACACTCCCGCCGGCACGGTCGCCCGCACGGGGACCTACGGTCTCGTCAACGCCGGCCTGCGGTTCGGCGACCCGCACCGCCGCGGCCAGTGGGGCGTGGATGTTCACAATCTGCTCAACGACAAGACCCGCGTGCCGATGCCGGCCACGGTGGGCCGCCCGAGCGACATGGTGCCCCTGGCCGGCCTGTCGGTGATCGTCAGCTACTACCGGGCGTTCTAGCCGTGGTCATGCAGCCCCCACCCCAAAACGCGTTTCGCCCCGGACAGGAAGAAACAGACCGTGGTCTTCGCTGATCGGTGGAGGGCGGTGCTCCGTCGCCGCCGCGCCGACCAACGGCGCCGACGGAGCGGTGCCCCCCAGTACACACCTTGGTGGCGCTGTTTCCGAGGAGTCGGCGTAGGGGGCGAGCTCGCTCGCACCGCTCGGCAAGAGCGACCGCCACCGGGCTGAGCGAGCTCAGCCCCTACAACCGGAAGCACGGGGCCAACCGAGCGAAATTCGCGCCAATTGCATCGTTGGCTCAGGCCGGCGAACCGTCGCCCTCGGCCTCGGCGGTGCGGCCGGGCGGGGTTGGCTTCGCGGTCGGCGGAGTCTCCGGCGACGTCCGAGGCTCCGCCGGCTTCGGCGGCGCCAGCCGCTCCAGGTCGCGCCGCGCGAGGCCGTATTCGATGAACCCGACAATGCCCGACTGCACGCAGTTCTCGAGTTCGCGCCGCGCCGTCTCCCGGTCGCCGGCGGCGAGCGCCACCTCGCCCAACGCGAAATACGCCTCGCACTGCTGCTCGGTGGTGCGCAGGTCGAAGGTGTCGCGCGCCGCCTGGAGCAATGCCGCCCAATCGATCTCCCCCAGCAGGTAGCGCTGGATCGGCGCCGGCCAGGCGGCGTCGCGGGCGAGGTTCTGCTGGAGCCAGCCGCGATCCGGGGCACCGCGCCGCAGCCCGGCGAGATAGCCGAAGATCACCTCGTAGGCGAAGTTGCCGTTGTCGGGCTTCACGGCGCGGAAGAGCGCCTCGGCCTCGGCAAACCGGCCCTCGGCGAACTGGTGCACGGCCAGCGCATTGCGCAGGTAGTCGTCGGCCGGACGCGCTTCCCAGAGGCGCGCGAAGAGCGCGTCCGCCTCGGCGGTGCGCCCGAGGCGCGAAAGGAAGACGGCGCGGTCGATCTGCCACGCCAGAACCCGGGGGCGGAGCTTGAGCGCCTCGTCGAGATCGGCGAGCGCGGCGGCGAAACGGCCGGCGTGGCTGCTGCCGATCGCGCGCAGGCGCAGATGCTGGGCCCGCAGCTCGTCGTTGTCCCCCACCGTCTGGATCCAGAGCGACTCGCGGGCGTATTCCCGCACCGCGTGGTCGGCCAGCAACGGGTGGATCGCCGGGTCCATCCCGTCGAGCACCTCGTCGGGCTGCTCCGGCGGGCGGGTGAGCCGGAACGACGGGATACGGCCGCCCTCGATCCGGGCGAGCAGGCGGTCGGCCTCCACCGGAGGCAGCACCAGCGGCAGGCAGCTGCGCACAAACTCCAGGTCGGCCGGCGCGATGAAGCCGCGCTGCGCGGCCACCGCCCGGCCCGCGATCATCGCCAGCTCGCCGAGCCCCAGCTCGCGGGCCCGGGCGGCGAACTGCACCAGCTCGCGCTGCTCGATCGCACGGGCCTCGTCGACCAACCGCGTCCAGAGCCGGCCGAACTCGGCGGCCGCCCCGTGGTCCTCGGCGTAGCGGGCGGCGGCGACCGGGTTGATCCGGCGCAGCTGTGCCAGAAGCTTGGCGACACGGGCGCGCACCGCCGGGGCAAGCACGACCGGGGCGTTGTCCTCGGGGGAGACCGAACCGGGCGCGAACCCGGCGCGGCTCTGCAAGAGCACCTCGAGCGCGAACCCGTCGGCCGGCCAGTCGCGCACGATCCGCGCCAGCCCCGCCTCGCGGGCGCGGCGCACCTCGCCCCACTCCTTCTCGCGCTCGCGCAGCTCGTCGAGGCGGCGGAAGGCGGTCCAGTGGGTGCGGGCCTGCTGCGTGAACCAGAAGACGCGCTCCTGCACATTGAGCGGCAGCGCCTGGGCGCCGACGGTGAGCACCATCGAGGCGCGGAAGACCTCGCCCGCCTCCATCAGCAGGCTGGCGTGGAGCATGAGCAGGCTGGAGTCGCGCGGGTCGAACTCGAACCAGGCGTGCCAATAATTCGGATTCCGCACCGTCAGCCGGTCGACCTCGTCGCCGTCGAGCCGCTCGCGGCCCTCGCGCTTGAGCCGGGCGAAGGCCTCGGCGATGTCGCGCCGCAGCGCGGCCACCCCGGGGGCCTGGTCGGCGGGCAGGTTGGCGTAGACGCCGAGGATGTCGTCGACCTCCTCGCGGCCCTCGGTGCGCACGTTCGTCAGCGCCGACTGGAACACGGTCGCGGCGGCGGCGACGGCCGGCGGGGGGCGGGGCGCGGTGGTCGTGCAGCCGGGCTGGAGCGCCGCGACGGCCAACGCGAGCGGAAGCGCGAGGGCGGGCAGCCGGGACGTCATGGCGGGGAGGCGACGCCGGGCGCCGGCGCCACCACGCGGCAGGGCAGCAGGGCCGCGTCCTGCATGCCGTGGATGATCTTCTTGTCGGGCGGGCAGAAGGTGGCGAGCGCGCCGCCGAGCCGGACCTGGCCGGCGACGACGAAGTAGTAGGGGCAGAGCCGGAGGCGCCCCTCGTGTTCGTGGGCGTGCCCGTGGGCGTCGAAGAGCGGATGCTTCTCGCGCCGCGGCTTGCGGTAACGCTGGAGCAGGTGGAGGTGCGTGGACGCGCGGGCGAGCGCGGCGTCGAGCGCGGCCTGCCATTCCTCGCGCGAGCAGTCGCTGCCGAGGGTGACGCTGCGCGCGCCCCAGGCGCTCTCGTCGTAGCCGGAGATCTTGATGATGAGGTCGCGCTCCTTCTGCGACGCGGCGGCAAGCTGCCGCCAGTCGGAGATCGGCCGGCCGCCGACGTGCGGCCCGTCGAGCACGGCGCTGGGGGGCAGCGGCGCGGGATCGATCGCCCACGACTCCGGGATCAGCCCGCGCAACGTGCGCAGCGCCGTGCGGGAGAGGTTCTCCGTCCAGTAATCCTGGAGCAGGTGGTGGTGGAAGAGCGCCAGCGCGAGCTTCTCCTCCTGGAACGGCCGCAGCGGCGGGGCGATCGCCACCTCGCCGCCCGCCCATGCCTCGAGCAGGTGCTGGGCGCAGGCGACGTTGGCCAGGTCGAACAGCTCGAAGAAACGGTAGACGACGTCGATCCGTTCGGGCGTGCCGTCGGCGTCGAAATACACCGCACCGCCCAGCGGGAACACCTGCTCGGGCCGCAGGCAGACGACACGGCGGCCGCGCAGCTGCAACTGGGCCGCGAGCCAGTCCATCTCGGGCCGGTAGGTCGCGGCCTCCTCGCTGACGACGAGGGCGATGGAGGGGAGGTCCTTGCCCGGCGCGAGGGCGGCGAGCGCGGCGTAGAAGCCCTCGATCATCGCGTCGCCCTCGCCGAGCACGCCGCCGGCCGGAGCGTAAAGGCGGTTGAGGAAGGCGGTCAGGCCGATGCCGCCGGGCACGGAGTCGAGCTCGGTGAGGGCCCAACCCTCCTCCGTCAGGAGAAGATCGGGACGCAGGATCGGCGGGAGCGCGCCGCGCTGGCGGGCGTCGCGCGCATGGGCGAGCAGGCCGGGCGGCTTGCCGCGGTCGAGGTATTCGGCGATCCAGGGCGCGTGGAGCGGTTTGTTGCGCAGGAGGTTCCGCCCGGCATGGGCGCGCAGGTAGAGGTTCTCGAGCGCCTGGTGGAACTCGAGGCAGGCCTGCCCGATCAGCTCCAGCTCGGCGGCCTGCGCGGGCGCCAGCCGCCAGGCCGAGGGCGAGAGCCGCCACGTCTTGGCTTCGAAGAGCGGCTGCGCGTCGAGCGCGGAGCGGATGGCGGCGTGGGGGAGCATCGGGGGATTGCGGATTTCGGAATGCGGATTGCGGAATCTAGAATTCGGAGAGCAAAGCGTTTCTCCCGGGCTCGGGTGTTTCGGTCGGCTCACTCCGCAATCCGAAATCCGCATTCCGCACTTCCTCAGTCCTCCATCTTGATGTCCTTGTTGCGGTGGCGGGGGCTGCCGGCGCGCAGCCAGCCGTTGATGAAGCGGTCGAGGTCGCCGTCGAGCACGGCGTCGACGTTGCTGGTCTCCACACCGGTGCGCAAGTCCTTGACCATCTGATACGGCTGAAGGACGTAGCTGCGGATCTGGCTGCCCCAGCCGATCTCGCCCTTCTCGCCGTAGAAGCGCTCCATCTCGCTGCGCTGCTCGTCGAGTTTCCGCTCGTAGAGGCGGGCCTTGAGCACGCTCATCGCACTGGCCTTGTTCTTGATCTGCGAACGTTCGTTCTGGCAGACGACGACCAGCCCGGTCGGCAAGTGCGTGATGCGCACGGCGGAGTCGGTGGCGTTGACGCCCTGGCCGCCCTTGCCGGAGGAGCGGTAGACGTCGACACGGATGTCGGTGTCCGGGATGTCGATATTGATCTCCTCGTTGATCTCGGCGATCACGTCGACGGCGCAGAACGAGGTGTGGCGGCGTTTGTTGGCGTCGAAGGGGCTGATCCGCACGAGGCGGTGGACGCCGCGTTCGGCCTTGGCGTAGCCGTAGGCGTTCTCGCCCTTGATGAGCATGGTGGCCTTGGTGATGCCGGCCTGGTCGCCGGCCTGCACGTCCTGCAGCTCCACGGTGAAGCCGCGACGCTCGGCCCAGCGGTTGTACATGCGGAAGAGGATGTCGGCCCAGTCGTTGGACTCGGTGCCGCCGGCGCCGGACTGGATGGAGAAGATGGCGTTGTTGCGGTCGAACTGGCCGGTGAGGAAGGAGGCGATCTCGAGCTCGTCGAGCTCGGTGCCCATCGCGACCACGCTCGTCTCGAGTTCGTGCTCGTACATCTCCTTCTCTTCCGGCGAGGCGGCCTCAACCAGCTCGAGCATCACGCCGAGGTCGTCGACCTTCTTCTGGAAGGCGACGACGGGAAGGACGGCGCGCTTCAGGCCGTTGAGCTTGGCGATGTGGGTCTGGGCGCGCTCCTGGTTGTCCCAGAACGAGGGGGCGCCCATCTGGCCCTCGAGGGCCTCGATCTCACGCTGCTTTTGTTCGCAGTTAAAGAAACCTCCACAGATGGCCGGCGCGCTTGGTGATGTTGTCGATGTGGGAAAAGGTTTCGGGTGCGATCATGGCGAAGCGTCGAGAACATGCGCCTGCCGCGGCTCGCGCAACCGTGAAGTGCGGCGCGCCGGGTGCCGCACCGTTCACGGGGCCAGCAAGGCGCGCTCGAACTCCTCGAGCCACGCGGCAAGGTTGTCCCCGTAAAGCCTTTCGGCATCGGCAAACTCGCCGTCGGTGAGCAGAGACTTCAGGGGCGCATCTCCCCCCCTCCGCCGCAGCATCTCGACCAGCGCGCCAGCCACCGGGTAGGCCCAGGTTGGCTCTGCCCCGGGCCATTCGCGCCACAAACCGGCCACCGAAAGCGTGCGCACCCCGGCCCGCTGCACCGCCTCCCGCGCGATCCGGAGACGATCCGCCTGCGGCTGCCCATCGAAAAGAACCGCCACGCCCTCGCCCACCAACCCGGCCGGGGTTCTCGGATGAAACGCATGGTGATGCAGAACGTGCACGATCTCATGGCCCGGAGTCTGTGCCCGTAGCGCGTGAATCACCGAACACCACGGCACCGCAAACCCAACCTGCGCAAGTCCGGCGCGGCGAGCCGTCGCCTCATCGGGCCACACGTAGAGATCGATCTTCTTGGGCAACTTCGCAGCGAAGAAGGCCTGGTTCGCCTCCAACACCGAGTCCCTCCGCTCGGCAAAACTCGCAGGATCGAGCCCCTCCATTCCCGGCGCCAAATGGACCCGCAGATGCCGAGTCTCGTGCGTCGTCCACCCACGATAGGCCGGGCCGTCGCCGATCAGCAGGAGAAACTTCCCTCCCTCCCTCACGATGGTGGGCGTCGCGGCCTGTCTCACCGCCAAGCGGGCATGCGCACGCCCCGCGTCCATCTCCCCTTCGGCAAACTCGATCCGGGCCAGCTCAAGCAAAGCCCACCCGGTCCGCCAATCGCCCGCCCGACCCTTTTGCACCACTCGCGCGAGCCAAGGGCGAGCTTCGTGCCATCGCCCACACCGGGCGAGCGCACGCCCCGTGTCGATCTGCAGAT
>Ga0116187_1004078_pt1 | contig 13005 bp, 11 predicted proteins | sample AD_JPNNA6_MetaG_FD_89755 | JGI IMG/M metagenome (GOLD analysis project Ga0116187, IMG submission 89755) | Active sludge microbial communities of municipal wastewater-treating anaerobic digesters from Japan - AD_JPNNA6_MetaG | ecosystem: Engineered > Bioreactor > Anaerobic > Digestate | place... | reverse complement strand
CGGCAATACAACAGGAGTTAGAATGTCGGATTTTACAGTTGACACAAGTGGATTAGGCGGGGAAGTAGCCTCTCAGATTACAGACACAGGTACAGATGTAAGTCCAGGGCCAGTAACTGAACAGTCTGAGACTATTAACCCCGCATGGAATGAACTTTTAGGAATTCTTCCTGATCCATTTAAGCCGCTTGTAACTCCGCATCTTCGCAAATGGGATAAGAATTTTACAGAGGTACAGACTAAGTATAAGCCATTTGATACTTTCTTAGAGCAGGGTGTCAATCCTGAGGATTTGACTAATGCCTATCAAGTTTTTAGAGTTTTAAATGACAATCCTCGCGCTATTTATGATAGAATGGTTGAAACTTTTGGTGCAGAGTGGGGATTAACTAATCCTTCTACACCTGTTCCAAATGCAGTCCAGGGCCAAAATTCCCCTATTGAAGAAGAACTTGATTTTAGTAACTTCCCTGGGATAGAAAATGATCCCAAATTTAAAGAACTTATGAAAAATCAAGAAGTTTTAGCACAGTATTTATTTGCACAAGAACAGGCTAAAAAAGAAGCAGAAGCAGATCAAGCGCTTGCAACAGAACTAGATAATCTTCGTACTAAATATGGAGATTTTCCAGAAGATATTGTTATGGGTCTAGCAGTATCTGGAATGTCGCTTGAAAAAGCGGTTCAGAGAGCAACTCAACTAACAGGACAGCAAAGAACTGCTCCATCTGCTCCACAAATTATGCCTACAAATGGTGGATTACCTTCAAATGCGATTGATGTAACCTCTTTAACTCCTAAAGATACGCGCGGTTTAGCGCTCGCATTCATAAATTCAAGTAAAGGACAGTAAAAAATGGGTGCTACCCTAGCAACAGTAGCCAGCCTCTGTAAAGAAATTTACGAGCCTCGGCTACGTAAGCAACTTAATGATGATGCCGTTACTATTAAGCGTGTTACACGCTCTAGTGAAGGTATTGAAACTAATATTGGCGGACGTTATGTAACGTTCCCTATTAAGACCAGACGTAATGCTGGTATTGGCGCTAGAAATGAAATGGAAGCATTACCTATTCCGGGTCAGCAAGGATACAATGCTGTTCGTGTCGGTCTAAAATACCTTTATGGCGGTATTAGACTTTCTGGTCAAACTATTGAACTAGTCAATACTAATCCTCGAGCATTTATTAGTGCTCTTGAATCTGAGGTTGATGGTTTAAAGACTGATCTAGCAAAAGATCAAAACCGACAGGTTTATGGGGATGGTTCTGGTGCTATCGCTGTAGCAGGTACTCTAACTGCCGGTACTAATACCTTCCTTGCTAAAGATGCTATGTATGCCCAATCAGGTATGCAGATTGATATTATTGATGGTACTACTCTTGGTAACCCCAACCCAACTGTAAAGGCTTCTAACAGACAAATTACAGGTATTAACGTATCTACTAACGTTATTACTTTTGACGGTGCTGTAGTTTCTACAGCAGTTGGCGATATTATTGTTAGAACTGGTAACGTTAACCGAGAGTGGACTGGTTTTACTAAGATCTTTAAGACCACTGGCTCTCTATATGGTGTTGACCCTGCAACTGAACCTATTTGGGCTGCTGTAGTAGATTCCAACTCTGGCGTAAATAGACCTCTGTCTGAGGGTCTTATGATTGCTCTAGCAGATAATATTCGCGTTAATGGTGGTAAAACTACTGCTATTTTTTCTAATCTTGGTGTTCGTCGTGCTTACTTTAACCTTCTAGTTCAGCAGAGGCAGTATACCAATACTAAAGACTTTGGTGGTGGTTTTACTGGCCTTACATTTACAACTGATAAGGGTGAAATTCCTGTAGCAGTAGATGTAGATGCCCCAAAGAATACTTTGTTCTTTGCTAACGAAGATGAATTAACTGTCTATCGTCAGGCAGATTGGGAATTCATGGATCGTGATGGAAGTATGTGGAACCGAGTTGCTGGTTATGATGCTTATGAGGCTATTATGTACCAGTATTCTGAACTAGGCTGCCACCGTAGGAATACTCAAGGGCTACTTGCAGATATTACTGAAGGCTAATTCTTAATAATCTAGTCTGCTAATGGCCGGGTCGTGCGAAACGGCCCGGCCATTAGTATTAGGAGAAAAATGGCTACTCAAACTAGATCAGACGCGCTAATGTCTTCTTTATCTGCACAAGGCCCAGGTTCTTTAGCGGATAGAGAATATAAGAGACTACTTGCTACTACAGGAGCAGTTAAAAAGACTTTATCTGATATGTATAAACTAGCAGGAGAAAAGACTAAGATAGTTGGTCAAAAATGACAGTTATATTAAGTGAATCTGGCGCTTTGCCAGTTAAAGCACAACGTATAGCAGAAATATTACAGGACTATGATCCTACTCTAGAATTACGATGGATTCCTCCTAAAGATCGTAATTCTTTTGATATTAAACCTTTTGCTGTATGGCACAATCCTGTAGGACTTCCTTCTTATATGGTAATGACATTAAAAGAAGATGAGTTAGATCATAGAGTCCTTGCTGCTATTTTCAATGCCAATAATAATAACGGAAATGTTCTTGATAGATTAGAAGCAGAAGAAGCCGCTAAGAAACTTATCAAATATAAAGAAGAATTAGATCTTCAAGAGGAACGTAGAGAATTTGCTATATGGGCTTTACGTCAAAATAAAACAGTTAGACATAATGGGGTGGTGTATAAATAATGTCTTCTATTGATTTACTAGAGTCAAAACTTTCTACGCTGCTATCTAAATTAGCAACTTTAGAAGTTAATAAACTTTCTTTTAACTCAAAATTTCCAGATGGAATAGACGTTGGAGGTGGCACAGCAGGACCACCAACGCTCGGTGCTTTTACAGCAGTAAGTGCCGGATATTGGACAGGAGTTAGTTAAATGGCAAATTTTCTAAACCCTGGCGGTACAGTTACAGTTTTACCTTCTACTGAGTCTTTAGATTTAGCTAGAATATTAATAGTTCTAGAAAAAATAATAGATTATTTAGATACTACTGTAACTAATTTAAATAATACTTATGACGTCTTAAATAGGTGATACAATGAGCTATTATCCTTCTACATACACCGGAACAGATGTTGCTACTGATATAAAAAGAACTTTTGGTGATGAAGCTGGCGTTCAAATAACAGATTCAGATATTATTCGCTGGATTGATATTGGTCAATTAGAGATATTGAAAAATACTCAGATATTAAAAGCAACTTCAACATCTGATTTAATTGTGGGTCAAACAGTTTATTCATTGGCTAGTTTAAAAATATTAAAAATTCAAGCCATACATGTTAATGGTTCTCCGATTCCTTTTATATCATTTCAAGAATCAGAGCAGTACATAGCACCTAATGATCCAACTAATATTGCTAGTGGAACACCTCAAGTATGGACAGAATGGGCGGGCAATATACATTTATATCCTGCCTCCTCCGTAACTGTACCAGGCGGCTTAAGCATATTCTATCTTCCTGCCCCCGCTAAGTTAGCCCAGTTATCTGATTCTTTGTCTATACCAGATACCTATTATAATGACTTAATTAACTTTGTTTTATCTAAGGCATACGAATTAGATGAAGACCCACAAAACTCTCAATTTAAATTAGGACAGTTTACTCAAAGTCTTGACGGAATGGCTAATAATGAAAATATACCTCAAGTAGCCTATTACCCAGTTATAACTGTCTTACCTGAGGATGAGTAATGTCAGGAACTCCTGTAAAGATTGGACCGTTTACGAATGGTCTTAATATTCTAAACGAACCTACTACAATAGCAGATACTGAGTGCGTTGAACTACTAAATTTTGACGTTGACCTAGATGGTTCTATTGTAAGTAGGCCGCCTATTGTAGAGATATCAAATGGCATTGCTGGCGGAACCCACTATCTAGGAATGTTCATATCAACTACAGGGGTAGTATATTTTATTTACCAGATTGGTACAACCTGTAGGGCTTATGACGTAGCCGGAAATAGTTGGTCTACTATTGCTAGTAATACTATTATCAGTAATTGTGTGCAATATCAAAATAAACTTTGGCTTATTGCAGATGTTACTAGCGCTAGCAATGGTGGATCATGGGTTCCATTAGGTGGATTTACATTAGTGGCTACTATGCCTAGAGGAATTTTTGGATGTGTTTATAAAGAACGTTTATTTATAGCAACTGGTCCAGGCTCTACTAACCCTAGTAGAATAAATTTCTCAGGAGCCGCTAACTTTAGTTCTTGGACTGGTACTGACTTCTTCGATATTGCTAATGGAGACGGTCAGTATATCTTGCGTATTCATTCTTGGGCCGGACAAATCGCTGTATTTAAACAAAATTCAACATATACATTTGGCTACGATAGTTTACCAACTAAAGGTGTAACACAGCTACAGTCTAATACTATAGGTATTGCTTCTACATGGGCATTAGCAGAATTTGAAAATACTTTATATGTACTTTGGGGAAATTATTTATATTCAGTAACTAACTGGAACTGGGATCAAATAAATATAAAGGTGCCCTTTTCTCTATATTCATATAAAGCAAAAACATCTTGGACTGATTTTACAGTATCTATAGTAAATAATAGACTAATAGTTAGGTTTTATGATAATTTCTATGTATATGGATTAAAAACCCGTGCCTTCTCTATGTGGAGATTTAATAGCGCTTCATATACACCATCTAGTTTTATTAGATATCCTTTATTAGATTCTGCTACAGGTCAGACTTTTTATATGTGTGCAGATTATGATAAATCTAAATCTCGTGTATATAAATTTATTGATACCGTGAATGGTACTAATACTGAAACTTTTGATTGTTCAATAACAACTAAAACTTATGATTTTAATGTTCCATATACATTTAAAAGACTCTTTCATTGGGGTGTAGACTTATTTGCAAAAACTCAAGTTCAATTTAAGGTTATACCTATAGCATATAATATTCCAGTTACTTGGGGTCAGTTGAATAGTCAAGGAACAAAATGGAGTCAACTTAAATCTTGGGCTAGAATATTAGATATTTCTTTAGATGTAACTGATTCTGCTACTTCTGCTAATCCAACAAATGTTAGAACGTATATTAAATTAGTAAAATCGTTGCGATTCAGACAACTTGCGTTTAGAATCATATCAACAGTTGATGGTTCTATTAATACAGGACCATTAAGAATATTTTCTGTTACTGCTTTTACCAGTAATAAAGAACTAGTAACGAAGAAGATAAGCTAATGGGAGACCAAAACTTTGTAGCCTATCTAAAAGGTAGACGTCAGTCTTTTAATCCTTTTAGTGCTGGTAATAAGATATATGAGGGAGTCTCAAACTCCCCAAATAGTGGGCCAACTGATGATCCCCTTGCATATAAAGAGAGGGATCAAGAGGCTTTAATTAGGAGAAATGCTTTATTACGAAGACTTAAGGCTAACTCCAAAGGTAAATTTATGTCTTCGGCTAGTTTAACACCATCGCAAAGGAATTGGTAAAATGGCTGTAGCACCTGATAATAGTGGAAGTGCCTCTCCCTTTATTTTTGGTAATGCTAATCCAAATAAACAATTTGTAGGACCTGTAGCTGGACCACCTAAGTCTATAGCCCCGCCTAAAACTACACCAGCAGCACCTAAAAAACCTGTTGCTGTAAATAGGAAACCATCGCCCGCTGTAGGTTCAAATTCTACAGGAGCAATATCTCCTACTGCTCCTGTGCAGCCTAATGTCGATGAGTGGTTAGCAAATGATGTTGCCTATAAGACTCAGAGTGACCAGTTAGCAAAAGCATGGGCCGATTATCAGGCACAATCTAAGCAAACTGAAGGACAATATCGTACAGATTATACTTCTAAACAAGCTGAACTAGGTAAAACAAGAGAACTTGCTGGGCAGGAACTTGAGTCAGATTATGCATCTAGAGGTATGTTAGGCTCTGGTCTTTATGCTAAAGCCTATACTGATTACACTACTGATTATGATAATCGTCAAAAGCAATTAGACACTGGACTTAGTGATTTTCTTGCTAATCTATTAGCTCAAACGAATAATTATAAGTCCGAACAAGATATTGTTGCTGAAAAGGCTAAGCAGGATGCAATAGCGCGTCGCGCTGCTTCTATGGGAGTTTAATATGCCTTCTAAACCTTCTCCTTTTATTATGGGAGATACTCCGTTAGGTTTTGTTGGTCCTACATTAGGTGACCCACAGGATCGGGATAAGCAAGAAGCGGTAGCACAATTAAGACGTCTTGCTGGTTATCCTGATCCAGACCCTTATGCTGGGTACGATCCTAATGCTATGGCAGCATCTGAATTTGCTCCTCAGTTTGATGCGCTTAATGCTGCTGTGAAAGAGCAGCAAAGTAGATTCAATACATCGAATGCTGACTTAGCCAAAATGTTTGAGTCTCTTGCGCAATCTACGCTAGGGCGTACAGGAGATGTTAAAAATTTATATGATTCGTCTGGTAAACAGATGGGTCAAAACTATATGAATGCTGCTGATAATACTACTAGAAATTTTGGCGAGTCTGCTAATAAATTAACAGAACTTATGCAGCGTTTAGGTATTCAACAAGCGGCTCCTAGTGTATTTGCTCAAAGTCAAGGCGAATTAGGTAGAGCGCTTGCTGATCTTGCTGGACGTTCACAAAATAATGTAGATACTAATACAGCATTGGGTCGTAATGAGATATCTTATCTTGGAAGAACAGCAGATACTAATAGACTTGCTGGAAAAAATGCACAAGCAGATCTTCTTCGTCAATTCCAAGCATTACAGGCTCAGAATGAACAAAAACGTATTGAATTAATGTCTGGCCAACAAAATGCTGCTAATCAGTATGGTCTTAATTTAGCTAAAATGAAACAAGACGCTGCTTTGTCTCAAATAGATCAAGCTAAACTTGAATTAGAAAAGGCTAAATTTGGGCATCAAGTCGCTAACGATGATTTTACTAATTCACTCAAAGCACAAGATGCTCAGTATAGTACAAAAGACCCCAGTGCTGCTTTAAGTAATCGAGCATATGAGATGTTCGGTGGAGATGCCACAGCAGCATCTACTGCTACTCTTGGAATTATTCAAGCGTATCAAAATACAGGAGGTACTTCACTTCCTGCTATGTTAGCAGAAATTGATAACTTAACTACTAGCGATCCTCTTACTAGAGATAGATACAAGCAACTAGCATTAGGATTCTGGCTAGGGATATCTGGAAAATAATATGGGATCAAGCAGTTGGTTAGATAAATATAAGGCTGATTTAGCAGCAATAGTAGCCAAAGGCTCTACTACTAAAGTAAAGTCTCCATATGAGATAGCCAATTTAGTTGCCTCTACTCCTAGATTGGCTAGTGAGGCTGACCTAAAAAATGCTGCTTGGGATACATATAATCCATTTCAAAAAGTTTTATTTGCTGATAATACTCAAAAAATATTAGATGTTCTCTCTCGTGGAATGTACGCCTCTGCTTCTTTTGTTAATGAGGCTCAAAGACAAGCGTATATAGGAGAAGATAAAGGTAATACACCTAATTTTTGGGAACTAGACAAAGGAAAAATGCTTGGTGCTGCTGTAGAAGGACTAGAAGGGCAATCCAAGAAAACTTTCTCAGATGTTAATACAACATGGGAAAGTAGAATTAAAGATCCTGTACAGAGAGATCGTCTTGCTAATGATACTTGGGGAAAAGGCGTCGCATCTTTCTTAGAAGATGTTGTTTTAGATCCAACTACTTTTATAGGTCCCGGCACAGTAAAAGCAGGAATTAAAAGCGCAAAGAATGTAATTGCTCCGAATGCTAAATTACCTGAAATAGCACGTAACACTGTAAGAGAAGTTGATCCTGTTAAAGTTGCTAAGGAAGAAATAGCAACTACAGGAAAAACAATAGTAACTCCCGGTGTTGCTAAGAGCATTGGAATACCTAAAACAAAAACTATAGAAGCAGATTCCGTAGTAGCAAAAACTATTGCGGATGCAACTGAATCTGCTAATAAATTTGTTGCTGGAAGCAAAGCAAAATGGTTAGAAGGATTGACCGCTACAGGTGTAGAGAGAAACCCGGCGGCTGTCCGTGCGGCGCTCCTGGCTCAACGTGACACGCTCACGAGGGGCGTGGAGAGCCTGCGTTACTCCGAAGATATCAAGGGTAAAATTCCATCTATCTACAAAGAAACTACAGTTACAAGACCAACTGTTAAATCTACAGAAGAAATAGTTAAAATTCCCGGTAGGAAAATAATAGACTCGGCTAAGTTCAATACTGTAAAAAGATTAATACTACAAGAACCTGAACGTTTTGGCCTTACAATTACCAAAGATGGAATTAAGGCAGGAGAACGGACTTTTCCGCTTACTGAAATTAATGATATGGTTAACCATATTCTACCCAAAATAACTCCTGAGCGGCTAGCGCAGTATACAGTTAAACTAGAGGGTAGAAGTGGACTTGTTCATGAAATTCCTGCTCCGCTTTATTTAAAAGCACTAACTACTGGTAAAGTTCCTACAGGTGGCCCTGTAGGACTAAAAGAGTTCTTTGTTCCAAAAGGTGCAACTAAAGTTCCAATTAAAGAGTACGTAGCAGGAAAAAAGCTTAAGTATTCTGAGGCTGCTAAGCCAAGGGAAGAAAAAGTAATTAAACAACTAGAAGCAGTATTAGAGACTGTGCCAGATTTTAGTAGAATATCTACTAAAGAACTTGCTATATGGAAAAAATCTCTTGATGGTATTCTTGATCCAGAAGATATTAAAATACTTACGGCTACTAGAAGCAAAACTAGTTTTGAGGCTAAACTAGAAGAACTTTTTAGTAAAAAAGTTCCTAAAGATTATAGTTCTTTTGATGAAATTATTGCTGCTGTAGAAAAAGGTTCTGTATCTAAAGAAGAACTTAATAGGGTCTTGGCTTTGCATGGTAATGCAAAGTCTATTTCCGGTGCCCAAAAATTCTTAAATGATCTTAATACTAGAATTGAACGACTTAATATTCCGACTGCTGAAGAATTAATTTCTAGCGCTGCCAAGGGCGATAAAAAAGCAATCGAAACTTTAGAATTTACTCCAGTATCTCTTACTAATGCAGAAAAAGAAGTAGTATCTAGAATTGTATCTCATGTAGTTAAAAAAGAATTTATGGACCCTAAAACTTGGAAATATGTAACAAATAAGGGTACACTAAGAACTTCCCCTACATTTGGAGAAGGACTCGGAAGAAATTTAAAGGGATTCAATAAATTTAGTCAATATACACTTCATTCTCAGATTATGCGTGAAGTATCTGAAATGTTGAAGATAACTGAAGCAGCAAGTCCCGCTAAAATTACACGAGAGCAGCGTATGGCTTACGTGTATGATCGTTACATGCTTCTTTTGAAGGCATCAGAAGATACTTTAATGTCTAGAGGTATTTCGCCTATTGTTGGAAAAGGTGAAAGAGGCTTACCTTTATCTTTGTATGATGTTTTATCTGTAATGCCTAGAAATATTGTAGAACATCGTATGATGGATAGATTACGCCATATTCCTCCTACTAACTGGCTAGATGCAGCCGGTACATTGGCATATGCGGTTTCTAGAAATGTCCCTATTGACTCAGTAATCGAAAATAAAGTACTTTCTGCTCTGATGCAAGAAATGGGTGGCGCCAATACTTTTGCCGCTTCTGTTTATAAGGGCATGGCGACAGGTGGTAAACATAAGTTAATGGCAGCCAGTGATATTGAGCGACTAGTAAAGAAGTTCATATCAGCCGCCCCTCAATTTGCTGCTGCTGTAGAGAGAAATTCTGCTCGTGCTAGCATTAAGTATGGGCAGTATGTAGAGGCTTTACGAAAAGAAGTTATTGACGGTCTTATTAAAGACATAACTATTAACATAGGAAACTCTAGCGAGATTTTAAAAATAGTAGATGATTTAGACTCATATGTAACACAGGCTGTTCGTACTGTAGATGAGCCCGTACTTGAAGGTGCTGCTGAGCAAGTGGCCGCTGAGTCTATTGCTGCTGTTAACAACATTATTCCAGTCGCAGAAATTCAATCAGCATTAAGGTCTGAACGTCTATTTATCAATAAGGGCGTAAATCCTGGTTCTGCTATAATAGATGACGCTCTTAAAACTGTTGATGAACTAGAGATGCCAAAAGAATATGTCGCTGATATGTTTGAAAGACTGCAATTAGCACAAGGTGTAGCCTTTCTTAGAAATATTTTCCCACATATTGGAAATAAATCACTTAGACCATTCTTTTTAGCGCATCAGAGCGCTGCTAAAGCAGTCTCTACTAAATATGCTATGATGCTAGGACGTATAGACAAAACCTATACAAAGACTGAAATTCTAGAGGCTTGGAAGAATATTCAAGATGGAGTTACAGCAGTAGACCCCGCTACTAGAGTAGGCGCTGCACATATTGAACTTTCCCAAGCCATGTCTACCGTATTTAATCTTAGCCCTACTAGGGGTATTATCACTCTATCTGGTCTTAATTTAAAGCACATTAATAGCAAGATGAGTCATTTCGGTATTCCAGAAAAATATCGTTTTACCGGAGACACTTTTGAGAAAGCAATAGTTTCTTACAGAGGATGGGAGAATGTATCCGATCCTCTGGACCTACTTTCTAGAGTCCATACCGCTGTTAGATCTGCTCAAGCAGATAAACTTCTAGCAGATACAATTGCTAGAGAATTTGGTGCTACGGTTGCTACAGCAGAACGTAATGTTAAACTAGTTAATGTAGATAAGTCAACACTTGGTACTTTACTGCAAGGACATTATTTTAGTAAGGAAATTGCTAATCAACTTAGAGTGCTTGAAACTTCTATCGAAGAATTAATGAAGCCTCCATCTATGAATAAATTAGCAAGACTGTATGACTCTGCTATTCACTCGTATAAAGCCGGACTAACTATCTACGTACCGGCTCACCATATGAGAAACATGTATGGAGATATTTGGCTAGCAAGTATGGATGGTTTATTCAATCCTGCTTACTATAAGAAATCGGTAGAAGTTCTAGCATCTAGAAAAACTAACTATAAAGATTTTAATCCAGATGTTTTCAATATTGGATCTTTAGGGAGCGGAAAGCCTGTAGTAACTCTTAGATTTAATGGTAAGCCTGTAGGACTAACTTCTGATAATCTTTACCGTCTTGCTACTTCTAAGGGTGTTCTTACTGACTATACAGTAATTGAGGATTTGGCTGTAGGTGCCTCAGATACTACTCTAATGACCTCTGTGTCTAAGCAAATTGAAAAGATTAGTCCTTTCAAAGGTGCTGTTCATAGTAGAGTAACCAAAGTCGCTGAGTATCGTGAGCATTATGTTAGAATGGCTCATTTTATTTATGCACTTGAACAGCAAGGAATTCTAAGAGGTAAAACTCTACAGGAAGCAATTGAAAGCGCAGGCCATACTGCTTCTGCTAGAGTTCGTAAATGGCACCCTGATGGTTCGGATTATTCTTCATTTGAACGCAATCAATTAAGACGTATAATTTTATTTTACTCTTGGGTAAGAAAGGCTATTCCTCTTGTATTAGAGGCTGCTTTTACACAGCCTGGTAGATTTATGATCTATCCTAAGGCTATGTATAATATGGCAGAGTCTAATGGCATTAATCTACAGGGTATGTCTGATCCCTTTCCTGTTGACCAACTATTTCCAACTTGGATGCACGAAGAAGCATTAGGCCCACAGATGGGAAGTACGGGTAAATATTTTGGAATCAAGCAAGGCGTTCCTGGTCCAGATGTTTTAGAGCAGTATTTTAGTTCACCGCTAGGAACCATGGGTACTCTAATGAGCAGTGTCACACCTGCTATTAGACTACCTTGGGAAATAGTGATGGACCAAAATACTCGTACTAAGTCTGAGATTAAAGATTGGCCTAGTTGGTTACTAAATCAGTTGCCATATGGTAGTAGAGTTAATACAATGGCAGGAGAACCTGTAGGAATACCCGCTAAGTCTAATATAGGTTACGAGCCTCAATTAGATCTTCCCGGTGGCGCTACATTAGACAAGAAAGGTATTACAGCCCTAAACTGGCTGACTGGTCTAGGAATTACTGACATGAGTAAGCCCTCTTATCAAAAGAGTGCTCAGTTAGAAATGAAGAATAAGAAATGACAGTATCTTTTCCCGAGCCTCAGCAATTTGATTTTGATAGTGCCATTAGACGACGCCTTGGTATTATTCAAAATAATGCTGCCCAAACTCAAAACAGATTTCTTCAGAATTCTATTAGACCCACCAACCCTGTTATACCCGTCAATACTTATAATGAACAATCTGCCTATCCTTCTACAGGAACTAATGATCTACGAAGTAATATAGTTAAAGAGGCTTCTAAATTGAAAGGGACTCCCTATGTATGGGGTGGGGAGTCCTTTTCAGAAGGTGGCTTTGACTGTTCTGGACTAGTTCAATATGTATATGGTAAATATGGAATGAAAGTTCCAAGAACTGCAAAACAACAAGCCTCTACGTTAGGTAAAGTAACACCGATTAATCAGCTAAGACCAGGAGATTTAGTAGCGTGGGGAAACTCACCTGCTACAGCACATCACATTGCTGTATATGCAGGAAATGGGTTAGTATGGGAATCTCCGCATACAGGGGCATATGTTAGAACTAGACAAGTTTCGCCGGGAGCAGGCGTATTTGGTATTTCAATAAGTATGTTAGGATAGTAGAATGGCATATGATTTTCATTCTGCACTACTTCGTAGGCTGGGCGCTATACAAGAAGTAGGAAATATTCCTATTACTAATAATACATTTGATAGACTTAAGCAACAAAAGGAACTATCAAATAATTACTTAGAAGGTATCGGAGATTTTAATACCTTTAGAAATGCCATATCCTCACAAGAGTCTGGTGGTAACTATAGTGCACGTAACGTATCGAGCGGTGCTATGGGTAAATATCAGATCATGCCTGGTAATTTAGGAGGTAAGAATAGCGGTTGGGATTT
>Ga0116187_1004068_pt1 | contig 13021 bp, 8 predicted proteins | sample AD_JPNNA6_MetaG_FD_89755 | JGI IMG/M metagenome (GOLD analysis project Ga0116187, IMG submission 89755) | Active sludge microbial communities of municipal wastewater-treating anaerobic digesters from Japan - AD_JPNNA6_MetaG | ecosystem: Engineered > Bioreactor > Anaerobic > Digestate | place... | reverse complement strand
TTCGGCGAGGCGAACCTCAGGAAGTACCAGGACGAGCAGGCGAACCCGGCCATCGTGTTGGTGTCGCGCAGCGCATCCCCGCCGCAGTCCGGGCACTTCGTGCGGACCCACGAGTCCGCCCTGGCGAGGGGAGAGCGTCCGGTCTCGTCGGGCTCGTAGCTCTCCATGTCCGGGAGGGTCACGGGGAGATCGCGGTCGGGCACGATGCCGCAGGCCGGGCAGTGGATCATCGGGACGGGGGCGCCCCAGTACCTCTGACGGCTCACCAGCCAGTCGCGGATCCTGTACCGCATCGCCTTGCGTCCGTAGCCCTTCTCCTCGGCGCTGGAGGCCATGGCCTCCCGTGCCGCCGCGGAATCGAGGCCGGTGAACGGACCGCTGTCCATCAGCATGCCATCGGCGACCGTGGCAGCCTCCTCGACCCCCCGCGGCACACCACCGGGTGCGATGACCTCGCGGATGGGTATCCCGAACTTGCGCGCGAAGGCGTGGTCCCTCTCGTCATGGGCGGGGACGGCCATGATCGCCGCGGTGCCGTATCCGGCCAGGACGTAGTCCGAAACCCAGACAGGGATGCGTTCGCCGCTGAACGGATTGACGGCCGACGCGCCGGTGAAGACCCCCGTCTTATCCCTTTCGGCTGCGAGGGTTCTCTCGCGATCAGTCCTGGAGCGGGCGAGCTCGGCGTAGTCCCTGACGGACTTGAGCCTGTCCGGGGTGCAGAACCTCTCCAGATCCGGATGCTCCGGGGCTATCACGCAGAAGGTCGCCCCGTAGATCGTGTCCAGCCTGGTCGTGTAAACCGGTAGGACGGAGGTGCCCCCGGCGGGAAGCTCGACCACGAAGTCGACCTCGGCGCCCTCAGACCTTCCGATCCAGTTCCTCTGCATGGCCTTGATCCCCTCGGGCCAGTCGAGGCCGTCGAGATCGGCCAGAAGTCTGTCGGCGTAGGCCGTAATCCGGAAAAACCACTGGCGCAGGCGTTTGCGCGTCACTTCACCGCTGCAGCGCCAGCAGACGCCGCCGGCGGACTCCTCGTTCGACAGGACGATCCTGCAGGAGGGGCACCACATCTGGTCGCTCTCGTCCATGTAGGCCAGCCCGCGGTCGTAGAGGAGCAGGAAGAACGCCTGCGTCCACCTGTAGTACTCCGGAGAGCTGGAGTTGATCTCGCGATCCCAGTCGTAGCTGCACTCGATGAGCTTCATCTGCCTGCGGTAGGTGTCCGTGTTCGCCGCGGTCACCACGCTGGGATGCACGCCGGTCTTGATCGCGTACTCCTCGGCCGGCTGCCCGAAAGCATCCCATCCCATCGGATGCAGCACGTTGAAACCGGACATTCGCTTCTTCCGGCTGATCACGTCCGTCGGGATGTAGTTCCTGCAGTGACCTACCGAAAGCCCCGATCCGGACGGATATGGGAAGAAGTCCAGACAGTAGAAGGGTTCGGCTCCGGGCCTGGTGCCGGTGCGATACAGCCCGGCCTGCTCCCAGAAACTCCTCCATCTGTCTTCGATCGATCTGAAATCGTAGCCGTCCAAGGCGCAATCCTCCAGATGCCGGCCGGTTCGGACCGGATTATCGGTCTACGGATGCGTCAGACCTCCGGCGCCAGGGTTTCCTCTTCCATTTCCGCCGGCGTGACGATCCTGATTTCGTTTCCGTCGAGCTCGAATATGCAACCCGAAAGCTCAAGTGCGATGGCCAGGAGTTCCAGCTCCGCGGCGGGCGGGATCGAGCCGGATGCAGCCAGCTCCATTGCCTGATCGAGCGGCATCCTGGGTTCGAGAGACCTTTCCCACCCGATCTCGAAAACCGCCAGTCCCCCGCTTCCCTGCCTTATCCCTCCCGTTCCGTCCATGGGTCCGGGAAGCCGCCCAACGCGGATGGACGGAGTAGCCCCGTGCCCGGCCACCGAGATGCACGTCTCCATTATGTCGGAGATCAGGCAGGCGTCCACCCTGACGACCGGGGGCTCGCTGCTCAGATCCAGATCCGGCGGCCTCCTGCCCTTTGCTATGCATTTCTGGACGAGCAGGCCGAGAATGTCGGCGGAGGGCACGCCCGCCGGGCGGGACAGAATGGCCCTGCCCATGTAGCCGAGGAGCCTGGAGACCCTTGCCAGGGAGGCCATGTCCAGCAGCAGGGACATCAGCACCGGGCGCACCGGATTGTCCCGGTCCAGCATCCGGGATATGGTGGACAGCTTTCCTCGTGCGTCGCGGGCCTTGTCGGGGAGCCAGACGGCCAGATCCCTGACGGCCCGGAGCCATACCGGAGATGCCGATGATTCCTCCGTGGGGACGGAATGCCAGATCAGCCGGGATCTGCCGTCTATCTCGAGCGGAGTTACGACCAGAACGGCCCTCCTCCCGGATTTGCCTGCGTCGAAGACCACGGAGCCGTACCCGAAGAGCCGCGCCTGCCTGGCGGTTTCGCGAATCTCGTCCGATCCCAGCGGCACGAGCCTGCTCACATGAACTCCGCCCTCCACCCAGATCCCCTCCACGATGCCGGGCGAGGTGACCATCCCCGCCTCGTCCGTGAAGAAGACCGTGGTTTCCTGCGGGGGTCCGCCCCAGTCCATGAGCCCGCGTCCGAGGGAGCAGGCCAGCGAGCCGGCGAGCGCGCCGGAGGCCAGATATCCGATCAGTTCGAGATTGCCGCGGGCGGCGTCATCCGTCAGCTCGAGCCTGGCGGAGTGTTCCGCAAGTCCGTCCGGAGCCGGGATCGACAGGGTCATCGTCCTCTCGCCGCGTGTCTTCCCCGAGCGGGCTTCCATGATTCCGTCGCCCATCGGGAGGATAGCCGTCACGCCGGCCGCTCCGGTGACGGCTGCGGTGAAATCCGCGAGCGCCGAAGCGAACTGCCTGGGGCTGGATGAGTAGGCGAGCCTGGATATGGCGCTGGTAAGCAGGCGGGTGTTCTCCGAGTGCCCCTCCTTCATCCGGCCTGCCGCAGCGTCGTCCAGCCTCATCCCGCTCAGGATGCAGACGTTCTCGGCCGAATCCCCGTCGGACCGCTCAGAGCGGAAGAGGCGCCATGAGCAGGCCGTCTCCGAACCGTCGGGCCTCCTCACGGTCCAGGTCGTAGGCGGAGAAAACTGGGTGCCGGCCATCTTCCTGGCCTCGGAGATGCCGCCCACGGGGCCGAACAGCATCTCGATGACACTGGTGGACCTCTTCTTCGCCGAATCGGAGTCGAGGCCCGTGAGATCCGCCATCTCCCTGTTCCAGTGGATGACGCGCCAGTCCTCCCCGAAAACGGCTACGGGGATTCCGATCCCTGCAAGCAGATCGGAGGAGAACTGCTTCTCCCTCTCGCTGGAGGCGACGAGCTGATCGATCTGCGACGCGCGCACCGCTGCCTCCAGCGAAGAAGAGATGTGGGCCGAGAGCATGGTGGCTTCGGCCAGGAAATCCTGCGCCTCCTCCATCGTGGGGAACAGGAGGACCAGGAACCCCCTGTCCGTATTCCCTGCGCCGATGGGAATGACATCGAGGCATTCCTCGGAGACAGTCCCGGGCCGGAGTTCGTCCAGCCTGATGCAGAGGCCGGGGCTTCCGCTCCATGCCGCCCTGGGAAGCCTCAGCTCGATGAAATCCTCGGGAAGCTGGAAGGACCAGTCGCCGGTGGATGCGGCCAGCCGGCTCGTTCTGAGCCTGTCCGGATTGAACAGCGCCGCCGCGGTCGCTCCGGAGAGCCTGGCCACGGAGCTTACGACGATGCCGGGTATGGCGGAGGGCTCGGTGCGGTTCAGCAGGTCGATGAACTGGATCATCCTGCCGTTCCTCGCAGTGTTCCGCTCGAGTGTCTCGGACAGGGTGAACCTGTCCGTGAAATCCTCGAAGATCCCGACGACCTGCAGGCTGTCGTCCTCCTCCGAGCGAACCGGCTTGAAGGTCTGAACTACTACGCGACTCCCGCCGCCGGGGAGGGTGAAGGCGACCGTGGAGGGGGGGATCTCCGGTTCGCCAGCCTGCAGCCGCCTCACGGCCTGGTCAAGGGAGGCGAAGCATTCGGCCGGAAGGACCTCGTAGACGGCGACCCCGGGGAGTCCCTCACGGACGCCGAAGATCCTCCCGAAGGCCCTGTTGGAAACCAGTACCCTGAGATCCTGGCTCAGCATCACGAGCCCCGTGGAGATGCTCTGGAAGTATGTCTGGTTCATTCTTCTGGCCGATCGCAGCCTCCGCTCGACCTCGAAGCTGTCCGAGGTGTCGACGAACACGCCGATCATCCCGGGTCCGCCCCGGGAGAAGACGGCTTCGACCCTCCTCCTGACCCCCGGCCTTATCTCGGCCCTGACGGTCTTCCCGTCGGCGACCTCGCTCATCACGCCGCTCCATGCGAAGAGGACCGGAGCAGGGACCAGCGATTCCAGGGACCGGCCGATCGCGGCCTCGGACTTGATGGGGATTATCCCCGTCATGGCCCTGTTCCACAGGCGTATGATGCCGGACGGATCGACACCGACGACACCGGTGCCGAGATCCTCCACCATCGAGTGGCTCCCGGCCTGGTCGCCCTCCAGGAACTCGAACACCGTCACGACGATCCCGCCGGCGGAGGGATCGAGGGTGAAGAGCAGGTTCCCGTACCCTGTCATGAGGGGGGTTTCCGGCGTGCCCGACATGAGAGAGGCCGAGAGGCCCTGGGGAAGCAGATGGAGAGGTTCCGAACTCTCCACGAGGGAACGGCCCTCGATGCCGAGAAGTCTCATGCAGTCGCCCGAAGCTTCGGTGACGCCGGCGGAGGGATTCCACACGAACCTAGCCCACGATCTGGTCGCTATGTCGGAATTCCAGCCGGTATTCATGGTTCAGCTCCCGGAGTCGCCCCGACAGGCGGGACTCCTGTGCGGCGAACTACCCGAAGGCCCCGACGCCTTCATGCGGGTCGTTCGGAGAGCTCCCCGCGGTGATTCCCGGAAGAGCGCAGCCGGATGATGGAACAGACTCCCGCGCTCCTCGATCCCGACACGCCTGAACGGGGTCCGGCGGGGGAGGCTCTTCCTCGGTCGGCTGCCGGATCAGGGCCGGAGTCCCGCCTTCACAGGGTCCAGTCGAGGCCGACGCTGCAGGATCCCACCTTGTCCGTGACAGTATCGAAGCCCTCGTACCCGAACGCCGTGGTCCGCCGGGAGCTGCTCTCGAACATGAAACCGCCCCGCAGAACCGCCCTGCCGATTGTTATCGCCGTGCCCATGGCAAAGCCCAGGTTGCTGCGGCTGGATTCGGAGCCGCGGTCCGAGAAGGACAACGCGCCCCCCAGAATGAATCCGGGATTGGGCGAAAAACGGCCGGAGAGCCGCCCGATGAAGGTATTCTTCTCTCCGGGATCCCTGATCTCGCCTTCCACTCCGATCGAAAAATCCTCCGCCGTCCCTCCCGAGTGGAGTATCGCTCCTGCGGCCACGCGCGGTGGGTAATGGTCGGAACCGGAGGTCCATGCGACCGAGGCGGAGTTGAGACCGAACGGGAATGTCGCGCCGGCATGGACGCAGAATCCGCTCTCGTCCCATCCCCATGTCGCCACCGAGTCCTCGTCGCCGACCCTGTCGTCGTAAGCGTACTCCAGATCGGCGGAACCGAAGCGCGGGCCGGCGGAAACCCCGAGCGAGACCCACCTGGCAACACGGTACGAGCAGCCTGCGACGGCCTCCCAGAGGCCGCCGGAGGCTTCCAGGGCCTCCGCTCCCGTTATGTAGCCGGGGATCAGGGGGTTCTCGGCCAGATAGTGCCGCCCGTCGTAGCTCACGTCGCTTACCCTGGCCAGGCCGGCGCCCAGCGTCAGGGATCTCCCGGCCGGAATCCTCGTCGCCAGAGAGGTCGGGCCGAGGGAGAGGTAGCTCCTGGAGTGCAGTCCGATGCTGTCCTCGACATTTTCGGTGACGATCGCGGGGCCGATGCAGATTTCAATGCCCGGGGCGGAGACCCGGCCCAGGTTCGCCGGGTTCAGCAGCACGGATGTGGGTTCGCCGTAGCCGATGGCCATGGCTCCCCCGAGGAGCAGATTCCCCGCCCCGATGCCCGGCATGACGGTGCCGTCCGCGACGGCATCCTCATATCCGAACCCGTATGCCGAAAGGAAGGGTACAGACAGAACGAGCGCCAGCAAAGGCAGCGCCTTCATCATCTACCTCCTCCATCCACCCGTGGGCGGTTCCCTGGCTTCGGGACTGTCTGCCGGGCAGAGCGCCCGTCCGGCCTGTCGGGACCGGACGGGCGCACGCCTTCAGCTCTTCAGCTCTTTATTCCGCGTACGAAGTCGAAGCCGGCCTTCACGGCCTTCTCGTTCAGCTTCACTATGGCTTCGCCCGAGTAGAGCGAAGGCAGCAGCCTGATTATGTCATCGAGCGCGAACAGGCCGGTCGCCGCTGCGAAGGCGCCTGCGGCCACCATGCTCTGCACCTTGGTGTTGCCGAGTTCGTCGGCGAGCCCGGTGATCGGCACGGCCAGGACGCGGATGTCCTTCCGCGACGGGGTGACGTCTATCAGGGTGCTGTTGTAGATGAGCGTCCCGCCGGAGGCGACGATCGGCTCGAACTTCTCCATGCTGGGTCTGTTCAGGGCGATCAGCACATGGGGCTTCGTGGCCTCGGTGTCGCCGATGGTGCCGTCCTGGATCTTGACCGAGCAGTTGGCCGTACCGCCACGCATCTCCGGACCGTAGGACGGGAGCCAGGAGACGTTGTAGCCGTACTCCAGCCCGAGATTGGCCAGCACTACGCCTGCGGAGAGAACGCCCTGGCCTCCGAATCCGGCGATGCGGACCGAGGGATTGGGATATACAGGGGTCTCTTTCGGCCTCTCGAGCTTGACGCCGGAACCCTCGCCCAGCCCCAGAGTTTCGCGGACCCTGGCGGGATCGAGTTCGGGACGGGGCCTGACCCTGGGGGCCACTTCGGCTCCCCTGTCGCGGAGAGTTCCGAGGGGGTAGACCTCGAGCATGTGGTCCCTGATCCAGTTCTGGCTCTCGACCGCACCCAGCTTCCAGTTGCTGGGGCACATGCTGAGAACTTCGACGATCGAGAAGCCCTTCTTCTCCATGTTGTACTGCAGCGCCTTGCGGACGGCGGCACGCGTCTTCCGGATGTTGGCGATGTCGTGCAGCGACGTCCGGGCGATGAAGGTCGGGGCGTAGAGGGAGTTCAGCATCTCGGCGACCTTCATGGGATAGCCGTCGGTGGCGGGATTGCGGCCGTACGGCGTAGTGGTGGTCTTCATTCCCTCCAGGGTCGTGGGGGCCATCTGTCCGCCGGTCATGCCGTAGATGGCGTTGTTCACGAAGAAGACGGTGATGTTCTCGCCGCGGTTCGCCGCCTGGAGGATGTGGTTTCCTCCGATCGCGGCCAGGTCGCCGTCGCCCTGATAACTGATGACGACGCTCCCGGGATTCGCTCTGGAGACGGAGGTGGCGACGGCCGGTGCACGGCCGTGCGGAACCTGCAGGTTGCCGGTGTTGAAGTAGTAGTAGGCGAAGACGCTGCAGCCCACCGGACTGATGACTATCGTCCTGTCGGTGATCTCCAGATCCTCGAGGGCTTCGGCGATGAGCTTGTGGAGAATTCCGTGCCCGCATCCCGGGCAGTAGTGAGTACGATCCTTGTCGGCACCGGGCTTGTGCTTGTAGATGTCGTTGAACCCGCCCGGCTTCCTGAGTACGGCGCCTTTCATATCTTCACCCCGTAAAGCTGGGAGATCCTGCCGAGTATCTCGGAGGCGGAGGGCACGTTCCCGCCGACCCTGCCGTAGAAGTCCGAGATCAGACGGCCGCCGAGGGCCAGGTTTACGTCGTCCACGAGCTGGCCTGTGGAGAGTTCCACCGTGAGAACCTTGCGGATGCCTCTGGAAGGCAGCGAGGCAATGGCCGACTTCGGGAACGGGAACAGGCTGATCGGCCGGAACAGGCCGATCTTCACGCCCTTCTCCCTCGCGTCGTCCACCACCGTCCGCAGGACCCTGCTGATGCAGCCGTAGCCGATCACCGCGTACTCGGCGTCCTCCATCCGGTACTCCTCGAATCGCACCTCGTCGCGCTCGATGGCCCGGTACTTCTCGAGGAGCCTGTTGTTCCACGCCTCTAGTTCGTCATGGGCGAGATAGATCGAGTTGATGAGGTTCTTCGTGTCCGCGTCGCCCTTGACGGCCCAGGAGGACTTGTCGGGCAGGGACGCGACAGGCTCGGGTATCTCGACGGACTCCATCATCTGGCCGATGACTCCGTCCGTCAGGACGAATGCCGGATTGCGGTACTTGTCGGCCAGCTCGAACGCGAGCATCGTGAGATCGCACATCTCCTGGCAGGAGTTGGGAGCCAGCACGATGACCCGGTAGTTGCCGTGGCCGCCGCCCTTCACGACCTGGTTGTAGTCGGCCTGCTCGGGGCCGATGTTCCCGAGTCCGGGACCGCCCCTCATGACGTCCACGACCACACACGGGAGAGCCGAGCCGGCGCAGTAGGAGAGGCCCTCCTGCTTGAGGCTTATGCCGGGACCGGAGCTGGCCGTCATGACTCTCTTGCCGCATCCCGCGGCGCCGTAGACCATGTTGATCGAAGCGGTTTCGCACTCGGCCTGGAGGAAGGTCCTCCCAAGCTTAGGGAACAGCTCCGCGGCGGCTTCGGCTATCTCGCTCGCGGGAGTTATCGGGTAGCCGTAGTAGGCCTCGCATCCGGCGAGGACCGCCCCGTAGACTGCGGCGTAGTTTCCCTTCATCAGTTTGCGGGCCATGTCACACCCCCTCCGGAACGTAGTCCTTGAGGTAGACCGTTATGGCTCCGGGCTCGGGGCAGGAGTAGAAGCAGGTCCCGCAGCCTAGGCAGCCCGACCCCTTGTAGCTGGAGGGGTGGAAACCCCTGGAATTGAGGTGTGAAGAAATCTCCAGAACCTTGGCCGGACATGCGTTTACGCACAGCCCGCAACCCTTGCACTCCTCCTGGTCGATCTCGCAGAAGGGGTACTTCCTCGGACCGTCCACTGGCAACCTCCTTGAACAACTTGAGCGGACAAATTTCGGAACCCTGATCGAAAAAAGATGGACTCACCGGGGCGGCAAGTCAACATAAACCGCCCCTCCGTTGACCCCTACCTACCGTTAGGTATATTGCCCTGATCTTTCCGGGACAGACAATTCACATCGACCGGAGGAACGATGACAGAGCAGCGGAACCCCGGAGGGACCCGGGCCGGGATACTGAAGGCCGCCATGCACGTACTGGCGGAGAAGGGCTATTCCGAGGCCTCCATGCAGGATGTCGCCGACGCCTCCGGCTGCACCAAACCCACGATATACTATTATTTTCGGAGCAAGGAGGGTCTCGTCCTCGCGCTCGTCGAGCACGTGAACTCCATGCTCGAGAACATCATCAGGCCGGAGCTCGAAGCCGACTCCACGGTCAGCGCCTCTCTCGAGAGGATCACGGCCGAGCTGATGCGGATGCACGGCGAGAACCCCGATTTCGCGAAGGCCCATCTCATGTGCCACGCCGACTCGACCGGGATCAGGTCGCTCTTCCCGTCGATGAAGAGCCGTTTCGTCGAGGTGGAGGATCTGGTCGAGCGACTCTTCAGCCGTGGAGTCGAGCGGGGCGAGTTCAGGCCGGACGTGCCGATACCCGTCCTATGCAGAACCTTTTCGTCCATACTGCACATGGCCCTCGCCTTTCCGCAGGACGGCGCCGGACAGACGTCCTCCGCGGGCGAGATGGTCGGAATCCTGATGCGGGGCATCGGGAACTAGACCGGGAGATCAGTCGATGCACAGAACGATTCTGATCACAGTGTTGTCAGCTCTGCCGGTGTTCGGCATGACTCTCGAAGAGGCGGTGGACACCGCGCTCCGGAACAGGAACGACATCGCCGCGGCCAGGCTGGATCTGTCATCCGCGGAATGGCGGAACAGGAGCGCCGATCTGTGGTTCCTTCCTTCGGTGTCCTTCACGGCGGCCTTCGTCAGGAGCCACGACATCTCGACGATGGAGCTTCCGGGGCTCGGATCGATCCCCCTGGGTTCCGAGTACGCCTCCAGGGCCGGCATAACCGCGGCGGTCCCCCTCTTCACCGCAAGAGGGCTTGCGGGCTCCAGTCTCACCGGAATCTCCGAGGACATCTCCGACTACTCGCTCACCGCGGCGGAACAGGATGCTACACTGGACGTGATCAGATCCTTCCACGGCGTTCTGCTCGCGACCGAGCTCGAAAGAGTCGCCTCGGAAGCACTCGAAACCGCGAAGGAGGGCTTCGAGATAGCCAGCCGGAGATACGAGGCGGGCACGATCTCGAGGTTCGAACTGCTCGAGAGCAGCGTGGCCTACGAGAACAGGAAGCCGGAGGCCCTCGCGGCGAGCAGCGCCCTGGCCAACGCCCGGGCGGCCCTGGCGGTCGCAGTCGGCCTCACCGGCACTTCCGGCGTTCCCGTCGAGGGGAGTCTGTCCGATCCCATCCCCGTCACGCTCCCCTCCTCACTGGAGGAGGCGGACAGACTGATGCGCGAGAACAGCCCGGAGATCCGCACCGCATCGGCGATGCGCGAGGCCGGTGACGCCTCGGTCCGCCTCGCCGGAGCCGCCTTTGCTCCTTCCGTCGTATTGCAGACCGAATACGCCTGGCAGGCGGCAAGGGATGACTGGCATTTCGACACGGAGGACTACGAGAGGAACTGGAGCACGACCCTTGCTGTGGAGATACCCATCTTCAACCAGTTGAACGACATAGCCTCCTATCAGACCGCGAGGGCCGACAGGCTGGCCTCCAACGCCAGGGCGGACGACATCGAGAGCTACTCCGAACTCGGTCTGGTGCAGGCCTGGAACGACCTGCTCCAGGCAAGGGAGTCGGTGTCCGCCACGGAGGCCACGGTGGCCATCGCGGAGGAGGGCTCGTCCATCGCACGGGTGTCATACGAGGCCGGAGTCATCACCCGGCTGGAGATGGACCAGGCATTCCTGGCGCTGACGGCCTCCAGAACCAATCACGCCACTGCGCTGTACGGGCTCCGGGTGGCGGAAGCCAGACTCGCCCGGATGACCGGCCTGCTCGAATTCGGAAACGACACATCCACCCATGGAAAGGCCCTATGAAACTCAAGAATACGATTCCTGCCGCCATTCTCCTGCTCGCATCCGCCTGCGGCGGACCGGGGCGGGAGGAGGCTGCGCGCGCCGTGCCGGTGACTGTCTTGACGATGATTCCCGTCGACATATCGGAGGAGATAATGGCGCCGGCGACGCTCGAGGGACTCGACGAAGCCCTGATCCGTCCGGCGGCCGGCGGCCGGGTCGAGGAGGTTCTCGTAAGCGAAGGCGACTATGTGGTGAAGGGAACGCCCCTGATCCGGCTTTCGTCCGACGCACAGTTCATCGCGGCCTCCTCTGCGGCACAGGCCGGAGTCACCGCAGCCTCGGCGGCGGAGCAGAACGCTTCCCGCTCCCTTTCGCGCATGAGATCCCTCCACGAGGCCGGGGCGATAAGCGCCCAAGAACTCGAGACGGCCGAGGCGATGTATGCAACGGCCAGGGCAGGCCTCCAGCAGGCTGTCGCCGGAGCCAGCCAGGCGGCTGGAGCGGCCGATAATTCTCTGATAACGGCTCCCTTCGATGGAACGATCGGCAGGATCTGGGTCAGGGAGGGCAACATGGCCGGAGGCGGCCCCGCCCTCTCGATCACCAACGGCTCGACCCTCAGAGCCGAAGTCCTGCTGCCGGAGCAGTACATCGCCATGCTGGCGCCGGGCCAGGAGGCCCGCATCAACGTGATCTCCTACGGCGGGGAGTATTTTCCCGGCCTCGTCACCGCAGCCGCCAGATCGGTCGATCCGATCTCCGGCCTCGTGCCGGTGGAGGTCACCTTCGGCAACGACGACGAGAGGCTCTACCCCGGCATGGGCGGAAGGGTGGGCATCTCCGTCAGGACGTCACCCGATGCGATGGTCGTTCCCGACATAGCCCTCAGGAGGCTGTCCGAGAGCGTCGAACTCGCTCTCGTGGTCGATGGAGCCGCTCATTTCGTGCCGGTCAGAACCGGCATCGTGAACAGGGGCATGGTGGAGATAGTCGAAGGGCTCGCACCCGGAGACATGGTCATCATCGAAGGTCAGAACCGGGTTTCCGAGGGCGATGCCGTCAGCGTGAGGATGGAGTCGGAAGCGGAGTGATCCGTCGGCTCCGCTCAGCTCCCGCCGGGCCGGACATGAACCTACCGATTCCCGGGTCCGTGTCCGGTCTCCCGGGCGGGAATCATTCGTCGGCCTGACGCGCCCCGGGGCTGCTCCGCCCGGCCTTCTCCCGCCCCCTGGCGAGATAGTCCTCCCACTCCTTCGTCAGGACCGCCGCCAGCGGGATTCCGAGCAGATAACCGAAGAAGCCCAGGATCTCGCCGAAGATTGCCACGCTGAGAATAGCCGCCACGGGATGAAGGCCGACCTTGCGCCCTATTATCTTGGGCTGCAGTATGTTTCCCTCGAATATATTGATTGCTCCGAGGCAGGCTCCGACCAGCAGCGCCTCGCCGACCGGCATGCCGGACGCGAGCGCGATCACCAGGATGATCGCCGTGCTGACCCAGAATCCTATCACCGGGATGATGTTGAGGAGAGCGGCCACCAGCGCCAGAAGGAAGGCCATCCTCACCCGGGCCACGAGCAGCAGGATCAGGGTCAGGACGAAGACCACCGAACTCGTTATAAAGAAACCCTCCACGAAGTTCGTGAGAGTCCGCAGGACGCGCCTCGATCTTTCGTCCACGAAGTCGTGCATGGAATCGGGGAGGTATCTCCGTACGAGCCCGCGCATCAGCTTTCTGGAGTCTCTCAGGATGTAGAAGAAGAACACCAGAGTCATCAGGGAGCCAAGCATCCCCATGAGCGCAAATCCCATCCCCCGGGCGACCCCGCCGGCGAGGGCGGGAAGCTTCTCGCCGAACTCTCCTACGGTTCTGACGACGCCGTCGGCGAAGTTCTTCAGGATGGGAGACTCCTGCCAGGTGTCGGGGAAGATTCCCTGAACGCGGATGACGGACTCG
>Ga0116187_1004067_pt1 | contig 13028 bp, 1 predicted proteins | sample AD_JPNNA6_MetaG_FD_89755 | JGI IMG/M metagenome (GOLD analysis project Ga0116187, IMG submission 89755) | Active sludge microbial communities of municipal wastewater-treating anaerobic digesters from Japan - AD_JPNNA6_MetaG | ecosystem: Engineered > Bioreactor > Anaerobic > Digestate | place... | reverse complement strand
GTCAGCTACTTCCTCCACGACTTCCTCGCCGAGACGAACGAGCCCTGCTACTTCCACGAATTCATCGGTCGTGCCATGGGCCACGGGCTGCAGTATCTCGGCGAGTCATCGTTCGCCAGCATGCTGGTCCAGAACCTTCCGGAGAAGGCCGCCGCCACGCTGCAGAGCCTTAGCAAGAACATCATCGCGACCGAGCAGTACATGGACTTCCTGCGGAACCGTCCGTTCCGCCAGACCCTGCTGTGCCGCCGCGATGTGCAGCTGAACCGCAACGTCTCCCCGGCCGTGCTCAAGGACCTCGTGCTGAGCTGCCCGTTGAAGCCGGTCTCGGCGGCGCCTTCGTTGGACGCCGGAGTCAAGGAGTCCTTCCAGGGCGTGAACAACGCGACCATCAACAGCGAACATCCTTACGTGAAGGCGTTCCTGCTGGCGCTCGTCCAGGCCCAGCCGCATCCGATTTCGTTCGCCCAGGCGCACGAGAAGGCATGTGCCGCCATTCAGGGCAAGGCGGCGGCGCCCTCCGAGCAGGAGGTGAATACGCTGCTCGGGCTGTTGATGAACGCCTTTTCGCGCGGTCTGCTGGATGTTGTGAGCTGGGCGGCTCCCGTTTTGGCCCAGCCGTCGGCCAAGCCGGCCGTCACCCCGCTCGCCCGCTTCCAAGCCGCCGCCGGTTTGAACGTCACGAGCGCGCGTCATAACTCGGCCAGCGTCGATGCCTTCAGCCGCAAGCTGATGCTCTTGCTCGACGGTTCCCGCGATATCGAGGCGATCGTCAACGAGCTCGTCGGGGCCTGCATGCGCAAGGAGCTCAACGTTGCCAGCGACGGCAAGACGATCGAAAACGAGGCGCAGGTTCGCCAGATCGTTGCGACTTTGGTTCCTCGGACACTGGCGCAACTCGCGGTTGCGGGTTATCTCGTGGCCTGATCGAAGCGCGGACTTTTCTTCTCCTGGGCGCCCCTTTGCGGGGCGCCCTTTTTGTTGCGAGCGTCGCCCACCGATCCGGTGCGCTGCATCGAGGTGGAGGCGGGTGCCGGTATACCCGAGTTTCGGGTACGAACCGCGTTCGGCCGCCCGGGTCATGGCCCGTGTTTCCCCGGCTCGGGGCCGGACGCGACGCGTGCCTCTTCTCGCGTCGGCGGATCGTAAGGTGATACTTCAGGCTCCAGTTGATTGAATTAAAGTATTACAATGCAATCAGTCATACTGTGTTTATTCGTTGTGTGCCCTGCTGCGGCCCACATTGTGTCGAGTGCCGGCATGGGATGGCGGCGCTCGGCAACGCGTCGAATCCCCGACGTTGTCGGCCCCGGGTTGGTCGTTGAGGTGGCGCCTCCTCCCTTCCTCGTGATTGGCGCTGCCGACAAAAAGCGGTGCGCGGCGGAGTTTTCCTGAATCCCGATTTCCCATGCTTGGGCGATGGGTTGGCCTTCCGCCCGTGGTGGGGCTTTCCGTTGATCTGGTCGATCATGCGGGGGCCGGATCTCCGTGTCAGACGCGGAGTACGATGCCGGTGCGCCTGGCTGTGTGATGGGTACAGTCATAAAGTATGAAGATCTGAGATTGAGCGATAGTGTAGGGCGGCGGTATTTTGGGGCCCTCCCGCACGTCGGTCTATCCGTCGCGGTCAATTGCAGGTCTCCGCGCGATTCCCGCGCCAGACTCGGGCAAGCGGAACGAGTCACCGTCCGGTCACCGGCGTTTTGGCGTGGCTGTGAGCTTCGGTTTTGGAACGTGCTCCAGCGACCACGTTTCGGCGCTTCCGGTTGTCGGCGACCGGTGATCGGTCGGCTGGTTTCACTGAAGTTGCCGATGCTGTTCCGGCGATCCGCCCCGCTCTTCGGGTGCCCTGTCCCTCGCTCCGGAGGGAGACCGGCCGGAGACGCGATGCACGAGCGAAGGGCAAGAGCTGTATGTATATCTTAATAAAGTATGATAATAAGACGTGGGGCCCTTGGCCTTGCTCGTACCGTGGTTTATATGGGGCCGTGTGGTTGTGGCGTTCTCTGGTCTCGGTTGGGTGGCAGTGTGAATCTTTGAATGTATTACATTATGCCGGTGCCTTGGGGACGCCTTGCTTCGCAGTTTTTGGGCCTGTTCCCTCCGGACCTCGGCATGCCCCGGTCCCGCTCTGTGGAGAGTCGCCGATCGCCACGTTCGGTCGCATGGCCTGCCCGCCTGCGTTGCGTGACTTCTCTGGTAGTCGTAAAGTATGAGAATATGATAGATCTCGTGTGATGGCATGCGCACGAAGCCAGTCGAAGGTGCTTCGATCCGCCTTGGATGCACGCGTTTCATCGTTTCGCTGAAAGTATTACTATGCATCCAGGGTAGGGTGGCGACCCTTCCGACTGCTGCGATCACCCCTGTTTTCGGATGCGCGATTTAATCCTTAGGGATGATAGACGGGTAGGGGGGGATTTGGTATCCTCGCCAATATCTAGGACCATAGTGTCTTCGCACGAAGTGTCCCCTGATCCGTTTTCAACCTCAGCAATACCCAAAACTCATGGCTAAAAAGAAGTCGTCGTTCCTTCGAAATCTCCAGCGTAGTCGCAAGACTACCTCGAAGACCCTCCGGGTCGAATCCCTCGAGTCCCGTCAGCTGTACGCGTCCATCTCCGGCGCGGGTCAGGAGGTTGTCACCGACCAGACCAACTCCGACGGCGTCACCTACGACCAGATCCTCATGACTGGCGCGTCGGTGTCCGTCTCCAACGATGTCGGCCAGGTGACCCGCGTGTCCTTCTTGGACAATGACGGCGACATCGTCCAGGTCGCCCTCATCGGCAGTGGCACGCTGAATGTTTCGCTCGACAACCCGGTCACCAACGTGGCCCCGAGCAACTACAACGCCGCCGCGCAGGCCTACTCCTACACCCAGGGCAACGCCACCATCACCATCACCGGTTCCGATGCCTCCACCAGCATGGAGGTCTACTCCGTCGGTGCTGCCCGCAACGGCGGCGTGGTCGATGCTACCCACCAGGGCGGCGACCACTGGGCCGACATCTCCCGCATCATTATCGTCGGCAACGAAAAGAACGAGGCCGGCTACACCAACTTCGGCAGCATCCGCGCCGGCAACGCCTACTTCTCCGCCGACACCGGCGTCGTCGGTATCCGCGCCGAGAACGTCGCGGTGCAGGGCGCCGTCCGTATCGGCGACATCGATGCCACCGGTTCCGGCGTCCCGACCCTCTACTTCAACAGCAACTCGCAGTTCCAGACCGTCTTCGTGCAGGGCGGCGACCTCGAGCAGAGCAACGGCACCTCGTTCAACTCGTTCGGCAACGGCAACGCGGGTGGCACGGGCAACGACTCCTCCGCCGGCGGTGTTTCCCTCGGCGGCTTCGCCTACTTCAATTCGGTTTGGGGCCAGGATTCGCAGGGCAACTTCCTGATGCCGACTCCGGTCAACCAGGATGCGATCCGTCTCGCCGCCGTCGACCAGACGACCGCGATGTGTTCGCTCAGCGACGCGCTTTCCGGCAAGTCGAGCAGCCAGTACACTCCGAGCATCTGGGAGTTTACGCTCGACGTCGCTGGTAACGTGATCGCTGCCACGCAGGATGGATCGGATGTGCTCTCCGCCCTCCTCCAGGGTGCGACGGGCGCCCAGAACACCCTCGATGCCGCCTTCGCCGGCCGCACCTTCATCGGTAGCATCAACATCAATGGTGACCTCCCCGCCGGCTTCGAGATCAATGTGGCCGACGTGCGTGATAGTCTGGCCACAGCAGCTCTGGAAGGCAACGTGACCTTCGCCAACAACCTCTTCGGCAGCTTCGTGGTCGACGGCCACGGTGCCAGCATCGACGGCACCCTCACCGTCATGGGCGACCTCGACGGCCATGTGCTCGTGCGCGGTCTCGACCGCGTGGCCATCGCGACCAACGCGATGCTCGCTCAGAACGAGGCCACCTACAACGTCGGCGACGCCCAGATCAACAAGATCAACGCCATCGTGGTCGAAGGCAGCACCGGCGAGTTCGCCGACGTGCGCGCCGAAGAGATCGGCAATGTGCTCGTCCGCAATGACTTCAGCGGCGTGCTCAGCACCAACGTCTGGTCCGAGGATGCGTCCAATGGCAACCTTGCCCTGCCGAATGTCGGTGGTATCGACTGGAACTCCACGTCCCGCACCGCGACCGGCTACGTCGATTTCGACGGCAAGATCGGTAACATCACCATCGGCAAGAGTGACGAGGGTACCAGCAACGGTGGCTCGATCATCAACGGCACCATCCAGGGCATGTCCGGCATCGGCAATGTCTGGGTTGGTGGCGACGTCTGGGGTTCGGCCCCCGGGCAGGCGGTCTTCGTGACCAGCAGCAATATTGGTGCTGCCGCGACCGACGTGCGCAATTACGGCACGGCCAGCATCGGCGATATCACCATCCACGGCGACGTCGACCTCGACGCCACCGATGACTGCCTGATCTACATCGCCGGCAACGGCAAATTCGGCGATATCACCGTTGAAGGCCAGGTGACCTACGATCTGGTCGAAGGCGAGAAGCTTTCTCCCCCGGATATCACGTTCGTTCCGATCGAAGGCACTGAAACCTTCGTTCGCGTTCTGTCGTTGAAGGAGGCCGGTGGCGCTTTCGTTGCCGATCCGGCTGCCGGACAAGTTCTTATCTACAATGTCGACATCAATGGCGACGCAGCCGGTGGTCTCGACTACATCGTGACTGCCCAGGACTTGGTCGACAACCCTGCGCTGCAGGTCTACAGCCTCACTGACGGCAAGCTGGTTGCGGCCAAGGTTGGCGACAAGGTTCCCGTTCTCGATTCCGTCGGTGTGCCTGCGAAGGACACCTTCGGCAATGTCGTCTACACCCAGAACACCGCGCTGTACCAGGCCGAGATGGAAGAAGTGGAAGAGTGGCACTATGGCCCGGCCACTTTGGAGATCCTCTCCGGCAACCGTGGCAACCTCGACGGGGTGGCCAACAACTTCGGCCGGATCCAGATCGGTCGTGTTATGGATGGTGAAAACGTCGGCGGCCTGCTCGGCGCCCAGAACGTGAGCACCGGCACGATCAGCTGGAACGACTCCGTCGACATGAACTTCGGCGGCATCACGCTCAACTCGGCCAACAACCAGGGCGTCATCGCCTCGGCCGGCACGATCGGTCAGATCACCATCGTCAACGACGGTCTCGGCGTTGCCTCGATCGTCAAGACCGGCACCGACGCCGACGGCAACGATATCCTCGCGGTCGCCTATCAGGACCTCGAAGGTGCCAAGGCCGACCTCGATCTCTCCGGCCGCATCGGCTCGGCCGAGCTCGCAGCCGGTGGCACCAATGGTACCACCGCGTTTGTGGCCCTCGACGGCCTTGAAATCGGTGGCTTCGAAGACGTGGAATTTGGCCGCATCGAAGACGTGGAATTTGGCCGCATCGACATCGACGGCCAGGTTGCCGCGAACAACAACATCATCCACGTCACCCAGATCAACGCGGGCATCGAGATCGAGACGATCGATGGTGTTGGCAACGGCACGGGCGCCGGCACGGTCTCCCCCTCCGTGACCTTCAATTCCCGGATCTTGCTCAACGACGGTACGACCGAGTACGACAACCAGGACGCGCTCCTCAAGATCAATGCCGATGCGGTCAACTCGACCAACTCGACCATCTTCTTCGCCGCGGATGCCGGCATCGTCGTCGACAACGGCGGCACCACCGGACAGATTGGCTCGATCTCCAACCTCAGCCTCAAGGCCGATGTTGTCGATTTCCGCGGTCTGCTCAGTGCGCAGACGATCGGTGACATCACCATCGTTGGTGGTTCGGGCATCGGTTCGAATGCCGATCGTGCGGTGAACTTCACCGGCACGATCACGGCCGACACCGTGGGCGATATCAACATCTCGGCTTCCGAGGGTAATATCGTCTTCTCCCCGGCCGGGATCTCCGCTTCGAGCGATCTCGATGTGGCCACGGTCGGCGACATCACCCTGTCGACCGCCGGCACCAACAACGGTGGCGACATCAGCTTCGGCCAGAACGGCAAGACCTACGATGCCGACTTCGGTGACATCAAGCTCACCGCCGGTCATAAGCTCTTCCTCGATCAGGCGGGTGCCATCGTCGACAATAGCGGCGATATCACCATTGCGGTGACGACTACCGGCAATGTCGGTAATATCGAAGCCACGACCACGTCTGGTGACATCAACAACAACCTGACCATCATGGGGGATGTTGGTAACATCACTTACACCGCTGGTGTGGCTGTGGTGGCCGATTCCGATGACTATGCTGGTACCGCGGGCGACATCGTCCGCGCGGGCGACATCGACGCCAAGCAGACCATCTGGGGCACTCGCGGCCAGACCATCATGACGACCGCCGGTAGCGACGGTTCGACCATCGACTTCACCGTCGCTGGTGTGGATTACTCGTTCCTCGCCAATGGCACGATCAACGCGACTCTCGACTACGCCGGCGCCTCCACGGCTACCGGCAACGCGTTCATCGCCAAGACGGGCGCGGGCAATGCTACGATCAACTACAATGTCATCGGCCACGACGATAATAACGACGGCGTGATCAGCCGCACCGAGATCGGCCACGGCGGCAGCGTCGATGTCTCGAGCGTCGAGGGTAACATCGACTTCACTGCTACGAGCACCGTCGGTCTCGCTGTTGACGGTTCCGTCGCCCTCCCGCTCTTCACGCACTTCAACACCCTCGGCAACGTGGTGCTGGCGACCGGCGAGGAAGGCACCATTGATCTCGCCTTCACTGGCGGCGCCAATGGCTTCGAAGGCATGGTGGGCTCCATCACTGCCACTTCCGCGAAGGGCTATACCGACCTCGGCGCGTCCGAGTTCGCCAACAGCGTCGGTGCGATCGCTCTCGAGAGCACCGATGGTGGCGACGTCAATGCCAACGCGATCTTCAACGGCAATCGCAACACGGTCACCCTCACCACCCATGGTGCGGGTGATATCAATGCGACCCTCGAGTCCAACGGCAAGACCACCGCGACCGATGCGAGCTTCGTGTTCTCCACCGAGCAGGGCGATCAGGATATCACCCTGAAGGCGGGTTCGTTCGATGCCAACAACAACGGTCGTACCACGGCCGACGAGTATGCCTCGGTGGGCAACATCGAAGCCTCCTCCATGGGTGGCGACATTGAGTTGACCCTCGCCGACGGCAACGGCCCGGCGTACACCTCCGCCAAGTTCGGCACGATCACCCTCACCAACACGACTCAGGTTGAGCCGGTGTTCGGTCTCCCGGACTTCGCTGCCGACGCTGCGCTGAAGGGCAATATCACCATCTCGGGTGGCAACTACACCGGTGTGGTTGGCGACATCACCGCTTCACTCGTTACCGACGCAGCCGCGCCGGAATTCGGCGGTATCGGTACCATCACGGTTACCGGTAGCTTCGGCGATGTGGGCAAGATGACCCTCGACACTGCTTCCTATTCGGATCCGGACACGAAGGTTAATGTCGACGACGAGAAGCCGGTGTTCCTCCGCGCCGGTACCATCGACTTCGATAATCTTACCATCGAGCGCGGGCACGACACCATCAAGGCGACGACCATCGAAAACGGTGCAGTCACCGGTGGGATCACCTTCGGTGGTGCTTCCACCTCCGAGCTCGGTCTCGATGTGAAGACGGCCTTGGGCGATGTGAACCTCGACGCGACTGTCAAGGGCGCTGGTCAGTCCGGTGATATGGCCATCAACAGCGACGCGGGTGACATCGGTCTGACCCTCGATACCGTGATTTCGTCGGGCAGCTACAACAAGGTGGCAGCCTTCGGCGACATCACCCTCAAGACCGGCCACGCCTACAAGGGCGAGTACTACACCGACGATATCGTCCGTGACTACTTCACCGGTTCGAAGAGCGCCGATAAAGACGATGAGACGAACATGATCGGCACCATCAAGGTCACCGGCGCGGCCGAAAACTTCGGCACGGTGGGTGACATCAAGGCCGATACCACCCAGGGTGACATCACCCTCATCGGTGATTTCTTCAATGTCGGCAACGTCGACCTCAAGACCACCGCCTATGCGGACACGGTTGAGACGGCGATGGAGCTGGATGCCAAGCTCGACGGGACCACCGCCTATGCGGACACGGTTGAGACGGTGAAGAATGCCTACGCTGGTAACATCATCCTTGGCGACGAGGTCCTGACCATCAACGGTACGCACGGCACGATGACCCTCACCACCTATGTCGATGTCCAGACGGACAGCGGCACCACCGGTGGCACGGTCAATGGCGGCGACATCTCTGGCGTCATCGTCTTCGGTGGCTCCCACACGACCGGTCAGAAGTCGATCGTGGCCACCACTGGTTCCTCCGACATCGACCTCGAAGTCACGGCCAAGTGGTTCGATCTGAACAACAACGGCCTGATCTCCGACGAGGTTAACCAGCAGGTTCAGGGTGAGTACGTCAACGAGTTCGCCAATGTCGGCGACATCGAGCTGATCAGCAACGCCAAGAGCGGCATGCTCAAGGCCGAAGCCGGCGACATCACCCTCAAGATCGCCACCGGTACCGAGGACGACTCGACCGTGGGTTCTGTTATCGGCAACATCTACGCCGAGACCACCACGGTGGTTCAAGGCGCCGCTGCTGATGACGTCACCGACGATATCGACTCGGGTGAAGTTAAGATCACTGGTACTACCCCGGCCGCGCAGCTTACCGCTGGCGAGATCGGTGACATCGAGATCAAGGTCGGCGCGGGTCTTGCGACCCTCACCGGCAACTTCCACAACGTTGGCGAGCTCAAGATCACCACTGACTCGTATACCGACGAATCGAACGACGATGGTGACGCCGAGCTTCTCGCATCCGGCAACATCAAGCTTGGTACACAGGCTTACGGTCCGAACCAAGATGCGGATCTCGGTGGCTTCACCAGCCTCAACATCGCGGGTACGTACGAGACCTCGAGCTTCTCGGTTGCGGAGAAGGGCGAACTCACGGGCTCGGTTTATATCGCGGGTGACTCCGGCAACGACTGGTCCCTCACAGCCGAGCACGGTAAGATCGATGTCGGCTTCGTCGCCGGCTTCGATGCCGACGGCCGCGACACGACCGGCAAGCTCCCGGCCGACGCCGGCTACGATGCCACCAAGGCGATCGGCGCCAACGAGGCGGGCAAGATCGGTAACATCACCGCGACGAGCAATCACAGCAATGTGACCATCGCCGTGGGTGGTCGCGCTGCTACCTCGATCATCGGTGACGTCTCCGTTTCCACGGGCGACGTTGTGGTCGAGCAGGCGAACAAGGCTGACGACATCACCTCGTACAACGTGACGATTCAGGGTATCTCCGGCATGGGCCTCGGCTCGGTCGGCAACCTGACCGCCACAGTCGAGACCGGTGTTGCGAACCTCGCCGGCACCTTCGGTGGAATCGGCAATGCGACCTACACCACCGGCGTTGTGATCGACCTCGATCCGACCGCCGCTGCGACCGAGAACCGCATCGTGGCCAAGGCCGGTGACATCGTGCTCAATGCCGAAGTCTGGGGCAGCCACGGCACGCTCAACCTGACCACGATCGACTCCTCGAGCGTGGCTGCGATCAACGACGTTACGGCGCTCGTTGCTCCGCAGACCTCCGTTGAGACCCTGAACAAGGTCGCTGGTGCGGTCGGTGAGCTCGGCAACATCACTGGTAACATCGCCTTCTCGGGCGGCCTGAACTCCGGTGTGACCGACGGCATCGTCGCCAAGACCGATCGCGGTGAGATCACCCTCACGATCACCTCCGGTATCGATGAGGACGGTGGCACCGATCAGGACAGCAACGAAGCCGGCGCGGTTGGTAACGTCTCGTTCACCAGCATCGACGGTGACCTGACCGCCAACCTCAACATCCGCAACAGCGTCTCCTCGATCGGCAATGTGACGCTCACCACGGGCGCCACCTTCAACACGAACGAAGAGCTCGCGGATGCGCAGATCGCCGCCGGTGATGCCACCATCACCTCGAACAACGTCGGCGCCAACGGCAACTACGGCACGATCGGCAACATCGCGGTCAACACCACGGTTGGCGACATCACCTTCAACGGTGTGTACAACAACCTCGGCACCGTCACCCTCGATGCCGGTCGCCAGACCGACGCCGACACCGTGGCCGGTTCGGGCGAGCCCCTTGCCATCCTCGACGCTGGCGACATCACCGTGAACACCACCATCCATGGTGCGAGCGGCATGTTCACCCTCGATACCGACGACAACGCCACCGCTGGCGCCGCCGCTGGCGTGACGGGCGACATCACCGCGACGATCGTGGTCGATGGCACCCTCACCAACGGCGTGTTGGCCACGACCGATCAGGGCACGATCAATGCGACGATCACGGCCGGTACTTCGGTCAAGCTCGTCGACGCGATCGCCAATGTCACGGCCGACGACGCTACCAAGAACTCCGACGACCGCGTCGGTGCGGTTGGCAATGTCGTCCTGACCAGCGTCTACGGCGACATCACCTCGACCAACAACACCGCGGTGGTGGCGATCGTCCCGGCTAGCACTGATGCGATCCGCTACAGCTCGATCGGCAACGTGACCGCCACGACCGGTGGCAGCTGGGCCGCGCAGGCGGCGCTGAACGACACCCTCGTGATTGATGGCGACATCACCTTCGCGGGCACGTCGAACGGCACGATCGGCAACATCGCCGGCACGACCTCCACGGGTGACATCACCTTCGGTGGCACCTACAACCACACCGTCGGCAACATCACCCTGACCGGTGGCTTCTACACCGACACCGATCCGGCTGTTGCGGGCGTCGATATCCTCGGCGCGGGCAGCATCGCCTTCGGTGGTGCGTTCGCCAACAACGCCGCCATCACCACCAACACGGTGGGCAACATCACCCTCAGCGCTTCGGGTGCGATCTCGAACGCCGGCGACCAGACGGGTAACATCACCGTTACCCGCTCGATCGGTGGCGCCTGGACCGATGCTGGTGTCATCGGCGACATCGAAGCCGGTGAGCAGGTCACCTACGACGACGGCGCGTTCCTCGCGACCGTGGTCGACGGCACGATCACCTTCAACGAGACGGCGGACGCCACCGGCTTCGGTGCGAAGTTCGACAATGTCACGCTGAAGAGCACCGGTGGCTCGAACGAGGCTGGCACGGGCAACATCACGGTCGGCGGCGGCGGCAGCTACAGCCAGGTCTCGAATGTCCTGGTCGAGGCCGCTACCGGCGACGTCACGTTCGCCGGCGCCTATGTGGCTCCGACGATCTCGAGCGTCACCCTCTATTCGAAGGCTGGCAACGGTGTGAGCGGCAACGGCAGCGTGGACTTCCAGGCTGCTGGTAAGCTCGACCTCGGCTTCCAGAACGCGATCGACAACCGCGCGGTCAATGTCTCGACCTCCAATGTCACCATCAAGGCTGACAATGGTAACGTGACCGTGGCTGGCTCGATCGGCGAGCAGCTCACCTACACCGCGACCAACTACGCGGTCGCTGGTGGCGTCGTCACCGACGCTCGCACGGCGACGATCAGCGGCATCACCCTCACCGCCAACAATGGCCTGGTGAACGATGGTGCGGCCGACGGCGCCCTCCTGATCTCCGGTGAGATCGGTGGCGAAGACATCACCCGCATCGCCGACATCACTGCCGGCGCCGGCAACGTCGCTGGTGACGGCACCACGATCAGCGGCAGCGTCAATGCGCACGACATCGGCACCCTGGCGTTCACGGGCAACCTGAACCTCACCGTTGCCGGCGCGATCTCCGCGTCCGACGCGGCGACGACCCGCCAGTACATCGGCGCCATCGACTACACCGCCATGACCACGGGCGCGGCTGCGAACAAGGGTTCGCTGCTCGACATCATCGACTCGATCACGGTGACCAACGGTTCCGTGACCGGCGCCGCTGGCGTCACCTACGTGGGCAACAACCGCGGCGAGATCGAGGCTTCGAAGATCACCGCCATCTCGTTCATCAACAACGTCAATCCTTCGGTTGGTCCGGCCTACACGGTGCAGGATCTCGATGTGCTCGCGAGCAACAGCCGCGGTGGCATCAGCCAGGGTGAGTTCTTGAACGTGAATGGTGTGGCGGCTGCCGATGCGGCCTCCGCGATCACCGCGTTCGGTCTCGGCAATGTCACGATCCAGTTCAACGTCACCAACACGGATGACGCTGGTGGCCTCTTCGCGGGCAACAGCGCGTTCGTGGGCTTGGGCGGTATCGGCAACATCGCGCTGACCACCTCGACCAACGGCGCGGTTCCGCGTCCGATGTTCGCTGCGGCGGCTGGCGCCGGCGTCCGCTTCGCGGCGGGCACGGGCATCGCCTACGGTGCGACCTTCGACACCGACGGTGACACTGGTACCGCTGCGGTGGCCTATGACGACGTGGCCGCGGCTGGCGTGGGCGACAAGATCAGCGTTGGCGACATCTACGTGAAGGTTGGTCGCTCGCTCCCGGCGAACATCGCTGATCCGCTGATGCTCAACATCGGTGGCGACAACACGGTTACCACCGACGGCTTCGGCGTGTTGGTTGCGGCGCAGGCTCCGGCGGCGGCTGATACCGCTGCGGCTCGCGTTGCGGCGGCCACCGAGCTCTACGGCTACATCAAGTCGGTTGACGTCTCCACGACCTCGACCCGTGTTGATGCGGACGGCACCCAGTTCGTGGCGACCGCTGGCGCGGCTCTCCCGGCTGCTCCGCTCGCTGGTACCGCCGACGCTGGCGCGTTCATCGCGGTTGCTGGTGATGCCACGGCGGCTCACGACATCGGTAACCTCGACAACGACTTCGTCCCGAACGGCGATGCTCCGGTCGACGACACCCAGGGCTTCATCCTTGGTGATACCGACACCGCCTACGACGAAGGTGAAGTCGTGGTCTACGTCCTCTAAGGACTCGGTAGTCGAAAACGACTCCAACACTTAACCCTCAACCCCGAAGGCCGGCTCGCAAGAGCCGGCCTTCGGCCTTTTCAGGGGGCAGGGAAACGCAGAAGGCGGAAGG
>Ga0116187_1004062_pt1 | contig 13037 bp, 13 predicted proteins | sample AD_JPNNA6_MetaG_FD_89755 | JGI IMG/M metagenome (GOLD analysis project Ga0116187, IMG submission 89755) | Active sludge microbial communities of municipal wastewater-treating anaerobic digesters from Japan - AD_JPNNA6_MetaG | ecosystem: Engineered > Bioreactor > Anaerobic > Digestate | place... | reverse complement strand
GAATCCGGGGAGGGGAAGGAGGGCCTTCCCCTCGGACCCCATCCCTAAGTATTTACTTTTCCTGTTCGATCCATAACTAACCAACCCGTCCCCGCTGTCTCACGTTCGGGGTCCACCTCACCCGGATGGAGGGCTGCGGGATCGGCTTCCCCTCGCTGCCGTAGAGGCGGATGTTGACCGCGTTGATCGCCTTCTGCGCCTCGTTCCAGAGCGTCTGCAGGTAGGCGAAGTCGCCGGGAAGCGGATGCGCATGCTGCGCCGGCCAGTCGCGCACGGCGAAGATGAACTTCAGCAGCTCCTGCCGGTGGACAAAATCGGTCTGCGTGGTCTGCACCGGCAGCTTCAACGCCGCCAGCCCCGACGAGAGCCGGGCGGTGGACGGGAGCGGCTTCGGTGCACCGGCGACGGGGGCCGACACCGGCTTGGCGGCGACGGGAGCCCCCACTGGCTTGACCGCCGGCGCGGTGGGGGGCGGGGCCGGAGGAGGCGGAGCGGCCGGCGCCGGGGCTGGAGCCGCGGGTTTCAGGAACGCGGTGAGCACCTCGATTTCCTTCGCCGTGGGCTCCACATATTGGTTGGCGATGCGGCTCAGCCGCGTCGGCTCGATGCCCACTTGCCGGGCGGTTTCCGTCAACGCGCGAGCCTTGCGCTTTTCGGCCAATGCTGAGAACAGCCAGTCTTCCATGATGTGTTGGTGAGATCGCCCGTGAGGATAGTCCTGCCGGCGGAAGCTCCGTCATGGGCCCAAACGCTCCCGTCGGTCAATCTAAACGACACCTTTGCACCCAACTTGAATCCAAAACCGGGGCCGCCAAGCTCCGGTTTGCCAACGCGTCCCCATTCCCCACCCTCGCCCTCTCCGCCGATGAAACCGCTCTGCCTCGTCCTCGTTTCCCTCTTCCTCGGCAGCCTCACCTACGCCGGCGAGCCCGCGCCCCTCGGCGCCGAGGCGCGCGCCTTCCTCGCCGACTACGAGCGCATCCGCGCCGCCCTTGCCACCGACGACCTGCCGGCCGCCCGGGCCGCGGCCGCCACCCAGCCATCCGCCCGGCCCGTCGCCGCCGCCGCCGACCTCACCACTGCCCGCAAGGCGTTCAAGCGACTCAGCGCCGAGGCCGTCGCCCTCGCGCGCGGACAGTCCGGATATTTCGTCGCCCATTGCTCGATGTTTCCCGGCGGAGCCGACTGGGTGCAGACCACCGAGGAGCTCTCCAATCCGTACTGGGGCAAAAGCATGCCGCACTGCGGCACACTCGTGAAATGAGCCCCCCGCCGGCCCCACCGGCACCGCCCGTCTACCGCGGCCGGCTCGCCCCCTCGCCCACCGGGTATCTGCATCTCGGGCACGCCCGCACCTTCTGGACCGCCCAGGAGCGCGCCCGTGCCGCCGGCGGCACGCTGCTCCTGCGCAACGAGGACCTCGACCGCGCACGCTGCCGGCCGGAGTTCGTCGCCGCCATGCTCGAGGATCTCCGCTGGTTCGGCTTCACCTGGCAGGAGGGACCCGACTGCGGCGGCCCCCACGCCCCCTACGACCAGAGCGCCCGCCTCGACCTCTACCGTTCCGCCTTCGACCGGCTGCGCGCCGCCGGCCTCGTCTACCCGTGCACCTGCTCGCGTCGCGATATCGCCGAGTCCGCCGGTGCTCCGCATGAGTCCGGTGTCGGCGGCGGCGACGAACCGCTCTATTCCGGCCGCTGCCGTCCCGAGCGGCTCGACGCCGCCGAGCAGAACCGCCGGGCCGCCTGGCCGCGCGCCGGCCACAGCTGGCGCTTCCGCGTGCCCGACGGCCGCCGCCTCCAGTTCATCGACACCGCGCTCGGGCCGCAGTCGGCCGTCGCCGGCGAGACCTTCGGCGACTTCGTCGTCTGGCGCCGCGAAGATCTGCCCAGTTACCAGCTGGCGGTCGTGGTCGACGATGCCGCGATGGGCATCACCGAGGTCGTGCGCGGTGCGGACCTGCTCGTCTCGACGTTCCGCCAGCTCCTGCTCCTCGAGGCGCTCGGCTCCCCTGCCCCGGCCTACCACCACTGCCCGCTCCTGCTCGACGCCGCCGGCCAGCGGCTGGCGAAGCGTCACGACTCGCTGAGCCTGCGCGCCCTCCGCGCCGCAGGCCGCCCCCCCGCCGACCTCCGCCTCGCGTGGGCCTGACTCCCCGCGACCGTTTACCTTCACGACCGTGAGGGTAAACGGTCGCGGGAGCCAGCTGGCGCCCCCCCCGATCATCACGATGCTCCGGTGTGGATGCGGGAATGGTGAAGTTGTCCGTGGGCAGCAGGGCGAACCCTCCGGGGGCGCCGCGGCTCGGAGTTCTGCCGTGAGGCAGAATCGCCCGGCCTCGATCAAGTCGGTTCTGTCGTGAGGATTGAGGGCGCACACCCGAGCCCGGCCGGCGGCTTGACGGTTCCGGCGCGGCCTGCAATTTCGCGCCCTTTCGATCATGGCCACCTACGTTTACGAGACCATCCCGCAGAAGCCCGGCGACGCCGTGGTGCAGTTTGAGATCCAGCAGAGCATGCGCGACAACGCCCTCACCCAGCACCCGGAGACGGGCGTGCCCGTGCGCCGGATCATCAGCGGAGGCTACGGCCTGATCGGCGCCAACACCGGCCGCAGCAGCGAGAGCGCGCCGGCGGCGACCAAGCCGGCCGGGCACACGCACAGCGGCGGCTGCTGCGGCGGCGCCTGCGGTTGCGGACACTGAGGCCCACCAGTCCGTCGAGAGTCGAGGCGACGAGCGTCGAACGCGCCGGTTGGGCGCACGACTTTGGATTCTTGCGCAGGAGACTGCCGCTTGGGGCGAAGATCGCCAGAACTTCGACGGTGCGCTCACGGGCGAATGCCTTGGCGGCTTTCGCTACACCGAGGCAACGCGCCTGCCAAGCGATTCGGCGAGGCCCAATAGGCGAGCGATCTGCATCACGCCGACGACCGGTTAGCCCTCGTCACTCGACGCTCGTCCCTCGCCCCCGGCTGCCTAGCCGCGACGCCTCACAGCTCGTTGTACTTCTCGGAGCGGCCGCGGGCCTTCTCGACCGGATACTTTGCGGCGTTGCGCGCCATCTTCGCGGTGATCGCCGAAGCGAGGTCGATGTTCGTCTGGTTCGCGAACTCGAGGCAGTAGACGACGATGTCGGCCAACTCGTCCTGAAGCGCAGCGCGTTTCTCCGGTCGGCCCATCACGGCCCGCGACTCCTCGGGCGTGACCCACAGCAGCGGCTCCATCAGCTCGGCCGCCTCGGCCGCGATCGCCATCGAGAGGTTCTTGGGCGAATGGAATTGCTCCCAGTCGCGCGCCTGGGCGAAGGCCAGGACTTCGCTCTTCAGTGTGCCCAGCGTGGTGTTCTCGTCGTTGCGCGGTTCCATGCCGGCAGCGTGGCCACCCCCCGTCGCGCCCGCAATCGAGAAGCCATGACGTTTCGCGCTCGTCCTCTCCGTGGCCACCGGCTTGGCTCCCCGCACCCCAAGCATGAACTACAACGCCTTCGTCAACCCCGCCACCCGCCAGATCAACAAGGCCGCCATCGTCGCCGGCACACCCGGTGTCGCCAGTGCGGCACGCTGGTTCTGGTGGATCGCCGGCCTCTCGCTGGTGAACACGGTGCTCATCCACAGCGGCAGCGAGACCAGTTTCGTCATCGGTCTCGGCTTCACGCTGATCGCCGACGTCGCCTTCCAGGCGCTCAAGCCGGTCGCCTTTGCGCTCGATGCCCTCGCCATCGGTTTCTTCGCGCTCATCGGCTGGCTCGCGTTGCGCGGCCACTTCTGGGCGTTCGTGGTCGGTGCGCTCGTCTATGTCGCCGACGCGCTGATCTATCTGAATTTCGGCGACATGATGCCGTTCGGGTTCCACCTCTTCGCGCTCTTCTTCATCGTGCGCGGCGCCTTCGCGCTGCGCCGCGCGGTCGGCGACGCCGAGATGGCCGCGCAGGAGCCCGGCTTCACCGCGCCGGCTGCCGAGGCGCCCGCGCCGCCGCCGCTCACCGGCGCGCAGTGACGCCACCTGCGGCCCGAACCGAAACGGCCCGGACCAAGCGTCCGGGCCTTCTTGTTTCGCGAGCGGAGCGCGCCGCCGGAGTCGACGTTCTCACGAACGTCGCTACGCATGGCCGCCACCGACCGAAGCCCCACTTCGTCGCGACACGGTCCGCCGTTCTCACGAACGTCGCCACGCATGGCAGAAGTCGCTCATCCCTCAATCCGTAGCGATGCGCGTGAGCGCATCGACCGTGGCGCGCAGCTCGCGGCCCTCGCTCAGCCCTTGGCCTTGCGCTGCTCGTCGCGCAGGAGCTTGAACTCGAGCGCGTCCTTCAGCGCCTGCCACGAGGCCTCGATGATGTTCTCGCCCGCACCGACGGTGCCGAACAGTTCGTCGTCGCCGTTGGCCGTCTCGACCAGCACGCGCACGCGCGCGCCGGCGCCCTGCTGGCTCTCGAGGATGCGCACCTTGTAGTCGCGCAGCAGGATCTCCTTGAGCTGCGGGAAGACCGGTTCGAGCGCGAGGCGCAGCGCCTTGTCGAGCGCCCCCACCGGGCCGTCGGACTCCGCCACGGTGTGCCGCACCTCGTCGCCGATGCGCAGCTTCACCGTCGCCTCGGAGATCACCGGCTCGTTCGGGCCGCGGCGCTCGACGATCACACGGTAGCCCTCGAAGCCGAAGAACTCGCGGTGCTTCTCCAGCGCCTTGGCGATGAGCAGCTGGAAGGAGGCGTCGGCCGCCTCGTACTCGTAGCCCTGGTACTCGAGCTTCTTGATCTCGTCGATCAGCTCCTTGAGCGCCGGCGAGTCCGCCTCGAGCTCCACGCCGAGCTCGCGGGCCTTCATCACCACGCTGCTGCGGCCGGACATGTCGGAGATGAGCACGCGCTGGCGGTTGCCCACGAGCGCCGGGTCGATGTGCTCGTAGCTGCGCGCGACCTTGTGCGCGGCATTCGCGTGCACGCCGCCCTTGTGCGCGAAGGCCGAGGCGCCGACGAACGGCGCATGGGTGTCGGGATTGCGGTTGGCGAGCTCGTCGACGAAGAGCGAGAGCTGGCGGAGGTTGGGCAGCTGCGGCCGGCAGAACGCCTCGTAGCCGAGCTTGAGCAGCAGGTTCGGCACGATCGAGACGAGGTTGGCGTTGCCCGTGCGCTCGCCGAAGCCGTTGGCCGTGCCCTGCACGAGCACCGCGCCGGCCTGCACGCCGGCGAGCGAGACCGCGACGCCGAGCCCGCAGTCGTTGTGGCAATGCATGCCGATTTTTCCGGGTCCGAACTTCGCCACGACGGCCGCCACGATCGTCTTCACCTCGTCGACCATCGTGCCGCCGTTGGTGTCGCAGAGCGAGAGGTTGACCGCGCCGCCGCGCTGCGCCGCCTCGAGCGTCTGGAGCGCGTAGGCCGGGTTGTCCTTGTAGCCATCGAAGAAATGCTCGGCATCGTAGATGACCTCGCGGCCGGCCTCGCGCAGGAAGCGCACCGACTCCTCGATCATCGCGAGGTTCTCCTCCGGCGTGGTCCGCAGGACCTCGGTGACGTGGAGCAGCCAGGTCTTGCCGAAGATGGTCACCACCGGCGTCTCGGCCTCGAGCAGAAGCTTGAGCTGGGAGTCGTCCGCCGCACGGATACCGGCGCGGCGGGTGGAACCGAACGCGGCGATCCTGGCGTGCTTCAGCTTCAGGTTCTTCACCTCGTGGAAGAACGCCATGTCGCGCGGGTTCGAGCCCGGCCAGCCGCCCTCGATGTAGTCGACACCGAAGTGGTCGAGCTTCTCGGCGATGCGGAGCTTGTCGGCCACGGAAAAGGAGATGCCCTCGCCCTGCGTGCCGTCGCGGAGGGTGGTGTCGTAGATCAGGATGCGGTTGGTGCTCATGAGGGAGGGAGAGGGTTCGGTAACAAAAAACCCCGGGCGTGCGGCCCGGGGTCTTGGAAACTCGGAAGTGCGTGTCTTGTCACGCGCCGTTTCCATGCCCGGGCCGGCGGCCGATAATAATCGAGCCGATAATCGAAATGGCGATGGCGCTGCGGGCGGACATGGCGGTGGGACTGCCGGCGACGCTACGGCGCCCGCCCCGCGTGTCGAGGCGGGAGTTGGCGCGGGCCGGCACTGGCGGACCGTGCGCGCGGCCGGCCTCGCTCGCCCCGACGTGCACCGTACGCGCGGAGCGCGGCGCACTCACGCCCCGCGCCCGCCCGACTCAGCCGCGCAGCTCCTGCGCGCGGTAGAACTGGCCGCCGGGCGTGCCGTCGGGGATGAGCACCGGCACGAGGGCGCCGGGCAGGACGGTCGTGGGATCGTTCGGCGCCTGCGGCCCGCCGAGATCGGTGCGGAGCCAGCCCGGGTCCATCCGCGAAACAATGACGCCGGTGCCCTGCAGCTCGGCGTTGAGATCGTCGGTGAACTTGTCGACCGCCCACTTGCTCGCGCCGTAGCCGGCGAGCTGCGGGGTCTTGTCGATGCCCGAGGTCACGTTGACGATGCGGCCCCAGCCGCGCTCGCGCATCGTCGGCACGAGCCGCGCGCAGAGTCGCACGATCGCGATGACATTCACCTGGAAGCTCCACGCCCAGTCGGCCGCCGTGTGGTGCTCGATCTTCTCGCGCCACGGGTGCATGACCGCGGCGTTGTTGTAGAGGATGTCGACTCCGCCGAGTGCGAGCGCCCGGTCGGCGATCCGCTCGACCTGGGCCGGATCGGACAGCTCGCCGGCGATCACGTGGGCCTCGGCGCCCGCGGCACGCACGAGCTTGAGCGCCTCGGCGCACGCGGCCTCGGTGCGGCCGTGCACGAGCACCCGCGCCCCTTCCTTGGCGAGCGCCTCGGCCACGAGCTTGCCCACGCCCCGGCTGGCGCCGGTCACGAGGGCGGTCTTTCCACGGATGTCTGCTTTCGGGGTGTTCATGGTGAACGCGGATTGAGTCCGGCACCGCCCGGGTTTCAACCGCACGCCAATGCCGCCGCCCGCTCGCACCGGGGGTTAACGCATCGCCCGGCCGCCCCACCCCACCGCGGCCGCGCGGCTCGGTCGCCGCCGGTGTGTTACGCCTCGTCGCGCACCGGGCGGGTGCCCGGCAGGGAGATGATCTCGACGTATACCGCGGCCGCCCCGCCCCGCGCCAACGTCTCCACCTCGCCCACCACGGCGCTCAGCGGCACCACCGCCGCGCTCGCGGCGTCGGCGCCGACCTTGCAGGCGAACTCCCAGCGGTCGAAGCCCTCGGGCAGCTTCTTGCGCTGCTCGCGCTGCACGTACTTGCGCAGCTCGTTCTTCACGGTCTCGAGCACGCGCGCATCGGGTTTCTGGGGATCCTTGAGCGGAAAGTTCTTCTTCATGGAAAGTGGTGGGGACGTTGTGGTGTGGCGGCGCGAACGACCGCGCTCAGCGACGTTTGCCGCCCTTGCGATGGCCGAACGACTTGCTCTTCGCGGGCGCGAGGAAGCCGCCCCGCGATGTTTCCTTCGGCTTCGGTTTTTGCTTGGGGCGCGGCTGGGGCCGGGGCTGTTCCGGCACGGGCGCCGCGGCGGGTTTCTTCTTGGTCTTCCATGCGCCCACCGTCGTCTCGTGCCAGCCCTCGTCTGACTGGCGTTTGGGCTGGTGCTGGTGCTTCGGCTGCGGCGCGGTCGTGAGCACCCCGCCCGTCTCCGGCTCGGGGCGCGGCGGCGCGGCGTTGTAGTCGAAACCGTCGAGCTTGCGCTTCGGAATTTCGGCGCGGATGAACCGCTCGATGCCCTGCACGGCGCCGGTCTCGCGCGGCGTGTAGAGCGTGAAGGCATCGCCGCTGGCCGCCGCCCGGCCGGTGCGGCCCACGCGGTGCACGTAGTCGTCGGGCGTCATCGGGATGTCGTAGTTGATGACGTGCGATACCTCGGAAAGATCGAGGCCGCGGGAGGCGATGTCGGTGGCGACGAGGATCTCGTAGGTGCCGTCCTTGAAGCCGGCGAGCGAGGCCTTGCGCTGGCCGGTGCTGCGGTCGCCGTGGAGCACGGTGGCGGAGTGGCCGGCGCGCTTGATGCGCGCCACGATGCCGTCGGCCCCCTCCTTGGTCCGGCAGAAGATGATCACGCTGCGGTACTCGGTCTTCCCGAGCAGCGCGAGCAGCAGCGGGAACTTCAGCGCCCCGGAAACGGGATACAGCTCGTGCTTCACCGATCCCGGCACAGTGCGCACGCGGCCGATGCTGATGCGGATCGGATCGCGGACGGCGAAACGCGCCACCTCCTCGATCTTCCCGGGAATGGTGGCCGAGAAGAAGAGCGTCTGCCGCTTCGGCGGGCAGCGGCCGACGATCGCCCGCACGTCGTCGATGAAACCCATGTCGAGCATGCGGTCGACCTCGTCGAGCACGAGCACCTGCAGCGCGTCGAGCTTCACCGCATGGTCGTCGATCAGCTCGAGCAGGCGTCCGACGGTGGCGACGACGATGTCGGCGCCGTCGATGAGCGCGGAGCGCTGTTTGCCATAGCCGACGCCGCCCTGGATCAGGTCGACGTGGAGGTCGGTGAACTGCGCGAACTCGCGGAAGGCGGTGGCCACCTGCTGGGCCAGCTCACGCGTCGGCTCGAGCACGAGCACGCGGGCGCCGCCGGCGCGGTGCGGCCCGAGGCGGTTGATGATCGGCAGGGCGAACGCCGCAGTCTTGCCGGTGCCGGTCTGCGCGGAGGCGATCACATCGCGCCCGGCAAGCACGGCCGGGATGGTCTCGACCTGCACCGGCGTGGGCTCGGCGTAGCCCTTGGCTTCGACGGCGCGCAGGATGCTGGAATAGAGCCCGAACTTGGAAAACGGCATGCCTGCGAATGGAGGCGAGCCGCCCGGCAACGCGAGGGAAAAGTGCCCGGCCGGCGGATTCAGGCCGCGGGCCGGCCCGACCGTGGTTCCTCGCTTCCGAGCGATGGGACTGGGTGCGAGCGCGGCGCCGAGTTGGGCGGGCTGAAGCTCCGCCCCACGCGCAGGCGCGCTGGTCGAGACTGCGGACTACTTCGCCCCCTGCCCGAGCGCGTGCAGGTACTTGTCGACGTTGTTGGCGACGATCACGCCGTAGTTGATGGTGCCAAGCCAGCCGGACATGATGATGCCCACCGAGCCGGCGTGGTGCAGGCCGGCGATCTGGTTGGGCAACTCCATCGAGACCTTGAGGCCCTCGAACTTCGTGCCGAACGACGTGCCCGCCCAGTGCGTGGTGTAGCGCTCGATCGTGCGAGGCGTGGCGGCCTCGGTCCAATCGATCTTCGCCCGCACGCCGGGCAGGAAGCGCTCCAGCGCGACCAGCGACTCCTCGATGAGCCGCGCCTTCTCCGCCTCGTACTCGGCGTCGGAGAGCTTCGCCCAGTCGTCGTACCTCGCGTTGAGCGAGGCGACGACGGTGTAGCGGTCGGTGCCGGGGCGGGTGTCGGGATAGTAGATCGAGAAGGTGCGGCTGGTGGTGTGCTTGGCGACGAGCTCGGTGCTGGAGAACTCGGGCGCCTCGGAGGTGAAGACAAGGTCGCCGATGTGCGGGATCGTCTCCCCTTTGCGGATGCCGAAGTACACCTGGCACGAGGAGGGGCTGATGCGCACGGCCTCCGCCTCCGCCACGAAGTCGGGCGCGAAGTTCTCGGCGCCGGCGAGCCGGAAGATGGTGTTCTTGATGTTCGCGTTGGAGAGCACCGCGCCGCAGCGGATCTCGCGGCCGTTGGCCACCACGCCGCACACGCGGCGCCGGCCGTCGACGACCTCGCTGAGGATGCGCTCGACCATGACCTGCTTGCGGATCTCGACGCCGTTGCGCCGGAGCTCGGCAGCCATCTTCTCGACGAGCACATCGGTGCCGCCGCGGAAGGTGAACACGCCCTTGCTCATGAAGTTCGAGAACACGATGCCGTAGGTGATCGCGAGGTCCTCGAGCGTGGAGCCGTTGGCGTAGGCGATCGGCTCCATCAGCAGCCGGTGCACGTCGGGCCGGCCGGGGAAGAAACGGTTGAAGAACTCGCCGGTGGTCTCGGTGTTGCGGTCGTAGTAGTTCATCGCCCGCAGGGTGGCGAAGAACTCCTCCACCTTCTCGCGCGGCACGCCGAACTTCTCGCTGAGGATGCGCGTGAAGTCCTCGCGATCGAACGTCGTGGCGACGTCGAACTGCGGGTTCACGAAACGGATGCCCTTGAGCTGCTCGATCGAGTCGGCGATCTCGGCCGTCCAGTATTTGCGGCACGACTTGATCATGCCGATCGGGAAGCCGTGCAGGGAGATGTCGAAGATGTGCCCGCCCTTGCGGCGGAACCAGGTGGCGAGTCCGCCGAGCTGGTAGTGGTGCTCGAGCAGGAGCACCTTGCGGCCCTGCTTGGCCAGCACATTGGCGGCGGTGAGCCCGCCCAAGCCGCTGCCGATCACGACCGCGTCGTAGTAGTCTGCAATGCCTTCGAGCTTGTCTCGCGCCATGGTGGAGGAACCGCGGACAAGAAAGCCCGTCGGCGCCGAGGGCAACGGGAAAGCGCGCAGGCGCGGGGCCGCCGTCTCCGGAATCGCTGCAGCGGCTCGCGCCGAGGCCGGATCATGCGCACGACACGCAGGTCCAGTCTCCGACTGGACGCCACCGATCGTGAGCTGACAGTGATAGCGGGAGCCAAGGGTGTCCGGTCGGAGACCGGACCTACCTCGCCCGGCCTCAGTCCTCGTCGTGGCGGCGGGGCACGTAGTCGGGCCGCGGCGCCTTCTCCTTGCCGACCAGATCGAAGTGGATCGGGCAACCGTTGAGGTGGAACTCCTCGATGACACCGCTTTCCAGATACCGGCGGTACGACTCCGACATGGCCGTGCCGTTGTTGCAGAAGATCTTGATGCGGTACGGACGGTTGCCGGTCTGCACGGCGTAGTAGGCGCGGAAACGTTTCCCGCCCACGGCCGGCGGCGGCACGCGGTCGGTGAGGCGCAGCAGCACCTGGTTGAGCTTCGCGGTGGGCAGTTTCTTGTCGAGCGACTGGTCGATGCGGCGCGCCGCGGCGAGCATGCGCTCGACGGCGAACCCCTTCAGCGCCGAGATGTACACCAGCGGCGCGCCCGGGGTGAAGAACAGCTCGCGGCCGGCCGCCTCCGAGTACTTCTCGCGGTAGTCGGCCTCGTCCTCGTAGCCGCGCAGCGGCTTGTCGCGGAAGGTGTCGTGCACCAGGTCCCACTTGTTGACGAGCACGACGCAGGGCTTGTTGGCCTTCACGATCTCGGCGCCGATCGCCTTGTCCTGCTTCGTCACGCCGTCGAGGGCGTCGAGCACGAGATAGACGATGTCGGCGTTCTGCAGCGCGTCGATCGAGCGCACGCGGGAGAAATACTCCACCGGCGAGGCGAGCTTGGTGTTCGTCTTGATGCCCGCCGTATCCATGAGCCGGAAGGGCCACTGCTTGCCCTCCGCCGTGGTGAAGGTGAAGTCGAGCTCGACCGAGTCGCGCGTCGTGCCCGGGATGTCGCTGACGATGAGCCGGCGCTGCGACATCAGGTGGTTGGCGAGCGAGGACTTGCCGACGTTGGGCCGGCCGACGAAGACGATCTTGAGCGGGTTGTCCGCGGTGCGCTCGCCGACCGGGGCGGTCGGCTCGACCACGGGGGCCGGGCCGAGCTTCTGGGCGATCGCGGTGCGCAGGGCATCCTCGCCGTGACCATGCTCGGCGGAGAGGTGGATGAACTGGGTGAAACCGAGACGCTTGAAGGGGTTGAGCGGCGCGGGGGCGTCGGGGTTGTCGCTCTTGTTGAGCACGACGATCACCGGTTTGCCGCTCTTGCGCAGCAGCTTCGCGGCCTTGTCGTCGAGCGGGTTCTCCGTCTCGCGGGCGTCGACGACGAAGAGGATCAGCGACGCGGTCTCGATGGCGAAGCGCGCCTGCGCCTCCACCGCCGGGATGAGCTTGTCGGGCGTGGTCCGCGGATCGAGACCGAGGCCGCCGGTGTCGAGCAGCATGTAGTCCTTGTCGACCGTGCCGGAGACGATGTCGCGCGTGATGCCGGCTTCGTCATGGACGATGGAGACACGGCGGCGGACAAGACGGTTGAACAGGCGGCTTTTGCCGACGTTCGGACGACCTACGATGGCGACGATGCGGGACATGCGCCGGGACAATCCACACCGGCCCGGTGCGGGGCGAGGAGAATGTTTTTCGGGCACTCCCCCGCCGCGCGGCCCGGTTTTCGCGAACCGCAGTCGCCGCACGATTGACCTTCGGCGCGGAATCGCCGCTGCTCGCAACCGCATATCGCCCCCCGATGGCCACCAAGGAAATCGAGTACATCTTCACCCTGCCCAACGGCGCGCGGGAGGTTTTTCTGCTCCAGCTTGATGCGGTCACCCTGGAGTTGGCGGCTTCACGCCCGATCTATCTGCCTGCTTGGACTGCGCTCGAGAACCATCGCTGCGCCAACTGCCCGCTCAACCCGGCCACCCACGAGCGCTGCCCTCTCGCCGCCTGTCTCGTGCCCGTCGTCCACCGGCTCGGCGATCTGCTCTCGTGGGACCTGGTGCGGCTCGAGGTCGTGACCTCCGAACGCACCATCTCCCAGCAGACCAGTGCCCAGCGCGCGATCGGCTCGCTCCTCGGCCTGATCAACGCCGCCAGCGGCTGCCCGCATCTCGCCTTCTTCCGCCCGATGGCGCGTTTCCACCTCCCGCTCGCCAGCCGCGAGGAGACGATCTACCGCGCCACCTCGATGTACCTGCTCGCTCAGTACTTCCGCGCCCGGAACAACCAGCCCGCGGACTTCGGTTTCGACGGGCTCCAGGAGATCTACCGCAACGTGCAGGTGGTGAACGCCGCGATGGTCGAGCGCCTCCGCCACGCCACCGAGAGCGACTACATGGTCAACGCCGTCGTCTTCCTCGATCTCTACGCCGTCGCCGTGCAGCAGACGATCACCGAGTCGCTCGAGGGGGTCCAGCACTGGTTCGACCCGTACCTCCGGCCGTCGCCCCCGCCGACGATCCCGCCGAAGGCCTAGCAGCCTGTCGGACTTCGCCGACAGGCTGCTAAACCAACGGGCTGCGCCCGTTGGGAAAAATGTGGGTGAAGAATGAACACCGGCACGATCGGTGCGTCGAAAG
>Ga0116187_1004040_pt1 | contig 13070 bp, 10 predicted proteins | sample AD_JPNNA6_MetaG_FD_89755 | JGI IMG/M metagenome (GOLD analysis project Ga0116187, IMG submission 89755) | Active sludge microbial communities of municipal wastewater-treating anaerobic digesters from Japan - AD_JPNNA6_MetaG | ecosystem: Engineered > Bioreactor > Anaerobic > Digestate | place... | reverse complement strand
GCGGTGGGGCGGCGATAGCTGGGAGCCAGGGTGCAGCCGGCGGCACCGACGGCGATGCCGCCGAGAAGGAGAAGAGGGAAACGGTTCATGTTATTTGTGCCCGGACGGGGTGGCGGTGGCGTGGGCTCTGGCCTGGCGCTGTTTGCCACGGCCGAAGTTTTTTTCGATCAGCACGTAGAAGAGCGGCGCGAAGAGGGTCACCAGGACGGTCGAGGTGATCACGCCGCCGACGACGGCGATACCGATGGCCTTCTGGGCGCCGGCGCCGGCGCCGCTGGCCATGGCCAGCGGCAGCACGCCGAAGCCGAAGGCGAGCGAGGTCATGAGGATCGGGCGCAGGCGGAGCTTGGCGCCTTCGAGCGTCGCCTCCGCGAGCCCCAGGCCTTCCTCGACGCGGTCCTTGGCGAACTGGACGATGAGGATGGCGTTCTTGGTGGCGAGGCCGAGCGTGGCGAGCAGGCCGATCTGGAAGTAGATGTCGTTGGGTTGGCCCAAGAGGCTGGAGGCGATGACGCCGCCGATGGCGCCCAGGGGCAGTGTCAGAAGAACGGCGACCGGGATCGGCCAGCTCTCGTAGAGGGCGGCGAGGCAGAGGAAGATCACGAAGACGGAGAAGGCGTAGAGCGGGCCGGTCTGGCCGGCGGCCTGGCGCTCCTGGTAGGAGAGGTCGGTCCAGTCCATGCCGACGTCTGCCGGCAGCTTGCGCACGAGGTTCTCCATCTCCTGCATCGCCTCGCCGGAACTGCGGCCGTGGACGGGCTCGCCGGTGATGTTGATGGAGGGGAAGCCGTTGAAACGTTCGAGGCGAGGGGAGCCGAAGGTCCAGTGCCCGGAGGCGAAGGACGAATACGGGACCATCTTGCCCGCGGTGTTGCGCACGTGGAGCTTCTCGAGGTCAGAGGGCAGCATGCGGTGCGGGGCATCGGCCTGGATGTAGACGCGTTTGACGCGGCCGCCCTGGATGAAGTCGTTGACGAAGGAACTGCCGAAGGCGGCGCCGATCGTGCTGTTGATGGAAGCGAGCGGCACCCCGAGGGCGCCGGCCTTGTCCCAATCCACGTCGATGCGGTACTCGGGCGTGTCCTCCTGGCCGTTGGGACGGACCTTGGTGAGGACGGGGTTCTGGGCGGCCATGCCGAGGAGCTGATTGCGGGCTTCCATGAGCTTGGCGTGGCCGAGGCCGCCGCGGTCGAGCAGCTGGAGATCGAAGCCCTTGCCGGTGCCGAGCTCCATGACGGAGGGCGGCGCGATGGCGAAGACCATGGCGTTGCGGATCTGCGAGAAGCGCATCATCGCGCGCCGGGCGATGGCGTCGACCTTGAGGTCGGCGCTGGTACGGAGCTCCCAGTCCTTGAGTTTGACGAAGGCCATGCCGTTGTTCTGGCCGGCGCCGGCAAAGCTCGAGCCGGCGATGGTGAAGGTGGATTCGACCGCGTCGGACTCGTTGTCACGGAAGTGTTGACGCACCTGATCCAAGACACCCTTGGTCTGCTCAAGGGTGGAGTTGGCCGGCAGGATGATCTGGGCGAACAGGATGCCCTGGTCTTCGTCGGGCAGGTAGCCGGTGGGCATGCGCTTGAAGAGGAGGCCCAGGGCGCCGACGATGACGGCGAAGATCACGACGTAGCGGAGCTTGTGCGTGAGCGTGCGGCCGACGATGGCGATGTACTTGTCGCGCAACCGCAGGAACGAGTGGTCGAACCAGAGGAAGAACGGCCGCAGAATCCTGAAGCCGGTCTCGGCGGCTTCATGCCCCTTCTCGACGGGCTTGAGCAACGAGGCGCAGAGCACCGGGGTGAGTACCAAGGCGACGACGACGGAGAGCAGCATCGAGGAGACGATGGTGATGGAGAACTGGCGGTAGATGACGCCGGTCGATCCAGCGAAGAAGGCCATCGGGCCGAACACCGCCGAGAGGACCAGACCGATGCCGATCAGCGCCGGGGTGATCTGGTCCATCGACTTACGGGTGGCCTCGAGGGGCGAGAGGCCTTCCTCGCTCATGATGCGCTCGACGTTCTCGACGACGACGATGGCGTCATCCACGAGCAGGCCGATGGCCAGCACCATGGCGAACATGGTGAGCATGTTGATGGAGAAGCCGAAGAGGCTGAGGATGGCGAACGTGCCGAGGAGCACCACCGGCACGGCGATGGTGGGGATCAGGGTCGCCCGCATGTTGCCCATGAACAGATACATCACGAGGAACACGAGGACGATGGCTTCGATGAGGGTCTTCATGACCTCGTGGATGGCGACGCGCACGAAGGGCGTGGTGTCGTAGGGATAAACCACCTGCACGCCGGCGGGGAAGAACTCGCTGAGCTCCTTCATCTTCGCGCGGACGGCGTCGGCGGTGTCGAGCGCGTTGGCGCCGGCGGCCTGGCGGATGGCGAGGCCGGCGGAGGGCTTGCCGTTGTACTCGACGTCGGTGCCGTAGAACTCCGTGCCCAGTTCGGTGCGACCGATGTCGCTGACGCGCACGACGGAGCCGTCGGTGTTGGTGCGCAGCGGGATGGCGGCGAATTCCTCGGGCGTCTTGAGCATGCTCTGGACGATGATGGAGGCGTTGAGGCGCTGGCCGGGGACGGAGGGGGCGCCGCCGAACTGGCCGGCGGAGATCTCCGCGTTGTAGGTTTTCAACGCCGCGGCGATGTCGGCGAACGTCATGCTGTACTTGGTGAGCTTCTCGGGGTCGATCCAGACGCGCATGGCGTACTGGCTGCCGAAGACCTCGACCTCGCCGACGCCGGGGACGCGGGAGACGACCTTCTCAAGATTCGATTTGGCGTAGTCGCGCAGGTCGTTGCCGTCCATCTTCCCGTCCTCGGAGATGAGGCCGACGATGATGAGGTAGTTGCGGGTGCTCTTGTTGACAGTGACGCCCTGGCTTTGGACGACCTCGGGCAGGCTGGCCATGGCGGACTGGAGCTTGTTCTGCACCTGGGCCCAGGCGATGTCGGGATCGGTGCCGGGGGCGAAGGTGAGCTCGACGCGGGTGCCGCCGGCGGAGTCGCTGGTGGAGGAGAGGTACAGCATCTTGTCGAACCCGGTCATCTTCTGCTCGATGATCTGGGTGACGCTGTTCTCGACGGTCTCGGCGGAGGCGCCCGGGTAGGTTGCGGTGACGGCGATGGACGGCGGCGCGATGGGCGGGTACTGCGAGATCGGCAGGTTGACGATGGCCATGGTGCCGGCCGCCATCAGGATGATGGCGATGACCCAGGCGAAGACGGGCCGGTGGAGGAAGAAGCGTGATAACATGGTGCGTCTCCGTTATTTCGTGGCGGGGGCCGATTGGGCGGAGGCCGGCTGGGGGGCTTGGAAGGAGACTTCGCGCACGGGCATGCCGGGGCGGACCTTCTGCAGGCCTTCGACGACGAGGTGGTCGCCGGCGGCGATGCCGGAAACGACGAGCCACTGGTTGCCGAGCGCGCGATCGAGGGTGAGCAGGCGCTGCTCGATCTTCTTCTCGGCGGTGACGACGAGGGCGACGGGCTGGCCCTTGGTGTCGCGCGAGACGGCCTGCTGGGGCACCAGAATGGCGCGGTCGTTGACGCCTTCGTTGATGACGGCGCGGACGAACATGCTTGGCAGGAGCACACCCTCAGGATTCGGGAAGACGGCGCGCAACGTGACCGATGCGGTGGTCGGATCGACCTCGACATCGCGGAACTGGAGCGTGCCATCGAGGGGGTATTTCGAGCCGTCGCTCAGGAAGAGCTGCACTTTGTTCGCGTTGGCGGCATCCGCGTTGAGCAGTTTGTCCGCCAGCCGGCGCTCCAGACGAAGCAGTTCGTCGGTGGATTGGGGCACGTCGACGTAGATCGGGTCGAGCTGCTGGATCGTGGCGAGGGCGACGGGCTGGTAGGCGGTGACGATGGCGCCGTCGGTGACGGAGGAGCGGCCGATGTGGCCGGCGATGGGCGAAACGATCCGCGTGTAGCCGAGATTCACGCGGGCGTTCTCGGCGGTGGCCTTGTAGTAGGCCACGTCGGCCTCGGCCTGTTGGAGGGCGGCGGAGGCGTCGTCGTAGTTTTGTTGGCTCACGGCCTTGTCGGCGACGAGGCTGTCGAAACGCTCGAAGCGGGCGCGAACGGCGGGGAGGTTGGCTTCGGCACGGGCGAGGGCGGCCTTCGCGCTGTCGAAGGCGGCCTGATACTGGGCGGGGTCGATCTGGTAGAGTTCCTGACCGGCGGCGACTTCGGCACCCTCGGTGAAGAGGCGTTTCTGGATGAGGCCGTTGACCTGGGGTCGGATCTCGGCGACGCGGTAGGCGGCGGTGCGGCCGGGCAGCTCGGTGGTGAGCGTGACCGCCTGCGGGGCGACGACGATGGTGGCGACTTCCGGTGTGGGGGCCGTGGCAGGGCCGGAGCTCTTGCCGCAGGCGGAAAGGAGCAGCCCGCCGGCGATTGCGATCAGCGAGAGGCTGAGGGCGCGGCTAGAGCGTGTTGGCGATGCGGAGTCCTGGATGGGCTGAGCGAGGATGTTCATGGTAGACAAAAGGAATGGTCCGACGGCGGTGCGGTGCGGTACCGGCGGGTGGTTCGGTTGATGGCTGTGGTGGATAGTACGGTACCTAATCGAAGAAGGTGTACTTAGTGTGGAGAAGTGCGCGGCGCGAATCCGGACGGGTGATGCGTGGGGATCGGCTAGCTGGCCGCGGTGAAATGGAGGCGCGGCGCGAGCTTGTCGCAGATGGCGAGCAGGGCGCGGGGGGCGGGCTCGGTGAGCGGGCGGCCCAGCTCGGCGAAGGATTGGAGCAGGGCGGCCTCCGCGCGGTCGGCAAGGGTGCGACCGGCGTCGGTGAGCGTGATGAGATAGTTGCGCCGGTCTTCTTTGCTGCGCTGACGCTCGATGTAGCCGCGTGTGAGCAGGTGATCGAGAATGTCGGTCATGGTGGCGCGGCTGGCGCTGGTGTGGGTGGCCAGCGTGGTGGGAAGGACCGGCTCGGGGTCGAGCGCGAGGAGAACGACCAAGGCGGAGAACTGGAGCTCGGAAAGGGCGAACTCCTGGAGGCGGAGCTTCACCTTGGCGCGGACGGCGTCGGCGGTGGCGAGGAGCTCGAGCAGGGCGTGGCTGCGGAGTTCGTCGTAGTCGGGCCGCTGACGGGCGATGGCCAGCAGTGTGCGGAAAACGAGGGTGTCGCGGATGATCATGGTGTGCGTGAGGACGTGCCCCGGGCAGGGCCGCCGTACCCGGAGCCGCTGCCGGCTGCCGCGCCTGGTTCATCGACGGGCGGCGGTGTGGCGGCGCGTTGTGGAGACATGGCGCGAGTATAACGGCCGAACAAACGCAGCGGAAATGCTTCCTTTCTCTCTCCATCATGCCGGCGCGGCATAATCGGTTGGAGGGAAACGAAACGGCGGACCGTGAGGTCCGCCGTTTCGAAGAGCGCTGGACTGGAGCGCCGGCGGCGCCGGGCGCCTACGGTTTCCCGTCGCCCTTGCCGCCACCGGTGAGCTTCTTGAGAAGCAGCTCGGGGTTCTCGCCGAGCTCGGCGTCGAAGAAGCCGTGGAGTTGGCGCAGGCGGGTGGGGTGGCGCATCTTGCGCAGGGCCTTGGCCTCGATCTGGCGGATACGCTCGCGGGTGACCTTGAACTGGCGGCCGACCTCCTCGAGGGTGCGGCTGTAGCCGTCGACCAGGCCGAAGCGCAGCGAGAGCACGCGGCGTTCGCGCTCGGTGAGGGTGTCGAGCACGTCGATGATCTTCTCGCGCAGCAGCGAGTAGGCGGTCATGTCGTACGGGTTTTCCGCGGACTTGTCCTCGATGAAGTCGCCGAAGCTGGTGTCGTCGCCGTCGCCGACGGGGGACTGCAGGGAGATGGGCTGCTGCGCCATCTTCATGATCTGCTGCACGCGCTCGACGGGCAGGTTCATCTCGTCGGCGACCTCCTCGGGGGTCGGCTCGTGGCCGAACTCCTGGAGGAGCTGCTTCTGGACCTGCATGACCTTGTTCAGCGTCTCGATCATGTGGACCGGGATGCGGATGGTGCGGGCCTGGTCGGCGATCGAGCGGGTGATGGCCTGGCGGATCCACCAGGTGGCGTAGGTGGAGAACTTGTAGCCGCGGCGGTATTCGAATTTCTCGACCGCCTTCATCAGGCCCATGTTGCCCTCCTGGATGAGGTCGAGGAAGGAGAGGCCGCGGTTGGTGTATTTCTTGGCGATGGAGATGACCAGGCGGAGGTTGGCCTCGACCATCTCGGTCTTGGCCTTGTGCGCCTCGCGGACGAAGTGGCGGCACTTCTTGATGAGCTCCATGAGCTCGGTGGGCGCGATGCGCTGCTCGTGCTCGATCTCCTTGAGGCGGGCCTGGATCGCCTTGGTGTCGATCTGGGCGTCGCGCTTGGTCTTGGGGTGTTTGGCGGCCTCGAGCTGGTCGAAGCAGCGCTGGATCTCGTCGAAGAGATCCTCCTGGGACTCGAGGAACTCCTCGTAGACCTTCAGCTTGAAGAAGAACTTGGAGAAATTGGCGCGCAGGAGGGTCTCGCGCTTCTTGAACTTGGCGTGCGCCTTCTTGCGGTTGGGTTCGCCCTTGGCCTTGAGCACCTCGTCCCACGCCTCGGCGCAGCCTTCCTCGCCCTTCTGGGTGGTCTCGACGAGCTTGGGGAGATTCTTGAAATAGGCGTCGCGGCTCTCGATCTTCTTGTCGATGACGACGCGGTCGAAGCGCTCCTCGCGTTTGAGGAGCTTGTCGCCGAGCTCGGCGATGAAGCTGCCGCAGATGGCGGTCTCGAAGAGCGCCTCCTGGGCATGGAGTTCGGCGGTCTCGATACGCTTGGAGATCTCGACCTCCTGTTCGCGGGTGAGCAGCGGGACCTGGCCCATCTGCTTGAGGTACATCCGGACGGGGTCGTCGAGGATGTCGTTCTGCGAGTAGCGGGTCTCCTCCTCCTCGGCCTCCTCCTGCTTCTGCTTGAAGCCCTCGACCTCGTCGGGGTCGAGGATGTCGATCTCGAGGTTCTGGAGGATGGAGATGACGTTCTCGATCTCCTCCGGATTGTCGACGGCCTCGGGGAGGGTCTCGTTGATGTCGTCGAAGGTGAGATAGCCCTGCTCCTTGGCCTGACGGATGAGGAGGCGGATCTTGTCGTTGACGTTGCCTGGCAGGTTGTCCTTGTCGCCGTTGGGCGCCGGCAGCGCGATCTCCGGTTCGGGAGCGGGCGCGGTGATGGCGTTCTTCTTGGAGGGCACAGGATCAGCCTCTACGGGCTTGGCTTTGCGCGGCATAAACTAATGGTGGGCGGAGAGCTGCGGCGGATGTTTGGCCTGCTGGATTAGATCGGCCTTCCGCTTCATAAGTAAAAGGTAAGAGTCAGAATCACTGTCCGGTCGAAGGGAGGCGATTTCAAGTCCGATTTGGTCGAGCTGCCGGCGCAGGTGGCGTTGGTGGAGCAAACGGAGGCCTTCGTTGGCCACTTTGACCGCGTCCTCCCCCCGGGGCGGGACGAAGAGCAACTTGGTGAGAAGCTGTTGTTCGGCCGCATCGTCCTGGGCGAGGGTCATGACCTCGTCGCGTCCCGGCCAATCCAGATCATGGAAAGCGGCGAGCGCGCGGTTGAGCAGCCGGCCGGCGACCGAGGAATCGTCGATCCAGTCCGGCTGGATCAAGGAGGCGAGGTGCGGGCCGAGCTCCTCGTGGTGGAGGCAGAGCAGGAGCAGATGCTCCTCGGGGCCGGTGGGGCTGTAGGTCTCGGTGATCCCCGAGTCGGGGGTCGCACGCTGGTCGATGTCGGCCGCGCCGGGCGCCGCGCGGTGGCCCCGGCGGAAGGCCTCGAAGTCGGCGAGCACCCCGCGGCCGAGCCGCAACTCGCGCTGGATCTGGACCAGATAGGTTTCGAGGGCGGTTTCCGAGGAACTCTGGATGATGATCTCGAAGAGCTGTTTTACGGCTTCTTGACGGTCGAGCGCGGAGGCGTTGGCGGGATCGGGGAGCACGGCGCGGCAGGCGAACGTGATGCCGTCGAGCGCGCGGCCGCGCAGCTCCTCGTAGGCGGATAGGCCGTGGTCGCGGAAGAGCTCGTCGGGGTCCTTGCCGACGGAGAGCTGGAGGAACTTCACCTCGATGCCGGTCTTGAGCGCGAGCGGGAGCAGGCGGAAGGCCGCCTTGCGGCCGGCGGCGTCGCCGTCGAGGAAACACTCCAGGCGCGGGTTGAGCCGGTGGAGCAGGTGTAGTTGGCGTTCGGTGATGGCGGTGCCCTGCGGGGCGACGACGGTCCTCAGGCCGGCGTGCCAGCAGCGCAGGGCGTCGAGCTGGCCCTCGACCATGACGAAGGGACCGTCGCCGCTGTGGGTGCGGGCGCGGTCGAGGTTGAAGAGCAGCTCGCCCTTGGTGAAGATCGGGGTCTCCGGCGAATTGACGTATTTGGCCTCGCGTGCCGGATCGTCGGCCGGGGTGCGCTCGGTCTGGCGGGCGGTGAAGGCGACCACGCGGCCCTGGATGTCGCGGATCGGGATCATCAGGCGCCCGCGGAAACGGTGCTTGAGCGCGCTCACGGAGAACGGCGCACCCTCCCGCACGAAGAACAGCCCGCACTGGCGGAAGGCCTCCTCGGAGTATTGATGTTTTGCCAACGCTGCGGCGAGGCCGCCGCCGGCCTCGTCGGCCGCCCCGATCTTGAACTCGTCGGCGAGCTCGAGGGGGAAGCGGCGCTTCTCCGTCCAGTAGCCGCGCATGTAGTCGCCGATCGCGGTCCGGCCCGCGAAGGCGGTGTGGAAGTGTTCGGCGGCGCGCTCGTGCAGGTCGTAGAGTTCCTGGCGCAGCGAGCGTTCCTCGCGGGTGGGGCCCCCTTCCTCGTACTCGAGCGGGATGTTGAAGCGGCGGGCGAGCGTCTCGGCGGCCTCGGAGAAGGTGAGATGCTCGGTCTCCATCGCGAAGGAGATGATGTCGCCGCCCTTGCCGCATCCGAAACATTTGTACATCCCCCGGTCGGGCGAGACATGGAACGACGGGGTCTTCTCGTTGTGGAAGGGGCACAGCCCCTTGAAGCTCGCGCCCGCCTTGCGCAGCGTGACGACGCCGGAGACGACGTCGACGATGTTCACCCGCTGTTTCAGGTCGCGGATGCTGGCGGGTTTGATCATCGGCATGGTGTGGGCGGGCGGGAGGGCACGGTGGGTCTCCGCCCGTGTCTGACGCTGCGGGTTTAACCTTCCCTCCCGAAAAATCCGCTGTCAAGAATCCCGCCCTTACCACCATGAAACGCCTGTGGCCCTTCCGTCTGCTGTGCTCGCTCCTGCCGTGCCTTGGGGCGGTCGGGGCCGCGCCGGCCCCCTCCGGGGCGGCGGCGGATCCGGTGGCGGCGCCTCCGGCGCCGATCGTGTGGGAGGCGGCGCTGCCGACCTTCACCGCCGGGGCCTATGACGAGGCCGTCGAGCGGATCTTCGCCGACTTCGAGTCGCTCAACGGCGCGCCTTCCCTGCGCCCCGGCCCGCGCGGCAGCGTGGGGCTCAAGATCTACACCGACTCGGGGCCGGGGCTCAACACGTCGCCGGCGTTGGTGCGGGCGGTGATCGCGGCGCTCGAGCGCCGCGGCTTCGAGGCGAAGAAGATCTTCCTGGTCGGGCTCAACCAGATGCGGTTGCGCGAGGCGGGTTTCCTGCCGGCCCTCTCCAAGGGCGGCAGCAGCTTCGCCGAGCACCCCGTCTTCGTGCTCGAGTCGGGCCGTTTCTACGAGTCGCAATGGTTCTATGACAGCCCGCTGCCGGCGCGTTTCGCGCCGGGCGTGCTCGAGCAGAAGGCCGCGCCGGTGGACGAGGAGGGCGGCTCGGTCGCCGCCGACCGCAAGAGCTTCCTGGCCACGCCGCTCTTCCTCGACGCCGATTTCTGGATCAACCTGCCGGTCTACAGCGACCATCCCGTGCTCGGGATCAACGGCGCGCTCGTCAACGCCACCCTCTGGAACGCCAGCAACACCCAGCGGTTCTTCCGCAGCCCCGCCAATGCCCCGGCGGCGGTGGCCGAGATGGCCGCGATCCCCGAACTGCGGGAGACCTGGCGCTTCAGCATCGTGAGCCTCGAGCGCTACCAGTACATCGGCGGGCCGCGCTTCCACTCGCTCTACACCGTGTCGGAGCCCAAGCTCTGGCTCAGCGCCGATCCGGTGCTGCTGGATGCGCTCATGCTCGAGCGACTCAACGCCGCACGGAAACACGACCGCTTCCGCCCCTTGCTGGGCGACGACCGCCGCCTCCTCGAGTACTGCGAACGGCTCGGCGTGGGCACGGCCCGGCCCGCGGACGCGCAGTGGCGCCGCCTGTAACCGGTTGGCGGATTCACGCATCCCGGGACGGCTCCCGGGCGGGGCCGGAGGCGGTCCCGATCCGCCGACATTGCCCTTGAATTTGCCTTCGGCGGCGCGAGAGTAGCCGGCGATGTCCGTGCTCCCCGCCTACCTTCCGGTTCTCCTGCAAATCGTCCTCGCCGGCGCGATGGGGGTGGGGATTGTCGCGGTCAGCCATCTTTTCGGCCACAAGCTGCGCCGCAATCCGATCAAGGACAGCGCCTACGAGTGCGGCGTGCCCGCCACCGGCAAGATCCACCCGCGGCTGTCCGTGAAGTTCTTCCTCACGGCGCTGCTCTTCATCCTCTTCGACATCGAGGTCGTGTTCCTGCTGCCGTGGACCTTCGTCTACCGCGAGTTCCTCGCCTGGGGCCTGCCGGTGCTGCTGCCGGCGCTCTGTTTCATCGGGCTGCTCGTCGCCGGGTTCCTGTACGAGTGGCGGAAGGGCGCGCTCGACTGGGAGCGCTGAGCCGCGGGGTTCCAATTGGCGGATACTGCCGGCCATGAGACTCGACCGCTTCATCTCCCGCAAACGGGTTGTCGAACTCCAGAGCACCGACCTGACGGGGGCGCTGCGCGAGATGCTCGACGTCACGGTGAAGTCGTTCCGCGAACTCAACCGCGACTCGCTGCTCAAGAGCCTCCTGCAGCGCGAGAACACGATGACGACCTACCTCGGGTACGGGGTGGCGCTGCCGCATGTGCGCACGCGCATGAACCGTCGTTACGTGCTGGCGGTGGGGCGCAGCTCCGCCGGGATCCGCTACGACGGACTGCGGGATGACGAAAACATCAAGCTCATCATCCTGCTGCTCGCCGACGAACGCGCGCGCGACTACCTGCAGGTGCTCGCGACGATCGCGCGCCTGGTGAAGGACCGAGAGTACGTCGAGCGGCTGGTCTTCGCCCCCTCGTCCGACGATTTCTTCCAGCAGCTCAACACCGGTTTCGGCGGCATCGCCAGCAAGCCCGTGCCGGTGCAGCACAGCCGGGTCAACCGCACTGTGCTGCGCCATGCCGAGCGGATCGCGCGCGGCACCGCGTGCCAGGGCGTGGTGCTCATCGGCGACACCTGCACCAGCACGGCCGCGCTCTCCAAGCCTTTCCCCGCCATCCCCACCACCCTGGTCACCAGCGACGCCGTCGAGGCCAACCTGCTGCAGGAGAAGTTCGCCCACATCATCCAGGTGAAGGCGTATTCAACAGGTCGTTTCGCGCAGCTGCGCAGTGCGATGCTCGTGGGGCTGTCGCGCGGCTGGTTCAAGTTCAACGACCGCCTCTGCTGCGTGAGCGGCATCCCCGACAGCAACCAGTTCGACACGATCGCCGTGGTCGATGTCGAGCGGGAGTTCCAGGCGCTGCTCTCCGGCCAGGCCGACCTGCTGCCGCCCGATGTGAAGCCGGAGGTGCTCGAGCGGGTCATCGCCATCGCCACCGAGCTCTCGGTCGAGGGGCGCGAGGGGCGGCCGGTCGGCTGCCTGTTCGTGCTGGGCGACACCGCGAAGGTCGAGCGGCTGACCAAGCCGCTCGTGATGAACCCGTTCTTCGGTTACAAGGACGAGGACAAGAACGTCCTCAGCCCGTTCATGGACGAGACGATCAAGGAGTTCTCCTCGCTCGACGGCGCCTTCGTCATCCGGGGCGACGGCGTCATCCGCTCGGCCGGCACGCTGCTGCAGGCGGCCGATCCCGAGCATCCGCTGCCCAGCGGGCTGGGCTCGCGCCATGCCGCGGCGGCGGCCATCTCGGTGGAGACGGATTGCGTGTCGATCGTGGTCTCCTCCAGCACCGGGCAGGTGACGTTGTTCCGCCGCGGGGTGATGCTGCCCCTGATCGAGCGCAAGGTGGGGCCGCGCGACTCGCAGGCGGGTTGAGCCGGCGCCCGGGCGGGCGTTTTCCCCGGCCCGCAGAATTATCTTGCCGGCGGTCGCGGCGTGGTGGTTGCTTCCGCCCCTTCAACCAATCCACCCATGCCGCAAGAACTCGTCACTTTGGAGTGCACCGAAGCCCGCAAAGAGGGCAAGCCGGTCTCTCGTTACCTTACGTTCCGCAACAAGAAGACCGTCACCGAGCGCATCGAGAAGAAGAAGTACAACCCCTTCCTCAAGCGCCACACGGTCCACAAGGAGATCAAGTAAGCACGGGGCTCCCGTCCTTTTCTCAACGACGAAGGCCGTCCTCTCGCGGGACGGCCTTCGTCATTGGGGCGGATGGACCGGACCTAGCCGGCCCGACGCTCGGTCTCGGCCCCGGCCTGGGCACGGCGGCTGGCCCGCCAGCTGTCGCGATGTTTGCGGATCCAGTCGAGCAGCGCCCGCTCGAAGCCGATGTCGTAGCCGAGCCGCTCCGACTCGAGCCACTTGTGCTTCAGGATCTCCTCCCTCTCGGCGAGGAACTCCTGGTAGAGGCTCGACGACTTCACGAAGTCGCGATTGTCGTTGGGTCGGGGAGCGGCGTTCATGCGGGGCGAAATCAGGAGGCGAGCTGGAGCTGGCGGCGGCCTTCGGCGCTGATCAAACCGGGATGCCAGGCCGGTTCCCATACGATTTCCGTGCGGACCGTCCGCACGCCCGGAACCGATTGCAGCTTGCGCTGGATCTCTCCGACGATGGCGCGGGACATCGGGCAGCTGGGCGAGGTCAACGTGAGCCGCACGCACACCTCGGCGCCCTCCGGTTGGGATGGCCCCACCTCCACCCCGTAAACCAACCCCAGATCGACGAGGTTGACGGGGATCTCCGGGTCGCGACAAGTCCGCAGGGCCGCGAAGATCTCTTCTGTGGT
>Ga0116187_1004009_pt1 | contig 13141 bp, 6 predicted proteins | sample AD_JPNNA6_MetaG_FD_89755 | JGI IMG/M metagenome (GOLD analysis project Ga0116187, IMG submission 89755) | Active sludge microbial communities of municipal wastewater-treating anaerobic digesters from Japan - AD_JPNNA6_MetaG | ecosystem: Engineered > Bioreactor > Anaerobic > Digestate | place... | reverse complement strand
CTGGCAGGTTGTTTCTAAAAGACTGGATCACGGCTCGCAGGCCGTGATGACGCAGTATATAGTCTGGTAGGGTTTGTTTCGGGGGAACCTTTCCACCATTCCACCTTCCCACCTTTCCACCTTTCCACCAACAATCCCCCCATATATATAGGTGCTACGATTCCTTCATGCCAGGCAGGAAGCGGATTCCAAGGCAAGTATATAAATATACTTGCCCGTAATTGCGCGGCCATGTGTCAGCCACTTCCCTTTCCCCTCGCGCGCGGGTGGCTCTCATTTGCATCCGGCGCTCAGACCCTGGTCTTCCTTAGGTCAACCTTATAATTTATAAGGATGACCTAAGGATGATGGCACTAAATCCAGTAGTAGCAAGGGAGGGCGCTATGAAGCATATTGCGGAATGTATCTGTTTATTTATGCGATTGTCAAGAAAATGGGTGAGCTTAACCGCCTGGTTTGCAAGAGGATTGGGAATACCAGCCGCCCTCTCCTCGCGTGCAAGTTGAAAGGATACATCCTGCTTGACATAATCGCGCGGGTGGCAGATATATGGCAACAAAAGTTAGTTAACTGCAGAGGAAGCTTATGCGTATCGCCATCGGCGGATTCTTTCACGAATCGAACACTTTCAGCCCCCTCATCACCGGTGAAGAGGATTTCCTGATCTTCCGCCGCGGGGAAATCTACGCTCACCAGGATGCCTATTTGCTCGCCAAAGGGATCATCTCCTATTTCCAACAGCATGCGGGATATGAACTTGTGCCGCTGGTCTTTGCCCGGGCGGTGCCGAATGGCGAAGTGGACGCGGAGCTTTACGGCAGGCTCAAAAATGAGTTTTTCAGCTATCTGCGGGAAGCCGGGCCCGTGGACGCCTGCGTGCTCGCCCTGCATGGTTCGATGCGGGTGCGGGGAATCGGTTCCGCGGAAAGTGACCTGCTCCTCGCCCTCAAGTCCGCATACCCCTCTCTTCCCCTCTTTTGCGGCCTGGACATGCACGCCACGGTCACCCGGGACATGCTGCGCTGCACACAAGCCCTGGTCGGTTTCAAAACAGCCCCGCACATTGATGCCTGGGAAACCGGATGGGAAATAGCACGGCTGGCGGATTTGTCGCTCAGCACGGGAACAAAGCTGCGGATGGGCGCCGCGCGCCTGGATTGCCTGATCGCCGGGGAAAAATCCGAAACAGACTACGAACCGATGCGCTCCCTGATCGCCGAACTGCGCGAGGTCGAGGCGCGGCCGGGGGTCTGCTCCGCCTCCCTGCTCTTGGGCTTTCCCTGGGCGGACGCGGAGGAAAACGGCGTCACCGCGCTCGTGGTCACCCAGGACGAACAGGCCCTGGCGGATGCCTGCGCCCGCCAGTTACGCGACAGTTTCCGCGCCCGGCGTAACGAATTTAGCTTCTCCGTCCCCGCCTATCCTCCCGAACAGGCACTAAAACTGGCCCTGCAAGAGGATTGCAAGCCTGTGCTGGTCTCTGATTCCGGCGACAACCCAACCGCCGGCTCCACTGCCGACAACACCACCCTCATCTCGCTGTTGGGAAATGAATTGCGACACCTCACGCCGGGTAAAAACATCACGGTCGCCGGTATCTACGATCCGGACGCTGTCCGCATCTGCGCCGAGCGGCAGGGACAAAAAATCTCCCTCCGGGTGGGCGGTAACTTTGACACCCTGTATTGCCAACCGGTTGCACTGCAGGGCGTTCCGCTGCGCATGGTGGAAAACTTTGGCCTCTACGCCGCCACCCTTGTCCTTTTCCGGACGGAGGAATTTGACCTGATCCTGAGCTCCAAACACATCGGCTTTACCGACCTGGAGCCATTCCATGCTTTGGGAATCGACCCCCTGGCCCAGGACGTGATCGTGGTCAAACTGGGCTACCTGACCCCGGAACTACAGAGCATCGCCGCAAAATCCTGCCTGGCACTGACCCGCGGCTGCACGGACGAGGTCTTGCAGAGATTGCCCTATACCCGTTCCTACGACCTGATCTGAAACCATAAGCAATTGTTGGTTATGCAGAATTGGTCGTTTGTTTGGCTAAAGTGACTCCCGCATATCGATGCCGCTTGGGCAAAAAACGGAATCGATTCCAAAGGCAACCAATTTATCGGGCGGGGCGGCAGGATCAGAATGGCGGCGGATATGCCTCCATCTCCGCCTGGCTGAGAGTGCAGAAATTGAAGTTCTGCCAATCGGTGGTCACATACTTGAAACGGCCGCAGCCGACAACTCCACCAGAGTTATTGCCGCCGGTGACGCCGGTCCAGTAATCGGCGCCCAAGGATATGATATAGCGGGAATTGAGGCGGTCGTCGGGAGTGGGCTGATCCAATATCAGTTTGGCTTCGCAAGTCACGAAAATACCGTCTATGGGCAAACCGTCGATGGACGCCCGGTCTTGGGGCCAGAAATGAAAGCAGCGTCCATTGCCCGGGCGGGCTGAAACGCTGCCATCCGGCAGAAACACAGCGTCTGAAACGAAGGACGAATCGGCATACATGTCCTCCCGGTACCACTTGCCGTAGATTCCGGAATCGTCATTTTGCAAGGGATGCCACGCATGATCCGCATTGGAAAAATAGGACGCCCGCATATTGCGGATCAAGACCCGGGTATTGGTAGCTGGATTGCCGCGCGTTTCCTCGTATAACACACCCCAGGAGGTAAAGGCATGGTGTTGCGGCAGAGGCGTAACCTGATCCACCACGGCTTCGTCGTACCAGTCCCAGTAGGGGTTTACGCCATGCGGGAAGCCTTGTCCGGGCAGGATCATATCGTCAATGACAGTTTGCAGGGTGTTGGGCAAAGGTGCGGCCTGAGCGATCTGCGGCGGAGTCGAGAACACACCAAACACTTCATCGCTATTCTGCCAGTCGTTTTTCACCGCCCAGGCACGTATAGTGCGCGGCTCTCCCACCGGGGGTAGGGGCGTGAAATAGTATTCGTATGACGTGGCGGTAGAATCCTGGTATTCCAGCTTGTACATGATCCAGGCTTCGGTGGGAAAGCTGCTCAAAGTCAGCTGAGTTCCGGCGGGATAGAAGCCTGAAGGCGGAAAGAACTCCGGCGGTGCGACGACCTTGGGCCGCACATACCAGAAGCGGCGGGGATTTGAGGCAGTTACCAGATAGTTGTTCCCGCTGCTTTCGCCGATCAGGGTCCAGCCGGGATCGCTGAAGGGAAGCGGCTGATTTGACGAATAGATCACGTATTGGTCGACATCGGGATAGGGAGTCCAGCTGAGTAAAAGTTGCCCATTGGGAAGCTGCTGGAGATTCAGATTCAGGTCGGCTCTCAAGCCATCCTGAGACCAGGGAATTGCGATATAGGGTTCGGCAGACAATGCGCCCAGCGTTGTGCCAAGCAGCAAGGTCAGGCACACCAACAAACCAATATGCGAACGAATCATTATTCCTCCTTCGCCGAGACTTCCTAAGACCACGGCATAGTAATACGGATAATATATCTACCTGAGTCTGTCTGACAAGGAGTTTTTTTATATCAGGAGCTTGTGGATTTAAGAGACGCTAACTCAGACTACATGCGTCTTGAACAACATTACCAACCGGTGGCCAGCCATTTTTCCATGTAAATCTATCTTTTAAGACGGAAAGATGTCCTGTTCCTGCACCTTGCGGCTGGTGACAAAGTGCAGTTTGGCAACCTCCGCCAAACGCCGCAGGCTGAATTTGTCGGCAAATTCCTGGGCTGCTTTGAGGACGCTCTTGCCCGCTCCCAGGGGGAACTTGATCCCATAGGCGCGGTTCATCGACTCCCGCTGCTGCAAAAACTGGTAGCGGGCGATAATGGAGGCCGCCGCCACCGCCGCATCCCTCTCCGCGTCATGCCTTTCCTCCACCGGCTGGCTCACTTTGCGGGCCTTGAGCAGGCTGCGCACCTTGCGGCTATTGCTGAACTGGTCAACCAGCACGCCCTGGGTGAGGGGAAAGGCCTCCAGCAGCTTTTGGATGGCGGTGCCGTGCTGCCAGGCGAGCAGGTCGTTGAGGTTCTGCCCCCGGCCCTGCATGTCGGCTATTATCTCGTTGTATTTCAAAGGCTTGATCATCACGCAGGCGATGCGGGAGCGGAAGCGTTCATAGAGAGCCAGGGCGATGGTCTTGATCTGTGAATCCCTGAGCTTTTTGCTGTCTTTCACGCCCAGGGCGCGCAGTTCTTCCAGGCAGGCCTCGTCCGCCGCGAACGCCGCCACCACCAGCGCGCCGAAGTAATCGCCCTTGCCGCACTCATCCGAACCGATCCAACTTTCCCACTCGTGCAGGGGCGCACGGGGTTCCGCGAGCTCTTCGCAGACGCGTTCCAGATCGAGCTTCAACTGGCTGGGCGAACCCTTGCCAAGCACCGTGCTAAGCCCCTTTTTCTCAGAGTGGTAGATGTTGAGCGTGGTCTGCTCGCCCTCCCTGCCCAAACGCAGTTGCAGCCCATAGTCAATCTCGCGTTGGGAGAGCACCTGGATGCCGATCCGGGCAATTTCGGGCAGAAAGTGGGCAAGAAAGTGTTCAATCTGTTTGTTCATAAGACCTGCGTTGAAAGGTTATTAGAGCCATTGGGGGCGGGCGGGGGTATCTGTCAACGTTAAAATGGGGGAAAAAATAATTTGTGCTTGACAGAAAACGGCTTATAATAACTTTAGCAATCAGTCCCTTGGACTGCTAATGTAAAACTTAAAAGATTATTCAATATGGAGGTTAAATTATTATGGCAAAACAAATGCTGTATTCACACGAAGCCCGCACCGCACTCAAGAAGGGCGTTGATCAGCTTGCCGATGCCGTGAAGGTGACCCTCGGGCCCCGCGGCAGAAACGTGGTATTGGACAAGAAGTTTGGTTCTCCGACCATCACCAACGACGGCGTGACCATCGCCAAAGAGATCGAACTGGAAGGGGAATTTGAAAACATGGGCGCGCAGCTCTGCAAAGAAGTTGCGGAAAAGACCCACGACAACGCCGGAGACGGCACCACAACCGCCACCCTGCTGGCCCAGGCCATCATCGAGGAAGGCCTCAAGCACGTGACCGCCGGGGTGAACCCCATGTATCTGAAACGAGGCCTGGAAAAGGCCACCAAGGTCGTGGTGGAAAAAATCCACGAGTTTTCCAAGACCATCAAGAGCAACGAAGAGATCGCCCAGATCGCTTCCATTTCCGCCAACAACGACAACGAGATCGGAAGCCTGATCGCCGAGGCCATGGAATCCGTGGGCAAGGAAGGCATCATCAACATCGAAGAAGCCAAATCCATCGACACCGGCCTGGAGAAAGTGGAAGGCATGCAGTTTGACCGCGGCTACCTTTCCCCCTATTTCGTCACCAATCCGGACAAGATGATCGCCGAGCTTGAAGACCCCTTCATCCTCATCCACGACAAGAAGATAAGCGTGCTCAAAGACCTGCTGCCCATCCTGCAGGAAATCTCTCAGCACGGACGCCCCCTGCTCATTATCGCCGAAGACATCGAAGGCGAAGCCCTGGCCACCCTCGTGGTCAATAAACTGCGCGGCGTGCTCAACGTAGTCGCCGTGAAAGCCCCCGGCTTTGGCGACCGCCGCAAAGCCATGCTGGAAGACATTTCCATCCTCACCGGCGCCACCCTCATCTCCGAAGAGATGGGACGCCGCCTGGACAGCGCCACCATGGCCGACCTCGGCCGCGCCAAGAAAGTCCTGGTGGAAAAGGAAAACACCACCATCCGCGAAGGCGCCGGCTCCGATGAAAACGTGGCCGCCCGCATCAAGCAGATCAAGGCCCAAATAGAGGAAACCACCTCCGATTACGACAGGGAAAAGCTCCAGGAACGCCTGGCGAAGCTTTCCAGCGGCGTTGCCGTGATCCGCATCGGCGCAGCCACCGAGACCGAAATGAAAGAAAAGAAAGCCCGCGTGGATGACGCTTTGCACGCCACCCGCGCCGCGGTTGAAGAAGGCATCGTCCCCGGCGGCGGAGTGACCCTGATCCATGCCGCCAAAGCCCTCAAAAACATGAAAAACCTCTCCCACGAGGAGAAGATGGCGGTGGAAATCATGATGAAAGCCCTGGAAAAACCCGCCTACCAGATCGCCGCCAACGCCGGAGAAGAAGGCGCCGTGGTGGTTGAAAAGCTGAAAACATACAAAGACGGGCACATGGGCTTCAATGCCGCTTCCTGCCAGTATGAAGACCTCTTCAAGGCCGGAATCATCGATCCCGCCAAGGTCGTGCGCTCCGCGGTGCAAAACGCCGCTTCCATAGCCGGCCTGATGCTGACCACCGAATGCATCGTCACCGACATCAAGGAACCCGAAGCTCCCGCTCCAATGCCCAATCCCGGCATGGGCGGAATGTATTAAACTACACTCCAATACCATCCATAACCGACAGGCCTTCTCTCCCCGGGAAGGCTTGTTTTTTTGGGCTGGTGTGGTTGTTTCTAAAAGACTGGATCACGGGTAAGCCACCCCAGAGGGGGCCCCGACTTCCCGTGATGACGCGGTTTTGTGGTCATGTGTGCTTTGTTTCGGGGTTGGCGTGGTAGTTCCCAAAAGACTGGATCACGGGTAAGCCACCCCAGAGGGGGCCCCGACTTCCCGTGATGACGCGGCTTTGTGGTCATGTGTGCTTTATTTCTGGGTTGGCGTGGTAGTTTCCAAAAGACTGGATCACGGGTCAAATCACCCCACCAAACCGCTACGCGCTTTGGTGAGGGCCCCGACAGGCCGTGATGACACGGTTTTATGGCTTAGAAAGGTTTGTATCTGGTTCGGGTGGTTTTTTTTTGGGTTGGACGACCGTCTTTGTATCCTGTTTTTATTTCTTGTTGATTTGTGTAATTTAAGGGCTGCCGAAGTCTGTTCGGCAGAGGCAACGGAGTTGCCTGTTTGGAAGAGACCTCCGGTCTCTGTGGCAAACGGACTTTGCCACCCCTGGCCACTGGATCACGGGTCAAATCACCCCACCAAACCGCTACGCGCTTTGGTGAGGGCCCCGACAGCCAGTGACACAGAATATAGCCTGATGGTTCTTGTTTGTTCAGGGAACCTTTTCACCATTTCACCTTTCCACCTTTCCACCTTTCCACCATTTCACGGCCTAATCGTAGCACCTATATATTATGAGGGGTGGATGGGCCTCATTTGCATCCCCCTCTCCGGCGTGGGTCTTCCTTAGGTCATCCTTATAATTTATAAGGATGACCTAAGGATGATGGCGTAACAGCCTGTGGCAGCGAATGATGGCGCTATAAGAGATTATGGGGATGGTTGTGAGAATTATTTTGGAAAGGTGACATGATCACGTGGTGGGGTGGTGGAGTTGTGATAATGAAAGAGAGAAAATAATGGACGCCAGCCCCGAAACAAGTCCCACCAGACCACAAAACCGCGTCATCCCTGGCAGCCGGGGTCACCGACGGTCGGCAACGATCTGGCTGGGTGGCGTGACCCGTGATCCAGTCTTTTAAGGAATGTTTGAAGTCCAGGCCGGCTTTGGGATTGGTGAAATCCATGCAAGCTATCTTGCCGGCTTGAACTCAAAACCAACGCCAGCATGGAGTTCAAAGAGCCTAAACTGGCAACAAACATCCACCGGACGCCTGGACTTCATGCGGGTTAGTCTGCAAATATCAACCAGATACACCCACCGATGGAGCCGACACTCCATGCAGTTCCTTAAAAAAGAGCTTGACTTGGATTTAAAAGATAAAACAATGCGGTTCGTCATGATGATCACTTACATCGCGACAGCTCGATGAACGAGTCAAGATACATACCCGGAATCAAGGGATAAGGAGAAAGTAATGAAAAAAGCCATAGCCTTTCTGATGCTTGCGCTTCTCATTGTTTCAGCAGTTTATGCCGATGCCAGGGCCAAAGCAAATGAACGCGTGGAAAAGGCGCGCAAATTGGATAGATTGGCGGAGAAGTTCAAGGCAGAGACAGGATTTACAGGACGGGTTGACAGAGCCTATCAAAGAAACTGTCTAAGCCATTTCAGGGGTAGTTTTCCAGGTATTGGTTTCCCTGACCTGGCGGATACTCTGGCTATGCGGCAGGCATTTGACGCCATCATGGGGAAGATTATGCCCTACATAGGCTTCGAGGGATTAACCCTTACGAAAGCATGGATAGTTCACGACAAAAACCATACAAGCACGATCTACCAACAACTGGTTCACGGCTATAGTTTTATAGCTGGTGGCAATGTAATAATCAGTTATTACCGGGATTCAGACGATATAGCCATCGATCCTTCGATTGAATACAAGCCCATTCCCCCAGTCCAGGTCAACTACACATTTGAGCAAGCCGTGGAAACCGCGAGGCAGCATTATATAAAGGTTCTGGGCTATCCCGACACACTGTCCTTTGTATCCGCAAAAGGGGATACTGAAGAAGACGTCTCATCAATGAGGCAGAGTGAGGTCAGAAACAACGGCATTAAGTATGTTTCCGACAAGGGGGAGTATAGACTTTGCCATATAATTGGGATATCAGTCGCTTATGGGCCAGCAAGACAGCGTGCCGCTTACATCGATGCGCAAACGGGAGAGCTTGTTCAGTTGTCTGATGGATGATAGTAGTTCCCGCCAGCCATAATAAAAGCCCGGTTTTGACGCCGGGCTTTTGTCTATTGCTTACTGTCAGTTAATTTCCACCTTTCCGTTGCGGTAGTCGAGCTTCATGCTGGGACCCGCGCTTCCAGAAAGCACCGCCTTGGCCAGGGCGTCTTCCAGTTCCTTCTGGATCATCCTCTTGAGCGGCCTGGCGCCGAATTGCGGGTCGAATCCGGCAGCGGCAATGTAATCGGCGAGGGCGTCTGTCCACTCCAGTTCAATCCCCTTCTCGCGCACCCGGTCTGCCAGTTGCTGCAGTTGGATTTGCACGATCTGGCGGATGTTGTCGCGGCTGAGGCGGTGGAAGATAATGATATCGTCCAGCCGGTTGAGGAACTCCGGGCGGAAATACCGTTTCAGGATGTTCATCAGTTCAGGGCGCAGGGCTTCCAGGTCTTCGGCAGCGTAGATTTCCTGCGAGCCGATGTTTGAGGTCATGATGATCACGCTGTGGCGGAAATCCACGGTGCGCCCCTTGCCGTCCGTGAGCCTGCCATCGTCCAGAATCTGGAGCAGGATGTTGAAGACATCCGGATGAGCTTTCTCTATCTCGTCAAAGAGGATAACGCTGTAAGGACGGCGCCGCACGCCCTCCGTGAGATAGCCGCCTTCGTCGTAGCCCACATATCCGGGAGGCGCGCCGATGAGGCGGGAGACGGAGTGTTTTTCCATAAACTCGCTCATATCCAGGCGCAGCATGGCTTTTTCGCTGTCGAAGAGATAGGCTGCCAGGGTCTTGGCGAGTTCGGTCTTTCCCACCCCAGTGGGGCCCAGGAAGATGAATGACCCGATGGGGCGGTTGGTGTCGCTCAAACCGCTGCGGGAACGGCGGATGGCATTGGCGAGGGCGGTGATTCCCTCCTGCTGTCCGATGACGCGGCGGCCCAGGATCTCTTCCAGTCCCAGCAGCTTGCTCATCTCGCTCTGCACCAGCTTGGAGACGGGGATGTTAGTCCATTTGGAGACCACCTCGGCGATCAGTTCCTCATCCACCTTTTCCTTGAGCAGGGGATCGGCGGCTTCGCCGGAAGCGGCGCTGAGTTTGCTGTTCAGTTCCGCCAGTTCCGCCTCCTTTTCCTTGATGCTGCCGTAGCGCAGTTTGGCGACGGTCTCGTAATCGCCCTGGCGTTCGGCTTTTTCCGCCTCGCTTTTGAGGTTGTCCAGGTACTCACGCAGGGAACGGGCTTTCTCAAAAACCTGCTTTTCGTTTTCCCAACGCAGGCGCAGGGCGTTGCGCTCCTCATTCAGCTCCGCCATTTCCTGGTTGATCTTTTCCAGCCGCTGGGCGGAGAGGGCGTCCTTTTCCTTGGCGAGGGAAAGGCGTTCGATCTCCAGTTGGCGCAGTTTGCGTTCGGCTTCGTCCAGTTCACTGGGCAGGGAGTCGATCTCCATGCGCAGCTTGGCGCAGGCCTCGTCTATCAGGTCTATCGCCTTGTCAGGCAAGAACCTGTCCGAGATGTAGCGGTCGCTGAGCACCGCCGCCGAAACCAGCGCGTTGTCCGTGATCTGCACTCCGTGGTGCACCTCATACTTTTCCCGGATGCCGCGCAGGATGGAAATGCTGTCCTCCACGCCCGGTTCCTGCACCATTACGGGCTGGAAGCGGCGCTCAAGGGCGGGGTCTTTTTCGATATATTTGCGGTATTCATCGATGGTGGTGGCTCCGATGCAGTGCAGGGTACCCCTCGCCAGGGCAGGTTTCAGCATATTGGAGGCGTCCATCGACCCCTCCGCCGCGCCGGCCCCAACCACGGTGTGGATTTCATCGATGAAGAGGATGATGCGGCCTTCCGACTTTTCCACCTCGGACAGCACCGCTTTGAGGCGTTCCTCAAACTCGCCGCGGAACTTCGCCCCGGCTACCAGGGCGGCCATGTCCAGTTCCAGGATTTCCTTGTCTTTCAGGTTTTCCGGAACGTCACGCGCGACCACGCGGCGCGCCAGGCCTTCCACAATGGCGGTCTTGCCCACGCCGGGTTCGCCGATCAGGATGGGGTTGTTTTTGCGGCGGCGGGAAAGGATTTGCACGCTGCGGCGGATTTCCTCGTCCCTGCCGATCACCGGGTCAAGCTTTTCCTGGCGCGCCAGGCGGATCAGATTGCGGGTGTATTTTTCCAGGGACTGGTATTTGGCCTCCGGGTCCTGGTCTGTAACCCGCTGATTGCCGCGCAGTTCCTTGAGCGCGAGCAGCAGCCTGTCCGCGTCCGCTCCGGCTTCGCGCAGCAAGCGGGCTGCTTCCTTCCCCTTACGAAGGGTGGCAAGAAGTATGTGTTCCAGGCTGATGTAGTCGTCCTGCAACTGCTCCGCCTCGCGCTCGCTCTGGTGCAGGATGTCCAACACCTCTTTGGAGAGATAGACTTGCGCGCCGCTCACCCGGGGCAGTTTTTTAAGCTCATCCTCCACTTTGGAGGACAGAGTGGCGGGAACTACCTCCAGCTTTTGCAGCGCGGGCAAGACCAGGGAATCCTGCTGCTGCAGCATCGCCGCCAGCAAGTGCAGGTCTCTGATCTCCTGATGCCCGTATGATTGAGCCAGCGCCTGCATTGCCTGCAGGGTCTCCTGGCTGCGGATTGTAAATCTTTGTGTATTCATGTTAAGCTCCTCCTAACAAGTATAATTACTAATAAGATAACCGATAGAAGGCGGGCTGTCAAGAAGAAAATTAGCACTCTGAGCAAATGACTGCTAATAATCGTTTGCCATTCCACCTTTCCACTGCCAGTTACTAAAGACCGGAGCACGGTTCACGCGGATAACAAACGCGGATTGGGGTAATTTGGGTTTGTGATTTTGTATAATTTGAGGGCTGCCGAAGTCTGTTCGGCAGAGGCAACGAAGTTGCCCGCTTGAAAGAGACCTCCGGTCTCTGTGGCAAACGGACTTTGCCACCCCAGGGACTGGATCACGGGTCAGCCACCCCACCAAACCACTACGCGCTTTGGCGGGGACCCCGACAGCCCGTGATGACACGGTTTTTGGTCTGGTGTGCTTTGTTTCAGGGCTGGTGTTTGGAGTTCAAGCCGGCAAGGTAGCTTTCTTTGATTTCCTCAGTCCCAAAGCCGGCTTGGACTTCAAACATTCCTTGTTTGTTTCGGTGTCGGCTGGTTGTTTCAAAAGACTGGATCACGGGTCAAGCCCGTGATGACACGGTGTGTATCTGGGGGTGGGTTGTTTCGGGGTTGGTTTGTCGTTTCTAAAAGACTGGATCACGGGTCAGCCACCCCACCAAACCACTACGCGCTTTGGCGGGGACCCCGACAGCCCGTGATGACACGGTTTCGGGGTCGGGTATGTCTTGTTACGGGGAACCTTTCCACCTTTCCACCTTTCTACCAATTCTCACCTCATATATATAGGTGCTACGACCCCTTTATGCCAGGCGGGAAGCGGATCCCAGGGCAAGTATATAAATATACTTGCCCGTAATTGCGCGGCCATGAGCTGGCTGCCCTCCATTTCCCCTCGCGCGCGGGTGGCTCTTCATACCAGATAACTGCGCCGAATGTGATATCTCCATTTCCCCTCGCGCGCGGGTGGCTCTCATTTGCATCCGGTGCTCAGACCCTGGTCTTCCTTAGGTCAACCTTATAATTTATAAGGATGACCTAAGGATGATGACACCAAAGCGAGTAGCAGCAAAGGAGGGCGGTATGATGGATTATGCGGAAGGTTGTGGTATTTTTGTGGAAAGGTGGAAAGGTGCCCCCGAAACAAGTCCACCAGACTAAAAATGTGTCATCCCGGGCTGCGCCCCGGGATACAGTCTTTAGAAATATACGCGTTCACCTTTCCACTTCAAACCGGGGCATAAAAAAAGACCCGGAATTTACATCCCGGGCCTTCGCAGTCTTGTTTGTGACTATTTTATGAGGATTGTTCTCTTCACATAGCTTTCGTTACCGGCTTTGAGCACCATCAGGTAAACGCCGTTGCCGCAAGTTTTGCCTTGCTGATCGCGGCAATCCCAGGTGGTGGTGTAGGTATCTTTTCCCTGGAAACCGCTCACCAGGTCGCGCACCAGTTCGCCGCGGAGGTTATACACGCTCAGGCGCACCGGGCTATTGTCTTTCGCCACGCTGTAGGTGACTCTGGCGTAAGAACCGAAGGGATTGGGATAGACCTTGTTGATTCCGGTGGCTATCTCGATGGGAGGCACCGAAGAACCGCCGGAATTATCCACCTGGATACTGACCGGACCATAGAGGTTGACTGTGCCGTCAAACTCATTGCTGGTGAGCCAGTAGTAGTAGTAGGTTTCATCAAGCATCAGATCGTGGTCGGAATACATATAGCTCTGCTGTTGCGATGTATTGGTGCCTGGGATCAGCGGGCTGATCAGCTCCGCGCTGGCATAGTCCTCCTCCGTATTGCGGAACACATAATAGCCAAGCAGTCCGGTTTCTGTCTGCGTGACCCAGTTGAGGTTCACAAAGCCGTCCACCGAGAGGCCGCAGGTGAAGGAGGAAAGCTCCACAGGAGTGGCAGTTGGATCAGCCACTCTAAGCCGGAAGGGATCAAGTCTG
>Ga0116187_1003985_pt1 | contig 13204 bp, 7 predicted proteins | sample AD_JPNNA6_MetaG_FD_89755 | JGI IMG/M metagenome (GOLD analysis project Ga0116187, IMG submission 89755) | Active sludge microbial communities of municipal wastewater-treating anaerobic digesters from Japan - AD_JPNNA6_MetaG | ecosystem: Engineered > Bioreactor > Anaerobic > Digestate | place... | reverse complement strand
GCCGGCATCGCCGTGAAGATGATCACCGGCGACCACCCCACGACCGCCACCGCGATCGCCGGCGAGCTCTGCATCCGCGGCGAGACCGTCACCGGCGCCACGCTCGACGAGTGGAGCGACGACCAGCTGACCGATCGGGTCGAGGACATCGGCGTGTTCGCCCGGGTGTCGCCCGAGCACAAGCTGCGCATCGTGAAGTCGCTGCAGGGCCGCGGGCACGTGACGGCCATGACCGGCGACGGGGTCAACGACGCACCGTCGCTCAAGCAGGCCGACGTCGGCGTGGCCATGGGCATCACCGGCACCGAGGTGTCGAAGGAAGCGGCCGACGTCGTTCTCGCTGACGACCAGCTGGGCAGCATCGTGTCCGCCGTCGGACAGGGCCGAGCCATCTACGACAACATCGTGACCTTCGTCCGGTTCCAGGTCGCCACCAACGTCGGCGCCATCATCACGCTGGTCGGCTCCCAGCTCATCGGGCTGCCGAAGCCGTTCGCTGCGATCCAGCTGCTGTGGATCAACATCATCATGGACGGTCCGCCGGCCATGGCCCTCGGGACCGACGTCCCGAAGCCCGGCGTGATGTCACGCCTGCCCCGGGCGCGCGACGCCGTCATCCTCAACCGCCACCGGATCTCGGTGCTGTTGATGCACGGCGCCATCATGGCGGCCCTCACGCTCGGCATCCTCGCCTGGGCCAAGGACGAGTACGGCGAGTCCACCGGTGCGACCATGGCCTTCACGGCCTTCGTCCTGTTGCAGATCGTCAACGCCCTCAACGTCCGGTCCGAGGGCACGATCTTCAGCCCGACGACCTTCACCAACCGCTGGTTGTGGGCGGCGCTCGGCACCGTGACCGTCCTGCAGATCCTCGTGGTCGAGGTCGCCCCGATGCGCAACCTCTTCGAGACGCACGACCTGAACCTCACCCAGTGGGGCATCTGCGTCGCCGCAGCGCTGTCACTCGGGGTGTTCGACGAGATCCGCCGGGCGATCTACAAGGCCAAGGTCGACACCGCCCCAGCGGCGCCGACCCACGCCCTGACATAACCCGACCAACCGAGAGCCGGATCAGGGCGGGGTCGACGAAGTCGGGCCCCGCCCCCAAAAGGACAGTTCGTTGGTCGGCGCAGCCGACAGCTTCCGGAGCCACCGACCTGACTCCGAGCCACTATTCGATACTGCTCATGACGTGCTTGATGCGGGTGTAGTCGTCGATGGCGTAGCCGGAGAGGTCCTTGCCGTAACCCGACATCTTGAACCCGCCGTGGGGCATCTCGGCCACGAGGGGGATGTGGGTGTTGATCCACACGCAGCCGAAGTCGAGGCGGCGAGACATGCGCATCGCCCGCCCGTGGTTCTGGGTGAAGACGGAACTGGCGAGACCGTACGGCGTGCCGTTGGCCCAGCGCACCGCTTCGTCCTCGTCGGTGAACCGCTGCACGGTGATGACCGGGCCGAAGATCTCGTCCTGCACCATCTCGTCGTCCTGGCGGAGACCCGAGACGACGGTGGGGTTGAAGAAGTAGCCGCGGTCGCCGAAGCGGTCGCCACCGGTCTGCACCGTGGCGTGGTCCGGGACCCGGTCGAAGAACGACGACACCCGGTCGAACTGGTTGACGTTGTTGAGCGGGCCGTAGAGAACGTCCTCGTCGTCGGGCTGTCCCGTGGCCGTGCCGCGCGCCTGCTCGGTGAGCGCCGCCACGAAGTCGTCGTAGATCTTCGGGCCGGCGAGCACCCGCGTTGCGGCGGTGCAGTCCTGGCCAGCGTTGAAGTACCCGCCGATCGCGATGGCCTCGGCGGCCGCCTCGAGGTCGGCGTCGTCGAAGACCACGACCGGTGCCTTGCCGCCGAGCTCGAGGTGACAGCGCTTCAGCGTCTGTGACGCCTGCTCGGCCACCTGCATGCCCGCACGAACCGAGCCCGTGATCGAGATCAGCTGGGGGATCTCGTGACCGACGAGCGCTCGACCGGTGTCTCGGTCGCCACACACCACGTTCATGACGCCGGGCGGGAGGAACTCCGCCATCATCTCGGCCATCATCACCGTCGTCACCGGGGTGGTGTCGGACGGCTTGAGCACCACGGCGTTGCCGGCAGCGATGGCGGGCGCCCACTTCCACACCGCCATCATCATCGGGTAGTTCCACGGCGCGATCTGGGCGCACACGCCGATCGGCTCTCGACGGATGAACGACGTGTGGCCGGCGAGGTACTCGCCCGCCGATCGGCCCTCGAGGTTGCGGGCCGCACCGGCGAAGAACCGGATCTGGTCGATCATCGGAGGAAGTTCTTCGGACGCCGTGAGCCCGATCGGCTTGCCGGTGTTGCGCGACTCGGCGGCGATGAACTCGTCGGCCCGGGCTTCGAGCGCGTCGGCGATCTTCAGGAGGGCGAGCTGCCGTTCGCCCGGTGTCGAGTCCCGCCACACCTCGAAGCCGGCCTGCGCTGCGGTACAGGCGCGGTCGATGTCCTCGGCGCTCGAGCGAGGCGCCGTGGCGAACACGTCGCCGGTGCAGGGATCGATCAGGTCGGTCGTGGCGCCGTCTGCGGCCTCGACGAGCTCACCGTTGATGAAGTTGCGAATCACGTCGGTCATGGAGGTCGAGCCTTGCTCAGACCGTTGCGATTTGCAATGGTTCCTGCGAATTCACTACCTCGAAGACGCCTGGAATTGCGAATACCGTCGTAGTAGCCTGACGTTCCAACGGATTTCCTCGAAACCAGGTGCCTCCCATGACCGATAGCGCTCACCTCGACCGGATCAACGCCAACGCGGCGACCATCGCCGACGAGCAGATGGCCACGCTCTTGGCCAACACCACGGCCTCCAAGGCTCTCTACGAGCGGGCAGTCCGTTCGATGCCCGGAGGCGTCGCCTCGAGCTTCCAGCTCGGCGACCCCTACCCCATCTATCTCGAGAAGGGCGTCGGCGCCGAGGTGTGGGACGTCGACGGCACCGGCTATTACGACTTCCACAACGGGTTCGGATCGATCGCCGTCGGGCACTCCAACCCGATCGTCGCCGAAGCCGTCGCCGCTGCGGCCTACCGAGGCATGCACTTCGCCGTCACCGTCGAGAGCTGCGTCGAATTGGCCGAGGAGCTGTGCCGCCGCTTCAACGTCGACCAGGTGCGCTTCACCAACTCGGGAACCGAGTCGAACATGACCGCCATCCGGGTGGCTCGCGCCGCGACGGGCCGCGACGTCATCGCCAAGATCGAGGGCAGCTACCACGGTCACGTCGACCAGCTGATGTACAGCTGCACGCCCGGCGCCGAGTCGATGGGCGGCCGCGACATGCCGGCGAAGACCCCCAAGTCCAAGGGCATGCCCAAGGGACTCGAGGACTGGATCCGCATCGTGCCGTTCAACGACGCCGCGGCGTTCGAACGCCTGCTCGAGGCCGAGGGCGACAAGATCGCCGCACTCATCATGGAGCCGGTGATGATGAACGTCGGCATCGTGCTCCCCCAGCCCGGCTACCTCGAGAAGATCCGCGAGCTGTGCACCAAGTACGGCGTCGTCCTCATCTTCGACGAGGTCAAGTGCGGTGTGACGATCGCTGCCGGCGGCGCGCAGGAGCGCTTCGGGGTCAAGCCCGATCTCGCCAGCTGGGCCAAGTCGATCGGCGGCGGTGCCGTCATCGGGGCGTTCGGCGGTCGCGGCGACCTCATGGGCGAGATCAACAACGGTGCAGCCCACCAGGGCACCTTCAACGGGAACCCGCTGTCGGTCGCGGCGTCGCTCGCCACGCTCACCCAGGTCCTCACGCCCGAGGCCTACGTGCACTTCGACATGTTGGGCAAGCGACTCACCGACGGCATGAACGCAGCGATCGCGAAGTACGGCATCCCGGCGCACACGATCGACCTCGGCGCCAAGGGCTGCGTGTCCTACCGTTCCGAGCCGCTCACCAACTACCGCGACTTCCTCGACACCAACACCGGCCTCTACGACGCCTCCTACCCGTGGATGATCAACCGCGGTGTGTTCATGACGCCCGGCGACGAGGAACAGTGGACCATGTCGGTCATGCACACGACCGAACACGTCGACCGCTACGTCGACGCCTTCGTCGGTCTGTGCGAGGCCCTCGCCGCGTAGTCCCCGCCACCGGTCGGTCCTCGACCGGTGGTTCCTCGACGACTCGGGCCTCCGGGCCTCGACGACTCAGGCCTCGACCGAGTTCTTCGAGCGGCGTGTGCTCGAGATCACGATGATCGTGATCGCCACGAGCATGATGATCGCCGCCAGTACGTGCACCTGCGGCGGCAGCGCGATGCGCGCCGAGTCGAAGACCCGCCGGGGGAACGTGATGGTCGGGCCGGCCACGAACGACGTGATGATGTAGTCGTCGATCGACAACGCGACCGACAACAGGAACGCACCGGCCACACCGGGCATGATGCCGGGAAGCGTCACTCTCCAGAAGGTCCGGATCGGGGACGAACCCAGGTCCTGCGCCGCGTCCTCGAGCGACCAGTCCATGCCGCGCGTCCGGGCCTTCACCGTCAGCGCCACGAAGCTGAGGCAGAACATCGTGTGCGCGATCACGATCGTCCAGAAGCCGCGCTCGATGCCGAAATTGAAGAACAGCGTGAAGAGCGACGTGCCCATCACGATCTCGGGCGTGGTGAGCGGCAGGACCAGGAGGAGGTTGACCGCCGAACTGCCGTACATGCGGTACCGCCCGATCGCCAGCGCGATGAGACTGCCGAGCACGGTGGCCAGCACACACGCGACCACGGCCACCTTCACGCTGACGACGAGGGAGTCCGTGAACTGCTTCTGGGCAAAGGGGTGGAGCCAGTTGTCCCACGTGAAGCCCTCCCACGTGGTGTTGAACTTGGTGGTGGGCTTGTTGAACGTGAACACCACGATCGTGACGAGGGGCACGAACAGGTACACGAACACGCCGACCGACATGACCTTGTGGAGGATCGACCCGATGCTGCGACGTTTCATGGTTGCCTCCTCACACCAGGTCGTCGGTCCCGAGGAACCGGGCGTAGATCAACACTGCGGCGGTGATCACCAACATCAGCACCAGGCTGATGGCCGCGGCGGTCGGATAGTCGCCCGCCTGCAGGAACCGCCCCTGGATCACGCCGCCGATCACCGGCTTCTGGACATCGCCCAACAGGTGGGCGTTGATGAAGTCGCCGGATGCCGGGATGAAGGTGAGCAAGGTGCCGGCGAAGACTCCGGGCACCGACAGCGGGAAGATCACCCGCCGGAACGTGCTCCCGAACGGCGAGTACAGATCGTTCGCGGCGTCGAAGAGGTTCGTCGGGATCTTCTCGAGACTCACGTAGATGGGCAGCAACGCGAACGGCAGGAAGTTGTAGACGAGCCCGCCGATGACCGCGGACGACGTGTTCATGATCTTGCCGTCGGTGGTGATCTGCAGGAAGTCCAAGATGCCGGTGACGTGCAGGGAGCGGGCGACGCCCAGTATCGGACCGTTGTCGGCGAAGAGCGACTGCCAGGCGATGGTGCGCAGGAGGAAGCTCGTGAAGAACGGCACCATGACCAGGCCCAGCATCAGGTTCTGCCAACGACCGGTCTTGAAGGCGATGAAGTACGCCAGCGGGTACGCCAGCAGGACGCAGATCACGGTCGCGATCGCAGCGTAGAGCAGCGCCCGCCAGAACTGGTCACCGAAGTCGGTGAACGCCTTCGAGAAGTTGCCCCACTGCCAGTCGAAGTCGACCTTGCTCGACCCCCGTTCCTGTCGGATCGACAAGGCGATCTTCGTGAGGGTCACGAGCGGCACCACGAAGAACAGATAGATGCAGAGCATCCCGGGGAACGACAGGAGGTAGGGCGCCCATTTGGCTTTCTTGAGGGTTCTGTCGTCGCCGTCGTTCGCCATGTGGTTCCTTCCTCGATCGTGGGAGCGGCTCAGGCGCCGGTCATGGTGGTGAAGCGGTCCGTGACCGACTCGTCGAGGGCCTCGGGCATGTCACCGAAGATGTACATGCGGGCCTTCTCCTCGTCACCCGGGAACAGGAGCGGGTTCTCGGCGAGGGCGGCGGCGTCACCACCCAACTTCTCGAGCTCCTCCCTCACCCCCTTGACCGGGGAGATGTACTGCACGTAGGAGGTGATCTTCGCGGCGTTGACCGGGTCGTACACGTAGTTCATGAACTCCGCCGCAGCGACACCGTTGGGAGCGCCGATCGGGATCACCATCGTGTCGAACCAGTTCATCGCACCCTCTTCGGGGAACACGAACTTCACGTCGGGGTTCGAGGCCTGCGCGATGTCGCCTGACCACGCGATGCACGCCGCGAAGTTGCCGTTCTGGATGTCCTGCAGGTAGTCGTTGCCGCTGAACCTGCGGATCTGGCCGTCGTTCTTGGCCTGCTCGATGCGATCGAGCGCCGCGTTGATGGTGTCCTCGGTGGGCTTGCGTGGATCGTTGCCCATCTCGAGCATCACGAGGCCGAGGGTGTCGCGCATCTCGGTGAAGAACCCGACCCGGCCCTTGAGGTCGGGGGCGAAGAGATCGGCGACACTCGTGAGTTCGCGCCCTGTCTCGGCGATGTTGTAGGCGATGCCCGTCACGCCGGCCTGCCACGGCAGGTTGAACTTGCTCCCCGGATCCCATTCGGTGTTCAGGTACTGCTCGTCGAGGTTGACGTAATTGGGGATCAGGTTGAACGGCAGCGGCGCGAGCCAGTCCTTGCTCTTGATGCGGGCGGCCATCCAGTAGGTGGGCATCGCGATGTCCCACGGCGTGGAGTTCCCGCCCTCGAGATAGGCGACGAACTCGGTGCCGTAGCTGGCGTTGTTGTCGTTCCAGGTCTCGGAGTAGTTCGTCTTGACGTTGAACTCCTTGGAGAACAGATCGATCGTGCCGGACTCGCCATCGGCCGTCGGGTCGATGTACTCGGTCCAGTTGATGATGTTGAGGTCGGTGTCGCCCTGCCCCAGCCCGCCTCCTGCGGCTCCACCGCTCGAGCTGGACGTCCCGCTCGAGCCGCCCTCGTTGCTGCCCACGTTGGACAGCCCGACGGCGCCGAGACCGGCGACGATCGCCACACCGCTCCCGATCAACAGCTTGCGGCGCCCTTCGTTGCGCAGCTTCTCGGGCGTGGCGGGCGGAGCGGCGTTCGGGTGGCCCTCGCCGCCCTCGACGTCGTCGTCGGCGTCGAGATCGCCGGCCATCGTGGCCTCGACCTCGTTGAAGTCGGTACCGGTGGCGCCCACGATGGCGGTGCGCCCCGGCATGACGAACGGAGCATCGGGCGACCACGTGAGCGTGACTTGGTTGCCGACCTTCGTGGCGGCCGTGGCGTGGTCGGGATCGATGGTGACCAGCACCTCGGTCTCGTCCTCGAGGTGGACGATGAGGAGCGTCTCGGACCCCTGGTAGATGACGTCGTCGATGCGACCCGTGACCGAGCGGCCCGCCACGGTGTCCACGGTGGGCGTGAGCCGCTCGGGACGCAGCATGACGGTGACGTCCTCACCGCTGCCGGTCGCCCCGGAGGGGAGCAACGGGACGTCGATGGTCGGGCCGACCGCCAACTGGACCTTGAGGGGGGCGCTGACCTTGCCCGGCAGGAGGTTGGCGGAACCGATGAAGCCGGCGACGAAGATCGTCTCGGGTCGGTCGTAGATCTCCGAAGGGGTGCCGATCTGCTCGACGCGACCACGGCTCATGACGGCGATGCGATCGCTCATCGTGAGCGCCTCACCTTGATCGTGGGTGACGAACACGAAGGTGATGCCGACGTCGCGCTGGATCCGCTTCAGCTCGATCTGCATCGCCTCGCGGAGCTTGAGGTCGAGCGCGGCGAGGGGCTCGTCGAGCAACAGTGCCGCCGGCAGGTTGACGAGCGCTCGGGCCAGGGCGACCCGCTGCTGCTGGCCGCCCGACAGCTGGTTGGGGCGCCGGTTCGCGAACTCGGTGAGCTTGACGACGTCGAGCATCTCCATCGACCGCGTGCGCGACTCGGTCGCCGGCACCTTCTTCGAGCGGAGGCCGAAGGCGACGTTGTCGACGATCGAGAGGTGCGGGAACAGCGCGTACTGCTGGAACACCGTGTTGACGTTGCGCTTGTGCGGCGGCACCGACGAGACGTCGACGCCTTCGAGCAGGACGGCACCGGCAGACGGCTGCTCGAAGCCGGCGATCATCTTGAGGAGGGTCGTCTTGCCACAACCGGAGGGGCCGAGCAGTGAGAAGAACTCGCCGGCCCTGATCGCGAAGTCTGCGTGTTCGACGGCGACGTACGAACCGAACTCCTTTCGGACGCTCTGCAGGACGACGGTTGGCTCGGCGGTTGTCTCGCTCATCGACACCCTTCCACGATGATCTTCTTGCCGCGTGGCCGGACCTGAGCGACGCGTGGCCGAAACATAGCGCCGCCATCGCGGGGATGCCTCGGATTCGTGTTCCATTTTCCGGGACGAGATGAGATGTTCACAGAGGTTTCTCGCAGCAAAGGCGACATCTAGGCTCGAATTGCCTATGACATCGCTCTGGAACGCGACGATTCCCGACCTCGATCACCCGCGGCCCGCGCTCAGTCTTCACACGGGCGACGCCGACGCGTGGGACGTCGTGATCGTGGGCGGCGGCTTCACGGGACTGTGGACAGCCCGGTCGCTGGCGGAGCTCGACCCCGGCCTGCGCATCCTCGTCGTCGAGGCCGAACGGTGCGGGTTCGGCGCGTCGGGGCGCAACGGCGGCTGGTGCTCGGCGTTGTTCCCCACGGCCTACGACACGCTCGCCGACCGGCACGGTGCGGCGGCGGCCGACGCACAGCGCCAGGCAATGCGCGCCGCGGTCGACGAGGTCGGTGCCGCTGCGGCCGCCGACGGCATCGACTGCCACTTCGCCAAGGGCGGGACGTTGACGTTGTCGACGAGCCCCGCCCAGACCGACCGGGTGCGGGCGCATGCCGAGCCCGACGACGTGTGGCTCGACGCCGATGCGGCGAGAGTTCGAGTGAACGCCACGGGTGTGCTCGGCGCGATGTACACCCCGCACTGCGCAGCACTCCACCCCGGCCGGCTGGCCGTCGGGCTCGCCGCTGCCGTCGAGCAACGCGGCGTCCGCATCGTCGAGAACACCCGGATCGGCGCGATCGCACCCGGACTCGTGACGTGCATCGATGGGCAGTCGATCCGCGCCGGTGCCGTCATCCGCGCGACCGAGGGGTACACACCGACGCTGCGGGGACACCGGCGAACGGTCGCACCGCTCTACTCGCTGATGATCGCGACCGAACCGCTGCCCGACGAGACGTGGGCGTCGATCGGGCTCGCCGAACGGGAGACCTTCACCGACGGCCGCCACATGATCATCTACGGCCAGCGAACCGCCGACGGTCGGTTCGCATTCGGGGGCCGGGGCGCGCCCTACCACTTCGGGTCGAGGACTCGTCCGGCGTTCGACCTCGACGACCGGGTCTTCGGGCTGCTCGAGGCGACGCTGCGCTCGATGTTCCCCCAGATCGGCAGCGCTGCGGTGACGCATCGATGGGGCGGACCGCTCGGCGTTCCGCGCGACTGGATGGCGTCGGTCGGGTTCGATCCGCACTCGCGGCTCGGCTGGGCCGGGGGCTACGTCGGCGACGGGGTCTCGACGACGAACCTCGCCGGGCGGACGCTCGCCGACCTCGTGCTCGGCCGCGAAACGCCGCTCACTGCACTGCCGTGGGTCGGGCATCGTTCACCACGCTGGGAACCCGAACCGGCCCGATGGCTCGGCATCAACGGCGGGCGCGCCCTCGCCGATGTCGCCGACCGTTCGGAGGGTCGCACCGGCCGCCCGGCCCGGTGGGCCGAACGGCTGATGGCGAAGCTCTCTGGAGGCTGACCCCGCTCGTTCTGTCCCGCGAAAGGTGCAGGCTGCACGCTTTCGCGGGACGAACCGGGCGGGGCGGGTCAGGCCTTGGGCTCGCAGATGACGAGCGGGATGTCGCGGTCGGTGCTCTCCTGGTACTTGTCGTAATCGGGCCACTCGGCGACGGCGAGCGGCCAGAGCTCGCGCTTCTCCTCGGGCGACGCCGTCCGGGCGACGAGCTCGTGACGCTCCGCCAGGTCGTTGATGACGACGTCAGGGTGCTCGGTGATGTTGAGGTACCACTGCGGATGCTGCGGGGCACCGCCCAGCGAGGCGATCACGATGTAGCCGTCGCCGTGCTTCACCTTCATGAGCGGCGTGCGGCGGAGCTTGCCGGTGCGGCGACCCGTCGTCGTGAGGATGATGCAGTGGCCGCCCATCCACTCGTGCCCTTCGGCGCCGTCGGTCGCGAGATATCGCTCGACCTGCTCGGCGACCGGCTCCCACGGGCTCGGTTCGTAGTTCTCGTCGTTGGTGATGTCGGTCATCGGCGAAATCTACCGCCGCCCGGGAACGGGGGATGACGTCGATGTCGAGCTTCCCTTCGGCGCTGAACATCGCTACGTTCACGCAGTTCGAATTTCTCGAAATGGATTGAAATGACACAACATCGCCGTCTTGCCACCCTCGCTGCCCTTCTCCTCCTCGCCACCACCCTCGTTGCCTGCCAGAACGGCAAGGTCGGCGGGAGGTGCAAGGCCGGGACGGTCGCGCAGGACGCCACCCACGTGCTCGTGTGCAAGAAGGGCAAGTGGAGCCGCCTGATCTCCAAGGCCGACGGCATGCGCGAGCTCGCCCGCATCCAGGCCGAGGAAGCCGCCCGGGCCCAGCCGCCGGCAACGCAGCCGCCAGCGACTGAGCCGCCGGCCACCGCTCCCCCGGCGACCGTCCCACCCACCACCGCTCCGGTCGTGACCACGCCGCCGACCTCCGCTGCGCCCACCACGACGGCTGCTCCGACGACGACGGCCGCGCCCACCACGACGACGACGCCGTCGACCACCACCACCACAGCGCCGGGCACGACGACGACGTCCACCACGACCACCACGACCACCACGACCACCACACCCGCGACCACCTCGACCACGAGCACGACCACCACGACGACCGTGCCGACGCCCGGCTCCGATCTCGACGGATCGTTCGGGTCGAACGGTGTCGCGAGGGTGGACTTCCCGAAGCAGGCCCAGATGGTCGAGTCGGTGGCCACCACGTCGGGTGGAACGACGTTCCTGTTGACCGAGAACGGCGGCGCCAACTACTCGCGCACACTCCGACGCATCTCGGCCTCCGGCCAGGTCGACCCGTCGTTCGGCACCAACGGCAGCATCGTCCTCTCCCGTTGCTCCGGCTGCGAGATCGCTGTCGACGAGCTGAACCATCTGTACGTGTTCTCGCCCGGGCTCGACCCGATCGGTGTCCCGGCGATCTACGTCACCCGCTACAGCTCGGACGGGGTCGTCGACACGTCGTACGGCACGGCCGGCCGTGCCTACTTCAACACGACCACGTTCCAGATGGTTTCGGTCGGCCGGCAGGGCAGCGTCGCCATCGTCGACGCGATCAACCCTCGGGTCGCCATGATCTCGGCGGACGGGAAGAACGTGAACGTGGTCGCCACAAACCACTGCAGCGTCGTGTACGGCGGAGCCTTCGACTCCGTCGGGAGATTCCTCTTCCTGTCCGGTCGTTGCACCCCGATCGCTCCCTCGGGATCGACGTACGTCCAGAGCGTGTTCCGCCTGACGGCAAGTGGCCTCGATTCGGCGTTCGACACCGACGGTGTCGCGAACGTTCCCGGCACGAATGGTTTGGCGAATCGACTGCTGGTCGACTCCGCCAACCGTCCCCTCGTGTTCTCCGACCGTTCCGTGCTGCGGATGACGACAGCGGGTTCGCCTGACGGGTCCTACCACAACGGGACGGCGGCGACGCTGCCCGAGACCGGGGGCCGGACCCAGGCCACGGCGGTGGCCATCAACACCAACGACGAGGTGTTCGGAATCGTCCACACCCCCAGCGGTCAGTACAACGAGGACTTCGCCATCTCCAAGTTGCTGACGTCGGGCCAACCCGATCCGCAGTTCGGCATCGGCGGGGTCGTCGTGCCGTCGGTGTTCGCCGGTCCGCTCACGTCGACGTTCGGAATGGCCCCGTTCAACTCACCGATCCTGATGACCTCGGGGAGCGGCGTGCTGATCTCGTCGAGCGTGCAGGCCACTGATCCCTCCTTCGGACCGCTGATCGCCAACGGCTTCGCGCGCCTCGACGGACAGGGCGCGGCGGTGTCCGGATACGGTTCGAACTCAGTGCTCGCACTCCGCGACGCTCCGCTGATGCTCCCCGTCGGCGCGACCTGGCCGGGTCCGAACGGGTCGGTCTACGTCTCCTTCGAACGCGACCGTGGGGTCGGCGTCGTGCTCGCCCGCTTCGCTGCGTCCGGCGGCCTCGACACATCGTTCAGTGGTGACGGCCTCATCGTCGATCCGCTGGCGACGTCGGTGACCGTCGATCCGACCGGACGGCCGGCGTTCTTCAGGGTCACCGTCTCAGCCGGCACCCTGTCGTTCGGCATGCAGACCGGCCCGACCGCTCGTTCGGCGGCTCGATTCACGACGACGGGGTCACCGGACCCGACGTTCGGCGGCGGGACGGTGACCTGGCCCGAACTGACGCTTCCGGCGGGAGCAACGTCCTACTGCGACGCGCTCCTGACTGCGACCAGCGACGGAGCGATCGTCGTGGCGTACGGGCCTGCCGGCGGGGTTGCCGAGTGTTCGACAACGGGCCTCGACCGAATCTCGGCGACCGGGGTCCTCACCCAGGGGTGGGCGCCGGCCATGAGCTCGCTCGCGGGTACCCGGGTGGTGAAGACCACGGCTGCAGCCTCCAACGGGCGGACCGTGGTGCTCCTCGCGACACCGGGCGCGCAGGACTCACGGATGGTCCGACTGACGCCGGCCGGCGACATCGACTCCGGGTTCGGGAGTGCCGGTGTCATCAACATCGGCGACAGCGGCTCTTCCCAGCTCGGCGTGCTGAACGACGACTCGGTGGTGGTCTCCGCGACCAGCGGATCGGCCAATTCGTTCAGCGCCGGAGGCATCGACATCCGACGGTTCCTCGTCGACGGCACGCCGGTCACGACCGGCGGCTTCGGCGCCACGGGGCGAATGCACTCGACCGGGACGCAGCGCACGACCGTCGCTGGCTCGCACATCGTGACCGCCGGATTCAACGCCGACGCCGGGGTCGACTCGACGGAAGGCTTTGTCCTCGCGGCACGCTCCGACGGCGCTGCCGAAACGTCGTTCCCCAGACTGGGCGACGACGGTC
>Ga0116187_1003973_pt1 | contig 13246 bp, 17 predicted proteins | sample AD_JPNNA6_MetaG_FD_89755 | JGI IMG/M metagenome (GOLD analysis project Ga0116187, IMG submission 89755) | Active sludge microbial communities of municipal wastewater-treating anaerobic digesters from Japan - AD_JPNNA6_MetaG | ecosystem: Engineered > Bioreactor > Anaerobic > Digestate | place... | reverse complement strand
GCCACTTTTTCCCGTGCCATTTCCCTCGGCCGCGCCCAAAGTAACAGTAATTTTAGCAACTAAATAACCATCACTTCCAACCTCTGGGGCAACTTCCGGATCTTGCTCATAAATGGGATATTGCGGGGGCACAGCTGCGCCATCAAATGTATGATACTGTTTTCCATTGAAGGTTATTATCGTACTACTATCTGCCCCAAGAGTCCCATGAGCAGCTAACGTGGTATTTGTCAAATTTGGAGAAGTGGGAGTCAAAGGGGATCCTTGTAAAGCCCCCCCGGTACCAATGGCAAACCAAGATAAATATAAATCCTTTACTAATTCAGCTCCATAATTTTTATTAAATGCTTTTTGCATTAACCAATGACGACCTCTATAAACAATTAAATTATCAATGTCTCTTAAAAGAAAAAGAGATTTATCTGATCCTTCAATCTTTTTTTCATAAATCTGAACTCTACCTACGGGGGATCTTTTCTTAATATTCAAATTTTCAGAAATATAATCCTGAGTATCTTTAAAATTTAAAATTTTGTTTTCTACCATTTTATTGGAAAACACTCCTTAAATATAATTTATAACTATATCTAAACCATCTAATATTGTAGAAGAGTCAAAGTATTTTTGATTTCCAGGGCAAGAATCAACAAAAACCATCTCTAATTTTTTTTCTCTTTTTTCTTCAAGTGTTAATTTATCCTGAAATTTTTGTTTTAAAATCATCCAAATTGCTTCATTTAAGCTCATATCAAAATGACTGTATGGATCAGATGCTCCACTTCTCCCTATTATATACTCATTTATTCTTGAATATATAGTGGCTTTTAATAAATCATCTTTTGAATTTGATTTATCAATTGACTTTAATATGAAATCAAAGGTAATAGAATCTTTTTCTAATTGAGAATCTAATAATCTATCATATATTCCATATGAACAAAAGAAATCAGTAATTCTCACTCTATATGGTTTGAAAAAATCAACAACATCTTTAAGAGAATCATAAATTGGAGATCCCAGAATTAAAGAAGTGAAGGGTATATCAATAATATTAATTTGTTTAGTTAAATGAAATTCTAAATCATTCATAATTGCAAATAATACATCTTTTCTTGTTTTATATGTCAATATACCATCAATATCTTTTTTAAATCTAGGATTCATTGCGTTTAAGAATATATCACAATTTTTGAAAACGGTATATAAATTTCCAGTATATATAGGAGTTATATCTCTTTCAAATTGATTTTGAAATTTTTTATAAAAGTAATCTCTCTCATCTCTTGTTCTACACGCTCGTTTAGAAAGTGAATTATACAAGTCATAAACTTTAAAAATATGATCAATATTGTCTATTTTATTGTCTGGTTTTTTATCTGGCCCAGTTTTATCAAAAGGTGAAAGCGGCCCTTTATATGATAAATAACCAATATCTGTTGTATCTACCACATCATCAAATAAATAAATAATGGCCAACATTACTTCTAATAAATTGTATTTTTCTTCAAACTGTGTTAAATAAATGTTTCTATAAAATTCATTATTATTTAAAGAATTTAAAGTATAATCTACAATTTTATCATTTGGTAATAAAATCCCCAAATCAATCCATTCTTCTCCATTGTAAACATGATGAGTATTAGTTTCTAATAATTTTATACAATGATGTTTTCTTGGTTTCATTATTAACCAATTTCTAGTTGTACCCTCCTCAGTTTTTACAGCATAATAATTTGTATAACCTATAAATTCTTTTAAGGGTGTATTACCTATAATTATCGCGTCTTTTGCGATAAATCCCGGCTCATCTGGGTCATTTAATTTTTTAATTATATCTCGTCTAGGATTTAAGATAAACCTCATCCAATATTCATAATTTTCTAATAATAATTGATTAAGTACTGCTAAACCTGGTTTTAATCTATTTGTATCTATTTCTGAAGAAATTGAAATAAAAGGAGTTAATGAGGGTAAAGTAATATAAGGTGAATTATTATAAATAGTATTTATTTCTTCTTCAGTTATATGCCAATAAATATCAATGAAATCTTGATATGGCTTTTCAATAACTAATGAAGGATCACGTCTTTTATCTCTAGGATAAACTGGTTTTGATCTAAAAAATAAATCTCCATTTGGATGTTTAGTTAACCACCATTCAGAGAGAACAAGATTTCTTAACCCAAAATATTTTAAAGCATCATAAAAAACAAATGGACTTCCCTTTTTCTTATAGTTTTGTATTAGTGACAATAAGAATTGAACTTTGTATTCCTTTGAAATAATATTTTTAGGATAAGGAAATCCAAAACTTTTGATTAATTCATCTAATTCTTCTTCTGTTAAAAAATAAGGATCAGTGGATTCTTTTTTTGAAGAAGCAAGAGTTCTGTGAGAGGAATACCAATCTATTAATAATCTTTTTAGTTTATTATAATCTGATGAAAAATATGGAGGCTGATCAATTATTTGAGTAAAAAACTTTTCGACTAAATCTCTCTCTTTGATAGATAAATTGCCTAAAATTGAATCTAATCCAGATTTTTTAATTAAATCCAAAATAGCTTGAGTTTGTTGATTTTCATCCAACCCTTCTAAAAAAGTTAATTTAGATTGTCTAATCAATTCAAATATTCTAAAAAATATATCTATTCTATCATTCGAAAAATTTTTATCAAACATTATGTTACCTTTATGTAATAATCTGCAACTAAAATATCATTCTTTTTAAATATTGTATCTTTATTTTCCCAACTTATTGAATAACTAGTAGTATCATTTATAATATCAAAAGATGTTCTATTTAATAAATCTCCATTCCTAAATACAAAAAAATCAAGATCATTATAAGGCTCGGTTAAAAGTGTAACTTTCTTATTCTGTACTATATTTTCATCAATATCTATTTTAAATCTTTCTGGTTTTAGGATTACATCTTTACTATTACTTAAGAATTGTAAATATTTTATTTTTTTATGAGATTCATTTAATATATAAGTTTCAAACATTGTTTCTAATATATTATTTGGATTACAAAAAACATTAACTGTATCAAAATAATCTGTATTGTTGTTTATCATTAAATCCAAGTACTGATAAATCATTTTAGATAAATTTTTTTCTAAATTTTCATAATTAATAGAATTAAGATTACATGTATTAGTTAATCTATATTCTAATAAAATATCTAATAGATTTTTAATTTCACCATTAATTCCAAAATAATCTAAACTGGAATTTATATCACTAGAATAATATTTTATTGTAGTCCCCCCAACTCTAATTCTTTCTCTAATTTGCCTAGAAAAATCTAAAATACTAATTTCTGAAAATGTATAGACATAATTATTTTCTGAATAAATATTATCAAATAATAAAGCAAAAAAAGAATTGGATTTTATGATTTTTTCTTTTAATTCTATTTCTGGGTAGATAATATTAGCCTTATATATATCTTTATTATACCACCAATATTTTAAAAAATAATGATCTAGTTCAGGAAAATAATGATTCATTTTTTAGAATTTATCCTTTTTTTACATTCCATTTACAAAATGATCAAAAGAAAAAGTTATATTATAACCAGTTCCACAAAATTCCGTAACCATGTCTCCGAATCTAGCATGTGGTAAATTATTAATAAATGTATTTGGTGATCCTGTAATACATAAATTTATAGGACAATGAGGGCAATTATGCACCCCTATAGAATGGGTGGACAACGAAGAATTTAAATTATTCGTTGATGTATTCGGGGATCCCGTTATTCTAATACCCCAAATAACATGAGGGCAACATTTTCTTCCATGAGATCCTATACCTAAAGTTAAACAAGTTAATTGATTGGCACCAGGCATAATTACGGTCCGCAAACTCCATTTAAAAATGGGTTATACTGAGAGTCATCTGGATTATCTATCCAATCTTGATACTGTTGCCAAGTTATTTTACAAGAAGAGTCTTCCCATTGTTCCATATGTTCTATTTGTTCTAATATTGGAGGTTTATTCTCTCCAGTAATCATAAAATCATTTCCATATATTAATCCATTTCCATCCATATCTGATCCAAACATAAACTCATTTAACAAAACAGTTGATCTCGCAATTAATTGATTATAAATATACCCACCGCATTCATTTCTAAAAAATCCGGTTAAGATATTTTTACTAGCATAGCAAGAATGCGCTTTAGGGTGTTCATGGGAATTATGTGCATGTATATTTATATCTGAGTTTAATGTACCACAACGTTGATTAGCATCATCCCACACTTGACAAAGATTTTCGATACAATCTTTTTGTAAGAACTCTTCATACCCCGATACTTTTACCATTGTGCTCATATATGGACAAATTTTAGGCATTATTAAATTCCCCCCTGAACTTGAATTAAATCTTTAGTATTAAAAATCAATGGATTTTCTTCAAAAATTCCTTTAGCCTTGGCCATTTCATTTTGAGCATCGTTAAATAAAATTCTAGCATTATATTCAATTTTTTTAATGTTTTCTAGGGATAAATCTGAAATATTATAAAACGTTGTATAATCTATAATTCCCGTAGTAGTTAATATTACTTTATTTAAACAAGCATTCACTTCCGCCCTAACTTGATTCATATCAACAATAAATGTATTAAGTAAGCATTCAAGTAAATCATCCATTTTAGAAAGTAATTCTGGAATTTTTGCCAACATTGCATTAAATTTTAAAAGAGCCAAATCCAAACCTATTAAAAACTCTGGGAAAGGAAAATCAATATTAATTAAATCTGCAATGGATTTAAAAATGAAATCTTCGATCATATATAAGAATTGAACTGGCATTTTTAATAATGATAAAACTTTTTCCCATGCTTTAGTTGGATCTATTATAATTCCATCAATATCTGGGGGAAATGGTAAATGTAATTGAACACAGGGAAAATTAGCTAAGAAATCAACTAGATCTTTAATGAAAGTACTTTTTGGACTACTTATATCAATCTTGTAATTTTTAATGTTAACTGAAAATTCATTTATTTTATGTTCAATATCTGGTGTAGGAATAAAACTTTTTAAATTGACTCTGATATTTTTTGCATTTGGAAGATGTATACTTTGAAACCCACAAATAGATGATGATATATTATGGACTTCATCCATCATTTTATTTTTAAAAATTAATTTTGCCAGTTGGTTATCGAATGCTGTCATCTTTTAATATCGCATCCTTTCTTTGAATAGTTCTCCAATTTTTGGTAACATCCATGCAGATTAATCCATTTCTATTTAAAGCCCATGGAACAGTATGAGAACCTCTGGAATACATAGGGCTTAAATCTAAATTTATTAATGTTTCATCAGTTCTAATTCTAGAACTAATTCTATATAATTTTTTTATTATAGGATCTGATTGAAGTTTATCCCTTAAAAAATAAACAGCTTCATCATTTCTCATTGGATTTTTTAAATACCCATAAACGTGATAAGAATTGGCAGATAAAATAACTCTGGTTTTATTAATACTTTTAATATTTCTAAATATTCTTAAAACATTATCAACACACTCTTTTTTATTTTCTTCTAAAATTTCTTTTCCAGCATCAATATCAACACATAAATAATTTAATTTATTTTTTTCTTGTTCTACGGATAATGAAACGGTTCTACCTGTAATATAATTCTCATAATTTTCACTATTTAATCGTATTGCTCTAAATTTGTTAAATCGTTTAATAATAGGTGTATTAATCTCAACAAAAATAAAAATTAAAATAGGTCTATTTTGGACTTCTTCTAAAATTTTAAATTTATATTTCTTATAATGATTCCAAACTTGAATTTGTTTTAGACCTTTTGGATAATATTCATTTTGAATTACTATAGTATCTGGATGTTCAGGAACTCCCATGGTTTTGTCTCATTTTTAAATTTAATTCGGATTTAAAAAAATATATGGTAAAAAAATGAGACCCCAAAAAATATACTTTTTAAATTGAGCCTCATTTTAATTTAAAACTAAAAAGAAAGTTAAATCATTCTTTTCTTAGATATTTTAACATATCTTTCAAATAATTAATTCTTATAATATTAGATAAAATTTTTTCATTAATATTATATTGTCTATTCATTAGAAATATCTTTTTTAAATACGAGCTTATGTCATTACAGGTCTCAGCATTATCTTCAACAAAAACATCCAAATTACATTTTTGTATATATTCCAATTTATTCTCACTTTTTCCTGTAAAGATAATTTTATAATCAAACATATTTCCAAAATTAATAGCAAAACTTTTCTCTGTTGTACTCTTTAAATCTAATTTTCTTGCCGTAATAAAATAAATTGGATTTTCAGTAATTTTAGAAATTTTTAATAAAGTACTTTTTACTGTAGGGTAAGTTTGAATATAATATTCACTATCAACTATAGATTGATTTACAGTTTCTGAAATTTCTTCATTACTTAATCCGGGGATATTAAAATAAAATTTATCTAGATGTAAATTTAAATCTACATTGTATTTTTCCTTAAATATTTTTATCATATGAGTATGAATATCTAAAATAACCCCATCTATATCAAACCCAAATGTAATCATAATTTTAAATTCCTCTAAGTATTTTGAAAGGTAAAGTGGGATAATTAAATCCTGCAGCTTTTTTATGTCCACCTCCCCCAAATTTTTCTGCAATCAATCCCACATTAATATAATCTTTTTCGGTATATAAACTAATAGCCCACCCCTCATTATTTAAAGAAAAATTTGCAAATATATCATATTCTTCTTTATTGGATAAACAATCAAAAAATAAAGAGCTCATTTTAGGAGAATTTATGGCGGCGCATTTCCAACCTTCTAAGTGTGTATTAAATATATTTTTACTAAGCCTTTTGTTTAATTTATTTTGATATTTTAAACAAATCTTTCCTTCTTCAATTATGCTTTGTATGAATTCTTTATCTTCGAAAATTTTTGTCCAAAATTCAATATTGTTAGGATCAGTTTCTGAGTCATCTTTACTTCTCATACCATATTCGAATGGTAAAACATCGTTATTAAAATAAAATTTTCCAATATCATATTTCTCTAATAAAAAAATTGAATATGGAATTTCCCTCTCTGTAAAAAAATATTCCCAAGTTAAAGAACATCCCGATTTATTTTCATTTAATAAACCATCTGTTTTAAAATTATTTTTTAAAGAATTGTTAATTGAAGTATAATGATGATCCAACCAAATAAATTTCTCAGAATTACTTTGAATAAACCTCATTATTTCAAAATCAGAAAAACTAAAATCAGACATTATGACTATATCGTTTTTATCAAAAAAAATGTCTATAGGATAATTAGATTTATTAGAAGTTTTAATAAATTGATTATTTGCCTCTAGTCTAATTATATTATAATAATCTACAGGAAATAATTCACAATTTTGATATTTATATTTCACAATTGCAGCGGAACATTTTCCATCGAAATCAGCAGTATGATACAAACACTTATAACCCATTGATAAAATCATTCCTTTCTATAAATACAAAATGTTTCTCAAAGTTCTTATTTTTTAGATAATTATATTAGAAATATTCTTTAGTATAATTTTTTCCTAGAATAAAAAAAGGGTGGCAGCTATGTTAAAAAACACAACTACCACCCATAGAATTTTTAATAAATTCAATTATCTAATAATTTCTATAGTTTTTCCAGAATCATTACAAATGTAAGCCTCAGTATCAAATACAACTAATAAAGGTTCGTTGTTCTCATCTTTAGCAAAGTTTGCCCAATGAAGAAAATATTTTTCACCAGGACATTTTTTTTCACAGTTAAAAAGGCATATATCTGGAAAAATTTCAAAAGTTTCATTTGAAAAGTAAAGATCTTTTCTAAAAATTTTAATTGGTTCAACTTCATCTTTATTTATTATATTTACTTTTGAATAGATTTCTTCGTCGTGCCATGTTCCATAATGAATACGAGTAATACCATCGTAAATCCACCAACTTTTAGATTTCGGATTTCTAATTTTTAATATCATCTTCCTTATACCTTTCTTTCTATTTAGTGTCTGATAATCTATTTAATTTTAAAAATTAAACAGAAATTTGAACAAACTTAACGATCAACTTACGAGCATCATCCAAATTTTCAACAACAGTTCCCGCGGGGACAATACAAGAAAGAACATGATCTTCTGTAATTTGATCCCCAACACCAACAGATAAAATGCCACGTTGAGTCCATCCAAACCAACGCTTCTGTTTCTTATTAAACCCAACACTACAAATGGTACTCTTTACAGAAGCAAATTCTGGTTTAATTCCAAGGCGATAAATGAAACGACCCAACTTAGGATCTCCAATATATTGCCCTTCAGAATTATAGGCACTACGAACCTTGAAATCCTTAGTTTTAAACGGAGATCCATCAATAACTTCATCTCGAATTTCCATACCAGAATTAAACTTCTTTACCTTCAAAACTTCCTTCGTAGTATACATCAAAATGCTCCCTTCGTTTGATAAAAAATAGTTTAATATTTGAGTTATTCAAATATTTATTCAAATATTTATTTCATATTTTCTTGGGTTAATTCAGAAAAATAATAACCTTCAGGCAATTCTATTGGTTCTGAAAATTTAATATCAACAATTGTTAGTTCTTCGGTGGATTCCTGATCAAAAAAAGCTTTACCCGTGAATGTAATTTTTCTACCATCATTCAGTGTAAGCGTAATAGTTTGCATTTTATTTGCGAGCTTATCAACAATTTGTTCTTCCATAATTTTCTAAAACTCCTTAATTTAAAATTCCATTCTTTTTTAAAATATTTCTCAACCTATTAATTTCATTTTTTAAATTTTTATTTTCTTTTAATTTAGTATTAATAAATAAAATTAACTTAAACTGGGAGCTTCTACTTAAATTAAATTCTTCAATCTCAGAAAAACACCTATTTATTAAGTTAATATCCTTCAAGGAAAAGTTATTCATGAAAAGTATGTATCAAATAACTATTCTTTCTTCTTAGGAAATTTGACTTCTTTAGGATTGTTTGTCTGAGGGTTTTCAATATTTTCTGATTCTTTATTTTCATGCTGTTGCGGATCTACAAAACTCCTAACAAAAAAATCTCGCATAATATAAAATCGTTCAGCGATTATTGGAACCTTTTCGAAGAACATTACCATTTCTAAAATCTTTTGTTCAATTTGTAAAGATTTATCCAAATTTTCAAGATCATTTGAAAGAAGACGTCTCTCCTCGGGCGACTTATCTTTCAACTCTGTAATACGTTTAACATAAGCAGAAAGTTTTTCTTCAAGATCTTTAATTTCTTCCATCACTTCATTTAATAACATTGTATTTATTATTCCTTTCTGAATTTAAAAAATTTTAATTTATTCGTTTGAAAAATTCAATTTTTCTAGAAAAAAATAACCTCCCAGGAGTCAAAAATTAAACCCCTGGGAGGAGGGAGAAAGGTTATTTATTCTAAAACTTACACAGAAGTATCTACGACCTTTAAGACGCCAAGACCTTCATTACGAATAATTTTGGTCGCATAACGACTCATGATAGTTAATGAGGGAATCGCGCCAAGAGGATAAGGCATTAATAAAGAAGGAACATAGGGAGCGTAAACAAATACCGCTCTGGAATTATCAGTACTACGATACAGCGTAAGAATTGTTCCTTGAGGAACCACACTAGAAACATACAGCTTCCACTTTCCACCAGCAACTGTGGCTGAGCGATAACCCACATCTCCGCCCTCAGTCGAATTTCCCGCATATTCGAAACTATTTAAAGATTCAAAAATAGCCGCGTCCAAAGGATTACACGCCAATATATTGGCAGAACCCATATGGCTTGAATTATAAATCTGGGCAGAAAGCTTAGACAAAGTAGGAAGAATGTTTTCATACCAGGCTTTCGGACCCCAAGTAAATGATGTAGGAGGATTCTTGTCAAAAGTGTTAGTGTGAGTATCCGGATTTAAAGAAGAATTCGCAGAAATCAAAGTATTGATAACTTCACGATCAATATCTAAGGCAATTTGATCACCAATCATATTGATTAATTCACTCTGAATTTGAATATCAAATAAAGCCTTAGTATCTTGCTCAAAGTTAACAGTCCATTCCGCAGAAATTCTACGATCTTTAGTAACGAAACGGATAGGTTCGAGTTCCAACTTAACCATAGGATTAATTTGGTTCTCTTCTAAGGAGCAGACAGCCTTCCAAGTAACACTCTTAACTATACCTGTAGTAGAACTCCAAACAAACGTTCCGTTCAACCAATCAATATTACCGCTAATAACATCCGTTTGCCCGCCAACAGAAGTAACGGCCTTTGAAAACGTGCCGTCCACATTAGTAGTAATAGAAATAGGATTGTCGGTCGCGGTAGAATCTTCAAACGCAATAATTTCAAAATCTTTTTCAACATGAGATTTCGCACTAGTTAATCCCGCAGTAGCTAAAATATCTACAGTCGCCCCAGGATCAGTACTTCTTGACGAAATATTAATACCGGTGGAAGGCCCGCGAGAAATGTCGGTATTCATCGCCGGAAATTCATGTGTAAAATCACCATATGCCCCGCTTTCAAACTTCTTAAATTTAGCCTTAAGGAAATACTTAATAACATTAGGCTTATCAATAGGCATAACGTTAACAATTTCCTTGGCAATTAATTTGGGATAGAACTTACGTAAAACGGGGAGGGTAAAAGTATCATACGGATTCAGTTGGAACATACTATTTTCAAGAATACTTGTACGGGTATTCTCGCATAAAAGTTTAATCTCTCCCGCGGTCTTAGTGTCTAAGCCTTCGCATAAAGAATTAACATACATATTGAAAGCATCACGAGAGGCCATCATAGCCTTATATTGAGCGGGATGTCTAACATCCAGCCCTCTATTAGTTTTAACTCTATCAACTGTTTCTCTCAAAAGTTCGTACATTTTTAAACACACCTCTTGATATTTTTATAATTTATTTTTTAATTTCTAATTTACCGTATAACTGAGGATCTTGAATTATTATCTGGTAAATAAATACTAAGATTTTCTTCAATATTTCTTAAGCTAGAAAAATCTTTCATCCTTAATGTATCAAGAAGATCTAGAATTGTGAGTCTATTCTTCCCAATTAAAACACCTTCTTTTTTTAAAGTGTAAATTAAGGAGATGACTCTTTTTAAAGTCTTAACCCTAGATAATTCTTTAGTTAAAGATAAAAGATCATTCTTAATACCTTTAATCCCTTTGATAGATTCTGTTAATACCAGTTTACTTTCAAGAAATTCTTGATGAGACTTCTTGATTTTTTCATTGGTTTTAGTTAGAACTATTTGGGAAAGGTAAAGCATAAGATTCTCGTCAAAATTCTTTTCATTCTTTACCAAACCAATAAATTCAATTTTCATTTAAAATAAATCCTCAATTATTTATAATTTATTCTGATAAAATATGAAAGAAAATGCTAAATAACGGAGGTGTGTATATTATTGATTATATTCAGTTTAACTAAGAGAACTTTTAATTTTTTGGATATTAGATTCAATATTAGAATTTAATTCATTAATTTCTTTTCTAATATCATTCATTTTATTCTGATAATTTTCTAATAAGTTAATCAGTTTCTTATTTTTTTCTTCATTTTTTAATTTTAAAGTTTCAAATTTATGTAGAATAGAATTTTTGGAAATTCCTTTACTATTTACATATCTATTTATAGAATCAAATATAAGTTGACCATCTATCTCTGATATATTAGATTTTAATTTTTTAGGATTTACTTTCTCTATCTTCATTCTTATCATCCTTCGCTATAATTTTAATTAAATCTAAAGCAATAAATTCTCTAATATTTACACCTTCAATTTCATTTTTCCCAGTAAATTTAGGCATTAATTCATCCTTAAATACTTCGGTTAAATAATCACCACAAGAAGGCCAATTTTCAACAAATAATTTTTTTTCTAAAAAATCTCTGTTTTTCAAAACTTTTTTACGAATACCCTCGGGTAAATATCTAATCACTCCAAAAGTTCCAGTATCCACTCTACCCATCGTTCTCAATTGTTTTTCCATTTCTGAGGTAAAATACATTATGTAATATATAACTTCACTTTCTTCAAAACTCCAACCAGTTTCTTGAACTTCTTTCTTAAATTGCTCAACTAAGTTTCTTTGTTGAGCAACCTTTAACGCAGCATCTTTTACCATATGTTCTGAAGATTTATAATTTCTAAGTAGTTCTTGATAGCGGCATACTTTATTATAATATAGAATTTCAACCTTTTTTAATAGAAATTTACATATTTCAGAATCATTTAAACTATCTCGTTCACTTATTTCTTTAAAATATGGTCTTAAATACTTTTCAAAATTTTGATAAAGAATAAAATAATCTTGTTTTGTAATTAAATCACTTTTCAAATTATCCATAACTTTTTCTAATTCATTTATGGAATTTTCTAATTTTTTAAGTTTCCCAAAACACCGTCTAAAACCATTTTTTGAAGTATCTAAAGCATCCAATCTACTTTGCATTTCTAACATTGCCTGACGAAGTTTTCTATGTGGAGTGTGATGCTCTTGATATTGCACACAAACATCTTGAAATCCACTTGATGAAACAGGAATTTCCGCTAAGACTTCAGGATATAAGTCGACTAAAGATTTTCCTTCATTAACAATATCCAATACTTCATTTAAACTATTCTTAACACTTACAGGAAATTTTTCTGATCCTAAAATTTTTAAAAATTTGGTATCAGCATCTTTTAGAATTAATTGTTTATTATCATTTGACATATTTAAAACCCTTTCTTCCAGGAATATACTGCATTTCCACAATCCCATATTCTATCATAATTATTTAATTGCATGTTTTCCCATTCTGTTAAACTAGAGTCAAAAATGGTTAATTTACTTTCTAATAAATGTTTTTGAAAATTTAATCTGGATAATCTAATTAAATTTTCATTTAAATAATAATAATTTGGGCTAGAAGTTCCAATATGTTCAAAATTATTTTTTAAATAAACAAATCCTACTCCATATCTAAGATCACAATAAGTAATAACTGAATTAGGAATATATTTATTTATAAAATAATTAAACAATTTAGAAAATCCTCCTATAACTAAATGACCATTCTTATTACAAAATCTTAGAATTTCATATTCAAAATTCTTATTAAATCTAGGTTTACCCATGGTTAAACATGAAACTAATTC
>Ga0116187_1003972_pt1 | contig 13247 bp, 10 predicted proteins | sample AD_JPNNA6_MetaG_FD_89755 | JGI IMG/M metagenome (GOLD analysis project Ga0116187, IMG submission 89755) | Active sludge microbial communities of municipal wastewater-treating anaerobic digesters from Japan - AD_JPNNA6_MetaG | ecosystem: Engineered > Bioreactor > Anaerobic > Digestate | place... | reverse complement strand
TGGAACAAGAAGGCCGGCTCGCGGGGAGCCGGCCGGGAAATCGAAGTAGGACCGGTCTATGACCGGTCGCGCCGGATGAGGGCCGCAGGGAAGGGCTCGGGCCTGTAGGGTCCGGTCGGAGACCGGTCCTACTAGTGTAGTGTCCCACAAATAGGTCGTCATAAGCGCGGAGCCGGCAGGATGGCCGGATGTCGCGCAAAAGTTTGCCGGTTGTGCTGACGGAGGCAGAGGCGCTCCGTCTGGAAGAATGGATTCGAGCAGGTTCGACTCCGCAGCAGGTGGTGTTGCGGGCTCGGATCATTCGTGAGGCCTCGCGGGGATCGACCGACCAGGCAACCGCAGCCGCGTTTGGCATTCGCCGGGAGACAGCGGCGTTGTGGCGCCGACGCGTCCGTGCGCAGGGCATCGGTTGTGTTTGGGAGATCGCGGCCGGCCGCGGGCGCAAGCCCGACTACAATGCCGCCCGCGTCGCGCAGTTGGTCGAAGCGACGCTACAGACCAAGCCCACCGGGGCCACGCATTGGAGCACGCGGACGATGGCTCGCGCGCAGGGCGTGAGCAAAAACACGATCCACCGCGTCTGGCAGGACCACGGGCTCAAGCCGCACCTGACGAAGAGTTTCAAACTCTCCCGCGATCCGAAGTTTCTGGAGAAGCTCACCGATGTCGTGGGCGTCTATCTCACGCCGCCGCAAAACGCGGTGGTGCTCTGCGTCGATGAAAAGAGTCAGATCCAAGCGCTGGATCGCACCCAACCTGGGCTACCGCTCAAACCCGGCCGCTGCGGCACCTTCACCCATGACTACGTTCGGCACGGCACCACCACGTTGTTCGCCGCGCTCCAAGTGGTCGAAGGTCGAGTGATCGGCCAGTGCTACCAACGCCACCGCCATCAGGAGTTCCTCAAGTTCCTGTGCAAACTCGACACCGAGTTCCCCGACGGGAAAACCCTGCACCTGATCCTCGACAACTACGGCACCCACGGCCACGCAAGCGTCCGGCGCTGGCTGGCACGGCACCCGCGGTTCGTGCTGCACTTCATCCCGACTAGTTCGAGTTGGCTCAACCTGATCGAACGCTGGTTCGCCGAACTCAGCCAGAAGGCCGTGCGCCGCGGTGCCTTCCGCAGCGTGCGTGATCTGCAACGCTGCATCGATGCGTTCCTCGCCGCGTGGAACTCAAACCCAACGCCCTTCGTGTGGACAGCCAGTGTCGAACGCATCCTTGAGAAGATCGCACGCGCACGCCAGCGACTCGAACGGATCACACCGGGCTGCTCCAAACCGAAACACCGTACGTCGCGCTTATGACGACCTATTTGTGGGACACTACACTAGGCCGTCCCCGCTGCTGCTGCGCACCGCCGCCCCCGCGGCCGCGCCCGCCGCCCACACCATGGCGGCGTCCGCCGCCGCCACCCACACCTCCGATCTGCTCGTGCTCTACACCGCCGGAGCGAAGAACACCTGGGGCAGCACCGCCGAGATGGAGAACCGCATCGCGGCGGTCGTGGCCGCCATGAACGTCTTCCTCGAGCAAAGCCAGGTCGACAACCTCCGCTGGAACCTCGCCGGCACCGCCGAAGTCCCCGCGTACCCGACCACCGGATCGCTCGAGGACGACCTCGAGCGTCTGGCCGACTCCCGCACCGAACTGGGGGCCTTCGCCGTCCAACAGCGCGCCGCCGTCGGCGCCGACCAGGTGCTGCTCATCGTCGACGGCGAGCGCGACTACGCCGGCATCGCCTACGTGCCGGGCTATCTCGCCGTCGTCCACCAACCCGGCTCCGCCGCCACCGCCGCCCACGAGCTCGCCCACAACTTCGGCTGCCGCCACGACCGCCAGGAAGCCGAGGCCGCCGACAACGACGGCCGCTACTACTACGGCCATCGCTACACCGCCAACGGCCAGGACACCGGCACCATCATGTCCTACGCCTCCTACATCGTCCCGTATTTTTCGAATCCATCGATCACCTACCAGGGGTACGCCGTCGGCGTCGCGGCCGGCCAGCCGAAAGCCGCCGACAACGCCCGCTGGCTGCGCGAGCACGCCGAAGCCATCGCCGCGCTGGTGCCCTCGAAGACCGTCACCACCCCGCAGATCACGACCCAGCCCGCCGCGGTCACGGTTGCGACCGGGCGCGCGTTCTCCCTGCGCGTCGTCGCCACCGGCAACCAGCTCGCCTACCAATGGGCGAAGGACGGTGCCGACCTCCCCGGCGCCACCGCGGCCTCCTACTCGCAGTCCATCAGCCGCGCCGCCGACGCCGGTTCCTACACCGTGCTCGTGAGCAACAGCGCCGGCAGCGTGCGCAGCGCCGCGGCCACCGTCACCATCACTGCAGCCACGACCCCGCCCCCCACCACGCCCACGACCTCCGGCGGCGGCGGGGGCGGCGGCGCGTTCGGCCTGGGCACCGCGCTCGGGCTGCTCGCCCTGCTCGCCGCCGGCCGCCGCCGCGGCGCCCGGGGCGCATGGCCCCAAATTCCGAAGACGCCAGAAGGTAACGGAGGTGACAAAGAGACTCCGTGCCTTGGGAAAGCAGTGGCCACGGGCCCGGGATTTCTCCCTCCACCTGCCAGGTGAAGACCGGGACCCCGCAGTCCCTTATCCAACTCGTCGACACTCCGTTCGCTTCGTTGCCTTCTGCCGGTTCCCACTGCGCTTCTCAGGCCGATCGGTCGCCACCCGCGCCGATCGGCCGCACCGAGGCTTGCTCGCTCCGATCCCGGAAGCGCACCGCGCAGTCCTTGCGCCGCGGCTACTCCGCCGCCGCCGGCAGCTCGTGGCCGAGCGCGCGGGCCAGACCGGCCCGGCACGCCGCACAGAGCCCGGTGCCCTTGGCGTCGTGCTCCGCGAGCGAGTGCGGGTAGGAGCGCGCGCAGCCCGGATCGGCGCACCGCGGCACCCCGAGCGCAAACCCCAGCGACGACAGCAACTGCTTCGTCGTCCGCTCGGCCAGGCGCGCGCTGCGCGCCGGCTCGCCGGTGGTGGCGGCCGTGAAGCGGTTGTAGGAGACCACTGCGTATCCACCCTCTCCCGCAGCGCTGCCGAAGACGTGGCCGCTCCGCCCCGCGTACAGATCCACCGGCAGCAACGCGAGGTACACCACCCGCCCCTGCGCCGGCGGGGGGAAGTCCGCCTGCAACCGCGGGAGCAGCCCCGGCCCGCTCCATTGCAGGATCTTGTCCGCGGCCGCCACCCGCGCCGCCAGCGCCTCCAGCCCCTTCGCGTTGGCCTCGCGCGTCAGCAACGTGCGCATCAGCTCGATCACCTGGTCGGCGTTCAGGTTCTCCGGCTTGAACTGCTCGCCGTTGAGCCGCACCAGCCCCATCCGCGGATCGTCCCACGGGAGCGTGCGCCGCAATTCGTTCGCCAGAAACACGCGCCCGGTCCGGTCGGGCTTGCCGATCGGCCAGTCCGTCGCCGCCAACGTGACACGCGCGCCGAGCTGCGCGGCCAGGGTCCGGCCGACCGCCTGCACCAGCCAGCGCTCCGTCGTGGGCGTCGCCACCAGTGCGATCACCACCTCGTCGGCCGCGGGCGGGGCGTCGGCCAGTCGCGGCAACGGCGCCGGCTCCGCCGCCCCGGTGAAACGCCGGCACTCCGCCAGTTCGGCGTCGGTCTCGACGTACCGCGCCACCGGCGCCGCCACCTCGCGCGCCCCGGCCGAGTCGCCCAGGCGCAGCAGCGTGTCGGCCTGCCGCAGCTTCGTCGCGAAATCCCACGGCCGCACCAGGCCGGCCCGTCGGTAGTATTCACGCGCCTCCTCCAGCCGGTCGGCCTCGCGCAGCGCGTCGGCCGCCCGCACGAGCGCGTCGCCCTGCCGCGCCGCCTCGACGGCGTCGCCCTGCTCGCCGAGCCGCCACACGCGGTCGGCCTCGGCCAACACCTCCGGGGCGACGAACTTCTCCACCTTGGGGGCCGCCGCGGCCGCCACGGCCAACGCGGCCAGCGCCGTCACCAGGTGCCGCCGCGCGACACGCCATCCGCCGACCACGGGAAAGCCACGAAACACGGAATACGACATGCCCGCCACTCAGGCAGGGTTCCGCGCGGAGGGCAAACCCTGCGCACGGCCGCCCCGCGATCAGGCACGATCTTTACCGAAGAGCAGCCGCAGACCGTTGAGACAGACGACGACCGTGCTGCCCTCGTGGGCGAACACGCCGATCGTCAGCGGCACGATGCCCGCCATCGAGCAGCCGACCATGATCACCACCGTGCCCAGCGAGATGAAGAGGTTCTGTTTGATCACGCGGCGGGCGCGCTGGCTGAGGCGGAAGGCCGCGAGGAAGTTCTCGATCTTGTCGTTCATCAACACGACCTCGCTCTGCTCCAGCGCGGCATCGCTGCCGCGGGCGCCCATCGCCACGGAGACGTACGCGGCCGCGAGGCTCGGGGCGTCGTTTACGCCGTCGCCGACCATCGCGACCTTCTTGCCGGCGTGGCGGAACTCCTGGATCGCGGCCACCTTCGCCTCCGGCGTGAGGCCGGCCCGGACCTCGTCGAGACCGAGCTCCCTCGCCACCGACTCCGCCGCCTGGCGACGGTCGCCCGTGAGCATCACGGTGCGCAGGCCGAGGCGTTTCATCTCGGCGAGCACCGCCTTGGACTGCGTGCGCACCTCGTCCTTGAGCAGCACGCGGCCGATCACGCCCTTGCCGATCACCCACACCTCGGAGAGTTCGGGGGAGGCCGGCGGCACGTCCTTGATCCAGTCGGCGAGCGGGCCCTCGTGGAGCAGTTCGCGGCGGCCGAGCATGATCGTGGCGTCGCCCTGCTTCGCCTTCAGCCCCTGGCCGGTGATCGACTGGAACTCGGCGATGGCGTGCTCGTTCACGCCGTGTTTGCGGCCGTAGCTGGTGATCGCGCGGGCGATCGGATGCTGCGAGTTCTGCTCGAGCGAGTACGCGAGTTCCAGGACCTCCTGCTCGCGGCCGGGCGGGTAGCTCTCGTAGCCCACGACCTCGAGGTCGCCGGTGGTGAGCGTGCCGGTCTTGTCGAGCGAGACGAGGTTCACGTCGGCGAGTTTCTCGATCGCGGCGCCGCCGCGGAAGAGGATGCCATGCTTCGCGCCCCAGGCGATCGCCGCGAGGATCGCCGAGGGGATCGAGAGCACCAGTGCGCACGGGCTGGCGACGACGAGCAGCGTCATGGCCCGATAGAACGCCGAGCGCACCTCGGTGCCGTCGGCCAGCACGATGTTGTCGAAAGGTTGGATGCGGAAAACCAGCCACCACACGAAGAACATCAGCGCCGTCATCCCGAGCACCGCGTAGGTGTAGCGCACGCCGAACTTGTCGGTGAACCGCTCGCTGGGCGCCTTGAGCTTCTGCGCCGTCTGGATGAGGCGGATGATGCGCTGCAACGTGCTCTCCGCCGGCAGGCGCTGGACGGAGAACTCGACGGCGCCCCAGAGATTGATCGTGCCGCTGAAGACCTGGTCGCCCTCGGCCTTCTCGACCGGGCGCGCCTCGCCGGTGAGGTTCGCCTCGTCGGCCGCCGTCTTGCCCTTGCTCACCACGCCGTCGGCCGGGAACGCCTCGCCGGGTTTCACGAAGAGCGTGTTCCCGAGCGCGATCTCCTCGACCTTGATCACCGTCGGCTTGCCGTCGGCGGCGACGCGCGTGGCCTCCTTCGGCGCCGCCTTCAGCAGCGAGTCAACCTCGCGGTGCGTGCGGTTGAGCGCGTAGGCCTCCATCGCGCCGGACGCGGAGAAGAGGAACAGCAGCAGCGCCGCCTCGTCCCAGTGTCCGATCGCCGACGCGCCGACGGCCACCGCGAGCATCAGAAAATGGATATCCAGCTCGCCCTTGCGGATCTTCGACCACACGTCGATCGCGGCGTCGAAGCCGCCGGTGGCGATCGAGAGGCCGTAGAGCACCTTGAGGGCGAGCGAGTCGGCCGCGATCACGCCGGCGGTCTTGAGCACGAACGCCGTGGTGCCGAACACCCAGCACGCCGCCGCGAACCCGGCCAGCACCCGCCAGTCCTCCTCCTCTTCCTCCTCCTCGGGCGTCTCCGGCCACTGGTACTCGCGCCACTTCCAGAAATGCGGCGAGGTCGCGCAGCTCGCCTTCGAGAGCACGGCCGCCTCGCCCTCCTGCTTCACCTCGAAACCGCTCGGGGCGGCGACGCCCGCCGCCGGCAGTGTCGCCAGTTTCTCCTCCAGTGCCGCGATCACCTCCTGCAAGCGCTGGTCGAGCAGCGCGAGGTCGACCTGGCCCAGCGTCGCCACGGACACCTTGCGCGCCGCCGGGTCGACCTTCACGGCCTCCACGCCCGGTTGGCTCTGGAGAAACTCGGCGAGCGTGGCGATCCAGTCGGTGGCGGCGTGGGCGGAGGCGGCGTGGTTCATCGGGTCGGAGGTGCCGCGGACGGTAGGAATTGCCCCGCACACCTGCCAGAGAAAACCCGCCGATGGGTCGAAAAGGCGGCGCCCCCCCCCGCTCGCAGGAACCCACCTCCCGCAGCCCCATCCCCGCGCCGACCCGCGCCGACCCGCACCGACCGTTTACCTTCACGACCGTGAAGGTAAACGGTCGGGAGCGGGTCCGGAGGGCGCCGTTCCAGTCGCCTGTTGCCCTCGCGGCGCTCCTCGTGCTTCGCTCGCCCCATGGGCAAACACAGTCTGATGCGGGACCCCTTCTACGCGCAGATCCTCTTCGCCATCGAGCGCCGGATCCAGCGGGCCGACGTCGCCGCGGCGCAACGCGGCCTCGCCTACACCGACTCGATCGTGCGTTCGGCGCTCGTACAGGCGGCCAACACCGCCAAAGGCCGCCCGCCCGCGCCGGTGCCGGCCACCGCGCCGGCCAAGGAGCGCCTGCCCGCCGAACTCGCCGCAGCAATCCTTCTCGCCCGCACCGATCTGCAGATCGTGGAGCCGGCGACCGACGGCGCCGAGGTCGTGAAACCATTGCCCACGAGCCAGTGGGTCGACTCCCTGCAGGCCGTGCGCGAGTCATGCGCAATCCGCGGAGACGGCAAACCCGGCTCCCGCGCCTACCTCGACTACCTGCACGAATTCATGGCCAAGGCCGGCAAGTCGTAGCCAGCCGCCTCCGGCAAATCCGCTTGCCAGCGAAAACCCCGCCGCGGCCTACTGCTGGGCCATGGCGCACGCGTCCGCAGCTTCCGGAGTCTCCGAATCCGCGTTCATCCGCGTCCAGCTCCGGTTGCCGCGCGGTCTCCGCCCTCGCAGCGGCGCATCGCGCCGGAGATTCCGCCCGGAGGGTGAAACGATTTCCGGCCGTTCCCGATGATCGGCCTGCACGAGAACCACGGCGGGCCGCCCGCGCGCCCGGACGCGTGGCTGAAGCTGGTCGCACAAGCCTTTGCCGAGGGCGGCTGGATCCAGGACTCGCTTTCGCTCGAGCACCGCCCGCAGCAGGAGCGCATGGCGCTCAACGTCGCCCGCGCCTTCGCCGGCGACGAGGTGCTGCTCGCCGAGGCCGGCACGGGCGTGGGCAAGAGCCTTGCGTATCTGGTTCCCGGGCTCATCCACGCGCAGACGGCGCGCCGGCCGATGCTCGTCTCCACGCACACGATCTCGCTGCAGGAGCAGATCCAGCAGAAGGACCTCGCGCTCGTCCGCCGCCTCTTCCGCGGCGTGCCCGAGCTGGAGAAGCTCGCCGACTTCCGCTCCGCCCTGCTCGTGGGCAAGGGCAACTACCTCTGCTCGACGCGCCTCGCCCAGGCCATCGCGGCCAAGGCCGAACTCTTCCCCTCGCACGAACAGCACGAACTCCAGCGCATCGCCGCCTGGGCGCAGGAAACCAAGGACGGCCTGCGCCAGGAGCTCAGCCCCGCGCCCGATCCCGACGTGTGGGAGTGGGTCCACGCCGACTCCTCCGTGTGCAGCCGCAAACACTGCGATCCCGAGCACTGCCCCTACCAGCGCGCCCGCGCCCGCATCCGCCAGGCCCACCTGATCATCGTCAACCACAGCCTGCTCTTCTCGCACATCCAGGCCGGCGGCGCCGCCGAGCGCGGGGCGAAGCGCGGCATCCTCTTCCCCGACGATTTCCTCGTGCTCGACGAGGCGCACACCGTGCCCGAGGTCGCCACCGAACACTTCGGCCTGCGCGTCACCTCCTACGGCGTCGACCGTTTCCTCAAGTCGCTCTACCACCCGCAGCGCAAACGCGGCCTGCTCCAGAAGCTCGGCTCGGCCCGCGAGCGCCAGCTCGTCGAGGACTGCCTCGACGCCTCGTCGCTGTTCTTCGGGCACATCCGCGACCGCGTGCTCACCAAGCAGCCGGTCGTGCGCGTGATGAACGAGGAGGTCTGCGAGCCGCTGCCGCCCGAGCCGTTCAAGATCCTCAACCAGCTGCTCAACGACCTCGCCAACCGCCTCGAGGACGGCCCGGCGCGCGAGGAGATCACCGAGCAGCGCGGCAAGCTCGGCACCTACTTCACCAACATCCGCCAGTTCCTGAAGCTCGCCGCCGAGGACCACGTGCACTGGGTCGAGCGCTCCGGCAAGCAGGGCCTGATCGTCGCCCTGCGCAGCGCGCCGATCGACGTCGCCCCGCACATCCGCGAGGCGCTCTTCCAGAAGGACACCGCCGTGCTCCTCACCAGCGCCACGCTCGCGATGGGCGGCCAGATCGAGCCGTTCCAGCAGCGCATCGGCGCCGAGCGGCAGCGGGTCACCATCGAGGATTCACCGTTCGACTACCAGCGCCACATGCGCGTGTACGTCGCCGCCGACATCCCCCAGCCCACCCCGGACAACCCGCGCCTCGCGCTCGAGGAACTCGCCGACTACCTGCGCTGGTGCGCGTTGCAGGTGCCCGGCGGCAGCCTCGTGCTCTTCACGAGCTACACGGACCTCAACCGCTGTGCCGAGATGTTGGAGCCCGATTTCGCCGCCGCCGGCCGCCCGCTCTTCGTCCAGGGCAAGCTGCATTCGCGCACCGAACTGACCAAGCGGTTCAAACACGCCAAGAACGGCATCCTCTTCGGCACCGACAGCTTCTGGACCGGGGTCGACGTGCCGGGCACCGCCCTCTCGCAGGTCATCGTCACCCGCCTGCCCTTCGACGTGCCCTCGCACCCCATCGCCGAGGCCCGCGCCGAGTGGGTGCGCGAACGCGGCGGCAACCCGTTCGCCGAGCTCACGCTGCCCGACGCGCTGGTGAAGTTCCGCCAGGGCATCGGCCGCCTCGTCCGCACGAAGACCGACCGCGGCCTGATCACGATCCTCGACGCCCGCGTGCTCTCGAAAACCTACGGCCGCCTCTTCATCGACTGCCTGCCCAAGCGCGAGTTCGAGCGCCTGACCAAGGCCACGCGCGAGCAGGTCTTCCGGCCGTTCGTGCCGTAGCTCCGGGCCGCGACCGCCTGACTGGTGGCGCAGGCGGATGAACGGCAGAACGGCCTGCGTCTCCCGCCATCGCAGCACCACAGATCGCCGGCACGGAGCCCGGCGCCACGGCCACTCGCTTCGTCCTACCCTGTGGCGCAGGCGTCCCTGCCTGCGTCTCCCGACAGCGCAGCACCACACGCCGCCGGCACGGAGGCCGGCGCCACGCTTCCGTCCCTGCGGGGGGCCACCGCCGCCCGGTCGACAACCTCGCGGATCGGTCGCATTGTCCCCCATGTCGCCTCGCCTCCAGTTCGCGGCGCTCTCGGACATCGGGCAAGTGCGCGGCGAGAACCAGGACCGCTGGCTCATCCGTGCCGAGCTCCAACTCGCGGCGGTGGCGGACGGGATGGGCGGCATGCCGTGCGGGGACGAGGCCGCGCAACTCGCGATCGACCGGCTCGCGGCGCTGCCGGCGGACGGCGTCCCGGCCGACCTCTCCGGCTGGGGCACGCTGCTCGACGAACTCAACCGCGCGGTGTTCCTGCTTGGGTTGGACCGCAGCCCGCAACTCGGCACCGGCACCACGCTCACCGTGGTGCAGTTGCAGGGCCGACACCTGCACATCGCGCACGTGGGCGACTCGGCGGTGTTCCGGCTGCGCGACGCCGGCCTCGTGCAACTGTCCCGCGAACACACCGTCGCCGCGGAGATGCGCGAGCGCCGCGCCGCCGGCCTCGTGCAGCGGATACCGCCCGGGGCGGAGCACATCCTCAGCAGTTGTCTCGGCCTTCCGTACCTGCCGCAGAAGGATGTGCAAACCACCGACCTGCTGCCCGGCGACCGCCTCCTGCTGTGCAGCGACGGGCTGACGAAACCGGTGCCGGCCGAAACGATCCGGCGGTGGCTGGCGGACGCGGACAGCCCGGCCGCCGCCGCCGAGCGTCTGGTCGCCGCCGCCAACGCCGCCGGCGGCCCGGACAACATCACCGCGGTGGTCGGGTTCTTCGGCCCGTAGCCCGGGGCCGGCCCGGCGCTCCCGGCGCCACAGGCGGCGCCACAACCCGCCTACTGCCCCGGGTGGAACTCGGCCAACTCGGGGGCGGTCCACGCCTTGTTGCGATCGGCGGTGGAAGCGCGGATACGCGCGACGGTTTCGGGGAGCACCGGCGCCCCCTTGTTGCCCCACTCCTGGCGGATGTAGGTGAGCACGTGGGCGATCTTGTCGTCCTTCCAGTTCGAGCCGAGGGGACCGAACGCGGGCATCGCGCCGTTGTAGGTGGCGCCGTTCACGACCGCCGGGCCGCTCATGCCATGGATGAGAATGCGCACCAGCGCCTCCTCGCTGGCGTTGACCCAGTCCGAGCCCGCGAGCGGCGGATACACGCCGGCCAAGCCCTGGCCGTTGGCCTGGTGGCAGGTCACGCAATTGTTCACGAAGAGCCGCTTGCCCGCGGCGATCGGATCGACGACGGCGGCCGCCGCGCCGGCGGCGGAACCGCGGCCCTGCACCTCCTCGTTGTAGACGAGCGGATCGAAGCCGCCCGAATACCGCTGGAGGTAGATGGCGCTGGCGAAGATGAGCACGCTGCACAGGAACAGCAGGAGCAACGACGGGAACTTCTCCTGCTCGTGCGGCTCGGGGTTCTCGCGCTGGTGCGCGGGTGTCGGCGCGAGGGGATCGGGGTGGGCGTCGCTCATCGTCTAGTGGCCTCCGGGGACATTGACCGGGATCGACTCGGGGTAGTCGTACTCATGTTTCAGGCTCATCAGATACGCCACCAGCGCCTCGGCGCGGTGGGTGGGCACGACCTCGTGGCCGGGCGGCGGCGCGTATTGCGGCGGCAGGCCCTGGATCGCCTTGGGCGAGGGCTGCCCGACGATCCGGCGCGTCGCAAACAGGAACGGAAACGGCGGCATGTTCGAGCCGGGCGAGGTGAGCTGCGGGTCGAGCAGGTGCTTGTAGTGCCAGTCGGCGTTGAGGGGGCGCGAGCCCACCGTCATGAGATCCGGGCCGGTGCGCATCGTGCCGAGGAGCAGGCGGTCCTGCTGCACATAGTCGCGCGGCACGCTCTGGCGCTCGCCCCAGCCGCGCAGGTCGTCGGCGCCGAAGCCGGGCCGGCGCACCTGCTGGGTGTGGCAGTAGATGCAACCGAGTTCCTGGTACACCTGCTTGCCCTGGCGGGCGAGACCGGGCTCGGCCTGCGGGAACGCGGTGCCGGTGTCGGCGTCGACGTAGGTGCCGATCCGGCCGATGGTGAGGTGGTTCGTCAGGATGATGCCCGTCCACGAGAACGCGAGGGTCAGGAAGATCCCGAGGAAGAGAAGCGGTCCTTTGTTCATGCGCGGGAGGCCGGCAGGGCGGCGTCGGGGCTGAGGCGGACGGGCTGGGCGCCGGCGACGGCACGCGGTTGCAGCAGCATCCAAGCGAAGTGCACGGCGAAGGCGAGGTGGCCGATCGTGATCATGATGCCGGCGAGGCTGCGCGAGACGAGGTACGGCAGCGTGTGTTTCACGATGTCGAGGAAGAGCGGCACGCGCAGCGCGACCTCGCCGGTCTGCGGGTCGGCGGTGGTGGCGATCATCTCCCAGCCTTGGAGGAGTCCGCCGATCTTCAGGCCCACGACGTAGATCGTGATGCCCACCGCGCAGAACCAGAAGTGCACGGAGATCAGCGGGGCCGAGGGCCACTCGCGGCCGGTGAGGCGCGGCATCATGTAGTAGATGGCGCCGAACACCACCATGGTGAAGAAGGCGTAGAGCCCGTGATGGGCGTGGGCCACGGTGAAGTGGGTGAAGTGGGCGAGCTCGTTGAACGAGCGCACCGCCATCGCCGAACCGATCAGGCTGGTGAGCGTGTAGCTCACGCCGCCGAAGACGATGAAACGCAGCGTCGGGCTGTCCTGCAGGCGCCCGAAGCTGCCGAGCATCGTGAGGTGGTGATTGATGCCGGTGGTCACGACCGGGATGACCATGAGCAGGCTGGCGACGATGCCCGCCGAAAGCACCCACGCGGGAAGCGGGCCGCCGATGAGATGGTGCACACCCGCCCAGTTGTAGAAGAGCGCCAGCGACCAGAAACCGAGGGCCGAGAGGTAGTAGCTGTGGATCGGTTTCCCGAGCACCTTCGGCAGGAAATAGTAGATCGCCGCCAACCCGATCGGCGTGAACCAGAGACCGAGGACATTGTGGGCGAACCACCAGTTCACCAACGGCTGCACCGCGCCGCGCACCGGCGCGAAGACCAACATGAGCTGAGCGATCGAATACAGCCACGGGAACCAGAAGAGCGCGGCCAGCAGGTACCATTGCGACACGTAGACGTGTCCCGGCTGGCGGAACCGGAACGCGATGATCGCCCAGATGCCGATCAGCGCGTAGGCGACGAAGAGCAGCGGCGTGGCGTAGGCGGGGAACTCGAGCCACTCGATCGACGTCGAGTCGCCGCGCAGGATTCCCGCCAGCCCGATCGCGACCCCGAGGTTCCAGAAGAACCCGGCCACATCGAGAATACCGAGGTGGCGCAACTGCGTGCGCGAGAGGCGCGCCATCAGCCAGATCGCGACGGCGAACGCGGCGTTGGTCGCCCAACCGTAGACGACGGAGTTCAGGTGGGCGGTGCGGATGTTGCCGAAGGTCAGCCACTCGGCCTGTCCGAGAAAAGCGGGGTTGTGCAGCTTGAACGAGGCGATGAGCGCGAAGACCGTGCCCACGAGGAGCCAGCCGATCGCGGCGCACAGAAAGAAGAAGACCGGGCGACGCGTGGAGACGTCGATCTCGCTGAGCAGCGCACGCTCGGCGGTCGCCTCGGAGGTGCCGGGCTTGAGGGAAGCGGCGAGACTGGGGTTGGCGGAACTCATCGGGATATCAGGCGGAGGGTTTTCCTGGGTCGGGCGAAGCGTCCTCCCTCGACGGGCTCGGGACCCTGAGC
>Ga0116187_1003957_pt1 | contig 13279 bp, 14 predicted proteins | sample AD_JPNNA6_MetaG_FD_89755 | JGI IMG/M metagenome (GOLD analysis project Ga0116187, IMG submission 89755) | Active sludge microbial communities of municipal wastewater-treating anaerobic digesters from Japan - AD_JPNNA6_MetaG | ecosystem: Engineered > Bioreactor > Anaerobic > Digestate | place... | reverse complement strand
CCCCCCCAACCCATCGTGCCCCCCCCTTCCAATCCCCACCGAACCCGCTTTCGATTCCCTACCAAACTCCTCTCCCGTCTGCGAACCCCCCGCCGCTTGCGCGTCACCCGAGAAGGTAAATACTTCATTCTCATCACCTTCGGCGTCGGAATCGCCGCCATCAATACCGGAAATAACCTGCTATACCTCGTACTCGGTATGCTCCTCGCCCTCATCATCGTCTCAGGCATCCTAAGCGAAATCTCCCTGCGACACCTCACCGTCGCACGACGACTGCCCCCTCGCGCGCAAGCAGGACGACATCACCTTGTCGAAATCGAAGTTCACAACAAAAAACGCCATTTTCCCTCCTATGCCATCGAAGTCGAAGACCTGCGCGCCGGACAACCCACCGATAAACGTTGCTTCTTCCTGAAAATCAGCCCGAAATCCTCGCAAATCGCCGCCTACCGACGTAAACCCCACCGCCGCGGAAAAGATCATCATACCGGATTTCGCGTCGCTACTCGATTTCCATTTGGATTATTTGAAAAATCGTTAATATATCCACTTCCAGGCGAACTCATCATCTATCCCCACGTCGACCCCATCCGCCTCGCACCAAACCCCAACGGAATCCATCAAGGATTTTGCTTCCAACAAGGACGCGGCAACGCGCACGAAATCCTCGGCCTTCGACCCATGCGCGATGGCGACGATCCCCGAGATATCTACTGGAAGAAAAGCACCCTCCCCAACCAATTCGTCCTCAAAGAACACGCTCGCGAAGCACACCCCAACGCCATCCTTTCCCTCGACGACTTGCGACCCGCTTCCACCAACATCGACCTGTGGAACACCGATTTCGAACGCCAAATCCGCGAAGTCGCCTCCATGACCGTCGCGCTCCTCCGACGCGGCGACGGCGTTACCCTTCGAACCACCTCCGGTAAGTCTTCCAAAACCAATCCCCCTATCGGCGCCGACCCCATCCTGCGATTCTTAGCTCTCCTCGACGCCACCGACGAGCCTGCTACCTCATCTAACGATGCGTCTACCGAAACGCCCTCCACCCGAAGAAAGGAATCGTGATGCGCTTCGGCCTCATCCATCGCATCATGACCACCCTGCTCGCCACCCTGGGCATCCTCGCCCTCGTTACCTCCGGCGAACTTGGCCGTCCTCAATCCACCCTGTTTCTGCTCGGACTCGCCATCGCCGTCCTCTTACCCGAGTCCCTTCAATCCCACCCCCTGCTTACACGCTTCGCCACGATCGGGCCGTTACTTCTACTCTTATTGCAAGTCGCCAGGCTTTTCTGGGGCGCCCCCCTGCTCGAAATCACAGTCGAATTCGCGATCGTCCTGCAAATTATCCGCCTCGCCACCCGACGCGGCGCCGCCCAAGACCAACAAGTCATCATCCTCGCCTGGCTTCACCTCATCGCAGGCACCGTCCTCGGCAGCGGTCTCGCCTACGCCCTATGTTTCATCGCTTTCCTCATCGTCGCTCCCGGCGCCCTCGTCCTATCCCACCTTCGCCGCGAAGTCGAAGGTAACTACCGACAAGGCGCCCGCGATCGAACCGGATTGCCCGTCGATGTCCCCCGAATCCTGCGCAGCCGACGCGTCATCGGCAAAACCTTCCTTGCCCTGACCTGCTTATTATCCATCCCCATTTTCCTCTTTACCGCCGCTTTATTCATCGCCTTCCCTCGTGTCGGCCTTTCCCTGCTCCTGCTCAACCGTCCCCAATCCGGACGACTCGTCGGTTTCTCCGACCACGTCGACCTCGGCGGAGTCGGTACCCTCCGTACCGACCCCACGATCGTCCTTCGCGCCGAAATCCCTAACCTTCCCTCCCCACCCCCCGAGCGAATCGCCCTCTATCTACGCGGCACCGCCTTGGACACCTACGACGGCAGCGCCTGGTCCCGCTCCCGACTCAGCCGTGTCCCCGCAGAACGCATCGGAAACACCATCCCCATCGTTCGTTATCCCTCCCCAGCTCTCGACGCTTCCCTCAAACTCGATCTCGAACCCATCGACCCACCGGTCCTGTTTTTGCCCCAAAACACCGCCGCCCTCCGCGTTCGCCCTCGCGGCGAACCCTTGTTCGGCACCCATATCGAGGTCCTGCGCGGCTCCGAAGACGAGTTACGCTATCTATCTCCGGACAATCGAGGCATCTCCTACGAAGTCTACTTGACCGAACCCACCGAACACTTCCCTTCCACGCCCCCTGCCCACGCCAATAGCCCCTATCTCGTTTGCCCCACCTCCTCCCCACGTCTTTCCGCGCTCGCCCACCAATGGACGCAACAAGCCACCACTGCCCTCGAAAAAGCCCGATCCATCGAAACACATTTGAAAAACGACTACTTATACGATCTGAATTCTCCTTCCGGTGCCGCCGCCGATCCCCTCGACCACTTCCTATTCGAATCCCGACGCGGCCATTGCGAATACTTCTCTACCGCCATGGCCATCCTCCTTCGCTGTGTCGATGTTCCAACACGCAACGTCACCGGCTTCGTCGGCGGTACCTACAACCGTTTTGGTAACTACTACTCCATTCGCCAAGGCGATGCCCATAGCTGGGTCGAAGCCTATATCGACGATCAAGGCTGGACTCGCTTCGATCCCACCCCCCCCTCGGCCGCCCAATCCCTCATGCCTACCACCGGCTTGCTCGCGACCTTGCGCGATATCCTCGAGGCCATGGGCAAAACCTGGAACCAACGCATCGTCCGCTACGACCTTCACCAACAAGTATGGCTGTTTAGCGGCCTTCGTTCCCACCTGCTGCACACCCGTCAGTCCATGGGCTCAGTCGTGGTACAACTTACCTCGAACCATTCGCTCCCATCCCCCCGAATCATAGGATTTACGTTGATTATCGGCATGTTAGCCATCACCTACGCCGTTTGGAAACGACGCAACCAACGCCTCGCGCTTCGCAACCATCCCCACCAACCATCCAGCCCTCCTCACGCCCGACTAGCGACCCAACTTTATGAGAAACTTCAACACGAAATGTTGCTGCTTGGCATCCCCCGCAGCCCGTCCACCCCACCCCTGAAACACGCCCAACAATTGCTGTCCGACCACCACCCTTGCGCACCCGCCATCCATGCGGTCACCGTTTCGTACTTGCGCGCCCGCTTTGGCGACGATCCCCTTTCCCCTACCGAACGCCAGGAACTCGAGACCTTAATCCGCTCTCTTCGACCCACCGCCCTCGCCGCCCGTTCGAAACCCGTCCTCTCCTCCCCCTCCACCCGCTGACCCAACGCTTCAAGCCGCCTTGGACGACGCCTTCAGGCGAATGAGCACCCGCGACTGCCCCCTCCCCAATTGCCTCGTTCCCAACCAGGCCCCCGCCGAAGGCTTCGACTCCGCGCCCCCCAACTCCAAATCCGGATCCCCCACCTCTACCCATGCCACCACGACAACCGGATCATGGGCGTCACAATAACCACGCTCAAATCCGGCTAACAACACCGAAACCCCCTGTTGCAACGATTCCACCGATACCGCCCGCTGCGCCGATGCCATCGGACGCGCCCACGACCGCAACCTGCCCTCCCGCAGCGCTCGTCGAGGATACACCTGCACCACCAACCGAAGTACTTCCGGCGAAAACCCGACCACCCCCGTCGACCGCACTTCCGCCCGAACCACCGTCGATCGCCCCCCCAATGTCGTTGCATTCAATAGCCCTAGCCATGAGGACAACTCCGTATCCACACAATCGCTAGGGATGAGATTTTTAGGGGAACGCGACACGTCTAACCTATCGATATTTCAAAAACCGATACTACGTTCCCCGTAATCAGCAATTATTATACCACTTTCAATTTCCAGCGCGATTCGACACCCGCTGCCCCCACACTCCTAGTTCATCACAACCTCCCCCCTTCGACGGATCACCTTTTTCCCCCGGCCCAGAAAGCAACACCACCTCCCTGCCTTGCCACAACGCCAACACCGCCCGCCCCGTCTGGGTCACCCAACACACCGAAGGGACCCCACCCCCCCCCTTTGCCGAAGCCACCAGCGTGAAAGCCTCCTTCGCTTCTTGCGAAGGCTCCAGCTCCCCCACGTCAAAACGAATTCGCCACGCCGCCGCTATGACTCCCAAGTCCCGGTTCTCCCAAACGATCGCCTTGTCCCCAGCCCACCCTTCCGCCGCCCGCGCCGCGGCTCTGCGTGGTAACCAATCCTCGAACGCTATCCTCAACCCCTGTTCCCCATACACCTCCTGATGCACTACCTGCCAGCCCTGCGCGGACGGCGCCGGCACCCCCTCTACCTGCTCTGCCGGCTCCCTCGCCATATACTTCTCCAAATGAAGCACCTGCTCCGTGGTCGACGGCGGCTGCTTCCACGCCTCATCCACCAATTCCCATCCCCCCCTTCGACGAAGCCCATGAACGAATAATACGCCGTCCACGTACGGTGCCAACAACGATTCCCGAATCACCCGTGGGAATCCAGCAACGTCTGATGACATCCCCATTCCCGCGACCAAGCCCAATCGCAACTGCTCATCGGGAACTTCAAAAGCCTGTCCACCCCCGGGTTCGAGCGTAAAATCCAACATCAAGCTCGTGGCATCCCCCTCCGCCAAACAATGAATCGCCGCCTGCTTATCATTCGCGTTTTGTTGATACTTGAGCCGTGAACCCAAATCATAATGCTGATCCTGCAACGCATGCACCAGCTCATGCGCTAGCGTCACCTCCACCTCCGAGCCGCCCAAGTCCTCCATGATAAATAGGGCTTTTCGTTCCGGGTCATAATACCCCGCAAGCTGACTCTCGATGAGCCGATACACCTGCCCCTCATAATCAAAATCCTCCGGTATGAAACCAAACGAACTCAAAAACAACTGCTCTCCCCGAATCGCACCCGGCGGCACTTGTCCCCGAACTTGCTCCTGAACCTGCCGGATCATCGTCGCCCGATCGATCACTCGACCCCGCACCACCCCCACCCTCGAAAGCCCCCGCATCCCACTCACCCGCTCCAACATGCGATCGATCATCCCCTGCGTCGCAGCATCCACCTGCTCCACGCCCGATGCAGCCACACCCGTACGAGCCTCCTGCCCACCCGAACCCGCAGGCTTCGACGGAGAAGCTGGCGCGCACGATCCCAAAGCCAGAGCCATCACCACCCCAAGCCCAATCACAATTCTCAAGACGTCACCTCGGCCTCCACCCTCGCCTCCCTTTCTATCGCCTCTATGGCTTTGCGAAGGTCCGGTTGCCCAAAAACCGCAGAACCCGCCACCAGTACCCGAGCGCCCGCCCTAGCCACTAGCGCCGCCGTGCCCGGCCCGATGCCACCATCCACCTCGATGACGATCGGCAACCCCGCCTCGTCCACCCACGAACGAAGCGCCCGGATTTTCGGCACCACCGACGGAAGAAACGCTTGTCCTCCGAAACCAGGATTGACCGTCATCACCAACACCAAATCGATATCCCGTCCTACGTACGAAAGCACCGTTTCCGGCGTATGCGGATTGAGCGCCACCCCCACCGATGCCCCAAGATCCCGAATTCTGCGCAACGTCCGCTGCAAATGCACACAAGCCTCACTATGAACCGTCACCACGTCCGCTCCCGCATCCACAAACGCTTCCACCAACGAATCGGGCTCCGACACCATCAAATGCACGTCCACGGGTAGTTGGGTGGCTCGCCGAACCGCACGAACGACAAGCGGCCCAATCGTAATGTTCGGCACAAAGTGCCCGTCCATCACGTCCACGTGAATCCATCCCGCTCCGGCTTGCTCGGCAGCCTGCACTTGGTCGTGCAAGCGGCCAAAATCAGCAGATAGAATCGACGGTGCAACGATAGGTCCCGAAGGACTTCCTACTGGCTTCGGCATCACAAGATTGCGTTAGCATGAACCACGGCAGAACAACATCGGAACCGAATTCTGATACCATGCGTCTCGATGCTCTCCAGACCCATGAACAAAGCGGACTACGATGAAATCGTCCGTGTCATCGATTGGTGGTGGGGTGGTCCAACCGCATCGCTCGCCCATCCCGTATTCTTTTACGAGCTGGGAAAAATTGCTCGAATCATGGAAGTGGATGGGAAAATGATCGGGTTTTTGCTCGGCTTTCTTACTGCTGAACCCCCCCCCATCGGCTACATCCACATGGTTGGAATTCATCCCGACTATCGTCGACGGCATGTTGGACGAAAACTGTACGAGTCGTTCGAAGACTCCTGTCGAAGCGCCGGCTGTACGCTCATGAAAGCCGTGACCGCTCCTGGCGATGAGCGTTCCGTCCAATTTCATGAAGCACTTGGATGGGTTTGGGAGACAGTGCCCGACTACGCCGGTCCTGGTCGGGCCCGCGTGGTGTTCACGAAGCGGATTGGATAAACTCCCTCAGGGCTCTTGTGACCAACGAAGCCGCGGTTTTCGCGCCGCACGCGCTTCATCAAGACGATCCAACCTGGTCAGATGCGGCGCCTCTCGCACCAATTCCGGAGACTCTCTTGCTTCCCGCTCAATCGATTTCATCGCACTCACGAACGCTTCAATCGTCTCCTTCGACTCCGTTTCCGTGGGCTCGATCATCATCGCTCCCTTCACGACCAAAGGGAAGTATACGGTCGGCGGATGGAACCCGTAGTCGATCAGACGCTTCGCAATATCGAGCGTCTTGATCCCTGTTTCCGCTTCCAATACCCGATCCGAAAACACCGCCTCGTGCATGCTGGTTTTCTCTTGCGCAAGCGGAAATGTATCCTTCAACAAAGCCGCAAGATAATTCGCATTGAGCACTGCCATGTCCGTGGCCTGCTTGAGCCCCTCGGCGCCAAGCTCACGAATATACGTGTACGCCCGAACCATCACGCCAAAGTTGCCAAAATAGGATCGAACACGCCCAATGCTATGCGGTCGGTCGACTTCCAGACGGAAGCGATCGTCTTTGCGACACACGACCGGACGCGGTTGAAACGGAATGAGCGACGCTTTGAACGCAATCGGTCCTGCGCCTGGCCCCCCACCACCATGGGGCGTACTAAACGTTTTATGTAGATTGAGTTGGACGACATCGAAGCCAAGATCGCCCGGCCGCGCACGACCCATCAACGCATTGAGATTCGCGCCGTCCCCGTAAAGCATCCCGCCTCGCTCATGAACCATGTTATCGATGGTCGGCAAGGCGGACTCGAATAGGCCCAACGTGTTGGGATTCGTGATCATGACCGCCGCCAGATCGTCGCCCACCTGATCCACCACGCCAGACAATTTCGCCGGATCGATGATGCCGTCATCACCGCTAGGAAATGGCTTGACCTGAAGCCCATTGAGCGCACACGAGGCCGGGTTCGTCCCATGCGCGGTATCAGGAACCAATACCGTCCTCGGTGCCCTTCCCTTCGCTTGGTGATAGGCACGTATCATCATCAGTCCCGTCACCTCACCTTGCGCACCCGCCGCCGGCTGCAACGATACATCGTCCATCCCACAAATCTCAGCCAGCGCACGCTCGAGATGCCAAATCAGCGACAATGCTCCCTGCGCAAAATCCGCCGGTGTCGCCGGATGAAGACCCGAAAATCCCACTAACCGCGCAGCCCACTCATTCACCTTCGGGTTGTGCTTCATCGTACAAGAACCCAAAGGATAAAACTGCGTATCTACGGAAAAATTGTGCTGAGACAAGCGAACGAAATGACGAAATACCTCGGGCTCGCTCACCTCCGGCAACCCGGCAGGCACCTTGCGAACCAACTCACCGTACTCTCCCCCAAGATCTACTTCCGGAACATCCAGTACACTCAGCGACGCTCCACAACGCCCCACCGAACCCCGCTCGAAAATCGGCGCTTCCTCGAACTGAAGGCCATGCACTGCTTCCATCGCCATACCTACCTCCAGTCCCCTACCGTCGGATCCACATCACCGCCCACAGACTTCAAGTCCGGCTGCTTGTTGCGTTGCTTGACCGAATCCCACTCGCCCCCACCCACCTCCGCATCCCCAAAACCCCACTCGCCAAGAATACGATCATCCATGTTGTCCCCTTCAGGACGCGTATACCTAAAATATCCTTTCCCCGTACTTGTCGCCGACGGTCCCACCATCCCAATCTTATGCTCTTTCCATTCGAATCGAGCCACGTCTCCCGAAAGCGTTCCCTTCATCTCACCCCACGCCGACTCGTCGGTCCGCAGCCACCGACCTTCAAACGAATTGCCATCCGACACAATGTGAAGGTTCCCCCACACCGCGTTGAAATAAACACCATCCCACACCGCACCCGATGGCATGTTGCCAGGTTGAACCGCCGCCATCTTCGGTGATGAAGTCTTCGGACCACCACAGGCCGACAACGTACAAGGCGCGATGACCAGAAATGCCGAACATACAGCCACTACAATCTTTGAGGTACCCATGGCCCGGAATCTACCACCGGCAGTGGGTCCGGATCGAGATGGGAAGCGACCTCGACACAAAAGCACGGCGCACCCACGTCCCCTTTTTCGAAATGCGTAACGCATTTCGTGGTTACTATCCAGCCCTCAATTCTATAATACCTTGATAAATCAAGCAGTTCCGCCAGATCGGGCTTTCCGACACTCCCATGATCCGGCCCCTGCCATACACACACGGGCTCAACCCCCCGACGCCTCAACGAAGCCAATACCCGCTCCGGATGCGCCATGAGCGTCGCTAACCCAACCCTTCGCCCCTCCAACCACCCCATCGAATACCACTGCCCCCGCATACGCAATCCCGTCCAATCAATCCACGCCGTTCGTATCTGGCGCCTCTGTACCCCCTCCCCCATCGTCGGTAACCCAACCTGCTTCGATAATACGTCCCGAACCACGACCACCTCGTCACAATGCCCGATCAACGATCGTACCGACCCGCGAAGATCTCCCAAAGGCGGACATGCCCCCGACCCAAAAGGAACCTGCCCATCGACCACCAGCACCGAACGAAATAATTCGCACGGCCTCGTCTGAAGAAGCCCATCCACCACAATCACATCAACCCCTGAGGCTGCTTTTGCCAGAACCTCGTTCCGGTCTTTTCCCACCCATACCCCCACTTCATACGGACGAAGCGCGCGCATCGCCAACAACGCATCATCCCCAATCTCCAGCACCGTTTCATCCCCTTCACAACATCTCGCTTCTCTTGGATGCGCACCGTAGCCGTGTCCCACGAACGATACGCGCATGCCCGCCTGAGCGAGCCGCCGCGCATAGGCAATGGCCACCAAGGTTTTTCCCGCTCCCCCCAGCACCGCGCTTCCCACCCCAACCACCCGCACTCGAGCCGGCAACGTCACAGGCCGCGCAAGTCGCGTCGAAGCCACCGCTTCATAGGCTTTCGACAATACATGAGCCCCCGGGTACCCACGAAACGAACCCGTCTCCAACTGCGCCGCAAACCAACGCGAAACCCGCACGACTACAGCTTGTTGAGCAACGCTTCCACGCGAAGCTTCCAAACCATGCCAACCGCTTCCACGAACACTCGACGACTCATCTTCGATTGCCCGACACGTCGATCCACGAAAATGATTGGCACCTCGACGACATGCAATCCCCAACACAAGGCACGATAGGTCGTCTCGATTTGAAATGAATAACCGTTGGATCGGATCTCATCGACACCGATGGTTTCGAGGGCCCGACGAGAAAACGCCTTGAATCCGGTGGTTAAATCCCGTGTATCGACCCCAAGGATGACGCGAGAATACAGCGACCCCCCCTTCGATAGAAGCTGTCGTCCAAGACCCCATCCTTGCACACCACCTCCGGGAATATTGCGAGACCCCACCGCCACATCCGCTCCGTCGCGCACGGCACCGATGAGCGCGGGCAAATAGCGAGGGTCGTGAGACATATCCGCGTCCATTTCCACCACGACTTCGAACCCCCGCTCGAGAGCCAGTTTGAATCCTTCGACGTAGGCCGTACCAAGACCAAGTTTCGCTGCACGATGCAACACACAGACACGCGGGTCACGCCTTGCCATCGCATCGGCAACCTGCCCGGTCCCATCGGGCGAAGCGTCGTCAATGACAAGCACGTGGACCTTGTCCATCACGGAAAATACCGCATCGATGAGGATAGGAAGATTATCCCGCTCGTTGTACGTGGGAATGATCACCAAAACACGCGGATCGGACATGGCGTTGCTTCGCTTACCCGACATCGTGGCTGAGAGCAACGCAGTCTCGTTCGACAAGCACCGGTTCGCCTTCCGGCAGCAAACGAACAAAAGCTTCGCAAGCTCTTTCCACAGCCTGCTCGTCGAGACCGTCAAACGTGAGCTTGGTCATGATCGTTGGATGATTCCATTGCGGATAGGAACCAACATCCACGTCAGGATACTGCTCGACAATCTGGTTGAGCAACGGCACAAGGTTTCCTTCATCCAGCCGCGTATGAACCACACGACATACGAAAGGTTCCGCCCCAGCCAAATGCCTTTTCATCATCCCGAGACGCTTGTGAAATATTTCCGGTACCCCCGGTAATACCCACACATTGCGCATCACAATCGTCGGCCACTGGACCATTTCATCGGTCACGAGCGTGCAACCCTGCGGCACCCTCGCCATCAGCAAATGCCCGGGTGTCAACCGATCCCCGAAATGACGTCGAATCATCTCCGCCGTCGGCTCATGAACCTGAACACAGGTATCAAACGCTTGGGCAACAGCCTCCACGGTCACGTCATCGTGGGTCGGTCCCACACCCCCACTGGTAAACACAAGATCGAATGCCGCCGAAAGCGATCGAATTTCTTGCACAATCGTTGGCACTTCGTCAGGCACCACGACAATTCGACGCAATGCTATCCCTAACGTGCGGAGAACACGCGCAAGGACCACAACGTTCCGCTCTTCGATTTTCCCATTGAGCAGTTCGTTGCCAATGATGACCGCAGCCGCGGTGCGCGAAGTACATTCCTTCATGATGGGTGATCAAGGCTCGACATCGATGCCGAGTAACCTGCCAGTAAGCAAACGCAACGCTTCCGGGTCGAAAGGTTTGACGATGACGTGAGTAATCGATCCGCCAGCTTCATGGTGTACATCGACCTCCCACCCCTTGTCGACCATGAGGATGATCTGGGTATGCCGCGCACCAGGATCCAAGCGTAGAGAATCGAAAAACCGCTTCCCATGAACATCCGAAAGTCGAGCATCGACAAACACGAGATCGGGTGGAGATCGGCGACATTCCTCCAAAGCCTCTTGCCCACTTGCCGCAAGCCTAATCGTCACATCCTCCTCTTCGAATAAGCTGAGTGTGTGCTCGAGTAGCGTTCGTATGTGGCGCTCTTCGTCCACGATAAGGATCGATTTGCTCATGACTCCCCCCTTGAATGGTCTTGTAGTCGCGGCAACACAATCCGAAAACACGCACCACGACCGGCTTCCGAATCCACGGTTACGGCACCCCCATGCTCCTCGACGATCTTTTTTACGATCGCCAAACCCAACCCCGTTCCCCCCGATTTGTTCGCCGTCACAAATGGATCGAAAAGAGTATCGCGAATCTTCTGCGATATCCCAGGCCCATCGTCGCGAACCCATATTTGATAATACTCCGACGATCCATCGACTGCACTACCCCGCACCTCGATAACACCCCTGCCAATAATGGCTTCACTCGCGTTGCGAACAAGATTGACAATGACCCGCTCGAATTTCTGAACATCGAGCACCACCGTCCCCAACGCCTCCAAATCCACCACAAGCTCAATACTCGCCGGATGACCATGGCGCAAAACGCGATTGAGCCTCTCGGTCAACTCCCGAGCCGAAATCGGCACTAATTCCAATGCGTTACGGTTTCCCCGCACGAAATGTAAAACCTCCTCCACCATCGCCCAAAGCCGATCCGCATTGACAATCACCTGCTCCGCCAATGCCGCATGCTCCGAAGGCTGCACATGATCCATCTGGATCATTTCCGCAAACCCACGTATCGCCGTCAGCGGATTTTTGAAATCATGGACGATCGCACTCGTGACATGACCTATCGCCGCCAACTCTCTTTTTCGTACATTCGCTTCCGCCAAATCCGCTTGCTCGATACGTGTCGCCGATAGAGATGCCAGCGCAGACAGCAACCGCTGATCCTCCGGTCGCAATTCCCGTCCCGCTCCCGCCAATACCGTCATCACTCCCATGGTTTTGCCCGCGGTGCGAAGCGGAAAACACGCCAACGTCGACGACCAATTCCTATCCTCAACCTCCCGCAACGTCTCCGGCAACATCCCCACCAATGGCCTTCCCAACGCGACCACCTTCTCAATCGACGCCAAGGGAATATCCGGTACCGTTCCCACCGACGCCAACGTCGATGCACCATCGCCCTGCAAACGAACCACAGAGGCCCCCGAGGCATGCACAAGCGCTACCGCTTTGCGCAACGTCAAATCCAATACCTCCTCGATCGCAGAGGCCGTGCTGGATCGTTCAGAAAAATCATAAAGCAATGTCAACTCACGATATCGCTCCAAAGCATGATTGCTCAGATCCTCCATCTCCTGGTCGAACTCGGCTACCACACTCACCATCCACTCAATGGTATCCACCACGTCGCGCGATAATGATTCGACATCTCCCACAAGCTGAGCCACCGCCGGAGACCCAAGCAGCTTCGACCCCCGCAACACCAAATCCGTCCAGGTTCCCTTCCCCCGAACCCACGCAAGCTCCGTGCCGTCGGTATGCGCCAGAAGAACCGGACCCCCAGGCCCCACCACAAGAGACTCCACGACTCTTCGCGCTTCCCACTTGTTCCATCGCCTGATGAAACTTCGGGTACGTCGCGATACGGACGGCTCGCTTAGGCGAAGAGACATTGTCCCTACGATATCGGTTCATCCTGCCTATTCGCAAGATCCTCGGCATCCACCCCCTGTCCCCCCTGCGATGGTCATGGCTCGTTGAGACACTCCCATCCTGTCGATCAACGACAAACCCCAGTGTCATGGCGGATTCGGACGACAACGTTGCTGTCGCACCACACGCCGTACTCCCCCCGAAAGCCAACGGTTTCCTCCGGACCAAGGATTCGGCTCGAACCATGCGTCAATCGGTACTTCCAAGGTATGGAAATGCTTCTCCGAAGGTAACTCGATCACCTCCGGCCGTGGTCGCTTCGCTCGCCCATACGCCCGCTGCTCCACACGAAAACAACGACCGTTGGAATTCGGCATATATATCTGCTCTTTGCCATGCCCCACGAAAACCCGAGCTTCCTCTACGACCTCACCAT
>Ga0116187_1003941_pt1 | contig 13326 bp, 12 predicted proteins | sample AD_JPNNA6_MetaG_FD_89755 | JGI IMG/M metagenome (GOLD analysis project Ga0116187, IMG submission 89755) | Active sludge microbial communities of municipal wastewater-treating anaerobic digesters from Japan - AD_JPNNA6_MetaG | ecosystem: Engineered > Bioreactor > Anaerobic > Digestate | place... | reverse complement strand
GAGTCGCGCCAAGCCCTCGCCAGCGTGGCCAGCCTCGCCGCCTTCATCCGCGCCCGGGCCGACGCCTCAAAGCTGCCCGCCTGAGCCGCCACGCCCGCGCCACGGGCGGAGTCGCCTGCAAGCAGGCTCCTACCTTCGGATCGTTTTCCCCCAAGCCGTTCATGGCTTCCCCCACCGCAACCTCCGCCGCCCGTCTCGCCGCGTGCGACTGCCTCACGCCGTTCGGCGATGCCGCCGCCACCCATGCCGCGCTGCTGCGCGGCGAACGGGCGCTGCAACCCTCGCCCGTGCTCGGGCGCGAGGGCGGCGACGCCGTGCCGCTCGCGCTGCTGCCCGGTCGCGCGCTCGACGAGACGAACCCGCCCGCGTGGCTCCAGTCGCTGGCGACATTGCTCGCGCCCGTCGCCGGCCCGGCGTGGGGTACCGCGCGCCGCCCCGTGTGCGTGACGAGCAGCAATTTCGGTGTCGGCAGCCTCCATGCACTGCGCTGCACCGGCGAGGCCGGCCACGCCGCGCACGGCACGCCGCACGGCTCCGTCGAACTCGTGCGCCGCGCGCTCGGCTGGGGCGAGAACGTGGCGATCTTTTCGCACGCCTGCGTTTCCGCGCACCTGGGACTGGTGCATGCCTCGCGGCTGCTCGAGGCCGGTGTGGCCGAGGAGGTGCTGGTGGTGAGCTACGATTTCCTCAGCCCGTTCGTGGCGGGCGGCTTCCACGCGCTGAAGATCCTCAACACCGATTTCCCTGCGCCCTACCAGGACCGCGCCGCCGGCTCGATCGGGCTGGGCGACGGCGCGGGCTACGCGGTGCTGTCGCGCGGGCGTGGCGACCTCTCCATCGAGGCCCACAGCCTGCACAACGAGATGTACCACTTCACGGCCAACAAGCCCGACGGCGCCGGTTTCGCCGCCGCGTTGGCGCCGCTGGCCGCGGTCGCCGCCGGCCGCCGGCTCTGGGTGAAGGGCCATGGCACCGGCACTCTCGAGGCCGGCCGGCTCGAGGCCACCGCTGTCGCGTTGGCCTTTCCCGGCGCGCCGCTGGTCGGCTGGAAGGGCAGCCTCGGCCACACCCTCGGCAGCTGCGGCATCGTCGAACTGGCGATCGCCGCCGCCGCGCTGCGCTCCGGCCGCACGCCCGGCACGGTCGGCAGCGCGTCGCCGACGTTCACCGACGCCGTGGCGCTCGCCCCCTTCGACAACACCGCGTTCGACGGCGCGGTCTGCGCCAGCAACGCCTTCGGCGGCGCGCATGCCGCGTTCCTCCTCAGCCATGCTTGAACGTTTCATCCAGGCCGTCCGCACCGACGCTCCCGGCGCCGAGGAACCCGCCGCCACGCGGGTGCGGCTGAAGGACCGTTTCGCGCCCGGCGCGGTGCGGCGCATGACGCAGCTCGGCCTCTTTGTCGGTGCCGTGCTGGGCGAACTCCAACCCGGCGAGGACGACGCGCTCGTCTACGCCACGCAGTTCGGCGAGGGCCGCGCGCTCGAGGGCTACCTCGACAGCTTCCCGTCGGCCAGCCCGACGCTCTTCCAGACCTCGATCCATCCCAGCGGCGCGCAGCAGGGTCTGATCGGCCGGCAGCGGTGCGTGCGCGAGTTCTTCCCGCTGGCCGGTGGCAACCAGCTTGTGGCGACGGCCGTGCAGGCCGCGCTGCTCGCGCACGCGGAGCGCGTGCTGTTCTGCGGCGGCGAGGAACGCGGCACCTGGCTGGTGCCGCACGCCGCGGCGAGCGACCGCGCCTTCGCCTTCGCGCTCGCGCTCACGCGTACTCCGGAGGCCGGGGCGCTCGGCCGGCTCGCGCTGGAACCGGCGGCCGACGTCGCGGGCGCGCTCGCGCTGCCCGACTGGTTCGAGCTGCTGCACAACCGTCGTCCGTTCGCCGGCGCCGCCGCGCCCGGCTGGAGGCTCGAGCTCGAATGGCGGTGAGCGCGCCCGTCCCGCCGCCGCGCAACCCGGGCCCCAGCTGGGGTTACCGGTTTCTGCGCACGGCCGACCGGGTGGCGCCGGAATGGCTCTATCGGCCGTGCCGCGCGCTCGGCACGCTGATCGCGATGGCGAACATGCCCGCGCAGCGGCGGCACTCGCGCGAGTACCTCGCGACGATCCTCGGGCGGCCACCGCGCTTCCGCGAGGTGTTCCGCCACTTCTTCGCCTTCGAGGAGGCGTTGATGACGAAGCTGCGCGTGATCAACGGCCGCCCGCACCGCACCGTCTACGCGCCCGGGGCCGACGAATTCCGCGCTTGGCTGGAAGGCGGCGGGCCGGTGCTGCTCGGCACCTTCCATTTCGGAGTATCGGATCTCCAAGGATGCCAGATCGGCGGCTACGACCACCAGGAGGTGTACGTGGTGCGGCAGCGGGTGGGCAACTCCCACGACACCGATGCGCTCGCGGCCCGCTTCGGGGGCCGGCTGCATTTCGTGTGGGTCAACGAGCCGGGCGAGCTGCTCTTCGCGCTGAAGGACGCCGCGGCCACGCCGGCGGCGATCGCGCTGCAGTGCGACCGCGTGGAGTTCGCGGCGCGCACGGAGGCCTTCGAGTTCCTCGGGGCGCGGCGGCTGTTCCCCTTCACGATCTACCACCTCGCGCTGATCTTCGGGCGGCCGGTGCTGCTCTCGGTGGGCGTGCCGGAGAACCCGGACCTGGCGACGCTGCACGCCTCGCCGCGCTTCGAGCCGCGGCCGGGCGAGCCGCGGGCGGCGGCGCTGGCGCGGGCGCGCGAACATTTCCAGGCGTTCCTGCGGCAGGTCGAGGCGCTGCTGCGGCGCAACCCGTACCTGTGGTTCAACTTCACACCGCTCAACCCCGTGGCGCCGGCCGCGGTCCCGGCGCGGGAGGCGGCGGCATGATCCGCCGCGCGTACTATGTCGGTGCCTACTACGCCTCGTGGGCGATCTTCGGCGGGGTGGGCGTGCTGCTCAACCTGGCGAGCCTGCCGTTCCTGCTCCTGCCGCGGTGCGAGACCGGCGGCGCGCGTATGCGGCGGACGATCCGGGGGCTCTTCGATTTCTGGCTGCGCTGGATGCACGCCACCGGCGTGGTGCGCGTAACCTGGCACGGTTTCGAGCGTCCGCTGCAACCCGGCGCGGTGTTCATCGCCAACCATCCCACGCTGGTCGACGCCACGTTCATCCTCGCGCGGCTGCCCGACGCGATCTGCATCTTCAAGCCGGCGCTCATGCGCAACCCGGCGATCGGCCCGGCGGCGTACCTGGCCGGCTACGTGAGCGGGGTGCCCGGCGTGGATCTGGTCCGCGAGGTCGCGGTCAAGATCGCCGCCGGCCAATCGTTGTTGATCTTCCCCGAGGGCACGCGCACGGAGCGCGGCGCGGCGCTCAATCCGTTGCGGCCCGGTTTCGCGCTCATCGCTTCGCGCGCGCAGGCGCCCGTGCAGCTGCTGCGCGTCGTGTCGTCGCCCGGTCTTGTGCCGAAGGGGCGCGATTGGTGGCGGCCGCCGCCGGTGCTGCCGGCGACCGTGGCGATCACGCTCGACCGGCGTTGGGAGCACGACCCCGCGCGCAGCCCGGCGGAGTTGACCGAGGCGGTGCAGCGCCACCTGCTCGCGTCGCTGCCCGTCACCAGCCGCTGAACATGCCCGGCTCCCCCACTCATCTCGTCCTCATCCCGACCTACAACACCGGCGGCGCGCGCCTGCTCGCGACGGTGCGGGAGGCGCTGGCGCAGTGGCCGGACGTGTGGGTGGTTGTCGATGGCAGCACCGACGGCAGCGAGGCGGGTGTGGTCGAGTTGGCGCGCACCGAGCCGCGGCTGCGCGTGCTCCCGCTGGCCCACAACGGCGGCAAGGGCGCGGCGGTGCTTGCGGGTGCCGAGGCCGCGCGCGCGGCCGGGTTCACCCACGCGTTGGTGATGGACGCCGACGGCCAACATCCCGCCGATCGCATCCGCGATTTCATGGCGGCGTCGCAGGCGGAGCCGGAGGCGCTGGTGCTCGGGCGGCCGGTGTTCGGCCCGGAGGCGCCGGCGGTGCGGCTGAAGGGGCGCAAGCTCAGCATCGGCCTCGTGCATTTCGAGACGGGCGGCGCGGGCATCGATGATCCGCTCTTCGGTTTCCGCGTCTACCCGCTGGCGGCGACGGTTCGCGCGCTGCGGAGCACACGGTTCGCCCGGCGCTACGACTTCGACCCCGAGGTGGCGGTGCGGCTGTTCTGGGCCGGCGTGCCGATGCGCAACATCTCCGCTTCGTGCCGCTACCTTTCGCGCGCCGAGGGCGGCGTTTCCCATTTCCACTACCTGCGCGACAACGTGCGCATGGTCTGGCTGCACACCCGGCTGATCGTCGAACTGCTGCTCGGCCGCTGGGTCAGCGTGCGCCGGGTGCGGAGCGGTCGCCGCGCGAGCACCGCGCCGTAGCCGTGGATTGTCACGTATCACGTGACAATCCGAGCGGCGGACGGGCGGCGGTGCGGGAGGGTCGGCTTGGTTTCCGACCGCACGGGGACCGCTTCTGCCGGCGTGCCGGCGGATGCGCAGGGCGACCGGTCGGAGACCGGTCCTACTGGGCCGGCATACCAAACGGGCAGGTCCAGTCTCCGACTGGACGTTCTCGACGCGGGCGGGGCGGCCTGCCTGAGTTGGCGGTGACCGGCCCAAGACCGGTCCCACGTGATGAAACGCTTCCTCCCCGTTCTCGCCCTCTGCCTTTGTGCCGTGGCCCGCGCCGCGGTGCCGTCCGCGCCCGGCCCGGAGCTGGTCGCGGGCGAGAACGACGACGCGTGGACGCCGCTTTTCGCCGCACTTGCGGCGCAGGGAGGGGTGCATTCGACCTTCACGGAGCACCGCTGGTTCAGCGTGAGGAAGACCCCGGTGGTGCTGCGCGGCGAGTTGCGCCACTCCGATGCGCGCGGATTGAGCCTCCACTACACCGAGCCGGAGGAACAGGTGCTGGTGGTCGACGCGAAGGGGCTGCTGATGCGCAACGCGCAGGGGCGCACGCGCACGATGGCCGCCGATCCGCGCGCGCCGCGTATGGATGCCGCGCTGCTGCCCGTGCTGCGCTTCGACATGCCGGCGCTCCTGAAACTTTTCACGCTCCGCGCCGCGCGCGACGGCGACGACTGGCGACTCGACTTCGTTCCGCGCACGCCGGAGCTCGCGCGTCACCTGAGCACGCTCACGGTCGAGGGCACGGGCGAGCGCGTGAGCCGACTGGAGTTCCGCCGCTCGGCCAAGCAGCGCGTCGAGGTGCTCATCGAGGAGACGCAGACCGGCGTGACGTTCACCGCCGAGGGGGAGAAGAAGTTTTTCCGGTGAATCTGAGGCGGTCCAATTCGCGGCATTTCGGAGTGGGTTTGGTGGAGGGCGCCGAGCCGTCGGAGCCGACCGACGTGCGCGGCGGCGCCGGAGCGCCGCCCTCCATGGAGTGGGTGCGCCGAGCCGCGTCTTGGTCCGTGGCGCAGGCCTCCGTGCCTGCGAAATCCGGCACCGCAGGCACGGAGGCCTGCGCCACGTTTGACGAGGAAATCCATGATGCCCGCTGACTCCAGAGAACCGGCACGGCAGAAATGGGCGGCGCGGGCGGTGCTGGCGCTCGGCGTGGCGCTCGGGCTGCTCTGGCTCGCGCGGCTCGACTACGCGGCGAAGGTCTCGACGGACGTGCTCGACCTGATCCCGAGCGGCGAGCGCTCGCCCGAACTGGCGCTGGCGCGCAGCATGGCCAGCGAACGCCAGGCGCGCGTGGCGCTCTTCGCCCTCGGCGGGCCCGATGCCGAACGCCGCGAGCGCGCCGCCGCGCTCTTCGCCGACACCCTCCGCGCCGATCCCGCCTTCGCCGAAGTGCGGCCGATGGGCGACACCGGCCCGCGCGACGCGCTTGGGCGACAACTCTTCGCGCAACGTTTCGAGCTCCTGCTGCCCGGCTGGCTGGCAGCAAAGGAAGCCGAATACGCCGCGGCGAGACCGGTCGAGCCCTGGCCGGAATGGCTGGCCGAGCGGGCGGCGGCGGAGCTCGAGGCGTTTCTCGCCAAGCCGGAGGCGATGGCGTTCCAGGATCTGGTGCCGGCCGACCCGCTGCTGCTGCTGCCCGGGCTGGTGGCGCAGATGCCGGGCTTCGCGGAGGCGAACGGTGCGGCAGGCGACCGGGCGTTGGTCTGGGCGCGCACCAGCGCGGCACCGCTGAGCGAGGCGGGGCAGGGCCCGGTGATCGCAGCGGTCGAACGCGCGCTGGCGGCGGCACGGACGATCGAACCGGAGGCGCAGGTGCAATGGGCGGCGATCGGGCGCTTCGCCGCGGAAAACCGCCGGCTGATCGAGGGCGAGATGTCGTCGCTCAACGTGTTCTCGCTGCTGGCCGTGCTCGGGGTGGCGGCGTTGTGCCTGCGACGCGTCTGGCAGGCGGTGCATCTCGCCCCGGTGGTCCTCGGCGCGCTGCTCGGCGCGTGGGTTGGAGTGACGTTGTGCTTCGAACGGGTGCACGTGCTCGTGTTCGTGATCGGTTCGCTGCTCGGCGGTGTGGCGATCGACTACGGTTTCTATCTCTATCTCCAGCCGGCGGTGCGGCCGGGCGAGCGGTACCGCGAGAAGGTGGCCCGGCTCATCAAGCCGCTGCTGGCCAGCGCGCTCACCACGATCCTCGGCTTCTCGCTGCTGTTCTTCTCGGAGCTGCCGCTGATCCGGCAGCTCGGGCTGTTCGTGAGCTGCGGGCTGGTGGCGGCGCTGGGGTCGGCGCTGCTCTGGTTCGCGCAGCTCGACCGGCCGTACTCGGAGACCTGGGCCTTCGCCCGCTCGCGGCTGCACGGCGAACATCCGGCGTGGCGGCGCGGCGCGCGGCTGCTGTTGCTGGCCGGCGCCGCCGTGGCGCTGCTCGGTCCGTGGCGGCTGCACTGGCGCGACGATATCCGCGAGCTGGAGGCATTGCCGGCGGCCGCGCGCGCGGAGGCGCTGGCGGTGCGGGCGCTGTTCGGCGAGTCGCCGCAGCGCACGGTCTACCTCACGCGCGGCGAGTCGCCGGGGGCGGCGCGCGCGGCGCTGGGGCGTTTCCTCGGCTGGCATGCGCAGCAGTTCGCCGGGGTGCCCGTCGCCTCGCTCGGGCTGGCGGTGCCGACGCCGGCGGAGTGGGAGGCCGCGGCGGCCAGCCGTACGGCGCTCGGCGGTTTCGAGCCGGCCTTGCGCGCGGCGCTGGAGCGGCACGGTTTCGACGCGGGCGAGTTCGGCCCGTTCTTCGCCGGCTGGGCGCAGTGGCTGGCGGCTCCGGCGGGTGACTACACCGCCGCGGTGCGCGCGCTGGCCGGAAGTTTGCAGGGGCCGGTCGCGCTGACGATGGCGACGGAGCCCGGCGCGAGCTGGTTCGTGACGGTGGCGGAGCATCCGCCCGGGGCGGAGCCGCCGGCGGAGCTGGCGACGATCGGGCTCGACCAGCTGCAGTCGCTCAACCGGTTGTTCACGCGCTACCGGGTGTCGGCCCTGCGGCTGAGCGCGCTCGGGCTGGGGCTGGTGGGCCTGAGCGTGTTCGTGCTCTACGGGCTGCGGCGCGGCGTGCGGATCTTCGCACTGCCGGCGGGCTCGTGCCTGTTCGCGTTCGGCGCGCTCGGGCTGGCGGGGGCGACGTTGAATCTCTTCCACCTGCTCGGGGCGTTCCTCGGCGTGTGCCTGAGCCACAACTATGCGATCTTCAGCGCGGAGAATGCGGCGCGCGGCGACGAGCCCCCGCCCTCGATCCGGCTCTCGGCGCTGACGACCGCGGCGTCGTTCGGCGTGCTGGCGCTCAGCTCGATCCCGGTGGTCTCGGCGCTCGGGACGATGGTGGCGCTGATCGTGGTCGCCGCGCTGGCGGGCGTGGAACTCGAGGCGATGGCGCGACGTTCGAACTTGAGCCGCCGCGGGAAACCCAGCACCTAGACACGCTCCATGTTTCCAACCGTCCCCGAGCCGGCGCCCGCGCGGGTGTTGCTCGTCAACCTCAACAAGTACGACCAACCGTATCCGGTCTATCCGGCGGGGGTGGCGTACATCGACGGGGCGCTGCGGACGGCGGGGCATGTCACCGAAATCTGGGATGCGCGCATGGCGGGCGAGCCGCTGGAGGACTGCGTGGCGCGGTTCCGGCCGGATTTCGTGGGGCTCTCGCTGCGCAACATCGACAACGTGCAGTGCCACAACCCGAAGTCGTTCATCCACGAGCTGGTGGGGTACTGTCGGCGGGTGCGCGCGGCGACGGCGGCGCCGATCATCCTGGGCGGCAGCGGCTTCTCGGTGTTCCCGCGCGAGATCTTCGAGCTCGGCGGGATCGACTACGGCATCCACGGTGCGGGCGAACGCACGATCGTCCGGCTGATCGCGGCGCTGCGCGCCGGCGGCGGCGAGCCGGCGCTGGACGGGATCGCGGGCCTGGTCTTCCGCGGTGCGGACGGGGCGGTGCGCGCCGTACCGTGCGACGCGGAAAGCGCGACGTTTTCGACGGCACCGCACCACGAGCCGGCGCTGCTGCGCGCGTATCTCGCGCAGGGATCGCTGCCGGGCGTGCAGACGCAGCGCGGCTGCCCGCTGCACTGCTGCTACTGCACGTATCCGCTGATCGAGGGGGCGCGCAGCCGGTTCCTCGGGGCGGAGGCGGTGGTGGAGGAGATGCGGCGGCTCGCGGCGCTGGGGACGAAGTACGTGTTCTTCGTCGACTCCGTGTTCAACACGAGCGAGGCGCATGTGCACGCGGTGTGCGAGGCGCTCATCCGGGCCGATCTCGGCGTGCAATGGGAGTGTTTCCTGCGGCCGCGCGGGCTGACGCGCGAGCTGCTGCGGCTGATGCAGCGCGCGGGGCTCAGTCACATCGAATACGGCTCGGACAGCCTGTCGGACCCGGTGCTGCGCCGCTACGGCAAGAGCTTCACGTTCGAGGACATCCACCGGTCCAGCACGCTGGCGCACGAGCTGGGGATGCGCTACAGCCACTTCATCATCTTCGGCGGCCCGGGGGAGACGCGCGCGACGGTCGAGGAGACGCTGGTGCGGGCGAAGGCGCTGCCCGGCGCGTACTACTTCGGCACGCTCGGCATGCGGATCTATCCCGATACGCCGCTCTGGCGCGAGGTCGCGCCGGAGGCGCGCGGGGAGCGCGCGGCCGACTTCCTGGTGGCGCCGCGGTTCTACATCGCGCCGGAGTTCACGCTCGAGTCGCTGCATGCGCGGCTGCGCGACTACCAGGCGGAGAACCCGAACTGGATCGTGGGCGACCCGCCGCCGGCCTTCACGGAGACGATGGAGAAGCTGCGCCGGCGCGGCGTGCACGGTTCGATGTGGGAATACGCGGAGCTGCTGCAACGGATGCAGCGGGCCTGAGCCGGAAGACGCAACCGGGCCGACAGAAGGGAACGAAGTGCGGGAGGTGGGTTGGGCCAGGGGCCGTCGAGCGCCGGCCTCCAGCGGGCACGCCGCAGGCGGACGGCGCGAACAGGCTCCCTGCCGTCGCGGCGCTTCGTGCGAACGACTCCGGCGGCTCAGCGTGACGATGCAATTGGCGCGGACTTCATACTGTCGCGCCGATGCTTCCGGTTGTCGGGGCTGAGCTTGCTCAGGCCGCCGAGCGACACTCTTGCCAAGCGGTGCGAGCAAGCTCGCACCCTACGCCGACTGCCTGACCACGGTTCAGTCGCGCAGTTCCTGCAGGATCTCGGAGAGGATGCGCTGCGAGACGGGCTTGTCGCCGAAGGCGCCGACGCGGATGTCGAGGCGGGTCTGGATCGGCGTGACCGAGGTGATGGTAATCTCGATCTTCTCGTCGCGGGCGGTCTTGGCGGTGACGATACCGGAGAGGGCGTCGGCCTTGGTGACGACTTCGGCGAACCGGAGGTTGTTCAGCGCGGTGGTCGTGGCCTTGACGGTGCGGTCGAGGGGGGCGTCGACGGTGGTCTGGAGGGCGTCGCGTACCCAGGCGACGGCGTCGTTGGTGGCCTCGCGAACGTGCGTGCAGGCGCCGAAGGCGAGGGTTGCGGCAGCGAGGAGAACCAAGAGGGGAAGGCGAGCTTTCATGTGCAGACGAGTGTTGTGCGGCATGCGACCGCGGCGGCAAACGGAAGTTCAATCGGCGGCGCAGTGTACAAGCTCCTTACGAGTTGTCCTGAGAAGCGTCGATCGGACCGACAGAAGGCAACAAAGGGACGGAAGACGAGAAAGCCGGAGGGAAGCCGCCGGGCCCTCGTCTCCGCGCCGCGCGACTCCAAACGTTCGGCCGAGAGCAGTCTCCGGAGACCCGCAGCCGACCGTGGCGGGGCCGGCACCTCTGGCCGGGATCGCCGCCGCCGGCTTCAGCGGAACGCAAACCGCCCTACCGGTACTCGATCCACTCGGTGCTGGTGTACTGGTCGATGAGCGCCTGCTCCTCGTCGTAGTTGAATTCCGGCCAGCCGGGGTGCTCGACCTCGGCGGCGAGGGTGGTGGCGAGACGGGCGGTGAATGCGTCGTGGAACGCGTCCCAGTCGACGGGCGCGGCGCAGGAGGGCTTCCAGAGCGAGCCTTGGAGGAGCAGGCCGTGCTTGTTCCGCTTCTGGGCGGCGCCGGCGATCTTGGCGCGGCTGGCGGTGTGGACGACGTCGTAGATCTCCGCGCGGTGGAAACACACGCCGGCCGGGCCGGCGGCGCCCGCGGCGGTCGGGCCGGCCGGCGATGGTGCGGCGGGCTCGGTGTCCTCGGCGGTGGCGGTGCGTTTTTCGAGCTCGGCCGGGATGGCTTGCTCGACGAGGGCGTCGGCCAGCGCCTGGTGGACGACGCGATAGCTTTCGGTGGCGCGGGCGTCGTAGAGCGCGTGGCCGCGCGGGATGACGAGCGCGTACGTCCAGTCGTCGGTGTGGTCGACGACGCCGCCGCCGGTGGCGCGGCGGGTGAAGTCGCGGGCGTCGACGGGCAGCTGGGCGCGCACGAAGGCGATCTTCTGGCTGTAGCCGAAAGTCCACGCCGGGCCGCGCCAGTCGTAGTGGCGAAACCGGGCACGGCCCGGTTCGGGGTAGCGCTGGAGCAGCAGGAAGTCGTGCGCCATGTTCTCCGGGGCGTTGGCGGTGCGGACCGGGAGGACGTCGAGAAGCATGGCCAATGGGGTGGCGCAGCGCGGCCGGCGAGGGAAGGCGGAAAACGTGGCCCCGGGGGGCGTGGGCATCCGGATGCGGCAGAATGCCGGACGCGCGGTCCGCGGGTGGTCCCGGGTCATGGCCGTGCGGCAGGTGGGGCCGCGGATACCGAGGCGCAGCATGCCGCGGGGCCGGCTCGCGCGTCGCCGGAGCGGACTTGTCGTTGGGGGTGGCGCACGGTCGGCCTTGTCCGCGGTCGCCCCTCGCGTGCGCAACTCCGCGCAGAGCGCCGTCTCCCGAGCCTTCCGTTTCCCGGCGCGGATCGAGCCGCGCCGGCTCGGTCTCCCCACCCTATCAATGTCGGAAAAAGGTAGAACCGGCCCGCTTCTGCTGCCTTGTTGCTCGGCTGGCTCGCCTGGCGCCGGCGCCCGGTCCATCCTTCCGTCTCCGCCTCATGACCGCCCCCGCTCCGGAAATCTCCATCGTCCTGCCCTGCCTCAACGAGGCGCTCACGCTCGCCTCCTGCCTGCGGGAGATCTCCGCCGCCTTGTCCGCGAACGGCATCGACGGCGAGATCGTCGTGGCCGACAACGGCAGCACCGACGGCTCGCCGGCGATCGCCACCGCGCACGGGGCGCGGCTGGTGTCGGTGACCGCGCGCGGCTACGGCAACGCCCTGCGCGGCGGCATCGCCGCCGCCCGCGGCCGCTACGTCCTCATGGGCGACGCCGACGGCAGCTACGACTTCTCCCACCTGCCGCGTTTCCTCGACCGGTTGCGCGCCGGTGTCGACCTCGTGATGGGCAACCGCTTCGCCGGCGGCATCCGCCCGGGGGCCATGCCGTGGAAGAACCGCTACATCGGCAACCCGGCGCTCTCCCTGATCGGGCGCGTGCTGTTCCGCACCGGCATCCGCGACTTCCACTGCGGCCTGCGGGCGTTCTCCGTCGAGGCCTACCGGCGGATGGACCTGCGCACCACCGGCATGGAGCTGGCCAGCGAGATGGTGATCAAGGCGAAGCTGCTCGGCCTGCGGCTCGAGGAGGTGCCCACTGTGCTGCGCCCCGACGGGCGCGACCGGCCGCCGCATCTGCGCCCGTGGAGCGACGGTTGGCGGCACCTGCGCTTCATGCTCCTGTTCAGCCCGCGCTGGCTCTTCCTCTACCCGGGCCTGACCCTGATGTTCGGCGGCGTGCTCGGCATCGCGGCACTGATACGCGGGCCGGTGCGTCTGGGCGGGGTGGCCTTCGACGTCCACACCATGCTCTTCGCCGCCATCGCGGTGCTCATCGGTTTCCAGGCGGTCTCGTTCGCGGTGCTCGGGAAGTTCTTCACGATCCGCGCCGGGCTGCGCGCGCCCGAGGCCCGTTTCGAAAGGCTGCTCAACGCCGCCACGCTGGAGGCGGGCCTCGTCGGCGGTGCGGTGCTGGTGCTCATCGGCCTCGCGCTCTCGGCGGGTGCCGTCTGGATCTGGCGGCAGCAGGGCTTCGGCGATCTCTCGCCGGCGGCCATGCTGCGCCTGGTCATCCCCGGCGCGCTCGGGCTCACCCTCGGCTGCCAGGTCGTGTTGACCAGCCTCTTCCTCGGCGTCCTGCGCCTGGATACCCGCGAGGAGCGGGCCTGACGGCCGGTCGGCCTTCGCCGACCGGCCGCCAGACAACGGGCCGCGCCCGTTTGGGGGGCTGTGGGTGAGGAACGGACACCGGCCCGGTTGGCGCGGCCGAAGGACGCAGGCCCGCTCCGCCTTGCGGGCGGGGACCGGGATGCCCCGATGCCGTAGCCCCCCGCGCCTGCCGGACCGGGTGCCGCAGGATCCTCGAACTGGCCGCGCGCAGCAGGCTCCAACAATCGAGAACGCGGCCCGGCCGGTTCATCCGGGCCGGCCGCACCCTCCTCGGCCGCGCGAGCCCCCGGGGATGATGCGGCGCCGCGCACCGCGCGGGGCGAGCGATCTGGCGTCAGCCGCAAGCCCGTCCACACGCGTGGGCCCGCGACGAAGGGGAGGCTGAAGGGGCGGGACGGACGAGCGCGCGGTTGCCAACCGCGGCGGGTCGGATGCAGCGTGGTGCGCGTGTCCGTCGTCGCCATCGTCCTGCCCGTCTTCCTCGTCATCGCGCTCGGCGTGGTGCTCACGCGCACGCGGTTCATCGGCGCGGAGCTGATCGCCGAACTCAACCGGCTCACGTATTTCGTCGGCCTGCCGGCGTATCTGTTCTCCAGCATCTCGGAGGCGACGCTGGGCGGGGGGCGGGCGCTGACGGTGTTCGGCGTGATGGGCGGGGCGACGCTGGCCGCGCTCGGCGTGGCCTACGTGGTG
>Ga0116187_1003937_pt1 | contig 13332 bp, 14 predicted proteins | sample AD_JPNNA6_MetaG_FD_89755 | JGI IMG/M metagenome (GOLD analysis project Ga0116187, IMG submission 89755) | Active sludge microbial communities of municipal wastewater-treating anaerobic digesters from Japan - AD_JPNNA6_MetaG | ecosystem: Engineered > Bioreactor > Anaerobic > Digestate | place... | reverse complement strand
TGTGGTGGCCGCGGCGTGCGGCGACGCGCCTGCCCTCGTCGGTCTGAGCGGCGGCCTCGACTCGGCCGTGCTCGCTGCCGTCGTCGCCGGCGTGCTGGGCCAAGGCCGTGTCCGCCTCGTGTACGTCTACGACCGGACGAGCGCGCCGGCGCTGCGCGAGCGCGCTCGGGCGGTCGCCGTCTGGCTCGGTGTCCCGCTCGAGGAGGTGTCCATCGACGCCGACCTGGCCGCTCTCGGCGTCTACGCCTCGCCGGTCGCGCGGCTCACCGCGTTCTCCGGCGCCGTCAACCGACGGCTCTACCGTCTCTACGGCGCCGTGACCGGGGAGACGCCGTTCGTCACGACGTTGCGCGTGGGGCAGAGCGCTGAGACGGCGGCTCCAGAGAGATCCAAGGGCCCAGCGGCGCCTCGCGAAGGGATCGGCGGTCTCGGCGAGCCTTCCGTCGCGCCGGTTCCGGAGACGAGCGGACCGTGGTATCGGCGTCTGGTGCTCGAGGCCGAGGCGGGCTTCGTCGCCCGGCATCGTCGTCGGCGTGAGGTCCTCGAGGAGATGGCCGGCCATGGCGGCGACTCCACGCGGGGCGGCTACCTTCTTCTGGGCGCGGCCAACAGGACCGAGTGGCTGACCGGCTGGTTCGTCAAGGGCGGGATCGACGACTTGCCCGGTCAGCCCCTGCGGGGTCTCTACAAGACGCAGGTCCGGCAGCTCGCTGTTGCTCTCGACGTTCCGGCGAGCGTGCTCGCGGCGGCGCCCTCGCCGGACATGATGAAGGGTCTTACCGACGAGATCGCCCTGGGGATGCCGTACCCCGTCGTCGACCTGGCTTTGGACATGCTTGCCGGAGGGCTCGGCGCCGGAGGTGTGGGCGCCGGCGGTCTCGGTGCCGGGGCAGTGGGCGCCGCCGGGGTCGCGGCCGGCGTCGGGCCGCGAGAGCTCCGTCGGGTGCAAGCGATGACGGAGCTCTCGCGCTGGAAACGCCGGCCGGCGCCGCTCTCGCCGGCGACGGTGACGCCCGTCCTGCCCGAGTATCCGGTCGACGGTGGGCCGTCGGGCGGCCTCAGGTCCTGAACGGTCTCTGCGTCGTCAGATGAACCGGTCGCCGGTGGTGAGGCCGGCGGCGGCGGCCCACTCGCCGGAGGCGAGCTTGCCGCCGCCCTCCGGCCTCACCCGGGCCACGCGGATGCGGCCGTCGGCGCACGCCACGGTGACGCCGTCGTCGGCGATCTCGACGACCTCCCCCGGCCTGCCGCCCAGCCCGGCGATGTCGCGGGCCGGCAGCGCCCGCGACCCGAAGAGCTGCAGGCCCCGGCCACCGTAGGTGGTCCAGGCGCCCGGCGCAGGGTCGCAGCCGCGGATGAGGCCGTGGATCTGCCGCCACGGCTTGCCCCAGTCGACGCGGGCGTTGTCGCGCTCACAGGGCCCCTCGTAGGTCGCGACCGCCTCGTCCTGTCGGATACGGGGCGCGACACCCGCCTTGACCAGATCCACGGCCTCGCACAGCGCCTCGACGCCCATGGGGAAGAGCCGGTCGAAGTAGACGGAACCGAGCGTGTCGTCCGGTCCGATCGGGGTCGTCTTCTGCAGGAGGACGTCGCCCGTGTCGAGGCCGTCGTCGGGCCAGAAGACAGAGAGGCCCGTCTCGGTCTCGCCCATGATGATGGGCCAGTTGATGGAGCTGCGGCCGCGGTGCTTCGGAAGGAGCGACGGATGGTACTGGATGGTGCCGCGGGTCGGGATGTCGAGGAACGCCCTGGGGACGACGAGGGTGACGAAGGCCATCACCTGGAGGTCGGGGGCGAGGGCGCGGAACTCCTCGTGCACCGTCCGGTCCCGGTAGGAGGCGGGCTGACGTAGGGGCAGGCCGGCGGCAAGCGCCGCCTCTTTCAGAGGATCCGGCTTGCCGCCCGGTCGGTCGGGCGCGGCGTAGACGGCGACGACGTCTTCGCCGCGCCCGACCAGCGCCTCGAGCACCGCCTTGCCGAACGCCTGTTGTCCGTGGACGACCAGTCGCATCCCCTCTCCTTCCCAGGTCCCGTCGCGTGCCGGACAAGGATACAGAAGCGCGGGCAGGGTCACGGCGCGGCATGTCGTACCTACTCGTTGACGCCGTCGCGCGGGCTTCGCTGGGCGGTTAGACGATCCTCCCATCATCGCCGCCGCAAGCGCAGCCGTTGCCGGCAGTGGAAGCGCTGGCGTGGCGCGGTCCACGGTCAAGGGACGGACCGACGGCCGATGCGCCGGCGCGGCGTGGTCCACGGTGAACGGAGGGGTCGACGTGCAGGCTGACGGGTCCTACGACCTCAAGGAAGTGGTCGCGCTCGGCTTCGAAGCGAGCGCCGTGAGCGGCGACCGCACGGTCTACTTCTGGCACCACGACTGGGGCGTGCGCATCGAACGGCGCACCGGCAAGGCTCAACTGTTGACGGACCCGTCCGTCGTTCCGGCCCTGGCCTGGAAGCCCACCAGCGTCGGCGCCAGGGAGCTCGAGATCGCTGCCGGGCTCAGGCGAGCCTGAACCGGGCGACGGCCACGCCGAAGAGCCCGGTCGCCCAGGCCAGGGCGACGGCGAACGCAGATAGCACGTCGCCCACCCCTGCTCCGCGCGTGACGATGTCCCGCAGGGCGTCCAGGATCCACGCCGTCGGCAGCACATGTCCCACCGCGCGAAAGCCCTCGCCGGCGATCTCCAGCGGGAACCAGGCTCCGGACAGCGCCGAGACGCTCATCGACACGATGACGACGGCGGCCACGAGGGCCTGCTCACTCGAGAGCAGCGCAGCGAGCAGCAGGCCCAGAGACGACGCCACCAGCGACAGGGCGATCATCATGAGGACGAGCGCGACGGGGTCGTTGAGATAGTCGACGCCGAAGAGGAACTGGCCGGCGCCGATGAGCAGGGCCTGCTGGAAGAAGGTGAGGACGAACATGCCCGCCATCTTCCCGGCGATGAGCTCGTCGCGCCGCATCCGGGTCGTCATGAGTCGGCGAAGGGTGCCGTTCCGGCGCTCCATGATGACGCCCATGCCGGCAGTCATCAGACTGAACATGATGAAGTTGACGATCATGCCGGGCGAGCTGAGCGTGAAGCCCGTCGGGACCTGGCCGGCGGCGGCCCCGGCGCGGACCGTCCTGAGCGTGACCGCCGGCTGCGCCATCGCCTGCGTCGCGAGCCTCTGCGCCGTCGCTGTGATCTCGGTCTGACGGGCCTCGCTGTCCAGCTTCCCGTCGCCCTCGCCTTTCAGCTTCGCGGCCGTCGCGACGCCGACCCGGGCGGCGCGGTCGGCGGCCACGAGGCCGCCGGCGACCGCCCGGATCTCGGCGATGATGGCCTGGGCGCCGGACGACGTCTGGTCGCTGACGACGACGAGTCCCGCGCGTCGGCCGTCCTTGACTGAGGCCGAGAACCCCTGCGGGATGAGCAGGCCGGCGGCGGCGCGTCCGTCGGCGACCCACGACTCCAGTCCGGCGGCGCTCTTGGGCACGACGCGGACCGCGGCGGATCCCTCGAGCGCCGCGACGAGTCGCTGCGACTGCTCGCCGCGGTCCGCGTCGTGCACGACGACGGAGAGGCGGTCGGTGCCGCTGCCGAACATCAAGCCGAGGAACGCCGTGAAGACGATCGGCATGACGACGATGAAGAGTGCCGACAGCGGGTCGCGGCGCGTCTCGAGCAGGTCCTTGCGCGCGAGCGTCCAGATGCGGCTCATGAAGCGGCTCCGTCCGCCATGCCTCCGGCGTCATCTCCAGAGGCCCTCACGCGGATCGTCTCCATCGGACGTTCACGCGTATCGTCTCCCGAGGCGACGGCCCGCGACGACGAAGAAGACCGTCGCGAAGGCCAGCGGTACGAGGAGGTATGACGCGATCTCACCCAAGCTCCCCCCGCGCATGGCGGCGTCCCAGGCGCGAAGCAGCGGGCCGTTGGGCGTGAGGCCCTGGACCGTCGCATATGCACTGCTTGGTGTGACCGTGCCGGTGAAGTTGCCGCCCAGCAGGGCGAGGACGACGTAGACGCCGGAACCGATCGCCCCCGCCTGCCCCGGAGTCTTGACGACTCCCATGATCATGAGCGCGAGTCCGGTGGCCACAACGGCGGTGGCCACTGACAGAACGGCGACGACGACCGGGCGGCCCCAGTCGACGCCGAAGAGCGCGACGCCGGCGGCGAGCAGGACCACGAGTTGTGCGATGACGGTGAGGAAGACGGACATGAACTTGCCGCTGAGGATCGTCGCAGCGGAGGTCGGGGTGGTCAGCATCCGCGGGAGGGTCCCGTCCTGGGCCTCGGTAAGGATCGTGGTGGCGACCTCCGAGGCGCCGAAGAACATGAAGAAGACCATCATGCCCGCGAGGACCAGGCCCACCATCGGAACGTCGTCGCTCTCGCCGCCGGTGGTCCGCGGCGCCCGGCTCGTGAACGTGAGCGCCTCGCCGGCGCCGCCGCCCTGGACGAACGCGGCGGCCGCGGCCTGCGCGGCGGCGGAGCCGGCGTTTGGGCCGGCGGTCGCCGCCGCGACCGCTGCGGCCGCCCGCGCCCCGTTGAAGTCGAGCAGCGCCTGCCCGACGATGGACTCGGTGATGGCCGTCCCGAACTGCTGCGTCGGGTTCACGTACAGCTCCACGGCGGACCGTGCGTTGCCGGATCCGTAGAGCGCGGCGGTGAAGTCGCGCGGGACGACGACGGCGACGGCGGCGTCGCCGCCGTCGACCCGCGCGCGGGCCGCCGCCGCGTCCTTCACCTTCGTCACGTCGAGCACGTCGTTGAGGCTCTCGCTCGTGAGGATGCCGACGAAAGCGTCGCTGGCAGGCGGCGGCGCCTCTGCGCCGGCCGCCGCCCCGCCGGCCGCCGCCCCGCCGGCCGCCGCCGGCGGGGTGTCCTCGTTCGCCAGCGCGACCTTGGTCGCCGCGATGTCGAATGAGTCGCCGCCGCCGAAGGCGAAGCCGAGCAGTCCGGCGAGGACGAGTGGCGCGACCAGCATCATCGCCAGCGCGGGAACGTTGCGCGCCGTGCTGCGCAGGTCCTTCCAGGCGATGGCCCAGACCTTCGTCATCGTCGCGGCTCCCGCGGCGTCACGCGTGCCATGCGGCGCCGCCCTCGGTCGGCTGTCGCGTTGGGCTGCCGGCTCTGCCCACGGCGTCACCATGCCCCACAGCTCGCCGACGCGGCACCGAGGCGCATGTCGGCTCTGCGCGCGGAGCCGTCATTCTCTCAGGGCGCGGCCGGTCAGATGCAGGAAGACGAGCTCGAGGTTCGGCTCGCTCACGTTCACCGAGGTGATGCGCGAGCCGCCTTCGGCGGCCTCCTCGAAGAGACGCGGCAAGACCGCGTTCGCGTCGTCCACGAGCAGCTCGGCGTGTTCGTCCTCCACGGAGGCGCTGCTCACGCCGGGCAGTTCCTTCCAGCGCTCGACCATGCCCTCGAGCATGTGGTCCACGGTGAGGTCGACGCGCGCCTCCTGGCCGACGATCCTCACGAGCTCGGCGTGCGTCCCGAGGGCGATCATCCTGCCATGGTCGATGATGCCGATACGGTCGCTCAGCTCCTGGGCCTCGGCCATGTAGTGGGTGGTGTAGAGGACGGTCATGCCCTGGTCGCGCAGGGCGAGGATGCCGTCGAGGATCGACCGCCGGCTTTGCGGGTCGATCCCGACCGTGGGCTCGTCCAGGTACAGGATGCTGGGCCTGTGCAGCAACGCGACGCCGACGTTGAGGCGGCGCTTCATGCCCCCGGAGAACTTGTCGACACGGTCCTTCTGACGGTCGGCGAGGCTGACGAGCTCGAGCACTTCGCCGACGCGCGTCTGGAGCTCAGCGCCGGACAGGCCGTACATGCGGCCCCAGAAGACGAGGTTCTCGCGCGCCGTCATGTCGGGGTAGACGGCGATTTCCTGGGGGACGACGCCGATGACGGACTTGACGGCCTGCGGATCGTCGATGATCGAGTGGCTGTCGACGAGCGCGTCGCCATGACTGGGCCGGAGCAGGCACGACAGCATCGCGATGGTCGTGCTCTTGCCGGCCCCGTTCGGCCCCAGCAGGCTGAAGATCTCGCCGCGTTCGATCGAGAAGCTCGCGTCGTCGACGGCGAGCACGCCCTTGGGCGGGTCGTAGCGCTTGCTGAGTCCCCGGACTTCGACGATGCTCACCGGCGCTCTCCCCGTCGCGGTCGGTCACGTGTGGGCGCAAGTATGCATCGCCGCGGAGCGGACGTCACCCGGAGGGGCGCCATGGCGTACGATGAGGAGGCCATGGGTCACCAGCTGCCGGTCATCGAGGCGTCGGGTACCCACTGCGAAGTGGGGCAGCAGATCGGCGAGGCGGCGCGCGACCTCGTCGCGGCCCCGCGCGCCCGCGGGAACCGGCCGATGGTTGCGCCCACATCGCCTGCGGGCAGCCCTGCTCGGCGCCGTACGTGACCTACAGCCTCTGATCGCGCGCGGGCCGCGCGCGGCCCGCGCGGGTCGTCTCCTGCGGCGCGCGTGGGTCGTCTCGCGCCGCCCGCGCGTGGTAGCCTGCCGCACAGGGAGTGACCGAGAAAGGAGCGGGCCCCGTGAAACGGAATCCCCAGGCAGGAGTGCGGCGCCAGGCCGGGCTGCGCCTCGTAGTCTTCAGCGACGCCGACCTCGACGACATCCATCGCGGGACGCTCGAGGTTCTGGAGCGCACCGGCGTGTTCGTCGAGAGCGACGAGGCGCTCGACGTGATGGCCGACGGCGGCTGCCAAGTCGACCGCGAGAACAAGACCGTGAAGATCCCCCCGCATGTCGTCGAGGACGCCGTGCGGGCGGCGCCGGCCAGCGTGCGTCTCGCCGGGCGTGTGCCCGAGAACGACATCGTCCTCGAAGGCGGCCGCGTCGGGTTCACCAACTTCAGCGCCGGCATCATGGTCATCGACCCGCGCACGGGCGAGTACCGCAAGTCGACGACCCAGGACGTCGCCGACCTCGCGCGCATGACCGACCGTCTCGACGCCATCGACACGTACGAGCACGCCGTCGAGGGTCGCGACGCGCCGGAAGAGACGCTGGCCGTCCGCGACGCGGCCATCGCGCTGAAGAACACGACGAAGTGCGTCGGCACCGGCGCCATGTCGACGTACGACGTCGACGCCATCGTGCGCATGGGCGCCGCCGTGGCCGGCGGCGAGGACAAGCTCCGCGAGCGCCCGTTGGTCTACTTCTGCGAGTGCCCGGTAAGCCCGCTGAAGATCACCAAGGACGCCGCCGAGGTCATCATGGCGTCGGCTCGGCACGGCATCCCCAACAACGTCATCTCGATGGCGATGTCCGGGGCGTCCTCGCCGGTCACGCTCGCCGGGACGTTGGTGACGCACAACGCCGAGGTCCTCGCCAGCCTCACCCTGGCGCAGCTCACCGAGCGCGGCGCGCCGACCATCTACGGCTCGTCGACGACGGCCATGGACCTGCGGTTCGCGGCCGCCTCCGTCGGCTCGCCCGAGCTCGGTTGCATCAGCGCCGGCGTCGCGCAGCTCGCGCAACGCTACATGCTTCCGAGCTTCGTGGCCGGGTTGTAGGCGGACTCGAAGCTCAGTGACATCCAGGCCGGTCACGAGAAGACCCTCACCGGACTCATGGCAGCGTTGGCAGGGGCCAACCTGATCTACGGGGCGGGGATGATCGAGTCGGGAGTCACCTTCGACTACGCGCAGTACGTGCTCGACAACGACATGGCGCGCATGATCAAGCACGCGGTGCAGGGCGTGCCCGTCAACGACGAGACGCTGGACGTCGACGACGTCCACGTCGTCGGGTCGTTCGGCGACTACCTGTCGCTCGACTCCACCATGCGCCACATGCGCGAGCAGAGCCAGCCACGGTTCATGGACCGCCGCGTGCGCGAGGACTGGCAGGCCGCGGGCGGCAGGGACGCCTACGACGCCGCCCGGGAGGCGGCGAAGCGGATCCTGGACGAGTACCACCCGGAGCCTCTGCCCGGCGAGGCGGCCGAGCGGATCGACGCCATTGTCGCCGAGGCGGAGGAGCGCGCCGGCGTGCGCTAGCGGACGCCGGTGCGCTGCCTGGAGCGGGAGCGCAAGGGATGGCGACGCTCGGTCGTTCCCTACTGCTGATCGGGCTCCTGATCATGGTGGCCGGCGGCCTCATCCTGCTCGCCGACCGGCTGGGTCTTCACCACTTCCCCGGAACGTGGACCTGGCGTCGGGACGGCGTGACGGTGATCGTCCCCATCGGGCTGATGATCGTCGTCAGTGTCGTGCTGTCGCTGGTGCTCAGCCTGCTGATGAGGCGCTGACCACAGGAATGCGGACCCCCCTCGGTATGCGGCAGCGATAGACTGAGCGGGAAGGTTCGGGACCGTTCTGCCGCGCGTCTGCGGCGCGAGGGAGGGACACCGCATGGATATCGCACTCAAGTACGGCTGCAACCCGCACCAGACGCCGGCCAGCGTCAGGGTCCCCGACGAGGCGGGCTTCAAGGTACTTAGCGGACGGCCGGGGTACATCAACTTCCTCGACGCCCTGGGTGCCTGGCAGCTCGTGCGCGAGCTCAAGGCGGCGACCGGCAAGCCGGGCGCCGCCTCGTTCAAGCACGTGAGTCCGGCCGGCGCCGCCGTCGCCGCTCCCCTTTCGGACGTCTATCGCGCCTCGCAGTTCCTTCCTGACGCCGACTACTCGCCGGTCGCCACCGCGTACGCTCGCGCTCGCGGCGGCGACCGCATGTGCTCGTTCGGCGACGTCGCCGCCGTGAGCGACGTCGTCGACCTGTCGCTCGCCCGTCTGCTCTTCGAAGAGGTCTCCGACCTGATCATCGCCCCGGGCTACGAGCCCGAAGCTCTTGAGTTGCTCAAGAGCAAGCGCAACGGCGCCTACATCGTCCTGCGGATCGACCCCGACTATGAGCCCACCGAGACCGAGACGCGCGAGGTCTTCGGTTTCACCTTGACCCAGAAGCGGAACACGGCGCGCATCACGAAGGACCTCTTCACCACGGGCGTCGCTGCCGGTCGGCCGGGCGCGGCAGCCGGCGCCGGTGGGGCGGACGCCGCCGCCGGCGGCGTCCGCCCCACCGGCGCCGCGGCAGATGCCGACCGGCCGGGTGCCGCGGGTGATGCCGCCATCCCGGACGACGTCGTCGAGACTCTCATCGTGGCGACGATCGCCCTCAAATACACGCAGTCGAACTCGGTGGGCCTCGGCTACGACGGGCAGGTGATCGGCATGGGCGCCGGGCAGCAGTCGCGCGTCCACTGCACGCGCCTCGCCTGCGACAAGGCCGACAAGTGGCTCCTGCAGCAGCACCCCAAGACCATGGCCCTGAAGATCAAGGCCGACCTTCCCAAGCCCGAGAAGGCCAACATGGTCGACTACTTCCTCCTTTGGGACCAGTTGTCCGACGTGGAGAAGGCCAAGCTGCGCGCCGGCCTCGACGCCGACCCCGACCCGATCACCCGTGAGGAGCGCGCGGAATGGGTGAAGCGCTTCGACGGCATCTGCCTGTCGTCGGACGCCTTCATCCCGTTCCCCGACAACCTCGACCGCGCCGCGAAGACGAACGTGCAGTACGTCGCCCAGGCCGGCGGCTCGGTGCGCGACGACATCGTCACCCAAGCAGCCGAGGAGTACGGGATGACGATGATCCACACGGGCCTGCGCCTCTTCCTGCACTGACGATGCGGTCCCCGGCGCGCACCCGTCGATGAGCGACTCGGCGCATCGGGCGCGGCAGCGGATGAGCGGGCGGTGACGGACGAGGTGCGGTCGGCGGCAGACCTGGTGTGCTGCGAGCGGACAAGGAGCGAGAGCATGGTGAAGCTGGACGACATACCGTTCTCGCTGGACGCGGAGCTGCTCATGGAGCAGCTCCGCGTCCAGCCCGGCACCCGCAGCGCCGGGGCGTTCACCGACCTGCTCGACAGGGTCGTGCAGGTCGCCCGGCCCAAGGCCGTCTACGAGGTCGCCTACGTCGACGACAAGGGGGACGACTCCGTCGTGTTGAACGGCGTCAGGTTCACGAGCCGCGCCTTGCGCAGGAACCTCGACCCGGTCGAGCGGGTGTTCGCCTACGTGGTCACCTGCGGCACGGAGGCTGACGCCGTCAGCGTCCCCGAGGGCGACATGACGCAGGCCCTCTGGCTCTGGACGATCAAGGAGGCCCTCGTCCACGGCGCGGCCGAGTACCTCTACGGCCATCTCGCGACCCGCTACCAGTTGTCGCACTGGGCGGCCATGCACCCCGGTTCGGGCGACGCCGACGTCTGGCCGATCGAGCAGCAGAGGCGACTGTTCTCGCTGCTCGGCGACGTCGAGGCTCTCATCGGCGTCAAGCTGACCGACTCGATGCTCATGGTGCCGACGATGTCGGAGTCGGGCATCGTCTTCGCCACCGAGACCGACTTCGCGACCTGCCAGGTCTGCCATCGCGAGGACTGCCCCCGGCGCCAGGCGCCCTTCGACGAGGCCGTCTGGCGGACGTTGTGCGCTGACTGACCGCGACCCGTCAGCCCGTGGCGGGGGACGACGCGCCGAGCGAGCGTGCGGAATGCTTTCCGGTGTTAATTAGCGTGGTAAACTATTGGCATGTTCGTTGAACACGACGCCACGACATTCGAGTCCCCGGCCCTCGCTCCCGACGACGCTGCCCTCACGAGTCACGCCGCCGCCGTCGCTCGTGACGTCGCCGCCCTCTCCGAAGACGCCGCCGCCCTGCCGCGCGACGACGCCGCCCTGCCGCGCGACGACGCCGCCCTCGCCGCGCGTCTGCGCTTGGTCGTCAACCGCCTGGCGCGACAGATGCGCAGCCACGCCGAGGCCGGTCTGAGCCCCTCCCTCGCGTCGGCGCTGGTCACGATCGACCTGAAGGGGCCCATGACGCTGGGCCAGCTCGCCGCCTGTGAGCGCGTGACGCCGCCGAGCATCACGCGGATGATCGGCACGCTCGAGCGGCGGGGTCTGGTCCGTCGCGAAGCAGACCCCACCGATCGGCGCGTGGCGCACGTGAGCCTTACGCCAGAGGGAAGGCGTACAGTGCAGCGCAACCGCAGCCGCAAGACGGCCCTGCTCAGCAAGCGGCTCAGGCGGCTGAGCGACGCCGAGATCGCCACGCTATATGAGGCGCTGCCGCTGCTCGAGGGCCTGCTGGAAGAGGATCGATGAGCCTTCGCGGCAAGATCATGGCGGGACCCGGTGCCTTCCTGCGCACCACGTTCAGATCGCTGCGCACCCGCAACTACCGCCTGTGGTTCGCCGGCCAGATCGTCTCGCAGAGCGGCACCTGGATGCAGTCGGTGGCCCAGTACTGGCTGGTGCTGCAGCTCTCGCACAACGCCCTCTACCTGGGCATCACGGCGGCGCTCCAGTTCCTCCCCGTCCTCTTCCTGGGCCCTATCGGCGGCCTGGTGGCGGACCGCTTCGACAAGCGGAAGGTCCTTCTCGCCGCCCAAACGGCCTTCACCGTCCAGGCCCTCGCCCTATGGATCGTGGTCGCGAACGGCTCGGTGCGCGTCTGGATGGTCTGGCTGCTCGCTCTTGTGTACGGCTTCATCACCGTCGTGGACAGTCCGTCCCGCCAGAGCTTCGTGATGGAGATGGCCGGCCCGGACGACGTAGCCAACGCCGTGGCCCTGAACAGCATCATCGTGAACGCGTCACGCATCGTGGGTCCCGCCCTGGCCGGCGTGCTCATCGCGACGGCCGGCCTGTCGTGGGCCTTCCTCGTCAACGCGGTCTCGTTCGCAGCCGTCATCGCCGCCCTGTACGCGATGGATCCCGCCGAGCTGCACCGGCGGCCGCCGCTGCCCGCCGCCAAGGGTCAGATCCGCGCCGGGCTGCGGTACGCGTGGAACAAGTGGGAGCTGCGCGTCCCCATCCTCATGATGGCGGTGATGGGCACTCTGGCCTACAACTTCAGCGTGCTGCTTCCTCTCTACGCTGAGGATGTGTTCCATCGCGGCGCCGGGGCGTACAGCGGGCTCACCGTGGCCATGGGCATCGGCGCCCTCGCCGCCGGCCTGCTGATGGCCGCGCACCAGCGTCCCAGCCACCGGCTTCTGGTGAACGTCACCCTGGCGTTCGGGGCGACGATCCTCGCCGTGGCGGTCGCGCCCACCTTGGGGATCGGGATGGCGCTGCTGGTCCTGATGGGCGGGGCCAGCGTGATGTTCATCTCCACCGCCAACTCGTTGCTGCAGCTCAACTCGAGCAGCGCCATGCGCGGCCGCGTGATGGCGCTGTGGGCGATGGTTTTCCAGGGGTCGACGCCCGTCGGCGCCCTGTTCAGTGGCTGGGTCGCCGGGCAGTTCGGCGCCCGCGTCGCCCTCGGCGTGGGCGGGATCGCGACGATGCTGGTCGCCGTGTGGGCGGCGCTCGCGCTGCGCCGCGTCCAGAGCGCGCACACTGCTACGGACGGTGCGGCGAGCGGCGACGTCGCGAGCGCCGCCTTCGACTCGCCGAGTCCGGCGACGAGCCCGACGAGGTGACCCCGTACGCCGGCGCAGGCTGAGCGACACGGAACGCCCGTCCTATCCCAACGTCCGCCCTTCCTTTCCTCAGGAGGTCACGATGCCCGCAGTGCAGCCAGACCCGACCGTCATCCTCGAGAAGCTCGCCATCAAGCAGCCGCTGATCGGGCTCTACGACGCCCCCGACGCGACGCCCTTCGCGCCGCTGGTCGAACCGGGTGAGCCGCACGAGTGCGTCTTCGTCTCGTACCCGCGGTGGGCCGAGGGAAAGACCCTGCACATCACGCGCGCGAAGCACGGCTGCGGCGCGCCGCACCTGCTCGGCGTGCAGGAACGCTCGCGCGAGGAGATGGTGAAGTTCCTCGCCGACGAGGAGGGGCTGCGGGCGACGCATGAGTTGATGGAAGAGTGGCTGGACGCCGTGCCCGGCTACACGCCACGCCACGAGCACGTCCTCATCGGCCCGCTCAGGGCCGACCAGTACGAGTACCTGCGCACCGTCACGTTCTACGTGAACCCGGACCAGTTGGCCGTGCTGGTCACGGGGGCTTCGTACTACAGCCGGCCGGACGACCCGCCCGTCATGGCGCCGTTCGGCTCCGGCTGCTCACAGTTGGTTGCGGCCATCGGCGACCTGGACGCGCCACGGGCAATCGTCGGCGCCACCGACCAGGCGATGCGCAAGCACCTCGATCCGGGCCTACTCGCGTTCACCGTCACCCGGCCCATGTTCGAGCGTCTCTGCCAGTGGGCGGACGACCCGGGCAGCTCCCTGCACAACGCGTTCCTCGCCGAGACGATCGCGGCGCGTGGCGGGTCGTTGTGACGGCGCCGCGCGCAGGCACCTCCTGGGAGCATTCAAGGACGCGGGCGCACCCGGCCACGGAAGCTGTCAG
>Ga0116187_1003928_pt1 | contig 13346 bp, 7 predicted proteins | sample AD_JPNNA6_MetaG_FD_89755 | JGI IMG/M metagenome (GOLD analysis project Ga0116187, IMG submission 89755) | Active sludge microbial communities of municipal wastewater-treating anaerobic digesters from Japan - AD_JPNNA6_MetaG | ecosystem: Engineered > Bioreactor > Anaerobic > Digestate | place... | reverse complement strand
GACGCCTTTATGCGCCACTATCTCACCGTTAAAAGCGGAGAAATCCCGAAACAGGGAGAAGTTTACGAAGCCTTCAAATTCTACGCGCGCTCCGGCGATATCGTCTCGCAGGGAATGGATCGCCTTGCCGAAGACCTTCGCCTTTACGCCCGATTCTTCTGCGCCATGGCCCTCGACGCCGAGAAAGACCCCGATCTGCAGAGGGCGTTTTTCGACCTCAGGACGCTCAAGGTCGACGTGGCCTACCCCTTTTTGCTGGTGATGTATGCCCGATATCATGAAGGGCTGTTGCCGAAAAAAGACTTCTTGGAGCTGATCCGTCTTGTGGAATCCTACGTCTTCCGCCGCGCCATCTGTGAAATCCCCACAAACTCGCTCAACAAGACCTTCGCCACCTTCGCCGCCTCTGCGAAAGAGCTTGATCCGGATCGCCTTCTTGAGGGCCTGAAAGCGCACTTTCTTCTGCTCCCCTCCTATCGGCGCTTCCCCAGCGACGATGAGTTCCGCCGCGACCTCCGGACGCGCGATCTATACCACTTCCGCAGCCGCAGCTACTGGCTGAGAAGGATGGAGAACCACGAACGAAAGGAACACGTGAGCACAGAGGAGTACACCGTGGAACACATCATGCCGCAGAACGAGAACCTTTCCGCCGCGTGGCAAACCGATCTGGGCCCCGAGTGGAAACGGATCTGGGAGGATTGGCTGCACACCCTGGGAAACCTGACGCTCACCGGGTACAACTCGGAGTACAGCGACCGCCCGTTCCGGGAGAAACGCGACATGAACGGAGGCTTCAAGGAGAGCCCGTTGAAGCTCAACAAGGGGCTCGGGGCCCTCGAAAAGTGGGACGAGAACGCCATAAAGCAGAGGGCCGAAAATCTGAGTGCCATGGCGCTGGCCATCTGGAAGGCCCCCGCCCTGCCGAAGGAGACGCTGGACTCCCATCGCACCAGAACCCCCCGCCCATCTTCCTACACCATCGACAATCATCCCTATCTTTCCGATAAGGACGGGAAATTCAGTGCTAAAACGCGCGTCCTGTTCGAGATGCTGCGGAAGGAGATCCTCGCCCTCGACCCCTGCGTCACCGAGGAGTTCCGGAAGCTCTACGTCGCGTACAAGGCGGAGACCAATTTCGTGGACGTCGTCCCTCAGGCTAAACGGATGCGCCTTTCTCTGAACATGCCCTTTTCCGACATCGTCGACCCCCGTTCGCTCTGCAGGGACGTGAAAGGAGTGGGCCGATGGGGGAACGGCGACGTCGAGGTCTTCCTCTCCTCGGAGGATGAGATCCCCTACATCATGAGCCTGATCCGCCAGTCCTTCGAGCGGCAGATGGACAATGGGGAAGGGGAGTGAGGCCCCTCCCTTTCAAGGACAGAATTTTTGTCTGATTAGCTTTACCGCCCCTCGGAGGCGGCCGCGCACCGAGGAGCCCGTCCGTGCGACAGATGCCATGCGCCACCGTCGACGGACGCCAAGCGACGGGGCGGTTGACAGGTACTGGGTACGCCGATAGGTAACAACGAACCTTGACAACCGGCACGGGAATTTCGAACGGGCACGCCGGAGGGCGCGAAACTGGCGGGACTGATTCGGAAGGCTGGCGGGGTGAACCTTGAAAACTCTTTGCGGGATCAGCGGTAGGCGTCGCGACGGTGGGCGATGCGGATGACGAGGACCACAAGGGTCTTGTCGAAGATCTCGTAGACGATGCGGTAGTCGCCAAGACGGAGACGGTAGGCGTCGCTTCCGGTGAGCTTGAGGCACCCCCGAGGACGGGGGTTTTCTTCAAGAGAAAGGAGCACCCGGGCGATGAGTTCCGCCACGTCGCGGGGAAGGCTTTTGAGTTCTCTGGCGGCGCCGGATTTTATTTGAACGTCGTAGCGGTCAGGCAATACCCATCTCCTGGAGAACTTTCCGGAGAGGCAGGGAATCCTGGGATCGGCGCTCTCTGGCGACGTGGAGGTCTTCTTCGTCCTCAAGGCGCCGCTGCTGTGCCAGGAAGGCAGCATAGCTGGCCACCTTTTCGACGTCCTCGGGAGGAAGGTCCCGGATGATGCGGTACACGGCGCGACGGGGTCCAGGATCTTTGAGTTTTGTGGGCACGAGAAACACTCCTTTCGCGGGGCATGCGGCATTCCTTCCACAAAGAAAAACCCCCCGAAGGACTGAATTGCCGGAGGGGCTGCCTCCGTCCTCCGGGGGGAGTAAACGAACGATATGAAACAACCAGATTGTACAGGATTCACGGAGGGTGTCAATCTCGTCCCTTCAGCCTAGATCCGCACCTTGAGAATACGCAAAACCTCTCTGGCCTGCGCGGAGAACAGTGCTAAGGTGGAGTTTGCAAAGCCCTGTGTTTGTCAACAGAAAACACCCCCAGGCTGCTCCTCAAAAATCCCCCCACCCCTGTTCCCCTCGCCCTATGGATGGGTCTACGCTGTTTGTTGCAAAATAGAAGTGGGCAAAGTTGCAAGGCAAAAGTCCCCAGGTTTGCCGGGGCGAAATCCCCAGAAATGCAAAGGGGCCATGAAGCCTGGCCGGATCCCCGTTACTCCTTTAGTGCTATCCAGGCATCGAAGGGGAGGGAAGGGGGTGCTCCCCATGGCCTGGGCGCGAAGTTCCGGGGTCAACGCCCGGTCGAAATTGGTCTGGCCGAGCAGGGATTTTTCGTAGCTCTGGTTGTCGATCTGGTGAATAAGAACATTTTTTGACCAGCCGAACTTGCGGGTCATGCGCAGATAGAATTCCCGCTCCAGCGGGTCCTTGCAGCGCTCCAGGATGGCCAGGTTGTGGCTCCAGCCGATTTCTCGCCCCAGTGGTGCGAGTTTTTCGAGTCTGGAGTATGCCTCGGATGACGATATGGTGAGCCCAGGCAATTTCTCCAACCAGCGGTTGGAGTCTTATGGCCGCTGTATTGGGGCGCATCCTAAGAGTTTGCTTCAGGGGCGCCGGGAGCCGTACCCCCCTATGTCATGAGCCTGATCTGCCAGTCCTTCGAGCGGCAGATGGACAATGGGGAAGAGGAGTGAGGCCGCCTCCCCTTCAAGGACAGAATTTTTGTCTGATTAGCTTTGCCGCCCTTCGGAGTCGGCGGCATACCCGGGAGCTCGTCCGCGCGAAAGATGCCATGCGCCACCGTCGACAGACGCCGAAAGCGACAGGTCGGTTGACAGATACCGGTCAGCGCGGGGCGCCACCGTGATTTTGGCCAAGACTTCTTTAGGACGCGCCCCAGCGCGGGGTGAACCGTCGCCGGGGCCCGTCCTAAGAGTTTGCCTCAGGGCCGCCGGGAGCCGTACTCCAGCCAGGTAAGGACGACCTTTTTCCGCAGGGGTTCCACATCGTCGCTTTGGCGGGCCAGGGCTTGGCGGTAGGCCTCCAGGGCCTGGCGGAACGCCAGACGCAGGGCGCGGAGCTCGAGGGTCTCTCCGGGGGGAGCCTCCGCCCCCGCCTGGGCCCGGATGACGAAGAGCGTTCCCAGCACCCGGTCGCCCTGGAGGAGGGTCACGGTGCGGGTGTCATCCTCGGAGCCCGGTTCCAGGCGCAGGGTGAGCCCCCCCAGGGAGCCCTCGGCGCGCTCCGGCCCCTCGTCCCGCAGCAGAAAGACCTGCCGGTCGTGCAGGGTGCACCGGAGCATGTCCCCCTGGCGCCGCACCGTCAGAAGGGCGAATCCCGGGGGCGCCCCTCCTGGAGCCCCTTCGGCCCTCATGAGGGTGATCCATTCCCCTTCGTAGGGAGACGGGGGAAGTTCGGGTTCCGGCGTGGGGGAGAGGGTCACCGCACCGGGTTCCCTGGTGGGGGCGAGGGTGAGCATGGGGGGTAGATCGGGGAGCTCGGGCTCCGGGGTGGGTGAAGGCTCCGGCACCGCCGTCGGCGCCCTGGAGGGGGCCAGGGTGGCCACGGGGGGCAGCTCGGGAAGCTTTACCAGGTCGCCCGAGATCTCGGGCTCGGGGAGGTCTAGCTCGGGAGTCTCGGGGACCTCTTCGGCCAGGCTCTCCAGGGGAGGAAGGTCTTCCATTTGCTCGTCTTCTTGATCGTCGCCCCTGTCGCCAGAGGCCGGGGCCGGGGTCGCCAAGGGGGCGCCCCGCCGCAAATCCTCCAGATAGGCCCGCAGGGCGGCGTCCTCGTAAAGTCCGAGGCTCTTCTCGTACAGGGCGATGGCCTCGTCCCGGCGCCCTTCCCGCAGGAGATCCGCCGCCTGGCGCCGCAATTCCAGGGCTTTTTTCCAGGCTCCAAGGCGATCGGTGAGCAGATCGCCGGTGGGGGAGAGCTCCGGCGCCCCTTCCCCGGACAGGGTGGGGGTGGGGTCGGGGAGGGGAGAGGGGAGGGCGTCCGGCCCACGTTCCGGCGACCCCGTCGGGAGTTCGCAGGGCTCGGTGCGTCGGATCACCAGCACCCGGGGGGGAACGCTCCCGGCGCTTCCCCGGTCGAGCACAAAGATATTTCCCTGAGGATCCGATGCCAGACCTTCCAAAATGCCCGCCCGGGCCAAAAGTTTCAGATCAAGTCGGTCCTTCAGGGTGCCGTCGGGGTCATAGATCCACACCGCTTCGTTCCAGGTGTCCAGGACGGCGATGCGGCCGCAGGGGTCCACCGCGACGGATTTCGGGTCGAAGTACACCGCTTCCCATCCCGGAGGTGGGGTGCCCCGGCCGAAGGCGTTCCAGACCTCCCGGGGCTCTCCCTCGGGAGAAAAGCGCACCATGAGCCCCATGCGGTCCTCCGAACGGGTGATGGCCACCACGCCTCCGGAGGGTTCCCAGGCCGCCCCCTGGAGCTTGGGCACGCTCCAGGAGCGGGTGAGGGCCCCCTCGGAGGTCAGCACGGAGAGGCGGTTCCCTTCACTGATGGCCCCATCGGCCACCAGAAGCTCCTCCGCACCGTTTCGGGACAGGGAAAGGATGTATTCCATGGGGGGATCGGCCTTGCCCTTGAGCTCGACGCGCCGCCGGAAGTTCCCCGTCGCATCGCACTCGTGCAGCACGGGGGCGTCGTAGCCGTAGCCTCCGTCGCCCACCATCACGCCTCCCTCCGGGAGCCCCCATAGGGCCTTGATCTGGGCGAAGGTCCCCGGTTCCCCTTTGCCCTGCTTGCCCCAGGTGTCCCGGAGGGTCCCCGGGGCGTCAAGCACTCGGATGATCCGTTGGCGCCAGTCGGCGACGTAGATGAGCCCTTGGCCGTCCACCGCCAGGGCGGCGGCGCCGCCGAATTCCCCCGGAGACCTTTCCAGGAGCAGATCGGGGGAGAGGACGTACGAGGCTCCCCCTTCCCGAAGAGAGCCCAGGAGGGCCGCCACGTCCCCTTCCCGCTCCCGGGCAAGGGCGGGGTCTCCCCCAGTCAGCACCATGAGGCGCCGGTCTCCGCTCACTCCGTTCTGGGAAAAGAACAGGCTTCCCTGGAAGTTCTTTCCCTTCATTTTCCCTTCTTTCATGGTCACGGAAAAGCGCAGGAGCGTGCCGGGCCAGGGCCCCACCATCCCCGGGGCTTCGACGATGTCCACCGAGGCCTGGGGATCCCGGCGGGAGCCTTCCATCTGCTTTCGAAACTCTTGGAATTCTCCGTCATCCGGGGGCAGACGAAACATGACGGAGACAAAGGGCTCGCCGCCCTCGGGAAGACCCCCCGTGAAAAAGCCCCACCCCCCGTCCCCTTCGGGGAACGGAAACCATCCCGAAGGAATTTCCACCCCCAGGGGGCCCACGGAGAAAAGCCGTCCCTCGCCCCAGGCCCCCGGCACCGCCAGGCATCCCACCAGGAGCGCCACTCCCAGCGCCCGCCGCACCATGTCACCCGGTTTTTTCATAGGTATCCCTCCCGTTTTTTCCTGCGGTCGTTCCGATCTTGACGCGACGATGCCCATGGTCAGGGCTTTTTCTCGGGGCAGAAGAACACCCCCAGGGGAAAGATGGCGTTGAAGTTTTCGTATTTCAGGGGGACTCCCCCTTCTTTGAGGACTTCCCCCGTGGCGGGGTCGAAAAAGGTCAACGAGAACGGCAGGGCGAGATCGATGCCGAAGGCGTCTTCGGAGGCGCTCTTGGGAGTCCAGGAGAGCGTTCCGCTCCCCAGGGGGAACTCGGGGCTCTTCTGCGGGCCCACCATCATGAACCATCGAGAAACTTCCACCTGGGCTTCCAGAGGACGGGGGTTTCCATCGGGTCCCGGTAACGACAGGGGAATACGGGGCACCGGAGGCAGGGTCACCTGGAGCGTCACGGCCACGGAGGCTCCGGGGGCTCGCCACCCTCCTCCCAAAAGGGTCCGTTTCTGGGACGACTCTTCGGGCATGAAGACCCCCGCCACCTGCATGGATTGAAGGGCTTGGCGCATCTGCTCCTCCGTGAGGGTGATGCCCTTGGAGGCGAGCTCGGCTTCAAACTTCTTCTTGAGAAAGGCGTCCGTGCCCGCCACGTTTTCGGCGAGCTTCAGATAGGCCTTCCACTCCGGCGCCTCGGGGCCCATGGACCCCGTCACCCCTCCCAGAGTCACCGACACCGCCAGGGGAACCGGGGGAAAGACCACGCCGGGGTCGTTCCCCAAGGGAGTGGCGGTGGTCCAGTACGTGCGGTTCTCAAAAAGGGGAAAGATCTTGGAGGACTCCGGGGTGGCCAGGGCCATGGCGGGCTCGCTCTCGTCGCGGCGATCTCCCAAGGTCATCACCGTGCGGGCCGAGACCTCCAGATTTTCAAAGCTTCCCACGCCGTCGGCTTCTCCCAGCGTGAGCCGGGGGCTTCCCCGGGGCACGGTACGATCCACCCGGGGGATCTTTTCCGTAAGGCGCCGCACCTGGATGCGGTATCCCGTCACCAGTTCGGGCCTTTCCTTGGCCAGCCGGGGTTCCTGCCAGACAATTTCCAGGGTCTTGTTCCGGAGCGAGGCGGTGAGCTTCTGGGGGGCCTCGAGGCACACCAGCATCCCGGGCTTGTAGTCGTACCAGTACCCCGAACCGGTCTGTCCCGTGTCCACCACGTAGAGATAGCGCGTCGCGTCGAAAGACACCACCCCGGCGTAGTCCTTGCCCGGCGGAGTGTCCAGCGAGAGCGCCCCATCCCCCGACCGCATCCGCAGGAAAATCTGGCGTCCAGCGGTGGAGGAGGCATCGAACCACTCCGCAGGAAAGAAGAGGACCAGCCGGGGCATGGGTTCCCCCGAAAGGGTCTTGGGGGGAGCTAGGCGGAAAAATTGGAGGCTCCAGGGTTTCACCATGGCGTCGGTGATCTCCTGCACCGCCTGGGCGTCGAAGGAGAGAGGGTCGTGCACATCTCCCAGGGTGCCGTCGAAGAGGGGGATGCCGTACTTCTTCTCGTAGAGGGTGTGGGACGGCAGGCCCTCCAGCACCGCTTCCCGGACAAAGGAGGCAAAGACCTTCCCCAGGGCAGAACGGCTTCCCCCCGCGCCCCAGGAGAAGGCCTCCACCGGCGTGGGGCTTCCCCCCAGGGCCTGGCACTGGACCAGAAACTTTTTGTGAAAATCCTCCGAAAGGTTTCCCGGCTGCTTCGCCCACTGATCCCGGAGGTACTCCAGAAACCAGGAAAGACCGTACCCCAGGCGCTGAAAGGGCCCCGCGTCCCCTTCATAGGTCTTGATGGGCTTGCCGTTCAACCCCTCCTTGAGGCCGTTGAGAAAACGGTTGTCGCTGAAGATGGTGACCCCGGCGTGCTGACGGTAGTGATCCGCCGCCTCCCGCTCCATGAGGGCCGCCGAGGCTTCGGCAAGGTAGATGTTCGCCTTTCCCGCCTTGAGGTACTGCCCCTGGAAGTGGTGGAACTGTTCGTGCATCGTGGTGGAGAAGATGTCGTCCCGGTCCAGACTTGCCCCCACCATCATGTAGTTCCGTCCCCAGTACCGGTTGTTGAGGGTGCCGTCGTCCTTGCCGCAGTGGCGCGGCACGAAGACATCCAGCACGTCCGGCGAGGAAAATCCCCGGGAGAGCAGATAGGAGCGGCCAAAAACGAGCCCTTCCCGGATGAGCTTCACCTCCTCGGGGACGAGATAATCCTCTTTGGCCTTGGCCAAGTCTTTTTCCAGATCACTTCGGGCCCCATCCATCCGACGATCGGCCTCCATCAGGGCCTTGAGCCGCTCGACCTCGGGCAGCTTTGGCGAGGCCAGGGCTCGGTCCCGATCCTGGAAAATGGCGCTCTGGGAGGCGATGAAGCGATCCTTGGCGGCCTGTTCCGCCGCCGCGAGCCCTGCGGGGTCCCGGACGCCGTCTTTTCCGTCCCCCAGGAGGTGGGTCCAGGCGATGTGGAACCCCGCAGGGTCGGGGATCAGGTCCGCCACGAAGGGCGCTTCGGCGTTGAACAGGGTGGAATCGGGCCACTGTTCCCCGCCGTGAAAGTACACGAAGGCCACGGGGATGAGGGGGGCGAGGAGGGCGATGAGCACCATGCCCGTAAAGCTGAAGTGGGGCGCTTCAAAGAGCAGGGTGTCTCCCCGGCGTTGGTAGGGCAAAGGGGTCCAGTTGACCCCGCTCCGGGAGAAGACCGGCCGGACCAACAGCACATCATCCCTTCGGGCTTCCCGGGGAAGGTCCAAAGAAATTCGCGCCGGAGAGGAGAAGGAGGCCCCCCCTGCGTCCACGTCCCAGACCCCTTCCAGGGGCAACGAGGAGCCCCCGACGAGGGGCAGGGGGGCGACTCGGGCGGGGCGGAGGGAGAAGGGGACTTCTCCCGAAAGGGCCCCAGGATCCAGGGCGATGGAAAGGTTTCCGGCCACCACCAACGTGCCCCCATCCTGGGAAAGGGTTTTTTGCAGGACCACCTCTCCCCGGGTGGGCCGGGGAGGCATGGGGGGCTGGGTAGGCTGGGTGGGCGGGGTGGGCATGGGAGGGGGCGATGTCCCGGCTCCCGGGCCTCCGGCGTCGAGCTCTTCCGCCAGCTTCTGGATCCGAAGCTCCAAAGCCCTGTCGGGAAAGAGGGCCAGGGACCGGCGAAAGCGCTCCAGGGCCCCGGCTTTGTCTCCGCCTCGTAGCAGGGTTTCTCCTTCTTCTCGAAGGGCCAGGGCCTGGCTTAGGCGCTCCACTTCTTGCTCCAAAGCGGCATCGGAGGGGGGAGGAAGGGCCAGGGCGCCGCTTTGCCACAGGAACAAAGCTATCATGACAACAGATAGATATCGCATCATTTTCCCTCGCCGCGCCCGAGCCATGATCATCCCCCCCGAAAATAACCTTTTCTCTCTGGCATTTTACCACACTCCCCCGGGTCCTTCGCGAAGGGAAAGAGATGGGCTATAATGGTCGTCGGTGTCGGTCGAAGGGATGCCTTGCCTCCTCCGGGGCCTTCGCGGGGCCTTGATCCTCCCTGGGCATTTCGGGGGCACCCCATCTTCTGACGGGGGGAAGCGGTGGTGAAAAACTCTGCTCGTATCAAGGGAAAAATCTATGTGTTCATTTTTCTTACGATCTTCGTGGCCCTCCTCCTTTCGCTCTCCCTTTCCTACTACTCCGTGTGTCGGGTTCAAAGGGAGTTCTTCCGGGCCCAGATGCGGCAAACCTTGGAGGATCGGGGAGCCTTTCTGGAGGAATGGCTTGCGCGGCGTGTGGCCGTGTTGGAGATGGCCCAGGCCTTTCCCGACCGATTCAAAAAGGAAGAGCTTTTTAGCCCGGACCTACTGCTCCGCATGGGCTTTTCCGACATATACCGAGGGTGGGAGAGCGGGGCCTTTCAGAGCTTCGCCGGATGGGTTCCCCCCCCGGATTACCGCCCGGCGTCGCGCCCATGGTACCGCCAGACCCGCAGCGCCGATGCCCTGACGGCCTCCGACCCCTATCTGGACCCCATCTCCGGCCTGATGACCATCACCCTGGGGATCCCCATCGAATCCCCCGAGGATGGGCCGGGGGTGATGGCCGGGGACATCCAGATGGGCGATGACCACGCGTGGCTTAAAAATATTGAGGTTGGCGAGGTGGGCTTTCTCTGGCTCATCAACGACCGGGGCGTGGTGCTTCAGCACCCCCGGGGCGAGATGCGATTTAAAGTCCTGCGGGACTTCCCCGAAATGGCATCCTTGGACAGGATCCTTTTTAGCGCCCCCGAAGGGGAGTTTGAATACACCCGGCGGGGGGATCATCGTCGGGCGATTTTCCGCACGATTCGCCCCTTTGGATGGGTCCTGGGGGTGACCCTGCGGGAAGACGAGGCCTTTGGCGCCTTTCGACAGTTTCGCGACGTGCACCTGGCGCTGATGGTGATCCTGCTGACCCTTTTGGGAGGGGTGGCATGGCTGGTGGCCCGATCCCTCGGGGCTCCCCTGGCGCGGATCATCACCTTCGTGGAGGAGGTGGCCTCGGGAAATCTCGAGGCCACTTTGAAGCCCTCTCACCACCGGGAGATCGATTCTTTGACGACGTCGCTCCGCAAGATGGGGGACAGGCTCCGGGAGGACTTCGCCGTCATCGGCGCCCAGAAGGAGGCCCTGGCGCTGATCAACCAGGAGCTGGAGTCCCGGGTACAGGAGCGCACCGAAGAGCTGGAGAGGGCCAACGAGGAGCTTCGAACTTCTCGGGACGCCATGGAAATATTGGCCTCCACGGATTACCTCACGGGCCTTTTAAACCGGCGGGCCTTTTGGGAGAGGGCGTCCCAGAAGATGGACCAAAGCCCCCGGGGCGAAGGGGGGATCGCGGTCTTCATGGCGGATCTGGATGGGTTCAAAGCGGTCAACGATCGGTACGGCCACGCCGCAGGGGACGAGGTGCTCCGGCGTGTGGCGGAGGCACTCCGGAAGGGGCTGCGGGAGGACGACCTCCTGGGGCGCGTGGGGGGCGAAGAGTTTGCCTTCATGGTCACCGGGATGTCCCCAGGGCAGGGCGAAGCCCTGGCGGAGGATCTGCGGAAAGCGGTGGGAGAGATGAAAGTCCCCTGGCACGGGGAAGTCCTGGCCGTGACCATGAGCGTGGGAGTGGCGTCCCGGCTGGGGCCGGAGGAAGATCTGGAGGTGATGCTGGCCCGGGCGGATCGGGGGCTCTATGAGGCGAAGGCCCGGGGGAAAAACCGGGTGTGCCCGGGGTAGCCCGGAGGTGCGGGCGGGGCAGTAGAAGGAGCTAGGGAGGTGGCAGGGATGGGTCTATCAAGACGGGGGATGTGGGGGGTCCTTTTGGCCCTTTTGGTGGGAATCGCCCTTCCGGGGGAGGCCGAGGAGCGGATCCGGCGCTACGAGAGCACCGTGCGGGTGAATCCCGACGCGGTGGTGTCCGTGAGGGAGGAGATCACCGTCACCGTGGAAGGAGTGGCCATTCGCCACGGCATCTTCCGGGACTTTCCCACGGTGTACCGCACCGCCGACGGGAAGTCTCGCCGGGTGGGTTTCGAGGTGAGGGGCGTGTGGCGGGACGGGGAGGTGGAGCCCTACGCCCTTGAGGTCCTGTCCGGGCAGGGGGTGCGGGTCCGCATCGGTGACGCGGACCGAAGGGTTTCCCCGGGGGAACATACCTATGTCTTGGAGTACGACACCTGGCGGCAGGTAGGTTTTTTTGCCGACTTCGACGAGATCTACTGGAACGTCACGGGAAATGGCTGGGCCTTTCCCATGGACGAGGTGCGGGCCACGGTGCTGCTCCCCCCCGGGACCCCCGTGCTCCGCACGGCTTTTTACACCGGCCCCTTGGGGTCCCAGGGGAAAAACGCCCAGAGCCGCCTGGAGGAAGGGCGGGTCATTTTTTCCACCACGGCCCCCCTGAGGGCGAAAGAGGGGCTCACGGTGGCGGTGGCCTTCCCCAAGGGGCGGGTGACCAGCGGAGACCGGGTCATGGCCCTGGTCCAAAACGATGCCCTTCGGGACGAGCTGAATCGACCGGAGATATCCCTGGGGGCGGTGCTTCTGGTGGCCCTTTACTTCGCCCTGGTCTGGTGGAAGTTTGGCCGGGACATTCCCCGGGGCATCGTGATCCCCCTCTTCGACCCCCCCGACGGGATCGATCCGCCCCTGGCGTCCTTCGTCCACCGCCAGGGGGACCTGGCCCCCGAGGTCCTTCCGGCCGCCGTGATAGACATGGCGGTGAAGGGGCACCTCCGGATCGTCGAAGAGGATCCAGGGCTGGAGGGCATGGCGGGGCGCCTCCTGAACATGCTGGGGGGACGGCGCTATGTGCTGGTGCGCTCCGGGGCGGCCCCATCCCGCCGCCCCCTTTCCGATACCGAGTACACCCTTTTGGAAAACATCTTCTTGGGGAAAAAAGAAGTGCTCCTGGATACCCGAAATCGGGAAGAGAGGAGACGCCTCGCCAAAGTAATTGAGACCTTTCGTAGCGACCTGCGCACCTCGGGAAAGGCCTTTGTGGTCGGCAACTTGGGCTGGAGCATAGGGGGGATGATCCTCACCCTGGCCCTCTTCACCACCCTGGGGCTACTGATGAACCCCGAGGATGACGTGATGCCCGTGACGGTCATCATGCTGGCCTTCGGGAGCCTGGGGGGAGGGTTTTCGGCGGCGACGGCCCGTCGGATGTGGCGGGGCGAGCCCGGCCAGGGGTGCCGAGGGTTTTTTCGCCGGGCCACGGGGTGGATCGCCGCCGTCGTCCTGGCCCTGGTCACCGCCGGGATCGTGGTGGGCCTGGGGCTTTTAACCTCTCCGGCCTTTGCCCTGGGGTTCGGAGGAGCCCTGGGGTTGAACGTGGCGTTCTTCTTCCTCATGAGAAATTACACCAAAGAAGGGCGCCGGGTGGCGGACCATTTGGCGGGATTTCGTATGTACCTGGGGACGGCGGAGCGGGACAGGATCCGGATCCTGGCAAAGCTCGATCCCCCGGAGGACACGCCGGCACGGTTTGAGAGGATGCTGCCCTATGCCCTGGCCCTGGGGGTGGAGCGGGAGTGGGCCGCCCGCTTTGCCGACATCCTGGAGCAGGTCTCCTACGCCCCCGAATGGTATAAGGGGAGCACCTTTGTCTATGGCCCGGCCTTCGCCGATCACCTTTCGTCCTTCGGGACCTCCTTCGGCAGCACCCTGACCGAGGCCACCTCTCCTCCGGGGAGCTCCTCGGGATCCGGGGGCGGAGGGAGCTCCGGCGGCGGTGGGGGCGGGGGCGGTGGGGGAGGGTGGTAGCGTCCTTTGCCCCCGATGGCGGGGAGATCTGCCGGCTTCCGCCTGGTGTCACCGGAGAGATCTCATGCTCCGGGGTCGGGGGGACGCGATAATTCCAGTCGGTGGGTGGGCACCATGTCGATGCCCGCTTGCCGCAACGCCTCCACCGCAGCGTAGCGCAGATCGCTGAGGGTGTCGTTGGCCAGGCGGGGCGAAGCCACCACGTCTTTTTGAGCCAGGTAGAACGAGAGCCGGAAAATCATAGCGGTCTCCCCGAACTGGGCCAACCGAACATAGGGAGCGGGAGTTTTCAG
>Ga0116187_1003900_pt1 | contig 13421 bp, 8 predicted proteins | sample AD_JPNNA6_MetaG_FD_89755 | JGI IMG/M metagenome (GOLD analysis project Ga0116187, IMG submission 89755) | Active sludge microbial communities of municipal wastewater-treating anaerobic digesters from Japan - AD_JPNNA6_MetaG | ecosystem: Engineered > Bioreactor > Anaerobic > Digestate | place... | reverse complement strand
TCATGGGCAGGCGCGTCAGCCACAGGGCGTCGCCCGTCAGGATGAACTTGTCCCAGCAATAGGAGATGATCTCGTCTTCGGTGCGCCCCTGCTCCTTGTACCGGTCGTCGTGTTCGTCCGGAAACTTCAACCGCTGGTTCGGAATCTGCTTGATCTCGGCCACCACGGACTTGGTCATCGCCGCGACCCGCACCAGCCCCTCGTCCGCGCCCGGAGGATCGGCATCGGGCCTATTGCTGCCGCCGCCAATGAACATGAGCGCCTCGGGCTGCGTCACGTCTTTGGGCTCGATGACGATCAGCCAATGCTCCCAGTTCGTGCGGTCGACCTGCTCGGGTTTCAGCCACGTCTGCGACACCAGGTGGTAGGTGCGCGCCGTATATGCCTCGTTCTCCTCGACCTTCGCGGGCGGCGTGTCGTACGCAAAGGCGGGATCGGGCGTCTCGACATAGCGGTCGAGCGCGGTCTTCTTCTCCTCGGGAATCGGGAACGGCGAGGTAAACGCCGGAGCCGCCGCGGGGGCCGCCACCGCCGTCTCCGGAGCCGGGGCGGGCGGCTCGGCCACCACCGGTTCATCCACCGGGGCGGGCGGGGCCGCCACAGGCGGCGGCGCAGTCTTCGGTCCGCACGAGGCCGCCGCAAGAGCAAGCAGGAGCAAAAGGGCGACGGTATGCCAATAACCTCTCCAACCGGTGCGTTTCATGGGTTTTCCCTTTCGTAGCCGCATTTCACACATTTTTCAGGTTTATGCCGATACGGTCATGGTAACCGATGGATATCGCGCGATCAACCACACACAGGCCCTCCGCCCCAACACGCGGCGCCGCGGCGGCGGCCCGCTCACACCCGCCAGGGACGGGTACGGCCGTCGTCGCGTTTGGCCCAGACATCGAGAAACAGATTGGTGTTTTCGACGAGCTGGAAATCGTACATGCCAACGCACACGAAATCCGCGCCGTGTCTGAACGCGAAGGGCAGCCCGACGGAGGGATGGATCGCGCCCGCGGCGAGGGTCTTGAAGGCGATCCAGGGTTGTTCGAGGGTTTCCATGTAGGCGGCGGTTTCGAGGGGGTCTTCGCACCAGATGTTGTCGCACTGATCCTGGGGCCGGGCGGACCAGTAGTCGGTGTGATGCAGGGTCTTCATCCAGTAGTCGGGCGTGAGGCCGTACTCGACACAGGCCTTGACGGTCTCGAGCCGGTGGGCGCCAATACCCGCAGGAATGCCGTTCTGGCGGATCACGTCGAAGGCTTCGGCGATCGTGTCCATCTTGCCTTCCTTGACCAGGTTGTCGGCAATACCCCCCTGGATGTAACAGGAGTGCGCGCCGCCGTCCACGGACATCTGGATGCCGGCGATGGCGTCGCCGCCAAGGGCGCAATCGGACATGAACTGGATCGCGCCGCCTTCGTACTTCCAGTAATCGTTGATGACCTGGCTGAGGATCGGGTTGGTGAGGATCGTGTTGATGCCGCACTGTTCGGCGATGCGGAACGTCTCGAAAATCTTCTCGCGGCTGTGGTACGACTTGACGAGTTGCGACACATAGATGAGGTCGCGCGCGTGGGCCCAGCCGCCCATCAGATTCCCGCCGAGGATCATCCGGCTGAGCTCGAGATTGCCTATCTTGCCGTGGGGGATCGCCCCCTTGAGATCGTCGAGCCTGGCAAACTCGAACTGCTTCATGGTGGCGCTGGTAAGCCCGTCCACGCTGTCCATTCTGGCCAGGAGATGCTCTTCCTCAAAACTGGGCCACCCGTGCTTCCTGCCGAACGCGAACGCAAAACCGCCCGCCACGGGCACCGTCGCGAAATGGCGCAGCCACGCGCGCCGGGGCAGGGGTTCCGCGTGCTCGCGGGATATCCCGGCGGATTGCGCCTCCCCTCTATCGCGCCGCCGGGACCGGAAGTTGGCGATCAGCCCATCAATCCCCATGAATTTGCCCGTAGGCACGAACATCAGGGCCAGGAGCGCGCACAGTTCCACGAGGTTCTTGTCGATGAAGAGATAATTGCCCTCGGCGCCGCGGGGCGTCACCGTGATCAGCGAGGGATTGGCGATGTAATAGAGTGCCAGCAGAACAATCCCGGCGAGCAATGCGACGCGGGTGAAACATCCGAAGATCAGCCCCAGGCCAATCAACACCAGCCCCCACATGTTCAGGAAATCCACCACCTGCAGCGCGGCCGACGTCTCCGCCACCCAGGTAAACATCCCGGAGAAGAGCCACTGCGACGATTTCAGGTACCACGCGGACGTCCACCCGGGGTCCGCCAGCTTGATGATCCCCTCATACAGAAAATGCCACCCGATGGCGATGCGCAGGAGCGAAAACCCCCACATGGACACGCCCCCCGGAGCAAACCGTGACCTGGAGCTGCTGGAATCCATCGAAGCCATTGCGAGTCACCCCTTCGCCGCACCCGCGGCGTGCCGAATCACCCCCAACGCCAACCCGAGGCACGGGCTTCAGTCTACTCCTTTTCGTTCCCGCCGGAAACCCCGGGCGCCAGCGTCACCCGAACCTCGAGACTGCCCGATGTGCCCTCGTTGCGGATGGCGATGCGCTGATGGGCGTCGCCGCCGTAGAGGGGAAGGGTCTCGAGCCGGACAGACGCGCCGTCGGGAACGGTCAGGGTCGCGGCGCCCGTCTCGCCGGTGATCGTAACGGCCCGGCCCTCCTGGCGGCAGGGAAGCTGCGTCTGCCAATAGAATTCAACACCGTCCCCCCGCTCCAATTCGTATTCGTCGCGAATGATCAGCGTATCCGGTGTGGGAGAATCCCATTCGCGCACCCATTTCCTGTAGAACCCGTCCCATCCGGGGGTGGCGTCGATGCGGCCCCGGAAACGCGTCTCGTCGCCTTCCCCGGCGGGCTTCACGTCCACCGGCAACGGCCGCTGGGGATGGGGCCGGTCCGGTGTGCCGTATGGCGCGAGCATGTTGTGACGCTGGGCCTGTTTGTACACGTGGTGGATCGGGTCGCTGTAGGTGCAAATGCCGAGATCCGTCGCGAAGGACTGGCCGCCGAATTCGAGGACGAAACTGCCGATGTCTTCGTGCGTGTGCTCGCACCCGACGCGAAAACCCATGACGAACAGCTTCACGGGGCGGCCGCCCAGTTCCCGTACCGAGGCCATGAGCCCGGTGTCCGGCAGCGAGATGAACGCGGGCAGAGGCGGTCCGGGCGTATCGAGAGACGGCAGCCCCTTCCGCACGCGATGCTTGTTGTAAAGGGTGGTCCAATGACTGCCGGGCAGGATGGCATGCATGCCCTCGAGCGTGTCCGTGTCCATGTTCAGGTTCGAGTCGCCGTAGGGGATGATGTCCCGTTCCGTGGTGGACATGATGACCGCGGCATAGTTGCCGGTGCGGGCCAGGGGTTCGGGAATCAGGGCGCGGGCGTCCTTTCCCCGGGCGCGCGCGTACCAGTCGATCGTCCGGAGGTTGCGGTTGGCCGTCGAGCCGAAATACGAGGGCGTTTCAAGATATCCGCCATCGGGCGGGATGACGAGGTTGAGGTTGTCCACGATATCGTTGTAGGCCAGATCCGTGTAGGGCATGACCCGCGGCCATTGACGTTCCATGACCAGATACGCGGCCATCCGCCCCGTATTGAAGAAGCCGAGCTGGTTGCAGCGAAACACATACTCATGGCGCCAGAGCACGAAATTGATGCGCCCGACGCCCTCTTCGGCCAGACGCCGCATCAGGTACAGGCGGCCGTTCTCCGTGAACATCTCGCCCGCGGCATCCAGCAGGTAGGCCACGTCCTCGGTAATGTAAGACCGCCGGAACGCCCGGTTGTCCCAGTCACTGCCGGTATAATAGGCCATGAAACCGTCATCCCAGTACTCGCACGCGGCAAGACACAGGGCGTATCGTGCGGCCGCCCGCAGCGCGTCCGCGTCGCGCGCGACCAGGGCCGCTTCCGCGATGGCCGGGCTGCCCGGCATGGGGTACCGCTCCACGTCGCGCGAGCGCCCTTCGCCATTGGCGCTGCCCGCGCTGCGCGCGAACTCTTCGATGCCGCGCTCGAAATCATACGATTTGGCGGCCTCGGCCAACTCAGAATAACGCGATGCCCCCTGCCGGGTCATCGCCTGTTCATGTTCGGCGCGTTTTGCGGCCAGCTCGCCGTGCGTCACGAAGATGCCGTAGAGCGGCTCGAACGACGGTTCGTAACCGGGGGCCTGGAGCTGGTTTTCCCAACTCACCCCCGTCAGGTCCCACTGCGCGAAATAGTCTTCGAGACGCCCGGTGTGTTGCAGGCCAATCCACCGCAGCCAGCCCACGGCGGACCCTTCCTGATGCGCTTCGAGCGCGAGCGTGATCCGCCGGATGACCCGGGCGCCGTCCAGGTCCAGGAAGATCTCGGTTTCCTCGCCGGCAAACGGTTCCGAGGAGACGGTCCGCACGCCCGTATCGGTATCCACCTCGATGTGCATCACGGCATCCCGCGGTCCCGCCATGCGCAGGATCAGGCGGTTGTAACGGCTGCAGTCCACGTCGAATTCGCGCCACATGCGCAGCGCGGGACCCTGCTCCGGCCTGCGCGCCCATTCAAAATCCACGGTGAACCAGTGCTGGTGAATGTAGAGGCCATGCGCCGCCCCATCGTCGACGGCCCATTTCGAAAACCCGCTCACCCCCTCCGACCAGAACGGCTCGATGATGGCTTCGGCGCAGTTGATCGGCACCGGCTGGCGCGGAATCCCCGGAGTCCCGGCGCCGGCGGACGGCCTTCCCCAGAGCGCGAAGGCGGCCACGGCCACAAAAAGGCCCGCCCGGAGAGCACCGCGGACGAATTGAACGGTCATTCCGGAGACTCCTGTGACAGGAACGCGGAAAAAGCCCCCTAACGCACCCGTGCGCGTTCCAGACGCGGTTTCGTCCAGTGTACAATGGGGTGCTTGAGGGTTCAACGGCGACCCCGCGTCCAGGAATACACCATTATGCAAGCAATCCGCGCCCATCGCGTGCGGCTCTCGGAAGGCCCGCTGGTCCTGCGTCCAATGACCGAGCTGGATTGGGAAACCGTCCTGCCGTGGAACAACGACCCGGAGGTGCTCTTCTTTTGGGAAGGGGACGACGTCACGGGCCGGCCGCTCGAAACCGTGCAGGAGCTGTACCGCGCCGTTTCCCGCACCGCGTTTATCTTCATTATCGAGCTGAACGGCGAGCCCATCGGCGATTGCTGGCTGCGGGAGATGGACCTGCCGGATCTCCTCGAACGCTTTCCCGGCCAGGACCTGCGGCGCATCGATCTCGCCATTGGCAGGAAGGCGCTGTGGGGACGCGGCTGGGGCACGCGCGTGATCGCCCTGCTCACGCGCTTCGGGTTTGAAACCTCCGGAGCGGATGCCATTTTCGGCTGCGGCATCGGCGACTACAATCCCCGAAGCCGCCGCGCGTTCGAGAAGAATGGCTACAAAACGCTCGAAACCGTTCCGCAACCGCCCGGCCGCAAGGCAGGATTCACCTTCACCCTCATGGTGACGCGCGACCGCTACTACAAACTCCGTGAGACTGCCTGAGAACCAGGGTAAGGGGCGCACCGGAAACGGCGGCCCCCGGGCCGGATGAGAATCCCGGCATCAGCGGCGCCGCCTTTACGTTCCCGCAGGAATCCCCCTATAATCGCGACAGACAGCGGCTTTTTTTCAGGAGACGTACTCATGCCGAACCGGTTCATTGTGCGCAGCGCGTTTATGGGTCTCATTGTTCTGGCAACGGTCAGCGGGGCGCAGGAGAAATCGGTGCTGCAATCCGCGCGGCAGATTCCCGTGGCCTACGACGTCGATGTGGTCGTGGTAGGCGGCTCGACGGGGGCGGTCACAGCGGCCGTGGCGGCGGCGGAACAAGGCGCGAGGGTATTTCTCGCGGCGCCGCAGCCGTATCTGGGCGAGGATGTCTGCGGCACGTACCGCCTGTGGCTCGAGCCGGGCGAGGAACCCGAAACCGAACTCGCGAAGGCCCTGTTCAAAGAGCCTCCGGCGTGGACGCCCATCCAGGCGCTGCTCCCCTTCACCTACGAGACCAGCATTCCGTTCCACGAGCAGCACAAGGACACCGCGCCCCCGAGCCGGCTCGCCGACGGCAACTGGCAGAACGCATACAACCATAGCGTCCAGTACAACGGCGATGTCGTGGTGACCGCCGACCTGGGTCGAGCCTGCGAGATCGGCCGGATCCACGTGCTGGCGTTTCAGCGCAACGGAGACATCGAACTTCAGGATGCCGCCGTAGCCATCAGCGACGACGGCGCGTCCTGGCGCGAGGCCGGCATCCTCAAGAACGACAAACTCGGCCAGGGCGATTACCTGGATTCCGCGCTGGTCCTGAGCCTGCCTGCGGACGCGACGGCGCGGTACGTGCGTGTCACCGCGCGCAAAACTCCGAACGTCGAACGTCTGCTGCTGGCGGAAATTGCCATCGAACCGCCGGTAAAGGACGCCGCGGACCGTGAGAGCCATCGCCTGCCGCCCACGCCCATGCAAATCAAACGCGTGCTTGACCAGGCGCTCCTCGACGCGGGGGTCGAATTCCTGTACAGCTGCTATCCCACCGACGTCCTGCGCGGTCCCGGCGGAGAACTCGCGGGCATCGTCATGGCCAACCGCTCCGGACGACAGGCGGTGCTGGCCCGGGTGATCGTCGACGCCACCGCACGCGGAACCGTCGCGCGCATGGCCGGGGCGGACTGTTCCGAGTACCCCGCGGGCAGCCATGCCTTTACACGGGTGGTTGTCGGCGGCGAACAGCCGACGGACACCCCGGCGCGCGTGGAACCTCTCCCCTCGCCCGTTCAGAACGTGCAGGCGGCCGGCGGAACCTCCCTGCAATACGAGGCCTTCGCCTACACCCTCGACATCCCCATGCCGGATGCGTCCTACGCGTCGTTTGCCGGCGCCGAAAACATCCTGCGCGACGTCTCCTATGCGAAGGGACAGGTCGCGGCCTCCGATCTGCCGTTCCAGATCCCGCCCGACCGCATCGCCGGCCAGTCGTCGCTCAGCGGCGAATGGCCCGGCGCGGATGCCGTCGACCTGAATGTGTTTCGGCCCGCGGCGATTCAAGGCCTGTACGTGCTGGGCGGCTGCGCCGACCTGCCGCGCGACGCGGCGGCCAGACTGCTCCGTCCCCTGGCGTATATGGACGCCGGGACCCGCATCGGCCGCGCCGCCGCCGCGGATGCGAACGTGAAACCCCGTCCCGGAATCGTGTGTTTCGGCGACAGCATCACCGCGCAGCAGTATCCGGCCCGCGTGAAGCCGCTTGTGACCGGTTTCGAGGTAATCAACGCGGGCGTGGGCGGCGACACCGCGCCGCAAGGACTTGCCCGCATCGACCGCGACGTGCTGGCGCGCCATCCGGCCGCCGTCGTCGTCATGTTCGGCACGAACGACAGCGTGATGCCCTCGCCCGGCGCATTCAGAACGCCGCTGAACGCCTACGAGCAGGCCCTCCGCGACATCGTGGCACGCTGCCAGGCCGCCGGCGCCCAGGTCGTTGTCTGCACCATGCCGCCCATCGTGGCGGAACCGTACCATTCGCGCCATCCGAAAGAGCCGTACGATGCCCAGGGCGGTCTTGAAGCCGTGCTGGCCGGCTATCGGGATGCCGCCAGACGCGTGGCGCAGGATACGGGAGCCGCGCTCGCCGATATCAACGCCGCCCTCGCCCCGGAGGCCGCCGCCTTGTTCCCCGACGGCGTGCACCCCTCCGCGGAAGGCGCACGGCGCATCGCGGCCCTGGTCGCCGACGCGCTCCGCCAGAAACTCCCGGACGCCAGCCCCGGGCGCGCACTGGTTCCGCCGGCCTTCGTGCCCGGAAACGCGGGCGCGGCCACGGAACCGGGCGATGTGCGCGAGTCGCTTGCCGGTCTTCGGCCGTTCCAGGACGGTCTGCCCACCATTCCGGCGGAGGCCGCCACGCTGCCGGTTCTGGCCGAATACGACGTCGTGGTCATCGGCGGCGGCACGGGGGGCGCGCCGGCGGGCATCTCCGCGGCCCGGCAGGGGGCCAGGACCCTCGTGGTCGAGTACCTGCACGGCCTGGGCGGCGTGAGCACGCTCGGCCTCATTGGCAACTATTACTGGGGACACCGGCAGGGGTTCACCGCCGAGATCGACGCGGCCATGGAAGCGCTTGGCGCCAAGAGAGGCTCGTCGGGATGGGACGTCGAAGTCCGTATGGAATGGTACCGCAGGGAACTGCGCTCGGCCGGCGCCGACATCTGGTTCGGCTGCATCGGATGCGGCGCCGTGGTTGACGGCGCCACGATCAAGGGCGTGGTGGTCGCTACGCCGTTCGGACGCGGCGTGGTGCTGGCGGATGTGGTCATCGATTCCACCGGCAATGCCGATATCGCGGTCGCCGCGGGCGCGCAAAGCGTCTACACCGACGGGTCCCATGTCGCCGTGCAAGGCACCGGCATGCCCCCGCGCAACCTCGGGGCCAGTTACACCAACACCGACTACACCTTGACCGACGACGGGAACCTGCTCGACATGTGGCGCACCTTTGTCGTCGCCAAGGGCAAATACGAGGGCGCCTTCGACCTGGCCCAGATCGTCGACTCGCGCGAACGCCGCCGGATCGTGGGCGATTTCGTCATCTCGCCACTGGACCTCTTCAACGGCCGGACCTATCCCGACAGCATCGGCTATTCGTACAGCAACTTCGACACGCACGGCTTCACGGTGCATCCGTTGTTCACGTTGAATCCTCCCGACAAAACCGGCGTGGGCGGGTACACGCCGTACCGCGCGCTGTTGCCCAAGGGGTATGAAGGCCTGCTGGTAACCGGCCTGGGCGTCAGCGCCCACCGCGACGCCGTGCCGATTCTGCGCATGCAGCCGGACATCCAGAACCAGGGCTACGCCGCGGGCGCGGCCGCGGCCATGGCCTCGAAGAGCGGTTCGCCGTTACGCGCCATCGACATCAAGGCGCTGCAACGCCATCTCGTCGAAACCGGATGCGTGCCTGAAAACGTGCTCACCGACACCGATTCCTACCCGTTCAGCGAGGACGAGGTGCGGAAAGCGGTGGCGGACGCGGTCAACGATTTCGCGGGGCTCGGTGTGATCCTCGCGCAACCGGACGACGCCAAACCCTTTCTGCGTTCGGCATACGAACTGGCCGCCAGCCCGGACGACCGGCTCGTCTACGCCCATATCCTGGGCATGCTCGGCGACACGATGGGCATCACCACGCTGATGGAGGCCATCGACGCGCGCGATTGGGACGAAGGCTGGAATTTCACCGGCATGGGCCAGTTCGGCGGCAGCATCAGCCCCGTCGACAGCCTCATCATCGCGGCGGGAACCACCGGCGACCGGCGCGCCCTGGAACCGGTGTTGCGCAAACTCGACGCGCTGAACGCCGATAGCGCGTTTTCCCATCACCGGGCCGTGGCGGTCGCGCTTGAATCCCTGAAAGCCCCCGAAGCCGCGTTGCCCCTGGCCCGCCTCCTTCGAATGCCGGGGATGATGGGCCACGCGGCCACGGACATCAAGGACGCCAGAGCGAGGTCCTCTTCGCGGATCCAAACCTCTCCCGCAACCTGTCCCTGCGTGAGCTGATTCTCGCCCGCGCGCTGTTCCGGTGCGGCGACTATGAAGGACTCGGCAAACGCATCCTGCGCACCTACGCGCAGGATCTCCGCGGGCACTATGCGCGCCATGCCAACGCGGTATTGAACGAGTGATGGCGCGCGGCGCCCGCGGTTCCAGGATCGCTGCGTAACGGGAAACAGCCACGGGGCCGGAGGAAATCTGCCATGATTCGCAGCCTGCTTGTGACGGCGATGCTGGGCGTGCTCTGCGCTAAGGCGCCCGCGGCCGAAGACATCACGGTGGTTCCCCGAATCGAGGGCGACTGGTGGACCGTCGCGCACAATCCGGATCTGGGCGCCTGCACAAGCGACAGGCAACAACCGGTGGACTTCGCGGTGTGGCAGGCGGCCGACGGCGTCTGGCAGCTGTGGTCCTGCATCCGGTTTACCCGGCTCGGCGGCCACACCCGGCTTTTTTATCGATGGGAAGGCAAGAATCTTACCGATCACGACTGGGAACCCGGGGGCATTGCCATGGAGGCGGACCCGGCTCTCGGCGAGCCCCCCGGCGGCCTGCAAGCACCGCACGTGGTGCGCTGGAACGGCCTGTACCACATGGCCTACGGCGACTGGGACCATCTGTGTTTTGCCTCGAGGACGGCAAGACATTCACTCGCCGCATACTCGCCAACGGTCAGACCGGCGTGTTCACGGAGGGACCGGGCCAGAACACCCGGGACCCCGTCCTGCTCATCACCCGGAACCGGTGGCACCTCTACTACACCGCGTTTCCGAGAGGAAAAGGCTATGTCTTCTGCCGCACCTCACCGGACCTCCACGACTGGAGCGACTCGATGATCGTGGCCTACGGCGGCCGGGCGGGCAACCACCCGTTTTCGTGTGAATGCCCCCACGTGGTGGAGACGGAGCCGGGGCTGTATCACCTCTTTCGCACGCAGATGTACGGTGAAGGCGCCCAGACCTCGGTCTACCAGTCGCGCAATCCATACAATTTCGGTATCGATGACGACCACGGTTTCGTGTGTACCCTGCCCGTGGCCGCTCCCGAGATCATCCTGCACGACGGGCAGTATTACATCGCCGCGCTGCTGCCCAGCCTGCAGGGGATTCAGATCGCCCGGCTGACCTTCCTGGCCGAACGGGCCGTGCCGGTGTTCGCGTTTGACTCGCCCGAAGCACGGGCCCAGTGGCGCGTGGCCGAAGGAGAACTGCCCAACCCGTTTACCGCGTCCACCCGCAGCAATTTCTATCCCCCGATGCAGCATTTCATCGGTACCGCCGAATTGCCGGGCGAATCCGTTGCCCACGACGAGCTCGTCGCCGTGGTCGAGTCCCCGGAATTCATCGTCGAGCACTCTTCCTACAGGCTGGCCGTCTCCGGCGGGATCGACGAGGCCCGGGTCTACTGCGCCCTGGTTGACGCGGAGACCGGCGCGCTCTTGTGGAAAACCACCGGCAACGGCAGCAACCACTTCGGAAATGTCCGCGCGGAGTGGCAGGAATTTCAGGGGAAACGCGTGCGGCTGCGCGTGGTCGACCAGTCCACGGCGGCCTGGGGGCACATCAACTTCGGCGGGCTGTACGCGATGCTCCCCATCGACAAGAAGCCCTGATTCACGTGGGGTCGGTGCGCAGCCCCTCGGGAAGGTGTTCCACCCGGTTTTGATGATGGAGGCGGGCCCCTTCTTCCGTAATCTCAAGCAGGCTCAGCGCGCAGTTGTACTGGCTGAACCGGTTCTGGTCGGTTGGCGGACAGCCCAGGGCCACGCTCAGCAGGACGGAACCGAAAGCACCGTGCGTTACGATCGCGATCCGGTCGCGCTCTTCGTGGCGTGCGCGAAGGTGGGCGAGCGCGGCCGCCGCACGGCTGTAGGCGCCTTCGCGCCGTTCGCGGACATGGGCTTCCCACCACGGTTCCCCGGCAGCGCTATCCTCGGGCTACTCCGCCGCGCTGAACATGGTCCGGGCCTCCGCAATGGTAAGACCGCGTTTGGGGATGGGCTCTCCGCTCCCGGGCGGGGCGGGCCAGGCGGGGCGGTACGTTTCGGCCAGTTCCACACGCACCTGCATGGGCAACCCCAGGACCTCGTGGAGCGCCTTCGCGGTCTGCATGGCCCGCATCATCGGCGAGGTGTACAGCGCGGTGATGCCTTGCCCGGAGAGCGCGAGCCCCGCCCGCGCCGCCTGGGCATGCCCCAGCTCGGTCAGCGGGGGATCCGAAGGCGAGCAATCGCCGTCCAGATTGCCCTCGGACTGTCCGTGCCTCACGAAATAAATGTGCATACCGCGACCCCGGCTCCTCTGGTTAGCGATGTAAGACCCCGCGGCGCCCGCACACCACGTTCACGGTGCGCTTCTCCGGAATGCTATCAGGGGCGGGCTCGGGGTTCAATGCAACGACCCCGGCCGTTCCGTGGAAAACGATCAGACGTCCTCGCCGGACGGCGTTTCCAGCGCGCCGTCGAAGACCAGCGCGAAGATCTCCTCGGCGATGGTCTCCGCCGCGCCGGGCCGGGCAAGGGACCGGGCGGCCTCTCCCATCCGGTTCAGCAGGACGGCGTCCTCGAGAAGCGCCTTGACCGCCGCCGCCAGGCTTTCCCCCGTCAATTCCCGGTCGAGGATGACCTGGGCCGCGCCAGCGTCCTCAAAGGCGCGGGCGTTCTGTTCCTGGTGGTTGTCGGTGGCGTGCGGGAACGGCACCAGGAGCGAAGGCTTGCCTAGACAGGCCAGTTCCGCGGTGGTCGAGGCCCCCGAACGGCTCACGATCAGATCCGCGGCGGCGCATGCCGTGACCATGTCGTCGATGAAGACAAAGGTGTCGATCCGGAGCGGATGTCCAGCCGCAACATCGCGGGCCTCCGCGATCCCCGTCTGTCCGGCCATCCACAGAATCTGGATCGAGCCGGAAGTGAAGTGCGGCAGCGCGCCCGCCAGGGCCTCGTTGAGCGATTGCGCGCCCTGGCTGCCCCCGCAGACCAGCACGACGGGGATGGACGGGTCGAGGTCGAGCAACGCGCAGGCCGCGTCCCGGGCCGGAGGATGCAGGAACCCTTCGCGCACGGGATTGCCGACCACCCGGGCGCGCTCCGCCGGATACGCGCCCACCGTATCGGGAAAGCTCAGGAGGATCCGCGCCGCCTTCGGGGCGAGCATCCGGTTCGCCATGCCCAGCAGCCGGTTCTGCTCGTGGATGACCGTCGGAACCCCGCGCCGCTGCGCCGCCAGGCCCAGGGGCAACGACACGTAGCCTCCCACGCCGAATACGGCCTGGGGACGAAACGCCCGGATGTACAGCCAGCAGCGCACCACGCTGTAAGCCAGTTTCACCGCGACCCACAAGCGACGGAGCGAACGCCTCCGGGGCCACCCTTCGACCGGCACGCCGCGAAAGGCAACGCCGTGGCGCTCGCAGATGCGCTGCTCCAACCCGCGATGCCGGCCCACCCATTGAACGGCGAGCTTCGCGTCGCGTTTCTGGAGTTCCTCAATAACGGCCACGGCCGGAGAGGTATGCCCGCCCGTACCGCCGCCTGTGATCATAATCCGCATGTGATTCCCGCTGCCCTGTCGCGCGTCTCAGGTTCGGGCCGCCGCCAGACGGCCTTTGTGCTCCGGTTCCGAAGCCTGCTGTGCCACATTCAACAATACGCCTACCATGGCCAGGTTAACAATCAGCGCGCTGCCGCCCGCGCTGATAAACGGCAGGGGCAGGCCCGTGGTGGGCAGCAACCCCGTGGTGACGCCCATGTTGATGCCTGCCTGCATCGCGATCATGGCCACCACGCCCGATGCCAGCAGAGCGCCCAGAAGATCCGGCGCGCACAGGGCCACGCGCATCCCC
>Ga0116187_1003898_pt1 | contig 13424 bp, 12 predicted proteins | sample AD_JPNNA6_MetaG_FD_89755 | JGI IMG/M metagenome (GOLD analysis project Ga0116187, IMG submission 89755) | Active sludge microbial communities of municipal wastewater-treating anaerobic digesters from Japan - AD_JPNNA6_MetaG | ecosystem: Engineered > Bioreactor > Anaerobic > Digestate | place... | reverse complement strand
TACACACGAGCGACGCAAGCGCCGCCGTCAACAGACTGGTCGAGATGGGTGTGCCGCGCTACCTCGTGGCCGCCGCCTGGCGCTGCTTCGTCGCCCAGCGACTGGTGCGCCGGCTCTGCCGTCACTGCCGGGAGCCCGAGACCATCTCCGCGGAGCGCTGGCAGGAGCTCGGTCTCGGGGAGCCGCCGAAGAAGCGCATGAAGGTCTACAACCCCGTCGGCTGCCCTAAGTGCTTCGGCACGGGCTATCGTGGTCGTGTCGGCCTCTACGAGGTCATCGGCGTCGACGACGACCTCCGCGAACTGATCGCGACCGGCGGTACGACGCTCGAGATCCAGCGCATGGCGCGCGCGAAGGGTGTCGAGTCGCTGCGCGAGGACGCCGTGCACAAGGTGCTCGACGGGAGCACGAGCTACCTCGAGCTCCTGCGCGCCACTGTGGTCTGAATACCGGGCCGGGTGGAGCGCCGCGGCCGGCGACGGCGGACAGGTCAGAAGTCGGCTCAGAGCACCTGGCAGACCGGGCAGAAGTCGGTCTCGCGCCCGCCCGACACGAGGGCGGCGAGAGGCTGCCCGCAGCGCGGGCACGGCTCGCCGCCGTGATGATGGATGCGCCGCTCGAACCGTCCGGGGGCGCCGAACGGGTCGAGGAACCCGATCTCACCGCCCGCCGCGACCGCGGCCTGCAGCGTGCGGCGCATGGCTTGCGCAAGGCGCGCCCACTCCTCGGGCAGAAGCGAGACTGCCGGCCGCCGAGGATGGAGGCGCGCCTCCCACAGGATCTCGTCGCTGTAGCCGTTGCCGATACCGAGGACGAAGCGTTCGTCCATGAGGAAGGCCTTGAGCCCGGTCCGGGAGCGTCCCAGCGCCGCCAGCGCCGAGCCGTCCGTCCTGCGGTCCAGTGCGTCGAGCGGCGGCCCCTCGGGGGGCGGCGCCCACCGCTCGAGGGCGAGCGTCGACAGGGCGAGCCTGTCGAAGGCGAGGACGCGACGGACGCCGCCGTCCGGGCCGCCGCTCAGCCAAAGCACGGCGCCGTGCAGGTCCTCAGGCTCGGCCGCGCCGACGGTCACCTCGGCCCGGAGGCCGAAGCCGAAGACAAGGGCCGATCCGTCGTCGAAGCGGAGAACGACGCGCTTGCCGCGGCGCGCGACGCCGCTGACGGTGCGGCCGACCAAACCGTCCGCCCAGGCGGCGGCGTCGCGCGCCGGACTGACGATGCGCCCGGGCTGGGTGCAGCGCGCTTCCGCGACGCGGTAGCCTGTGATCAGGCGCGACAGGCCGCGCGCGCACACTTCCGCTTCAGGCGACTCGGGCATGGCTTCATCATAGCCTTCGCCCCGCGCGCCTGCAGCGTACTCCGGGGGGTATAGCGAAGCGCACTCCGGGGAACAGAGGATGAGCCGGGAACAGAGGATGAGCTGACACGACCGGGACCGCGAGTCCGTAGTGGCGATGGCAGACGACAAGATCACAGTAGAGCTACCGATCACAGGCATGACGTGCGCGAGCTGCGTGGCGCGTAACGAACGCGCCCTGCGCAAGCTCGACGGCGTCGACGACGCCAACGTCAACTTCGCGACCGAGAAAGCGACCGTGGTGTTCGACCCCGGCCGGCTCTCGACGCGCGAACTGGTCGACACCGTGAAGGAGGCGGGCTACGACGTCGTCACGCGCAAGGAGACCTTGCCCGTCATCGGCATGACGTGCGCGAGCTGCGTGAGTCGCGTCGAACGCGCCCTCAAGAAGACGCCCGGCGTGGTCGACGCCGTCGTCAACTTGGCTACCGAACGAGCGACCGTCACCTACATCCCGGGAGAGACCGACCGCGCTCGTCTCGTCGAGGCCGTGCGCGCCGCAGGGTATGACGTGGCCGCGCCGGGGGCCGGCCACGCAGCCGGCCCGGCCCCCGGCGCGGCCACGTCCGGCGTCGAGGCTGCGGAAGAGGCCCTCGACGCCGAGCAGGCGGCGCGCGACGCCGCCTACCAGGCTCTCAAACGCAAGGTCGTCGTCGGCTTCGTCCTCGCCGGTCTCGTGTTCGTCGGCACCATGCAACCGCACTGGTTCCCCTTCCTCCCCGGGTGGCTGCACAACGGCTACCTGCTCTGGGCGCTGGCGACGCCGGTGCAGTTCTGGGTGGGCCGCCAGTTCTACACCGCTGCCTGGTCGGCGCTGCGCCACGGCTTCAGCACCAACATGAACACGCTCATCGCCATGGGCTCGTCGGCGGCCTACCTCTACAGCGTGGCGGGCGTCCTCTTCCCGGGATGGTTCGCCCACGGCGGCCTCGGCGAGCCGATGTACTTCGACTCGTCGGCGTTCATCATCTCGTTGATCCTCCTCGGCCGTCTGCTGGAGGCGCGCGCCAAGGGCCAGACCGGCGAGGCTGTGCGCAAGCTCATCGGCCTGCAGCCGCGCACGGCCAGAGTCGTGCGCGACGGCGTGGAGACGGACGTCCCCATCGCCGCCGTCGCCGTCGGCGACCTCGTGCGCGTGCGTCCCGGCGAGAAGGTCCCCGTGGACGGCGTCGTCGTCGAGGGCGCTTCGGCCGTCGACGAGTCGATGCTCACCGGCGAGCCGATCCCCGTCCTGAAGGAGGCGGGCGACGAGGTCATCGGCGGGACGCTCAACACGACAGGGACCTTCACCTTCAGGGCTTCGCGCGTGGGCAGCGAGACCGCGCTCGCGCAGATCGTCCGCCTCGTCGAGCAGGCGCAGGGGTCGAAGCCGCCCATCGCCCGCCTGGCCGACGTCATCGCAAGCTACTTCGTCCCCGCCGTGATCGGCATCGCCACTGTGACCCTGATCGCCTGGCTGCTCTTCGGCCCCGAGCCGTCCCTCACGTACGGCCTGCTCAACTTCGTCGCCGTGCTCGTCATCGCCTGCCCCTGCGCCCTCGGCCTGGCCACGCCGACGGCGATCATGGTCGGCACCGGGAAGGGCGCCGAGAACGGGATCCTCATCCGCGACGGCGCCTCCCTCGAGACGGCGCACAAGCTCGACACGATCGTCCTCGACAAGACGGGGACGATCACCGAGGGCAGACCCCGGGTCACCGACGTGGTGCTGCTACGCACGACGGACGACGGGGCCGGCGCCACCGATCCCACGCGGGACATACGCCGCCGGCTCGAGCTCACGGAGGACGAGGTGCTGCGGCTGGCGGCGGCGGCCGAGCGCGGCTCCGAACATCCGCTCGCCGCCGCGTTGCTGGCCGCCGCCGAGGAACGCGGCCTTGCGCTCCCGCCGGCAGAGCAGTTCGACGCCGTGGCCGGCCACGGGATCCGTGCCGTCGTCGACGGCCACGAGGTCGTCATCGGCAGCGGCCGTCTGGTCGACCTGCCCCAGCACCCCGCCGTCGACGAGCTGCTCGCCGCCGGCAAGACACTGATGGGCGTCGAGATCGACGGCCGCGCGGCGGCGCTGATCGCCGCCGCCGACACCGTGAAACCCGGGTCGGCGGCGGCCGTGCGCCGCCTGCGCGAGCTCGGGCTCGACGTCGTCATGCTCACCGGCGACGACCGCCGCGCCGCGGCGGCCATCGCCGCCGAGGTCGGTATCGAGCACGTGCTCTCCGAAGTGCTCCCCGACCAGAAGGCCGCCCAGGTCAAGGCGCTCCAGGCCGCGGGCAAACGTGTGGCGATGGTGGGCGACGGCGTCAACGACGCCCCGGCGCTAGCGCAGGCCGACGTCGGCATCGCCATCGGGACGGGCGCGGACGTGGCCCTGGAGGCCAGTGACATCACGCTGATCTCCGGTGACCTCAACGGGCTCGCGACCGCGATACAGCTCTCACGGCGGACCATCGCCATCGTCAAGCAGAACCTCTTCTGGGCCTTCGCCTACAACGTCGCCCTGATCCCGTTGGCCGCAGGCGTCTTCTACCCGAGCTTCGGCATTTTGCTGGACCCGATCTTCGCCGCGGCGGCGATGGGTCTGTCGAGCGTCTCGGTGGTGAGCAACAGCCTCCGGCTGCGGCGTTTCCGGCCAGAGTGAGCGTGACGGGCCCCTGCGGCCTGACGCGCACCGCGTGGGACGCGCACCGCGCGAGGCCCATCCGCAGGCGACGTGCTGCTGCGGTCACATCGGCCATATGCCGGAAGGGGACGCCCCTTCGGGAGCGTCGCCCCTCTTCAGCAAGGTGGCACCCACGATGATGTCCATCATGTGTCGGCTACCTCTGGCGCCTGCGGTCTCTCCGTTTCACCCAGTAGAGCGAGAGCGGGACGCGCCTCATCGATCCCACCTCCTTCCGAACGTCGTGTGACCCCGTGTTTGCACTATCTCTGTAGGGCTGAACATGGCGCCCGCCGCCCCCGGGCGCTTCCGGACGAGCGGCGAGACACTCTCGAGCCGGACCGCCGCACGCCTGTGGGCGGGGCGGCCGGACGCTCTTGGGCCGGGCCGCCGGATACCTTTGGGCCGGGCGGCCGGATGGCGGCGGGGCGGTTTCGACAAGCTATCGAAACCGCCCCGCCGCCTGTCCAGAACGGCTAAGCGAGGACAGGAACGTCGTGTCCGGGGTCCATTGCCCCGCGACGCGCCGAGATGGGAGCATAGAGTCGCGCGCGAATCGCGCAAGCCATCTCCAGGAGGCCATCGCCGGCATGTCGAACGACCTCGACCGTCACACCATCGGGCACTTCCTGCAGAGTCAGGGCGCCGAAGCTTGGGGCGTGGCAGCGAACGAGCCGGCGCTTCCGCTGGCCCCCGACCTGCCGCGTGCGCTTTCGATCCTGATGCGCATCGACCCTGGCGTGCTGCGCGGCATGCGGCACGGCCCGACCGCGGAGTACCGCGACGAGTACCGGCGCCTCAACCGGAAGCTCGACGACGCGACCGCCTCACTGGCCGCCCTCCTTCGTGAGCGCGGGTACGACGCCGTCGCCGTACCGGCGACGGGGTCGGAGGACGACGGGCCCTTCTCTCACAAGGCAGCCGCCACATCGGCCGGACTCGGCTGGATCGGCAAGACCGCACTGTTCGTCTCGCTCGAGTTCGGCCCGGCTGTGCGTCTGGCCACGGTCTTCACCGACCTTGACTTGCCGCCCGGCGATCCGATCAGCGAAGGCCGCTGCGGCGTCTGCCATGCCTGTGCCGACGCCTGCCCGTCCGGCTGCGGTCGTGACGTCCAGTGGCGTGCCGGCATGCCGCGCGAGCAGCTCTTCGACGCGTCGGCCTGCCGCCGGCAGATGTCTCAGTTCGGCGACGTCGAGCCGCAGATCTGTGGCATCTGCATCGCCGCCTGCCCGTTGTCCCACAGGGACTGAGGGCGCGTCTCGAGACTGAGCGCACCCCGCGGGACTGAGCGCACCCCGCGGACCGTTGCCCGTTCCGGCTCGAGCTGCTATCATGACGTCTAATGAAAACGGTTTTCACTTTCAGCAAACCGGAATTAGACCATGGCCGTCAGCGTTGACGACGTCTTCTCGCAGATCACCGCACGAGGCCTGAGGGTGACACGCCAGCGTCGCGCGGTGGTGGCCGCCGTCGCCGACTCAAGCGTCTGTCTCAGCCCCCTGGAAGTCTTCGAGGCGGCGCGCAGAGATTGCCCGGACCTGGGCTTGACGACCGTCTACCGGACGCTCGAGCTGCTCGGTGAGATCGGCGCCCTGCGCCGCGTCCACGGCGCAGATGGGTGCGAGAGGCTGGTCCCGGCCGGCAGCACCCATGGGCACGCCGTGGTCTGTGACTCGTGCGGCCGCGTCACCGAGTTCACCGAGTGCGACATGGGCGACGTCGTGAGGGCGGCGACGCGCGAGACCGGCTACCGGATCACCGGGCATTTCCTGCAACTCAGCGGGCTGTGTGTCGACTGCGCCGCACAAGGCGACGGCGGCGCCCGAGCGCCGGCTGCACGACCCGACGGACGATGGAACGAGAAGGGCTCAAGATGAGGCGCGCCCTGGCGCTCGCCGTCGCGATCGCGTTGACGGCGATGAGCGCCGCCGGCGCCCTCGCGGGCTGCGGCGGCGCAAGCGGCGACACGCGCGGCGAGACGAGCGCCGGCGCGCTCAAGGTCGTCGCCACGGCGAGCTTCCTCGCCGACATCGCGCAGAACGTCGCCGGTGACCGCTTCACCGTCGCCGCGCTCGTCCCCCGGGGCGCCGACCTGCACACGTTCGAGCCGACGCCGCGCGACCTCGCCATGGTCACGGACAGCGATCTTCTGATCATCAACGGCGCCGGCCTGGAACGGACGTTCGAGGAGTCGCTCCGCGACACCGGCGAGCAGGTGCGCGTCGTCGTCGCCTCCCGGGGTCTCACGCCGCGGACGCCGCAGCCCGGCGAACCGGCCGGCGACGGACCGGGCGACGGTCAGGGCGCTGCATCTGGGGCTCACGAGACCGACCCCCACTTCTGGCTCGACCCCATCCTCGTCAAGACGTATGTGGCGAACATCCGCGACGCGTTCGCCGCGGCCGACCCGGACGGGGCGGCGGCCTACGAAGCGAACGCCGCCGCCTATGCGGAACGACTCGACGCTCTCGACCGCTGGATCCGGGGGCACGTCGCGACCGTGCCCGTCGCCGACCGCAAGCTGCTCATGGATCACGTGGACTTCGGCTACTACGCCGACCGTTACGGGTTCCGCATCGTCGGCGCCGTGATCCCCAGCGTCACCAGCGACGCGGAGCCGAGCGCTCGTCACCTCGCCGACCTCGCCCGTCTCATCAGGAGGTCGGGCGTGAGAGCGGTCTTCGTCGACTTCGGCGAGAACGCGGATCTCGCCCGCCAGCTCGCCGCCGAGACCGGCATCGAGGTCGTCGACGACTTGCGGTCACACTCGCTGACCGGGCCCTCTGGCGAGGCTCCGACCTACATCGACATGATGAAGTACGACACGCAGCGGATCGTGGAAGCCCTGCGGTGAACCCCGTCTGCCACGTGATGACGGCGGCTCTGCGGTCAACGGGGCCGGCAACACGAGTGGAGGCCCGGCCGTGAACGGGGTCGGCGAGGCCGCCGGACAAGCCGTCCTCTACGTCGAAGACCTGCGCGTGGGCTACGACGGCGCCCTGGCCCTGGACGGGGTCACGCTCACGGTCCCGCACGGAGCGCAAGTGGCGGTCGTGGGTCCCAACGGGGCCGGCAAGTCGACGCTCTTCAAGTCCGTGGTCGGACTGCTCCGTCCCCGATCGGGGCGCATCCTCATCCACGGTCGCCCGCCTGGCGACCAGGACGACCCCGTCGCCTACGTGCCGCAGCGCGAGGAGATCGACTGGCGCTTCCCCGTCAGCGTGTCCGACGTCGTGATGATGGGACGCTACGGTCGTCTCGGTCCTCTGCGGCGGCCGCGCCAGATCGACCGGGAGATCGTCGCTCAGGCGCTCGACAGACTGGGTCTCTCCGACCTCGCCTCACGTCCGATCGGCGAGCTCTCCGGCGGCCAGCAGCAGCGGGTCTTCCTGGCCCGCGCCATCGCCCAAGAGCCCCACGTCCTGCTGCTCGACGAGCCGTTCACCGGTGTGGACGTGCGCGCCAGGGAGATGGTGCTCGACCTCCTGCAGTCGATGCGCGCCCGCGACGTCACCGTCCTGGTCTCGACCCACGACATGGAGACGGCCGCACGACGGTTCGACCTGGTCGCCCTGCTCAACCACCGTCTGATCGCCTACGGCGCCCCGGATCACGTGTTCACGCCCCCCCACATCGCGGCGGCGTTCGGCGGCCAGGCGCTCTTCCTCGACGGCATGGTCGTGATCGACCAGTGCTGCCCGGGACACGTCGGCGACGGTGTCGCTCACCGTCACACCCACGCGCGCCGGGACGAGGTCGGGCACGCACCTGACCGGAGAGGGCGGGCGCCGTGATCGAATGGCTCGCGGAACCCTTCACGTTCGTCTTCATGCAGCGCGCGCTGGCGGCCTCGTTGCTGGTCGGCATCGTCTGTTCGATCCTCGGCACCTTCGTGGTGCTGCGTTCGATGGCGTTCCTTGGCGACGCCCTCGCCCACGCCATCCTCCCGGGGGTCGCGATCGCCTATCTGGCGGGCGCGAACCTCTTCGTCGGCGCCCTGGTGGCAGCACTCGTCGTCGCCTTCGGCATCGGCTTCGTCGCGCGCGGCGGGGCGATCCGTGAGGACACCGCCATCGGCATCCTCTTCACCGCCGCGCTCGCGCTCGGCGTGCTCCTCATCAGCACAGCCGGGACCTACGCGACCGACCTCACGCACATCCTCTTCGGCAACGTCCTCGGGGTGACGACGACCGACCTGCGGATCACCGCCGCGCTGTCGGCGCTGGTGCTCGTCGTGGTGTTCGCGCTCTACAAGGAGTTCGTGCTAGCCGCCTTCGACCCGGTCCTCGCGCACACTCTCGGACGCCGCCCAGAGGCGATGGACGGGCTCATGCTCGTCCTGCTCGCGCTGACGATCGTCGTCTCACTGCAGACGGTCGGCGTCGGGCTTGTGGCCGCCATGCTGGTCACGCCGGCGGCCACGGCGTCGCTGCTCACCCGTCGCCTGCCCGCGATGATGGCCGCGGCCGCAGTCGTCGGCGGCCTGTCCAGCGTGGCGGGTCTGTACCTGAGCTACTACCTGGACGTAGCCTCCGGAGCGGCGATCGTGCTCGTCGCGACGGCGGCGTTCCTCGCCGCGTTCCTGTTCGCGCCGCGGCGAGGACTAGTATGGCGCCGGACGACAAGACAGGAACCGGGTATGTAAGTGACATGCGTGATCGAAGCGGAGGACTCACCGGGAGGAGAGAAGGATGGGGCTGACGATCGTGCTGGGCTATGACGGCTCTGACTGCGCCAAGGCGGCGCTGAGGTGCTGTTCGAACCTGCTTGCGGAGGCGAACGGCGGCAAGGTCGTCGTCGTCGTCGCCTTCCAGATGAGCGCCGCCTATGTCCCCACGGCCGGCGTGGCCGGCGCGCCGATGCTCATCGGACCCGAGCTCCAGGACCACATCGAGATGCTGGAGCAGACGGCGCACCAGCAGGCCGAGGAGGCAGCCACGGAGCTCCGCCGCCCCGGGGTCGAGGTGGAGACGGAGGTCACGCCCGGGCCGGCGGCCGAAGCCCTGCTCGACGCCGCCGGCCGACACGCCGCCGATCTGATCGCCGTGGGCACGCACGGCGAGGGGGCGATCTCCGGCGCCTTGCTGGGCTCGACGTCGTACCGCCTCGTCCACCGCAGCAAGGTGCCGCTGCTCATCGCGCCGTTGTGCGACTGAGGAGGCGCGGCGCGCCCACGCGTTCTTGCAGCCGAGGAGGCGCGCGGCGCGCGCCTGACCCGCTTACTTCTTCGCCGCAGGGGCCGCGGCCGGCTTCGGCGCGGCGGCGGGCGAGCCGACGGGCACCACGCCGCCCAGCTCACCGATGACGTTCACGAGCTCGCTGCCAGTCGGGACGACGACCTTGGCGTTGTCGCGCAGGGCACGCTCGACCATCTCGAGGCGCCGCAGGACCTGGGCGTTGCCGACGAAGTACTTGTCGGCAGCCTCGTTGACCAGCTTGATCGCCTCCGCCTCGCCCTCGGCCTGCAGGATGCGCGCCTGCTTGACGCCCTCGGCCTGCTTGATCGAGGCGCGGCGCGCGCCGTCGGCCTGCGTCTCGGTCGCGGTCGCGTAGTCTACGGCGGCGATCTTCTCGTTCTCGGCCTTGACGACCTTGTTCATCGTGTCCTGGACGTCCGCCGGCGGGTCGATCTCCTTCAGCTCGGTGCGCAGGATCTCGATGCCCCAGCTCGCGGTCTCGACGCGCAGGGTCTTGCGTAGCTCCTCGTTGATGCGCCCGCGCTCGCTGTTGGCCGACTTCAGGGTCAGAGTACCGATGATGTTGCGCAGCGTCGTCCGCGCCAGGTTGACGATTTGGTACTCGTAGTTGGCGACGTTGTACTGCGACGCCTTGACGTTCTCTTCGTCGGGCTTGACCTTGAGGTAGACCTGCGCGTCGACGCGGGCGTTGAGGTTGTCGTTGGTGATGATCGTCTGCGGCTGCGCCTCGACCAGCGTCTCGCGGATGTCGACCTGGAACATCCTCTCGACGCCCGGGATGATGACGTGGAAGCCGGGGTTCGCGAAGCGGTTGTACTTGCCCAGACGCTCGACCAGCCCGCGGTGCGTCGGGCGCACGATCCGGATGCCCGTGGCGACGAGCGCGACGATGACGACGACCACGACGAGCATGACCCACCACATACGCCCCCTCCTGACTGGGCGGCGGGCCGCCCGTACGCGATCGACCTTGCTTCATGCTACGGTGCGGCTCAGGAGGTGTAAAGGGCGCCGTCGGCAGGGCGCCGTAGGCAGGGCGCCGTGGGCGAGGTCCCGTAGGCAGGGCGCCGTGGGCGAGGTCCCGTCGGCAGGGCCCCGTGGCCGACGCCCCGTTCGAGTTGAAGGCGGTGCCGGAGCCGGGGGTCGAACCCGGACGCCGCACGGGGCGGCAGAGGATTTTAAGTCCCCCGCGTCTGCCAGTTCCGCCACTCCGGCACGAGTCGAGGCACGCCGCCCGGCGCAGCCGCGGCGGCGTGCCTCGTGAGTATAGACGCGCGAGGGGCGTGGGCGGCAGCACACGCGTGAGGGACGTGGGCGGCAGCACACGCGCGAGGGACGTTGGCGGGCAGCACACGCGCCCGCGCCTCTCACGCATCCTGCGCTACAGAGCACGCGGCACCGCTTCGGAAGCACGCGGCGCCGTTTCTTGCCACCGCAGCCGTGATGCGCTCGCGCCGGGCGTCGACCTTGAGCGTCGGAGACCTGCCTTCCGACCCCGTCGGCGAGCCTGCAGACGTCTTCCGGTCAGTGCGCGCCGCTCACGCCACCGCACCAGATTGGGTCCTCCGCCACTGCAGCGTCACTGCGCATCGCTCCAGGCCAATCACTCACGTTCAAGTTGAGGCTGAGGGCGAGACCGTTCAGGGCGGCGCGCAGCTCCTCCTGCCCGTCCATGTCGACGGCCGACAGCGTGTCGATCGCCTGCGCGTCCTTGTTCTGTACGTGCCACGAACAGACGAGGTCGTCGACCGTCGCCCGCGTCATGAACGCGACGAACGTGTCGCCGGCCGACATGTCGGATTTGGGAACGTCCGGTGGGCTTGACGAGACCCGCGGCGCGAACGAGGGTGAGGCGCCACGCCAGAGGCGAGGTGAGCCCGGCTCGTGGCCAAGGCCTTACGCATAGCGTCACCTCGCGGGACTACGGGACGGACGGGAGGGTCAGGTCAGAGGGGGAAGCCCGTCCGCGAGCCAGAGGGCGATGCCCTCGAGGATGTCGTCCTCGCTGACGAGGGCGGCCGGAGCGCCGAAGGCGCGACAGGCCGCCCGCGCGATGAGGGCGCCGGCGAGGATGACGTCTTCGCGTCCCTTCTGGATACCGGGAAGCCGGCGCCGATCGGCGCTGGTGAGCGCCCGGAACAGGCGGACGGCGGCGTCGATCTGCGCGACCGTCAGGGTGCGGCCATGCACACGGGCCGGATCGTAGACGCGCATACCGAGCTCGTGTGCGATGAGCGTCGTGAAGGTCCCCGCGACGCCGATCAACACGTCCGCGGCGGCGCGGAGGTCCGCGGGCAGGGCGACGCCAAGAAGGTCGTCGACGAAGGCGACCGCATCGCGCCACTGCGCCTCGGTAGGCGGGTCGGCAGCGAAGAAGCGCTCGGTAAGGCGGACCGCGCCCATGTCGAGGCTGCGCACGAAGCGTGGCGGCTCGCCGGGACGACCGACGGCGAACTCGGTGCTGCCGCCGCCGATGTCGACGACAACGACGTCCCGAGCGCCGACGGCGCCCGCTGTCGGCAACGGGCCGTCTGGCCCACCCCTACCCTCGGTACTCGGGCCCTGCGACGCGTGCCATTCGGTACGCGCACCGGCGGAGAGGGACGAGCCGCGCTGTCGCTCCACGACAGCGCGGCCGAGACCGGCCGTGGCCCCACGGAAGGCAAGCAGCGCCTCCTCCTCCCCACCGATCACCCGGTAGGGCAGACCGAGGTCGCCCTCGACGGCGGCGAGGAAGGCGGCGCCGTCGGCCGCGTCGCGCAGCACGCTGGTGGCGACGAGCAGACGGCGCTCGGGCGCATAGGCGTCGATGCGGGCGGCATAGTCGGCGAGGCGGCGGCGCGTCCGCGCCGCCGCCTCGCCGTCCAGCCGCCCGCTCTGATCGACGCCCTGCCCGAGCCGCACGACGTGCGTCTCACGCGCATCGCGACGCACGACGGCGCCGCCCTCCGCCTCGCCGAACAACAGGCGGCAGGTGTTCGTGCCCAGGTCGACGACGGCGACCTTCACGGGCCGTCCGCCTCGGCCCCCGCCCACGCCGCGCAGCGCCGGTCGGCGCACCATAGGTCGCCAGCCTCAGCGAGCACGGCCTCGCCCAGCCCGTAGCCGGGACGGGCCAGCGCCTGCGCCGCGTGCGCATGCAGGCACTTGAGTGTGTCCGGGTCGGCCACGCCACCGATGCCCGTGCGCAGCGAGGCGCCGCCGTCCACCGAGTCGAGACCGTAGGCGGCGACCAGGTCGCGACGACGGCGGCGCACGTAACGCGTCGCGGCGACGACCGAGCGCGCCAGCACCGGGTCGTCGCGCAGCCGCCACTCGAAGCGCCGCACCCCTCCCGACTCCTCGAGGGCCCCAATGGCCACGACGAGCGTCGGGCACGTCGCGTAGAACAGCGTCGGGAACGGCCGCCCGGTCTCGTCCACGGGAAGCGTCTCGACCACTGCCGGAAGGCCGAACGGGCAGCGGCGGACGACGCGGCTGATGGGACGGGGGCGACGGCCGAGCTGGCCGGCGACGACCGCGAGGTCGTCGCCGGCCACCAGCCGTCGCCGTGGTGTCGAAGAACGCGTCATCGCAGCAACAGGGTAGCAGGAGGAGCGCGATGAGCGGAGGGACAGTCGGAACCTCTGTCGCGCCGAGATGAGCGGTCGCGGGAACGGGAGGCGAAGAGGCGACAACGCGGGCCGGCCCGAGAGTCGCGGGCAGGAGGGAGGCACACGCCGCGAGCGTGCCGTCGCTTCAGAACAGCGTGCGCCAGAGGTCCTCGATGCGCTCCAGCACGGTGATTGACTCCATCGTCGGAGCCGCTCCCGGCAGCTCCACCGTGCGGGGATCGTCCTCCTCCGGCAGACCCTTGATGACGAACGCCTGCGTGCCGGGCGGGACCAGGAGGCTGTCCTTGCGCGCCTGCTGGGCGATGTAGCTCTTCGTCGTCAGCCGATCAGCCTGCGTCCGCAGCGCGGCATGCTCGCTCCTGGCGGCGTCTAGGGCCGCAGCCGCCTCGTGATAACGGTCCTGCTCAGCGAAGTAAGCGCGCAGCGGACCCACGTAGAGCGCGATCGCAGAGAGGAACAGGACGAGCAGGACGAGACGTCCGGGGCGCACCCTGAACGACGGACGCCGGGAGTCGCCGGCGCGCGGGCGCCGGGAGTCGCCGGCGCGCGGGCGCCGGGAGTCGCCGGCGCGCGGGCGCCGGGCAGAGGCGCGCCGC
>Ga0116187_1003897_pt1 | contig 13427 bp, 15 predicted proteins | sample AD_JPNNA6_MetaG_FD_89755 | JGI IMG/M metagenome (GOLD analysis project Ga0116187, IMG submission 89755) | Active sludge microbial communities of municipal wastewater-treating anaerobic digesters from Japan - AD_JPNNA6_MetaG | ecosystem: Engineered > Bioreactor > Anaerobic > Digestate | place... | reverse complement strand
TTCATCCGTCCCGGCGAGTCCTTCGAACTGCGCATGACCTACGGCCTCCTCGGCACCGCCGGCACCACCCGCATCGAGACCTCCGCCGAAAACTCCGCCGCCGGCCCACGTTTCCGCATTCGCGTCGCCGCCCAGAGCAGCGGCATCGTCGACACCTTCTACACCGTCGTGAACAACTCCGAGTCGGTCCTCGACGCCACCACCGGCCGCCCCCTCACGATCTCGATCAAGGGCCAGAGCGGAAAACGCCTCACCGAGAAGACGACCACCTTCGACTACGCGAAGGGCCGGGCGGTTCACGTGAACACGATCCGCCCCCACCACAACGCCACCGTCGCGCTGCCCGCCGAACCCGCCTACGACATCATGGTCGCCCTCATGCAGGCCCGCGACTGGCGGCTGCGGCCCGGCGAGTCGCGCCGCGTGCTCTGCGTCAACGACGAGGACTTCTTCACCATCGAGGTCACCGCGCTCCGCGAGGAACGCGTGAAGACCCCGGCCGGCACCTTCGACGCCGTCGTGCTCGAACCGAAACAGATCGGCCCGCTCACCGGGTTCTTCAAGAAGGGCGGCGCGCTCAAGGTCTGGATCTCGACAGGCGACCGCCCCCAGATCGTCCGCCTGGATACAAAGACCAAGATCGGCACGATCGTCGCCGCCCTCACCAAGGAGGAGCGGCGCGCTCCGGCCCCGCCTCCGCCGCCCGAGACTCGCTGAGCCACCGGGCCTACGGCGCCGGCAGCGCCTCCAGCGACCGCCGCGCGTGCTCGAAACCAGGCACCTTCTCCAGGATCGTCGTAAACACCCCGCGCGCCTCCGCCGCCCGGCCGAGCGCCGCCAGCATGCAGCCGTGTTTCCAGCTCAACCACGGATTGGGAAACAGCCGCGCGTACTCCCGGTAGTAGGGCTCCGCCAGATCGAAGCGCTTGAATGACTCCGCCAGCGCGGCGACCTCGTAGGTCGCCGTCAACGGATCGAGCCGCGCGGCCGCCGCGGCATGGCGTTCCGCCGCGCCCGCCGGTCCGCCCCCGGGCGAAAGAAGGTGGAAGCGCAGGAGTCCCATCTGCGCGTCGACGCACTCCGCGTCGGTCGCGGCGGCAAGCTCGAGCTCCGTGCGCGCGCGGCCGAGCAACGCCGCGCGCGCCGCGCCCTCGGCCTCGCCGGCCTGCGCCAGCAACGCCTCGCCGAGCCGGCTGCGCATTGCCGCGCTCGCCGGCTTCATCGCAACCGCGCGAGCGAACTGCTCCACTGCCTCCGCGGGGCGCTTCTGCTGCAGCCGGATCTGTCCGAGCAGTGAGCAAGCATCCGCCGTCGCCGCCTCGCCGTCCGCCAGCGGAGCCGCTAGGCTCTCGGCTTGCGCGAGGTCGCCCGACTCGAAGGCCGCCGTGGCCTGGACAAACGGCGAAGGAGCGAAGGCATCGTCGTCCGCAGCCCGGCCGGCCACGGTCATGCACAGAAGGAGCGCCGCCAGCGGCAATCGAGACCGCCGCCACGCGCAGAACGGAGAACGCCCGGGTTTCATGTCCCGCGCATAATGCCGGCCCCCGCGATTTTCCCCCAAAAAAAGACGATGGCGGGCCGCGCCGCGCCAGCGCTGCGCATGCTACGGGTTGTCTCCGCGCGGCGGCGCCGCCGTCATCCCCGGACATCCGCACTCCACGGCGCCCGCCAACTCCGGCACCCGCGCCGGGTCGATCAGGAAACGCCACGGTTTCGCCGCCCACACCGGGCCCGCGAAGTCCACCCCCACCCGCGGCGTCGCCTGCACCCAGGCTCTGGGCACCCGTAAACCGCGATCCTCCACATACAATCCGCTCGCCGGCGTCACCACCGCACCATCGAGCCGCCGGTCGATCCCCAGTGCCCGCGTCAGCCGGCCCGGGCCGGCCGCGCCGGCCACGCCGCGGATCAGCACCGCCGCCGGCCAGCCCTCCGGCCCGGTCACAAGGTTGAGCATCTCGTGCACCCCGTAACAGAGATACACGTACCAGCAGCCGCCGGCCCGGTACAACGTCGCCGTGCGCGCCGTCCGCCCGGCGCGGGCGTGGCAGGCCAGGTCGCGTTCGCCGTCGTAGGCCTCCACCTCGGTGATCAGGCGCGCCTCCGCTCCTCCGTCGCGCGTGCGCACGAGGAACTTACCCAGCAGCTCCCGCGCGAGCCGCACCGTGCCGCGCGCCCGCCACTGCTGCGGCGGCAGCACCGAGACCGACCCAGGAAACGCATTTGCCGCGGAGCGCATGCCACCGCAAATTGCCGCCCCCGCTCCCCGGAGCCACCGAAATTTCCCGCCCACCATGCCCCATCTCCTCACCCTCACCGCCAACCTCCTCTGGGAACAGACCCTGGTCTTCAAGGAGTGGCAGCCCGACCGCACCCAGCGCGCCACCCGCAGCTCCCACCAGGTTGGAGGCAAGGGCATCAATGTTTCCAAGATGTTGACACGCCTCGGCGCGGCCAACTCCGCCGTCTGCTTCCCGGGCGGAGCCACCGGGGTCGTGGTCGAAGCGTGGCTGCGCGAGCGCGGCTTCGTCCTGAAGACCTTTCCCGCCGCCGCGCCCGAGACCCGCAGCGGCGTGGTCATCCGCAGCCTGCGCACCGAGACGACCTTCCTCGGCCCCGACCAGCCGCTCGATCCCGCCGCCGTGCGCTCCGCGGCCGCGCTCCTCGCCGCCGAGCCGAAGGAGTCCGTCCTGGCCGTCTGCGGCAGCATCCCCGGCTGGGAAGGACCCACCGGCGCCGCCTTCCGCGAGTTGTTCCAATCTTGGCCTGGCCAGCTCGTCGCGGACACCTACGGACCGCCCCTCAAATGGTTGGTCGATCGACCGCTCGCCCTCGTGAAAATCAACCGCGAAGAGTTCGACCGCCTCGTCCCCGCCGATCCCGGCGACAAGTCCGAACTGGCCTTCACGATGCGGCTGGCCGAGACCGTCGCCCGCTACCCCGTCGCCGCGTGGATCATCAGCGACGGCGCCAAGCCCGTCTGGTGTGCCCTCAAGGACGGCACCACAACAACGCTCCGCCCGCCGCCCATCCGCGAAGTCTCCGCCACCGGCTCCGGCGACGTCCTGCTCGCCGCGCTGCTCCACGCCCACTTCAACCTCGGCCAGCCCTGGCCCGAAGCCCTCGCCTACGCCCTGCCGCTCGCCTCGGCCAACGCCGCCCACGACGGCATCGCCGAGTTCCCGCTGCCGGCGGCGAAGTGAGCCCCTGAGCCGCTCGGCACCAGGCAGGTGCGAGACGCTGCGCCACCCCAGCCGAGCGAGCGACGGGAGTGGCGCGTTATTCCCGCAACCTTTCCCTCCGCCGGCGGTCGTAGACGGCACTCTCTTGCCGCGCGGTGTGCGAAAAGTCCGTTTTTTGCCCGCCGCGCGCCATGGCGGTCCTTGCTCTCGGGTGGCGAGCCGCCATGATGTCTCTCCGCCGCCCGCACCAATCCACTTATCTCGCACACCATGAACAAACGTGGCGTCATCATCGCTGCCGTCGTCGTCCTCCTCGCCCTTGTGGCCTTCTTCGCCTACCGCTCCCACGCCGACAAGGTCGCCCAACAGAAGGAGCGGGCTCGGCAGGAACAGCTCGCCCAAGAGGCCGAGCGAGCCCGAGCCGAAGCCCAGCGCAAGGCCGAGGCCGAAGCCGAAGCCAAACGACTCGCCGAGTTGAAGGCCCAGCAGGAGGCCGCCGAGAAGGCCCGCCTCGCCGAGATCCAGCGACTCGAGCAGGAAGCCGCCGAGAAGGCCCGCCTCGCCGCCGAGGCCGAAGCCCAGCGCCTCGCCGCCGAAGCCGAAGCCCGCCGACTCGCCGCTCTCGAAGCCGAGCGCGAAGCCCAGCGCCTCGCCGAGTTGCGCGCCCAGGAGGCCCGCGATGCCGAGGCCGCCCGCCTCGCCGCCCTCAAGGCCCTCGAGGACGCCGAGAACGAGCGCAAAGCCGCCGAGGAGCGCGAACTCGCCCGCCTCGCCGCCCTCAAGCGCCAACAGGAACTCGAGGCCCTTGCCGCAATCCAGGAACGCATCGCTGTCGGACGCATGGTTTTTCCCGATGACTACAAGCGCCGCCGCCACTACGACATGAACGTCGGCCTGATGCAGGCAGGCCTGCTCGCGGCGCCGGAACCCGTGATCCCGCCCTCCGGCGCAAAGAAGTAACCCGCCGCCAGCACCGCCCGTTTTGCCAAGCCGGCCCGTTCGCGGGCCGGCTTTTCTTTTTCAGTCTGGGCCGGCGCCTCTCACGCCGCATTGCGCCGCCGCCAGCCCACGCCGAGCAACAGCATTGCGGCGCCCATCAGACCATAGGTCGACGGCTCCGGTACGACTCCTCCCTGGGGGCGATCAAAACCCGCTCGGACCGCGAAGACGAAATCGTTGAAATCCGAATCGCGATGCGCTCCGCCCTCACGGATGTCCTCGAAGGCAAAGATGATGAACGGATCAAGAATCCCCGGTGTCATGTTCATATCACGGACCGAAGTAATCGGATCTAGGGTCCCATAATAGGACTGCAGGTCCGAGCCCGTCGGCACATTGAGGTCCGGATCGAACACGTAGTATTTGCCGCCTTGGGCGCCGATCGTGGGCCCGGTGCCGCTATTCGGTCCGAACACCCCGCTGCCGGTGACGAAGAAGTCGAGCGACTCGCCCGGCGCCAGGCTCAACCTCACGTAGTCGCCAAACCACCGATTCTTGGATCCGTGTTTGTTGATCGTCTGCACACTGTCGGCGAGCAGGGTGTCCACCCCGTTAATCGTGTAGCCGAAGTCATCCCACCATCCGGCGCTCTCTCCGAGGAACACAACCTCGATGCGGAGGCGAGGATTCCCCAGTGCCGGGTCGTTCCAGAATGGGGTGGCGCATGAAATGGATTTCAGACTCGTCGTACCCCAGTTGGCCGTCCAGCCAGACCAAGAGCGATTGGCGTCCACGAAAGCAGCCGGACGCCCCAGCGGGGGACTCGGACTACTGGGGACATTGGCATCGCTCGCGATTCTGAACTCCGGGGCAAACCAGGCGCTGTAGTCCGTCAACCTGTCACCGGTCGCCATGGACAGCCCGCCGTACAGCGAAACCGCCGCCAGCAAAGCGGCGAAGACCAGTAGCTTCTTCATGTTATCACCTCTTGGGTTTGAACTGCGACTCGTGTGCGTGGGGTCCGGCCGCAGACCAACGAACCGCTTCTTCTACCACCCGCCGCCCACCCTGGGAATCAGCCCAAGTCTGTTTCCCGCCTACGCAGAAGCCCGATGCCTGATGTGCTCCGCCCCCGCGCCCGCGCCCGCCTTGCGGCTCACGCCGGCCCGTCCGCCCACACCCCCGCGATCGCGCCGTCACAGAACGCGCACCGGCCACCGCGCACGAAGCAGCCGTGCAACCGGTACCCGTCGCGCTCGATCACGCAGCGGCCGCAATGCGGGCACCACGTCCGCTCGCCGTCGCTGTCGCGCACATTGCCGGTGTAGACGTACCGCAAGCCCTTCGACCGTGCGATGCCGCGCGCGCGGGTGAGCGTCGCCAACGGGGTCACCGCGCGTTCGAGCATCAGGTAGTCGGGATGAAACGCCGAGAAATGCCACGGCACGTCCGGCCCGAGGTGTTCGACGAACCAGTCGCTCGCACGATCCAACTCCGCCTCGCTGTCGTTGAGGCCGGGAATGAGCAGCGTCGTCACCTCGAGCCACACGCGCGTTTCCCGATGCAGCCACGCCAACGTGTCGAGCACGGCGCCGAGCCGCGCGCCGCACTGCCGCCGGTAGAACTCGTCGCTGAACGCCTTCAGGTCCACGTTGGCCGCGTCCATCCCGGCGAAGAACTCCGCGCGCGCCGCCAGCCAGATGTAGCCGGCCGTCACCGCGACCGTGCGCAGCCCCGCCGCGCGGCACGCCGCCGCTACCTCCAGCGCCTGCTCGGCGAAGACCACCGGGTCGTTGTAGGTGAACGCCACCGACGCGCAGCGCTGCTCCGCCGCCAGCGCCGCGATCTGTCCCGGCGCAACAACCTCGGTCGCCAGCGCCCCGGTGCGCGCCCGGCTGATCCGCCAGTTCTGGCAGTACCGGCACGCGAGGTTGCAGCCCACCGTGCCGAACGACAACACGCGCGAGCCCGGCAGGAACTGGGCGAGCGGCTTCTTCTCGATCGGGTCGACGGCGAACCCGCTGCTGCGCCCGTGCGCCAGCAACCGCATCGCGCCCCCGCGGTTGCCGCGCGAGAAGCAGAAGCCGTCCTGCCCCTCGCCCAGCTTGCACGCCCGCGGACACAGTTCGCACTCGATCCGGCCATCCACCCGCGGGCGCCACCATCGAGCCAGGGGCAGCTCCGCCGTCGTGCTCATGGCGCGCCCGGCTCCATGATCTTCCGCGCCGCGAAGCGCTGCAGTCGCACCGGCTCCTTCGCGCCAATGCCCGCCTTCGACCTGGCGATGGCCACCTGCTGCGCAACGCTCGTGACCTCCGGGATACCCGGCAACAGCAGCCCGCGCCGCCCGTCGGCCGCGCGCACCACCACCCCCAAATGTCGCGGGTCGAGTTCCGCCTCCGACGCGATGTCTTCCAGCGGTTCGAGCACCGTCACCTCGATCCGCAGCGCCGCCAACTCGTCCGGGACCACCGGCGAGAAGCGCGGATCGTGCAGCGCGGCCTCGCGCGCCATGCGCCAGGTCTCCACGGCGAGGTCGCCCGTGTGCGACTCCATGGTGCCGATGCAGCCGCGCAACCGCCCCTCGGCGGTGTGCAACGTGACAAACACGCCGTTGCCGCCCGGGCAGTCGCCCGACCGCGGCGCCACCCGCTCCGCCGGCAGTTGCAGCGCCGCCGCGATCGAGGCCCGCGCCAGCGCCGGCAGCAGCGCCAGCCGGTCCGCGTCCGCCGGGCCGCGAACGCCCTCCGTCTCCGCCGCGGCGAACAGCACCGCCACGCCGTAGCCCACGCCAAAGGGGCCCTCGTATCCGAGCACTTCGCGTCCGTCCGCCCGCCAACCGACCGCCCCAAGCGCAAATAGCGTCGATTCGACGGCATCCTCCGCCGCATTCTCCTGCCACCGCTCGACAGCGGCGGCCAGCCCGCGCGTCGCCCCGCTGCGTAGTTGCGCGATGAACGCCTGGTCGAACTTCGCCGCCTCCGGGTCGTAACCGCAGGGCGCGCCCGGTTGGAGACGGTGGCTCATGTCGCCGCTCGCCACCACGGCCACCCGGCGGCCAAGGTGGACCGCAGCCGCCGCCACACATTCACCCAGCTCGCCGATACGCGAGTTGTCGGCCTCCGCGAGCGCCACCACCACGGTGGGGCCGCCCCAGCCGGCCTGCGTCAGGTGCCAGAGCGGCACCACGCTGCCGTGGTCGAGCGGCGAAGCCGACAGGTTCGTGGTGGCGATCCCGCGGGCAACCGCCTGGTTGCGCAGTTCGGTGGTCAAAGCGCAGTCGCCGGGCAGCCGCACCTCCGAATGCGATGCCCCGAAACGCACCAACGAGCCGGAGACGCCACCCGAGGTCAGGGCGAATGCCCGTTCCGCCCGCGCCGCATGCGGCGATACCAGCACCACGGCCTCGGGTTGGGTCGCGACCAGCCGCCGGGAAGCCTCGCCCATCGCCTCGTAGGAGGAGCGGCACGCCTCCAAGCGTCCGCCCGCCACTGCAGGAACCAGGATGGGGGCATGCGGCAGCAGGATGGCGATCGGGATCGCTTCGCGGCGCGAGGCGGGAGGTTCAGCTTTCATGATGCCGGTGACGCTGGCGGTGGCCCTCGTTGGGCGGAGCGGCCGCCGGCGCGCCGAGAAAGATCGCGCCGATGCGCCGGGTTCTCAACCCGGCCGGCCGATCGCGAGCCGTTCAACGCGAACCTCCGAGGGAAATCGCCCGCCGCCGAAAGTTGCCCCAAAAAGGTCTTGCTTCCCTCCGATCCGGCCCGTTTCTTCGCGAGCTTTTCCAATGAAAGCCACCATCAAGACACAGGGGAAACAGTTCGTCGTCACCGAGGGCGACGTTCTGATCGTGGATCGTTTCCCCAAGGCCGAACAGGGCTCCACAGTCGAGATCAACGACGTTCTCTCCGTCGGCGAAGGAGCCGAGATCAAGATCGGCACCCCCACGGTGGCCGGCGCGTCCGTCACCGCCGAGGTCCTCGAGAACAAGCGCGGCAAGAAGATCGTCATCTTCAAGAAGACCAAGCGCAAGGGCTATGACCGCCGCACCGGTCACCGCCAAGACCTCACCGTCCTCAAAATCAAAACCATCTCTGCCTAAGGAATCGTCATGGCGCACAAGAAAGGTCAGGGCACATCCTCCAACGGTCGCGACAGCAAGCCGAAGAACCTTGGCATCAAGCTCTACGGCGGCCAGGCGGTCATCGCGGGCAACATCATCGTCCGCCAGCGCGGCACGCGTTATCACGCGGGCGCCGGCGTCGACATGGGCCGCGATCACACCCTCTTCGCGATCCGCGACGGCGTGGTGAACTTCGACAAGGAACACCGCAAGGTCAGCGTGCAGTAATCGCTGCCGTCCATCCCTCTCCGCGCACCGCCCCAAGCGGTGCGCTTTTTTGTGCCCCGCCGCAGCGTCCTCCTCCCGAATCGCCCCCGCCCGCGCGTTTTGCGCCGCCGTCCTTGCCAGCCCGCCCCCCGCCCGCTATTCGCCCCGTCATGCTTCTGCGCTCCGTCGCCACCCTGCTCCTCTTCGCCCTCCCGGCCCTCCTCCCCGGTGCCGTGGATATCGTGCGCGTCTGGCCCGCCTACCGCGACGCCGACTCCTTCCGCCGCATCTCCGAGTACCTCGGCGGGCGCGAGAACTCCGGGCGCGAGATCGTCCTGCGCTCCCAAGCCGATGAGCGCGCTGGCTACTACTTCCTCACCCGCGTGAAGTCCGACCTCGCCATCGAGGGCGCGAACCTCGTCGTCGAGGTCGTGCTGCCCGGCAACCCGGCCGTCCGCACCTTCACCTTCCCCGCCCCCATCGCCTCCGGCGCGAAAGTCTATCAACTCGGAGTCACCGGCACCGACTGGCCCGCCAAGAACATCCGGCCCGCCGCCTGGCGCGTGACCGCTCGCAGCACCGACGGCGCAATCCTGGCCGAGCTCGCCAGCTTCCTTTGGAGCGGCCCCACGGCCGCAAAATAGGACACCGGTCCCATGCCCGCCGCCACCCGACCCGCCCGCGCCGATCCGGGCTGGTCGCCGTGGGAGCCGCTCGCCCTGCCGCATCGTTTCACGCCGGCAAGCCTGCGCGAGACGCTCGATGGCGGCCAGGCCTTCCGCTGGCGCTGGCACGACGCACCCGCGGCCTGGCAGGGAGTCTTCGGCGAACACGCGGTCCAACTGCGACTCGGAGCCGGCGACACCGGCAAGTCGCCGCGTGACCGCCATCCGGGTTCCCTGTGGTTCCGTGCCGCCACGGAGCCGATCCGAGCGCGCGCCGCCCTCGTCCACTACCTCGGGATGGCCGGCGAACTCGAGGCCGTCCTCGGCCGGCTCCCGTTGACGAGCGACGCCGTGCTCGCCGCCGCCGTGGCCGCCTGCCCAGGATTGATCCTGCTTCGCCAGCCCTTCGCGGAGACTCTGCTCGCCTTCATCCTCAGCTCGACCAAGCAGATCCCCCAGATCCGCCAACTCTGCGAGACGCTCGCGCTTCGCTTCGGCGCCGAACTGGCCCCCGGGCTCCACGCACTGCCGACCTGGGAACGGCTCGCCACCGTCGGTGAGGGCGAGCTGCGCGCCTGCGCCCTCGGCTTCCGCGCCCGCTATGTGCACGAGACGGCGCGGTACCTCGCCGCCCGCCCCGGTTGGCTCGCCACGACCGAGGCCGCGGCGTATCCGGAGGCCAAAGCCGCACTCTGCACGCTCCCCGGCGTGGGCGACAAGGTGGCCGACTGCGTGCTGCTCTTCGGGGCGGGCCGGCTGGAGGCCTTTCCCGTCGACGTGTGGATCCTGCGCACCCTCGCCGAGCACTACGGCCTGCACGGTTGGCGACCCGCCCAGCTCGCCCAGTTCGGCCGCGCCCACTTCGGGCCGTTTGCCGGGCTCGCCCAGCAATACCTCTTCGCCGCCGCCCGCAGCCGGCGCCGGTGACGCGCCTCACCCGAGCCCACGCCCGGTCACGGGTCGCCCAAGGGAACGCACAAAATCTTGTTCCGATCGGAACAAGATTTTGTGCGTTCCCCTCGCGGAGCCTGCGCCGGCCGGACCGAAAAGACGCCGGCGGGTGAATTCGCGCTTGCCGCCGTCCTGCCGGAGTGGACGCTGCGAACCGCCCCCTGCGCCACCAACCCCACGCAAACCCGTAACCTTAAGGATACGTTATGCGTCCGCGCACGAACTCCCCCGAGGGCTTCACCCTCGTCGAACTCCTGACTGTGATCGCGATCATCGGCGTGCTCGCCGCCATCCTCATCCCCGTCGTGGGAAAGGTCCGCGAGAACGCCCAGCGCGCCTCCGATCTCGCCAACATCCGCAGCATCGGCCAGGCCGCCCTCGTCTACGCCCAGGAGCACAACGGCAGCCTGCCGGCGACCAACCTCCCCGCCGCCGCCGGCACCACCGGCTTCATCCCCACCGGCACCGCGGCCACCACGACCCTCTACTCCTACGCCGCCGCGCTCGCCCTCTCCGGCGGGCTCAACAACGGCGCCGTCTGGGTCTCCCCGGCCGACCTCACCGGCACCCAGGGACTGGGCAACGTGCTCGGCAACGGCCAGCCGCGCGATTTCGCCGCGGATACACCGGCCTTCAACGGCGCCATCCTCAGCTTCCAGGCCTTCAGCGGTCTGCGCACCTCGATGGGCGCCAACACCCCCGTCGTCTGGACCCGCGGCCTCGCCGCCGCCACCGGCGCATGGGACGCCAACCGCCAGAACTCCGTCTACGGCTCCGACGGCGGCCACGTCTTCTTCATGGGCGGCCACGTCCAGTTCTTCGACAACCTCGGGGCCGACGACGCCAACGGCCGCCTCATCGGCTCCAACGGGGCCCGTACCCGCCAGCTCCTGACAACCGCCCCCGTCTTCACCGGCCCGGCCGCCTGGCAGACGCCCCGCGTGCTCTCGGCCACCGGCGCCGGCACCGGCACGGGGCTCGCCCACGACACCGCCGCCACCGGTTCGCTCTGACAACCTTCCCCACCAACCAGCCCCCGCGAAGGGCCTCCGCCTCCCATCGGCGGGGGCCCTTTTTCGTTTCGCCGCCACCACGCCGCACCGCCTACCTTCGCCTCCGAATGCCGCTCTCCCCGTCCGCCACCCGCGCCCTGCTCGAACAACTCGGCCACCGGCCCAACCGCCAACTCGGGCAGAATTTCCTCATCGACGGCAACATCGTGCGCAAATCCCTCGAGCTCGCCGCCGTGCGCCCCGGCGACCGGGTCGTCGAGATCGGCCCCGGCCTCGGCACGCTCACCGGCGAGCTGCTCGCCGCGGGCGCCGAGGTCTGGGCCGTCGAGTTCGATCCGCGCCTCCACGCCCACCTCGCCGCCACCGTCGTGCCCGCGGCCGCCGGCCGGCTGCACCTGCTCCACGGCGACGCCGTCGAGTATCCCATCGCCGGTTACGACACCGCGCTCGGCGACTTCAAGATCGTCGCCAATCTCCCCTACGCCATCTCCACCCCGTGGTTCGACGGCGTGCTCTCCCGCCCGCTGCCCGAGCGCACCGTGCTCATGGTCCAGCGCGAGGCCGCCGACCGTTTCCTCGCCGCCCCGGGCACGAAGAGCTTCGGCGCCATCTCGATCCTCCTCCAGTCCGCCTTCGCCGCCGCCCCGGGCCACGCCGTCAGCCGCAACTGTTTCTACCCCGCGCCCGACATCGACTCCTACCTGCTCAACCTCCAGCGCCGCCCCGCGCCGTTCCTCTTCCGCGACGCCACGCGCCAGCTTATCCGCGCCTGTTTCCAGCAGCGTCGCAAACAGATCGGCGCGCTCCTGCGCCGCCACGCCCCCGCCGCCGTGGAGCCCTGGGGCGCCACGCTCGCCGCCGCCGGCCTCGACCTCCAGGCCCGGCCCGAGCAGATCCCCACCGCCCTCTGGCAACAACTCGACGGTCTGCCGCTGTGAGGCGAACGATCGGCGCGCCGGATGAAACCCCGCACCGGGCCCGCGGTCGAAACCGGCTCCACCCTTGCCTCGCTCCGCCGTTCCGCACACACCGTCCGACCCGATGACGCTTCTCCTTCGTGCCCTCTCCGCCCTGCTGATCGTCGGCACCGCGCTCGCCGCGGAGCCCGCCCCTCGCGTGGAGCCGGCGCCCGCCGCGGCTCCGAAGCTCCTCGGCCGGATCGAGGGCGATCGCTACATCGCGCCCGGCGAGGCGTATTCGGTCCCGGTTCCGGTCCTTCACGGCGCCAACGCCACCATCATGGACAACGGCGAGATCGTCGTCTTCAAGGACAAGGTCGCCACGCTCCTCACCATCGCCGCCTTCCCCATGCCCCCGGTGGCACGCTGGGAGTTCGAGACCACGCCGGCGAAGGACTACCTGATCGCGTTTTTTCGCGACAACATCCTGCGCGACTACGTCCGCGAGTTTCCCGGCTCCACCATCGAGAGCGCCCGCTTTCTGCCCGAAGTCTTCGGTGGCGCGATGGTGGCCTTCACGCTCCTGCCCGAGGGCTCCGTCTTCACTCCCCCCGCTCCGCGCACGCCTCCGGGCCTCGTCGCTAAACGCGGGCATTTCGTCTTCGTCCGCGAAGGCCGGATCTACGTCCTCGCCGTCGAGTTGGCGGAGCGAATCACCCGCACCGCGGATACCGCGCTCACCACGGCCGAGGAGGATCAGGTGCTGTTCGACCGCCTCGTCACCGTGCTCGCAGCGATGCGGTTCGGCCACGATGCAGGCCCCGCCGCCAAGCAGACCGACGACAAAGGCCCGGGAGCCGGCGCCGACGACCCCGAAGCGCCGACACAAAACACGCCTGGGAACTGAGCCGCCGCGCCGGCCGGATTCCGCACCATGCTCGAACCGCCGCCGCAGTACCGCAACCGGGCTCCGCGGTTCACGGACGCCGCAGCGCTGACCTCGATCGGTCCTGATCGACTCGGCCGCGAAGCCTGGCTCGAGCCGAACACCGCACGGGCGTGGCAAGCAATGCGGGCCGCCGCCGCTGCTGCGGGCATCACGCTCTGGGTCGCCTCCGCATTCCGGAGCATCGCGCGACAGGAAGAGATCGTCACAGCAAAACTCCGGCGCGGATTGACCTGGGAGCAGATCCTCGCGGTGAGCGCATACCCCGGATTCAGCGAACACCACACCGGCACCGCCATCGACATCACCACACCGGACTGCCCGAATCTAGTCGAGGAGTTCGAGTCCACGGCGGCCTTCCGTTGGCTCGACCGCCACGCCCGCGGTCTCGGTTTCGCACTCTCCTATCCCCGCGGCAACCCGTACGGCGTCGTCTACGAGCCATGGCACTGGAGATGGCACGACGAGCTGGGCCAGCCGTAGTGCTGCCGCCCCGCCGGAG
>Ga0116187_1003891_pt1 | contig 13443 bp, 16 predicted proteins | sample AD_JPNNA6_MetaG_FD_89755 | JGI IMG/M metagenome (GOLD analysis project Ga0116187, IMG submission 89755) | Active sludge microbial communities of municipal wastewater-treating anaerobic digesters from Japan - AD_JPNNA6_MetaG | ecosystem: Engineered > Bioreactor > Anaerobic > Digestate | place... | reverse complement strand
GCGGCCGAACTCGAGTACCTTGAGCCACCCGTTTCCGGTCGTGCAGGGGGTGAGCAGCTGCACGGAGTCGGGCAGGCAGACGGCCGTTTCGCAGATTGCGTCGTAGAACTCCCCCGGGGGTAGATTCTTCATGGCCAGGTCCACCATGAAGCCGCCGATGATGAGACCGGGGGCCATGTTGCCATGGAAGGATTTCACGAGCTGAACGTATTCATCGTAGGAATAGGTGCCGATCCTGACCATCGATTCCCCCTCTCTCTGTGTGAGACTCTGTCTTCACCCTCCCGATCAGTGTACGAGGCTCAGGCGGCGCCTTCTGGCGGCCTTCGGGTGGAGGATCTGCTCCTCGGGCTCTTTGCCGCTGCGCGGACTGTCGATCCAGCTTCGGTCGACCGTTCCCGCAACCACGGGGACGAGAACGTCGGCGATCGCGAGGGCCTCGCTGATGTCGTGGGTCACGTAGATCATGGGTATCCCGAGATTGCCCTTCATCGCCACGATGTCGTCTCGAAGAATTCGCCTCGTGGAAACATCCAGGGCCGAGAAGGGCTCGTCCAGCAACAGAACCCGGGGCACGCGGGCCAGGGCCTGGCAGATGGCGCAGCGCTGGCGCTCGCCGCCGGAAACCCGATCGGGCTTGTGATCCCTCAGGTGATGAATCCCGAACCGTTTCATCAGGCGCTCGACCTCGGCCCCGTCGTGCGACGAGAAGGCCGCATTGGCCCCGAGGGTCAGGTGGGGAAACAGGGGATAGTCCTGGAAGACATAGCCCAGGCAGCGTTTCTGCGGCGGCAGGTGGATCCCCCTGCCGGAGTCCGCCCAGATTTCATCCCCGCAGGCGATCCTCCCGTCGTCCGGCTTCTCGAGCCCGGCGATGAGCCGGACGATGGTGGTTTTGCCCGCACCGGAAGGTCCGACGAGGACCAGCATCTCCCCGCCCTTGCAGGAAAAAGAGACATCCACATCGAAATCGTGCCTTCTTTTTTTCACCTTCACGTCGAGTGCTATCATCCTCAGTTCCTGCTCAAACGGTTCATGACCAGCATGAAGGCATAGCTGATCGCAAGGAGGATCAGGGACATCCGGCCCGCCTCGCCGTAGTCCAGGGACTGGACTGCTTCATAGATCGCAATGGAGGCAACCCTCGTCTCCCCGGGGATGCTGCCCCCGACCATCAGCAGCACGCCGAAGGCCCCCATGCTGTGGACAAACACGAGGACGGCCGACGTGGCGATGCCGTTGATGCTGTTCGGGAGGACCACCCTCACGAAGGCCGAGACCGGCGTGAGGCCAAGGATGTAGGCACTCTCCAGGAGGCGCCTGTCGATCTTCTGAAAGGCCGTCTTCATGGGCATGAGGGCGAAGGGCAGGCTGTAGACCGCCGAGGCGATGACGATGCCGAGAAAACTGAACACCAGGGGAGCCCCGGTCCACTGCTCCCACAGTGATCCGATTGCGCCCCTGGGCCCCAGAAAGATCAACAGGTAGAACCCCATGACGGTGGGCGGCAGCGCCATGGGCAGGTTGAAGAGCGCCTCCAGGAAGGACTTCCCGCGAAAGCGGCTGTAGGCGAGAAGGCCCGCCAGCGGGGCGGCGACAGCCAGGAGGATGACCGTGCAGATGAGGGCCAGTTTCATCGAAAGCAACAATGGGAGCCAATCCATTTACCGGTACCCGTAGCTGCGCTTGATTTCTTCCGCCTCGGGCGCTTGCAGAAATCTCATGAAGAGGCGGGCCGCCTCACCGTTTTTCGATCTTTTCAGCACGCAGGCCGAGTGCTCGACGGGGGGAGCTTCCTGCACATCGAAGCGGCAGCCTTCCCCGCCCACCACAGAGATGGCATCCGAAAGGGCGCAGAATCCGGCCGCCGCAGCCCCCGCGTAGACATACTGGAACGCCTGGGTTACATCCTGGGCATAGACGAACCGGGGTTTCACGGCATCCCAGAGCCCTCCGTTCCGGAGAGCGCTTTCGGCCGCGCCGCCATAGGGGGATGTCGCGCTGCTGACGATTGCGATTTTACGGACACCGGCATGCCGAAGGGCCGATTTCCAATCGCCGGCCCTGCAGAGTTCTTCCCGGGTCGTCCAGAGCACGACACGACCCCGTGCATAGACGGCGGGCGGACCGGCCAGGCCCTTCTCATGAAGATCCTGCGGCCGCTTGTCATCGGCCGCGAGAAAGACATCGTAGAGGGCGCCGTTTACGATCTGCGAGTAGAGCGTTCCCGTCGAGGCGAATGTCGCTTCAACCCGGATGGGGCTGCCCGCCTCGAAACGCCGGGCGATTTCCGTGAAGGGGCGCTTGAACGCGGCCGCCACCGCCACGTTCAGGCTCTCGGCTGCGAGGGCCGATGTGGTCATGAACAGAATCAACGCAAGCCCCGTGATCCGTGCAATCATCGGCTGCCCCGCAGGAATTGTCCAGGGTCCATGCATCGCCTTCACTCGGGGGGGGTGAAGACATCCTCAACGACTATCCCGCAACCCGACAGTTCTGTTATTTTTAACATAGGGTGAAAGCCATCGTAAAGAAGAAATGCGTTGAAAATTGTTTGCTGATTCCCTGATAATACAATCCTCTGCACTTTGATCTGTTAGATAGACTTCGAGTTTTTCGGCGGCGGCCGGGGTTGTTTCTCACGAGGCGAGGAGGGAGTCTTATGAGCAATCGGATGCCTGCGGAGGATCCCCTGATCCGGATGCAGCGGGATCTCAAGAGGGCCCTGGCCAAAAAGCCCGGGGATGTCAAGTGGGGCATGGTCATCGACATCGCCCGCTGCATCGGATGTCACGCCTGCACCATTGCCTGCGTGGCCGAAAACAAGCTCCCACCCGGGGTGGTCTACCGCGTCGTCGTCGAGCAGGAAATCGGCCAGTATCCCCATGTGAGTCGCCGATTCATCCCCCGTCCCTGCGTTCAATGCCAGAAACCGCCCTGCGTCAGGGTCTGCCCCGTCACGGCGACCTACAAGAACGAGCAGGGCGTCGTTGTCATGAACTACCCCCGCTGCATCGGCTGCCGCTACTGCATGGGGGCCTGCCCCTACACCGCGCGCTGTTCCGATTTCGGAGACTGGTACACGAGCAACACACCCGAGCTTCCGGGCAAAGTGGTGGGCAGGACCGCCACGGCCAAGGGGTACGAGGCCAGGCCGGCAGCGGAATACGGCGAGGACTGGCCCGAGCGCGGCCACGGCTCACCCGTCGGCAACGCCCGCAAGTGCCACTTCTGCCTCCACCGCCTCGCCGTGGGGATGCTCCCCGCCTGCGTGACCTCCTGCGTGGGCCGGGCGACGATCTTCGGTGACCGGACAGACAGGGAGAGCCTCGTCTTCGAGATGATCGGCTCGCCCCGCGTCACGCGGTGGAAGGAAGAACTGGGCACCCAACCGGCCGTTTATTACCTTGCATAAGGAGGGAGCCTGATGAGGGAGAACTCGTTCCGGATACTGCTCGGCTTGGGAGTGGCCGGTCTCATCGCGGGGTCCCTGGGGATGGGAGTCCGTCTCATCCTGGGGCACGTGCCCATGGCCTACGGGTCCTACGTGCCCTGGGGGCTCTGGGTGGCCTTCGACCTGCTCTTCCTGGGCCTCACCGCCGGCGCCTACATCATCGTCGTCCTCACCTACGGTTTCGGGCTGAAGCAATTCGAATCACTCGTACCCCTGTCGGTCTTCTCCCTTCTCGTCTCGCTGCTCTGCGAGGGGATCATCATCAGCCTCGACCTGGGGCACCCGCTGAGGGTCTACCGCTTTCTCGTGACACCCAGCTTCAGCTCCATGCTGACGTGGCTCGTCGTTTTCATCGTGGCGATGTGGCTCATCTTCATTCCTTTCCTGTATTTTCTCCTCCGGGAGAAGCTCGTCCTGTGGTCGCGGGACCCGGGCCGAAAGGGCCGGAAGATCTACAAGGCATTGGCCCTGGGCCGGACCGAGTACTCGGACGCCGATCGCGAGCGAGACCGAAAGATCGTCAGGCTCCTCGCCCTCGTCTCCATCCCCGTCGGGTTCGTCTTCTTCGCCGTCCCCAGCGCCATGTTCACCGATATGCTGGGCCGGCCTCACTGGAGCAGCGCCATCCTGCCCATTTCATACATGTTCGCGTCGTATCTATCAGGCTGCGCCCTCGTCACCCTCCTGGCCTCCGTATATCATCCGCAGGAGGCTGTCTTCGGGTTCCTGGGGCGTCTCCTGCGCGGGTTTCTCATCCTTTTTCTGCTGATCGAGTTCATCCAGATCTTTTTCGGGTACCGGACCGACAACCCCGTGGCGGTTGCGGCCCTGAGCCTCATCACCAAGGGACCCAACGCCTGGATATTCTGGGGGGTCCACCTGCTGCTCGGCAGCATCGTCCCGCTGTACCTGCTGACCGCCCGCCCCCGCGATGCCCGGGCCGTCGCATGGGCCGGGTTTTTGATCGTAATCACCTTTGTGGCCGTCCGGTACAACGCCGTCGTGCCGGAACTCATGGCCTACGACCTCGAAAAGCGGGATCTTTTCTTCATTCACCGGCGCCTGAGCCAGGCCTATGTGCCCAACCTGTACGAATGGCTGGTCAGCCTCTGGGTCGTGTCCCTCGGGATCGTGGTCTTCCTGCTCGGCACGCGCTGGCTGCCCGTGACCCCGGCGGAGAAAGGAGGGGAGCAGCATGCCTCGTAAGAATCGGGAGGGTTTCCCCCTCTTCATGGGAAAGATGGACCGCAGGCAGTTTCTGAAATGCTCCGCCCTGCTCGGCGGGTCCCTGGCCCTGCCCCCTGCCGTCCGGCATCTCCTGGAGGGATCGGGTGACCTCTTTGCCGACACGGGTTCCGCTTACATCCATTACCGCCCGGAAAACCAGATCTACTCCGTCTGCCAGCAGTGCAACACCAACTGCGGCATCAAGGTCAAGATCGTCGACGGGATGGCTGCCAAGATCGACGGCAATCCCTACAATCCCTGGACGATGACGCCTCACATTGCCTACAACACCCCCATCGCCGAGGCGGCCGTGATCGAGGGGGCCCTCTGCCCCAAGGGACAGGCGGGCATCCAGACGCTCTATGATCCCTACCGGGTCGTGAAGGTCCTGAAACGCGCCGGCAAGCGGGGAGAAAACAAGTGGAAGACGATCCCCTTCGAGCAGGCCATCCAGGAAATCGTCGACGGGGGGGATCTCTTCGGCGAGGGCCGCGTGGAAGGCCTGAAGGAGATCTGCGCGCTGAGAGACGCAAAGATTTCCGCCGCCCTCGCGGAGGACGCGGCACAGGTGGCCGCCAGGAAGATGACACTGGAGGACTTCAAGAAAAAGCACGCCGACAATCTCCACTTTCTCATCGACCCCGAACATCCCGACCTGGGTCCGAAGAACAACCAGCTCTGCCTGAACTGGGGCCGCCTGAAGTCGGGTCGCGCCGAGATGCTGAGGCGGTTCGTGCAGACCGGCCTGGGTTCCGTCAACGCCCACGGGCACACGACGGTTTGCCAGGGCTCGCTGTACTTCGGCTGCAAGGCCATGAGCGACCAGTTCGTGGAGGGCAAGTGGACGGGCGGCAGCAAGTTCTACTGGCAGGCCGACACGGGCAACGCCGAGTTCATCCTCTTCGTGGGGGCTAACCCTTACGAGGCCAACTACGGACCGCCCCTGAGGGCCGAGAAGGTGACCCAGGGCATGGCGGAGGAGCGGCTCAAGATCGCCGTGGCGGACCCGCGTTGCTCCAAGACGGCTGCCCGCGCCTGGAAGTGGCTCCCCGTGCGGCCCAACGGCGTCGGCGCCCTGGGGATGGGGATGATGCGATGGATCCTCGAGAACGGCCGTTACGATGCCCGCTATCTGGCAAACGCCAACAAGGCCGCCGCCGCGGAGGACAGGGAGCCCACGTGGACCCAGGCGGCCTGGCTCGTGAAGCTGCGCACTGACGGCCGGCCCGGCCCGTTCCTGCGCGCCTCCGACATCGGTCTCAAGACCGAGAAGCGGAAAAAGAAGGACGGCGAGGAGTGGACCTTCGACCCCTTCCTGGTTTCGAAGGACGGGAAGATCGTGGCCTTCGACCCCAACGACGAGAAAGCCGGCGTCGAGGGGGATCTCTTCGTCGACACGGAGATCAAGGGAATCAAGGCAAAGAGCGTCCTGCAGGTCTACCGGGAAGCGGCTGCAGCCCGGACGCCGGCCGAATGGGCCAAGACGGCGGGGATCAAGGAATCGGACATCGCGGAGCTGGCCCGGGAATTCACGAGCCACGGAAAGAGGGCCGTTGTCGACATTCACCGCGGCGTCTCCCAGCACACGTCAGGGTTTTACAACGTCGTGATCTACATGACCCTCAATACGCTCATCGGCAACCACGACTGGCAGGGCGGCCTGGCCAAGGCGACGACCTACGAAATCATGGGCGACCGCGAGGGCAAACCCTTCAAGCTGTCCACCCAGGGAGGGAAACTAAAGCCCTGGGGCATCTCCATCATCCGCCACGAGGCCGTCTACGACAAGACGACCCTCTTCAATGGCTACCCGTCGAAACGGGTCTGGTATCCCTTCAGCAGCGACATCTACCAGGAGGTCATCCCCAGCATGGGCGATGCCTACCCCTACCCGATCAAGGCCCTGCTGCTCTACATGGGGACGCCGGTCTATTCCCTGCCGGCCGGCCATGCGCTGGCCGAGATCCTCATAGACCCGAAGAAGATCCCCCTCGTCGTCGTCTCCGATATCGTCATCGGGGAGACGAGCATGTATGCCGACTACATCTTCCCGGATCTCACGTACCTGGAGCGCTGGGAATTTTCCGGCTCCCACCCCTCCGTCACGCCGAAGGTGGCCCCGTTCCGGCAACCGGCCGTGGCGCCGCTGACCGACACGGTGACCGTCTACGGCGAGAAGATGCCCCTTTCCATGGAATCGCTCATCCTGGGCCTGGCGGAAAGGCTCAGGCTGCCGGGCTTCGGGGAAAACGGCTTCGGCCCCGGGCTCCACTTCAAGCGCGACGAGGACCTGTATGTCCGGATGGTGGCCAACATCGCCTTCGGCGACAAGCCGGACGGCTCGGAGAAGGTGCCGGCGGCGGGCGCCGAGGAGATCCGGATCTTCGAGCAGTCGCACCGGCACCTGCCGCCGACGGTGTTCGACCTGAACCGCTGGAAGGCGATCGTGGGACCGGAGCTCTGGCCCCACGTGGTCTACGTGATCAACCGCGGGGGCCGCTTCCAGGGTTACGGCTCGGCCTACAAGGACGGGCAGCTCGCCAACAAGTACGGAAAGCTCGTGGGGATCTACTTCGACCGGCTCGCAACGACGAAACACTCCATGACCGGAGAGACATACCTGCCCTATGCCGACTTCATCGATGGACCAACGGACTGCATCGGCCGGCCGATCGGCGACGAGATGCGGGGCTACGACATGACGCTCATCACCTACAAGGCGGTTTCCCAGACGAAAAGCCGGACAATCGGCAATTACTGGCTCCATGCCCTCTACCCGGAAAACGGCGTGGAAATTTCGTCCTTTGACGCCGAGAGGCTGGGCCTGGCCGACGGGGATCAGGTCAAGGTCGTTTCGGCCACCAATGAAGACGGAATCTGGCACATCGGACCGAGGGTGAAAAAGCCGATGATCGGCAAGGTCAGGGTCAAACAGGGCATCCGGCCCGGGGTTGTGGCCTTTTCGCTCGGGCACGGGCACTGGGCCTATGGATCGAACGACGTGGTCATCGACGGCGAGACCGTTCCCTCGGACCCGAGACGGTCCGGCGGGATCCACGCCAACGCGGCGATGCGGCTCGACCCCATCCTCAAGAACACGGGGCTCGTGGACACGGTGGGCGGCAGCGCCGTCTTCTACCAGAGCCAGGTGAAGCTGATCCGGGTACCCGCATAGGCGGACAAGTCAGCTGCGAGGCAAGCCAGTCCATGCTGGAGGCCGCCCCGGCCCTCACGGCCTTCCCCGATTCGATCAAGGCCGTATCGATCCCCATCGGTAGAGCCTTCCCGCGGCGATACTCGAGACAGGGGTGACAGTTGCAGGCCGCCGAGGCCCCGACGAAGGATCCGCGGACAAGAAAATCCCCCTTCGCCGAGTCGATCGAAGGGGGCGGGGAGAATGGTTGAGGGATGAACCCTGTTTAGCTTTTCATGCCCGACGCAACGAAGATGCTCACTGCCGCCTCCCCGCAGCCGCTCTGCGACGCGGCGCAGCAGTTCTCGCCGACACAGTCGATCTTCACATCCACAAGACCCGCTTCGGCAAACCACCGGGCCACATCGGGCCGGTCGAAGCCCATCCACCGGTCGCAGTGCTCCGTCCGGAGAAATTCGAAATCGTGCCGGTCCAAATCGGTGATGACGAGCCTGCCGCCGGGTTTCACGATGCGTACCATCTCGCGGATCGCTGCGGGGGGTGAGTCGACATGGTGGAGGCACATGTTGGCAAAGACGTAGTCCACGGACCCATCTTCCAGGGGCAGGGCCTCCGCCTCGCCGATGCGGTAGTCGACGGCGCCGCCCTCGCCGAATTTTCTTCTCATCTCCTCGAGCATGGCCTCGGAGCGGTCTACGGCGATGACTCGAAGCCCGCGCTTGAGAATCCCCTCTGTGACGAAGCCCGATCCGGCGCCGATGTCGGCGGCAATCTTTCCGGCGACCGCGCCGGCCGCCTCGAAGGCCCTCTCTCGAACGGTCTCGGAAAAGAAGCCGCGGCGCAGGGTGTCCCACTTCGGGGCCACTGTTTCAAAGTACGTTCGGCTGCCGGTCATTTCCCCCGCTCGAACCCCTCCAGGAATTCACCGAGGAGACGCGCCGTTTCCCCCGTGAGTCGCCGGCAATCCAGCAGCTTCTCGCTGCGATAGAAAGCCTTGACGGCTTCCAGATCCCGCCAGTCCGCCCCGGCAATATCACGGCAGTAGATGCTCCCCCGGCCGATTTCGCGCTCAAAGCGGTCGATGAATTTCTGGATGTGCGGCCACATGCGGAGATTTTCCCGTTCCTCCTCTTTGCCGCGGCTGAAGACCAGGCCGAAGACGGCGATGGCGCCGCTGACCGCCCCACAGACCTCGCCGCGCCCCAGACCGCCGCCGAAGGGGCCTATGGCCCTCATGAGATCCGCGCTGTACTCCCTCCAGCTTTTCCTGCCCGACCGCAAGAAGGGCCTGGCTTCAGTGAAACCGTTTTTCGAAATACGCCTCCGCCCTGTCTCGCATCTCATCGGGAGTCATCATCGTCGCTCCTTTTGTCCGTCAGCGCGATTCCTGCTGTTTACGCGAGTCCTTCGCCGGGTCTTTCGCCTTTGCCCGCCGCCGCACCTCGCGGAACTGGGCGCGCACGCGTCCGGCGGAGACGGCCATCACGATGGCCTGGACGGCGCCGATCTCTTCGTCGCCGATGCCCATGTTCCCGGCCACGCCGAGATAGTGCTCCATTCAGGGGTAGCAGCCCATCGCCATCGATGAGGCCATGTGAACCAGGACGGTCGTCTTCGGGTCCAGGGTGTCGTTGTAACGGGCCGCGTTGTAAAAATCGGTGTAGGCCTGAAGCTGCTTTCCCTCGATCATCGTTCACGCTCCTTTCTTGAACCCCGAGATGCGGACGCTCACGACGGTCTCGGCGGCCTGCCGCGCCAGCTCCTCCAGGGAGAGGTTCAGGGATTCGGCGAGCCCGGCGAGCATGGGGTCCGTCGAGACGCAGTCCACGGGGAAGGGCGCCTCGCTCTGAACCGTGACGTCGACGAATCCCGCCTGCCGCATCGCCCCCAGGTAATCCTCCTTCAGGGAGGCACCGGCGACGCAGCCGACGTAAGCGGAAACCGAATTCCTGACGACTTCCGGCAGCGGCCTGGTCAGGACGATGTCGGAAACCATGAGCCTGCCCCCCGGTTTCAGGACCCGGAAGGCTTCCTGGAAGACACGGCCCTTGTCGGGGGCGAGGTTGATGACGCAGTTGGAGATGATGACGTCGATGCTCCCGTCCTCGACGGGCAGGTGTTCGATGTCCCCGAGCCGGAACTCGACGTTTTCAACGCCGTCCTTCCTGGCGTTATCCGCGGCTTTTTCGACCATCTCGGGCGTCATGTCGACGCCGATGACCCTGCCCGTCTTGCCCACCCGGTCGGCGGCCAGGAAGCAGTCGAAGCCGGCCCCGCTGCCCAGGTCCAGGACCGTCTCGCCTTCCTTCAGCGACGCCAGGGCGATGGGGTTGCCGCACCCGAGTCCCAGGTTCGCCCCCTCGGGGGCCGCGGAGAGATCGGCGTCGGCATAGCCGATCTTCCGGCCGATCTCCGTCACAACGGCCGGCCCGCCGCAGCAGGACGCCGACGGGCAGCAGGATCCGCCCGTTGCGGCGATCGTCCCGTATTTTTCACGCACGATGCTCTTGATGTCCTTGACTTCCATGTCATCCTCCGATGGGTTTCAGCGGCTCATCATGATGGGCTCAAGGAAGTCCTTCACCCTCTCGGCCAGGAAATCGGCCTTGACGAGGGTGAAGCAGCACAGCTGCCCGTCCTTCTCCCAGCTGATGAGGGCGAACTTGTCGCCCGTCGCGATCCCGGCACGTTCGCGGACCTCCTTGGGCAGCACCATCTGCCCCCGCTCGTCGATGCCGACGAGGGACTCCATGCGGCAGCGGGCCTTGAACTCCCCCGGGGCGGCGCAGCATGCCCCTTCCTGCTTCTTTTTCGCCATGGGCGAGGCACCTCTCGTGTCGCGATTCTGAATAATCAGTTTTTTCTGATTTATCTGAATTATTGGAAGCCGTCAAGAATTTTTTGTCCTCGCGCCGGTTCCGGCAGGCAGGCGGGGCGGCGCGCGCCCGAAAAAAACCCGGGGATGCCGCATCCCCGGGTTGCGTCCTGTGCGTCCCCGCGTTTCACGAGGCCGACCGGACCTCCCGGTCGGCCTGGCGGACGGCGACGAGGACGGGGTCCCAGACGTTGGAATAGGGCGGGGCGTAGCTCAAATCCAGGTTGATCATCTCCTGCACGGACATGCCCGCGTGCAGAGCCGTGGCGAAGATGTCGATGCGCTTGGCCGCCCCCTCGATCCCCACGATCTGGGCGCCCAGCAGCCGGCCGGAGCCCTTTTCGGCCAGGGCCTTCACGGTGATGGGCCCCGCCTGGGGATAGTAGCCCGCCCGCGTCGTGCTCTTGATCGTGGCCGTTGCGAACTCGAGCCCCAGCTGCCGGATCTCGCGTTCCTGGAGACCCGTCCGGGCCACCTCCCACTTGCAGATCTTGCTCACGGCGGTCCCCACGACGCCCGGGAACGTGGCATAGCCGCCCCCGATGTTGATGCCCGCGACGCGCCCCTGCTTGTTCGCGATGGTCCCCAGGGCGATGTGCACGGGCCTGCGGCTCACGAGGTGGAAGGACTCGGCGCAGTCGCCCGCGGCCCAGATGCCCGGGGTATCGGTCTGCATCCGGTCGTTGACGCGGATGGCACCCCGGACCCCGAGGGGGATTCCCGCCCGCTGCGCCAGTGCCGTGTTGGGCCGAACGCCGAGGCCGAGGATGACGAGGTCCGCAGGCAGGGTCCTGCGGTCGGTCACGACGGCCGTGACGCGGCCGCCGGCCGCCTCGAAGGCCTCGAGGGATTCCTCGAGATAAAGACCGATGCCCACCTCGACGAGGGCCTTGGAAACCAGGGCCCCCATGTCCGGATCGAGCGTGTTCATGACCTGCGTGCCCCGCTCGACGAGGGAAACCTCCAGCCCGCGGAGCAGGAGCGCCTCGGCCATCTCGAGGCCGATGTAGCCGCCGCCCACGACGACGGCCCGTCTCGGCCGCTCGGTGTCCACGACGTTGCGGACCGTGATGCCGCTCTGCAGGGAGTGCAGCCCGTAGATCCCGGGGGCGTCGCTGCCGGGGACCTTGGGGCAGAAGGGAACGGCCCCGGTGGCGATGAGGAGCCGATCGTAGGGCTCCCACCGGCCCTTTTTGCTCTGGAGGTCCTTCACCAGCACCCGCCGGTTCTCCGGGTCGATCTCCTCGACCTCGTGCAGCACCCGGGCGTCGATGCCATACTCCGACTTGAATGTCTCGGGAGTCACGGCGATGAGCCTCTTGATGTCGTCGACAACCCTGCCGACGTAGTAGGGGATGCTTCAGGCCGAGTAGGAGGTGTGCGGGCCCTTCTCGAAGGCGATGACGTCCAGATTCCTGTTGAGCCGCTTCGCCTGGGCGGCGGCACTCATTCCCGCGGCGTCCCCGCCGATGACCACGAGTCGCTCTGCTCCCATCGCTCGCGCCCTCCTCCTGCATTTCTGTTACGAGGGTACCACAGAACCGTTCGGGATGTAAGGGGGACCCGGCTGGGGGGACGGGCTTCCCGCCGGGTTGCATTACCGGCCGTTTTGTGATTAACCCGAACGGCCGGCCGGGAAACGGCCTCGAAAACGACGCAGAGGTTCGGGGGACATGACGGAAGACCGGGACATCACCCTTGCAATCCTGAAAACGCTCTTCGCCGTGACGGGCAAGAGCTATTCGGAGCGGCTCATCGACTACGGGACGAACCCCGAAAACGCCGGGCCGCTGGAGAAGCACGACGGCTACGGGACGTTCACCGCCGAGGACTGCGGGGATACGGTGGAGGTATGGCTGAGGGTCCGCGACGGCCGCGTCGAGGAGGCCACGTTCCGGACCACGGGATGCCTGCCGACCTATGCCTCCGTCGCGGCGGCCGTGGCGCTGGCCAAGGGGCGCCCGGTCCGGGACTGCCTGAGGATCAACCAGAGCGCCATCATCGAGGAGCTGGGCGGGATGCCGGAGCCGGACCGCCACTGCGCGCTGCACGCGGCCCGGGCGTTCCAGAGGGCCCTGCGCAGCTATGTGACGGGACGGAAAGGCAAGACGGTCTGACGGCCGCCGGGAAATACAAAACGGGGCCGAAGACCGCCGCCTTCAGCCCCCCCTTGCTCATGCAATGCATCGCGCGCTCAGGCGCCCCCCTCCTCGACGGGACGCGGGGGCTGCGCCGCGCCCGCTTCCGTCCGGAACAGGGACATCGTCGAGGCCAGTTCCTCGGCGGCGGCGGCGTTTTTCTGGGTCACCTGGCTCATCTCGTTGACGGCCTTGTTGATCTGGCCGATCCCCTGGGACTGCTCCTGGGAGGCCGCGGCGATCTCGGCCATGAGGGCCACCACCTTCGAGGCGGCGGAGGTCACCTCGTCGAAATCGCTCCGGGTCGTCTGGGACAGCCGCTCGCCGTCCTGCACCTTGCCGACGATGTCGTCGATCAGCTCGGAGGTGTTCCGCGCCGACTCGGTGGCGCGCAGCGCGAGGTTGCGCACCTCGTTGGCCACGACGGCAAACCCGGCGCCGGCCTCGCCCGCCCGGGCCGCCTCCACGGCGGCGTTGAGGGCCAGGAGGTTCGTCTGGAAGGCGATCTCGTCGATGCTCTTGACGATGTTCTGGGTCTGCCGGCTCGCCTCGGCGATCTGCCGGGTCGACGCGGCCAGCTGCGCCATGGAGCGGT